>Ga0233424_10000316_pt1 | contig 65022 bp, 44 predicted proteins | sample Watercolumn_Towu_FD_181011 | JGI IMG/M metagenome (GOLD analysis project Ga0233424, IMG submission 181011) | Freshwater microbial communities from Lake Towuti, South Sulawesi, Indonesia - Watercolumn_Towuti2014_125_MG | ecosystem: Environmental > Aquatic > Freshwater > Lake | place: Indonesia... | reverse complement strand
CCTTTGGGGGGCGAGGGGAGAACTGCGTTCAAAACCATCCCCAGCGGCGGACGGCTTCGTAGACGCGGTGAAACAAGACGTAGCCGGCCGGTCGACGGCCGCAGTGGATGTTGGCCACGACGGCGCTGCCGGGGTGCAACGGCATGGATCCGATTCGATCGAACGTGGCGATGACGGGCACTCCCGCGCCAATCAGCGTGTCGGCGTCAGTCGCCACCGAGATGTTAACGACACGGCCGGAGAACACGGTCGCGGGTTGAGCGGCCATGACGAACGAGACAGGAAGCTCGACCTGTCCGCTGCGCCGTGCCGCGATCACGTGGCCAATGTCGTTTTCACTCGCGTACAGCCGCAGTTCCCACGGGCCATTCGGGTTTGCGACGGTCAGCAGCACCTGGCCGCGTTGGACGGGACGCGTCGACAGCATCTGTTCGACGTCCCAGGTAACCACCTGCCCGGCGAGCGGACTTTTCACGTTCAAGTCGGCCTGGCGTCGGATGACGATCTGCCGTTGCTGTTCGAGGCTTGCCAGTAATTCGCGCAGCTCCTCCTCGTCGCCACTGAGTTGGTTGGCTCGTTCGCGAGACGCCGCCGGCTGCTGCTGCAGTTCGACGCGTGCGGCTTGGACCGTGGCGAGGCGTTTCTGCGCCGTCTGCAGTTCGCCCGCGATCCGCGTTTCCTCGAAGTCGAGATCGGGGTTTCGCAGTGTCAGCAAGATTTGTTCGGCGTCGACCTTTTGACCGTGGTGCGCGCGAAGTTCCGCAACGATGCCGTCGGAGGGAGCAAAGACGTCACGACGCTGCACTGGTTGCAACCTGCCGCGGGCGGTCACGGTCAGGTCGACCGGGATCAGAATCAGCGACGCGATCGCAACCACGAAGCATCCAACGGCGATCCATGTTCGCCGAAAACGCCACACCGCCGACGCCGCTCGCAGCCTCTCGAGCGTGGTCCGCAGCGGAAGCCGATCGTATTCAACGGCGTTTTGCAGTGCCAGGCTGGCGAAGCGGCGCACGGTCTCGACCGCCCTGGCCGCTCGCTCCGGGAACGGAGCCGACGGGAACCATTCGCAGATCAGGATACCGATCGCCGTCGGTTCGCCCACCGGAACAACACACACGATGCTCGCGCCGGTTTCGGATTGCAGACTGGCGAGGGCATCGGCCATCTCGCGGCGACCGGGAGCCGCTTCATCCGACGTTTCGATTTCGTCGCGATCGGTGGAATTCGCCGGCCACGGATCGCCACCGGACTCGCGTTGCCACACGGGCAGATTCTGCCGGACAACGTGGTCGGCCGACTGTTCCATTCGACGGACGACGTTGGACCGCGCGTCCGGCACATCCACTCCGCTCATGGCGAGCAGCCTGCAGCCGGATTCGTCGCGAACGAGCACACTCAGTCGATCGCAACTTGCGAAGCGGCGACCTTCGTTCGCGACGGCGCACGCGGTTCGCTGCAAATCCAGACTGGCATGGACGCTCAGCGAAAGCAGTTCGACGCTCGGCATGTCGTCCGGCGCCGTGGCTGGAGTGCTGCCGGCTGCAGTCGCATGGCCAAACTGGGTCGAGACGTGAGGCACGGGGATTTCGATCGGTTGGAGCCGTGGTCGATGTTCCGGATTTTCGGATTGTATCGAAATTCTGACTTTTGCGAGACGTGTTTGCTGCCGATGAACTGAATCATGCCGTCCTCTCGAGGTGGTTTTGATCGATGATCCGCGCGTTGACCAGGCCGATGTTGATCGTGGCAGGGGCGATGCTTGCGCTCGCCGGCTGTTCGCGGTTCGGCGTGCGCAGCCAGCCGTTCTGTCCCGCCGCGGATGAGTCGCAGATTGCGCCGGTCACCAGCATCGACTTGCCGGATGCCGACACCGAACTGACGGCCGGAGAGGTCGGCGTGCCGGCTCCGCTCTCGCTCGGGTCCGACCCGGACAAGCCGCCGGCACCCTGGGAGCTGCGACTTGAGGATGCGGTTCAACTGGCTCTCGCGAACAACCAGGTGATGCGGGAGCTGGGGGTGAGCGTGCTGCGGTCGCCAGGCAGCGTGCGGACAGTTCACGATCCCGCGATCCAGGAGAGCGACCCGCGGTTCGGCGTCGAGGCGGCGCTGGCCGCGTTCGACGCGACGTTTTCGGCGGGCATCTTCGGCGAGAAGAATGACCGCAAGCTGAACAATGCGTTCCTCGGCGGCGGCACACGCGAGCTGCAGCAGGACCTGGCGACGTATCGAGCCGAACTCTCAAAGCGAAGCGCGGTTGGCACGGAGTTCACTCTGCGACACAATAGCGATTACGACGCCAACAACGCGCCGGCCAACCTGTTCGACCACGCCTGGAACATGAATGTCGAAGCCGAGATTCGCCAGCCGCTGTTGCACGGTGCCGGTCTCGACTTCAACCGCATTGCCGGGCCGGGCACGATCCCCGGCCAGTACAACGGCGTGCTCGTCGCGCGGACGAACACGGATATCAGTCTTGCGGAGTTCGAAACCGGCGTGCGAAACCTCACCAGCGACGTCGAGAACGCGTATTGGGATCTGTATTTCGCTTACCGGGACCTCGACGCGAAAGTGTCCGCGCGCGACGCAGCCCTTTCCACCTGGCGGCAGATCAACGCCTGGAACGTCGCCCAACGCAAGGGGGGTGAAGCTGACAAGGAAGCCCTCGCCCGCGAGCAATACTATCGACTGCAGGAAGAAGTGCAGAACGCGCTCAGCGGCCGGTTGGTCGACGGAACACGTGCCAATAACGGCAGCGGCGGAGGCACGTTTCGCGGAACGGGAGGCGTTCACACATCCGAACGCCGGCTGCGATTGCTGCTTGGTCTGCCGATCAACGACGGTCGCTTGATTCGCCCGTCCGACGAGCCGCCGCTCGCAAGCGTGGTCTTCGATTGGGACTTCGCGCTCGCCGAGGCACTGGAACGGCGCGTGGAACTGCGGCGTCAGAAATGGCTCATCAAGCGACGCGAGTTGGAATGCGTGGCCAGTGAGAATTTCACGCTGCCCAAACTCGACGCCGTCGGGCGCTACCGCTGGCGGGGGTTCGGCCGCAACCTGCTGCGATACGACAGCGATTTCGGCGACAACGCCGTTCGCGATCTGTTCGGCGGCGATTTTCAAGAATGGTTGGTGGGCGCGGAGTTCACCGTGCCACTCGGCAATCGGAAGGGATTCGCCGCAATGCGGAATGCCGAACTGCAACTCGCTCGCGAACGAGCGATCCTGCGCGAACAGGAACGCGAAGTCACGCTCGAACTGAGCAACATGCTGGCCGAGAAGGACAGGGCGTACGCGGTTTTACAAACGAACTTCAATCGCCGGGCGGCCGCCAAGCACGAACTGGCCGCGCTGCTGGCGGCGTTCGAAAACGAAAATGCGCCGCTGCATCTGCTGCTGGATGCTCAACGGCGCGTGGCCGATGCCGAGAGCCAGTACGCTCGAGCGATCGTCGAATACGCGCTGGCCGTGAAGAATGTTCACTTCGAGAAAGGATCGCTGCTCGATTACAACGGCGTGTACCTTTCCGAGGGAGCGTGGCCGCGCAAGGCGTGCATGGATGCCGCCGCGATCCGAGCCCGCGAGGCTCGCGTTTCGCGTCTGGCCGCGGCCATGGTGGAACCGACGATGGCCGTTAGCCGTGGGGTGTATCCGCAAGACATCGACGACGGCGGGCCTGATCCAGAGTACTCAGTACCCGCGACTCGGCAGTCGGCTCCGTCCAATGGCGTGGCCGTTCCTCCCGCGTCGCCCCCCGCGGAATCACCGGCCGCGCAGTTGCCGAGCGAAGCAACGCCGGTTCGGCGATCATCCGCCGCATCGGAAGAATCTGCGGCGGTACCGGATATCGCACCGGCTCCGCCCGCCATCGAAGAGGATTCGCCATGAGTCTGCTGGCGGGCAAGATCGCGGTCATCACGGGAGCCAATCAGGGGATCGGCAAGGGAATCGCCACACTCTTCGCGGCCGAAGGGTGCCGGTTGGGCCTCGCGGCTCGCAATGCCGCGAAGCTGGAGGCCGTGGCGTCCGACTTGCGAACCAGCGGCACCGACGTCGTCGCCGTGAAGACGGATGTTTCGCAGGAGCCCGAAGTCGAAGCGTTGTTCGACGCGGTAATGAAGCAGTTCGGCCGCGTGGACATTCTCGTCAACAATGCGGGCGCATTCGACGGCGGCGAACTCGACAAAGTCACGCTCGAAAACTGGAACAACGTGATCGGCCCGTGCCTGACCGGCACGTTCCTGTGCAGCCGCCGAGCCTTCGCGATCATGAAACCGCAAGGCGGCGGAAGGATTCTCAACATCGGTTCGATCTCCGCACAGCGACCTCGCCAGGGCGGAGCACCTTACGCCGCCGCAAAGTTTGGTACATGGGGCATCACGCAAGCAATCGCTCTTGATGGCCGTCCGTACGGAATCGTGTGCAGTTGCCTGCACCCCGGCAACGTGCGCATCGAACGCCGTGTCAATTCCGGAAAGCTGACCGACGACGAACCGATGATGAGCGTCGAAACGATCTCGAAAGTCGCCCTGCAAATGGTCACGCTGCCGCCCGACGTGAACTTCCTCGAAGCGATCGTCCTGCCCGTCGGCCAGGACTACCTTGGCCGCGGCTGACATTTCGCCAAGATCATTGAAGCCTGACGCGCAAGCGAAGGCACCTTCGTACACGATCTTCGCTTGCAGTTCAGCTTCAATCTCACGCGGGCGTGCCGAAAACCGTCCGACAGCAGGTGTCAGGCTGGAAAGCCTAACCTACTGCACGGAGTTGAACACCATCCCCGTTTGCAGCTTCGGGTAGAAGTACGTGCTCTTCGGGGGCATTTTTTCAAGGTGCGAGGCGATTCGTTCGACGTGGTCGATCCCGGCCGGAGGCACGAGGCAGGCGAGTTGGCACGCGCGGGATTGCTGAGCGGCCGTCACTTCGTCGAGCGTGTGGACGTATTGGAATGTCGGCTTCGCGGACGGGTAGCGCTGGGCCAGAAGGTGGTCGAGGATCAGTTTATGAAGCAGGCTGACGCCGAGGCTGCGCCAGTCGTCGCTCTGATCCGGAGCCAGTGTCGCCATCGGGCTGTCGTCCGTCAGGTCGGCCAGCGTCCACGTTCCATCGGCGATCGTCCCCAGCCCGAAAATCCCCTGCCCGCCGTCCGCTTCGATGCGGTGCCATGTCTCGCGAGCCGCGGTCACGCCCGAGCCGACGACTTCCGTGCGGAAATGGCTCCGCAGCGCATCGGCCACGTCGGTCGCGGTCAGGTCCGCTAGGTGACTGACCAACCGGTGAGTCGGCATGATGATCAAGCCGGGATCGGCCATGCTCACGAACATCATCATCACAAAGTTCGCCGCCCCGTTCGGTCCCGCGAGAATTCCCTCGGCCGCCAAGCCGTCGCGATAGTTGATCGCGGTCTCATAACGATGGTGACCGTCGGCGATGAAGATCGGCTTGTCGCGCAGCAACTGCGTCGCCTGCCGGATCGCATGGCGGTTCGTCACTGGCCACATCCGATGCACGACTCCCAGGTGATCGGTCGCTTCGAGGGGGGGCAACCCGGTGGTCGCGCGTTCGAGCGGAGACTGCACCGCATTGTCGGCATCTGGGAATAGTCCGAAGATCGGCGACAGGTTCGTCTGCGTCGCCTTGATCAAGAGCAGCCGATCCGCCTTCGGGCCGGACATGGTCTGTTCGTGCGGGTAGACCTGCCCCTCACCAAACCGCTCCAGCCGGATTTTTCCCAAGAATCCCTTCCGTGTGTGTTTCACACCGTCCGCCTCGAACACCTGATGGTAGACGTACAAGGCCTCCTCGTGTTCCTGGAGCAGCACTCCCTCCTGCTGCCACCGCTTGAGAAACCCCGCCGCTCGCCGATACCGATCATCCGGCCCGCCGTCTCCCGGTTCGTCGCGATTCAACTCCAGACGAATCACGTTGCACGGATGCTGCTGGTACAGCCTGTCCTGAAACGCTGCATCGATCACGTCGTACGGCGGACACGTCACGTCCGACAGCTCGCCGACCTGAGCCACGTCATACCGCCACCCACGAAACGGAAGCACGTCTGCCATCGAAATGACTCTCCTTGAGTATTCTCCCCTCGCCCCCGAAAAGGGAGAGGGGTCGGGGGTGAGGGGCGAACGTCTCTAAACCTCGATCCCGAATTGTTCTGAATTGATCGCGACCGAAACGGTCCGTGCTAGCCCATCGCCGCTCGCGCCCGCGTGACAAATTCGCGCACCCGCGCGATGTCCTTCACGCCCGGAGACGACTCCACGCCGCCCGCCACATCGACTCCCCACGGGTTCACCTGCTGAATCGCCTCGGCGACGTTGTCGTCTTGCAAACCGCCCGCGAGGATCAGTGGCGGCCACTCGGCAGTTCGCCACTCGCGACGCAGCACGTCCCATGGTGCCGTCCGACCGGTGCCACCGTAGTGACCGGCCACCTTCGCGTCAACCAGACACGCGAACGGCATCGCCCCGGTCCTCCGACACGCGGCGAGATACGATTCCACGTCCGCGAGACCTTCGTCCCCGACCCGAAACGCGCGGATGACCCGGAACGCACACGACAGCTCCGCGAGTATTTCGACCGGTTCGTCACCGTGAAGTTGCACCGTCCGCAGTCCCACGCGACGGGCGATCTCTTGCACTTGGCGAGTCGTGTGGTTGACAAAGACTCCGACCGCCTCGACGCTTTGCGGCAGATCGGCCACGATCCGCGCGGCAACTTCCGGCGCGACGACGCGCGGGCTGCGATCGAAGAAGTTCAGCCCGATCGCATCGACTCCAAGCGACGCCACCGCCGCCGCCGTCTCCGCGTCGCGAATGCCACAAATTTTGATCCACATTTTCCAATGCTCCCGCACCCTGAGACGGGCTTGCGAATCTTTTCGCGGCCACGAGTGAAGCAGAGTGGTGTGAGGGTGCCAGTGTGTGAGAGTGACGGCTGTCAGTTCTCTGACACTCTCGCACCCTGTCACTCTCACACAAAGTCAGGCACTCGGCGGGTTGAAAACCAGCCCCACGGGGAGTTATACGTTGTGCCATTCCGCAAGACGAGGGAGGCTCCATGCCGGCATTCGCGCATCACATTTTCATCTGCTGCAACCGCCGAGAGACTGGACACTGCCGCGGGTGCTGCGATCCGGGTGGCGGGGAGGCGCTGCGATCGGCGTTCAAGGCCGAGGTCAAGAAACGGAACCTCGGTCAGCTCGTGCGAGCCAACAAGGCGGGGTGCCTCGACCAGTGCGAACTCGGCCCGACCGTCGTGATCTATCCGCGTGGCATCTGGTACGGCGGCGTCCGGCTGGAAGACGTGCCACGGATCATCGAGGAGACCGTGATCCGCGGACGAGTGATTGAGGAGTTGGTGATCCCGGCAGACAAGTTGAACTGTCCGCCACCGTCGCGGAAGGGCGAGTGAGCCGTTCGGGAGGGCGAGGCTCCTGCCGAGCCGATTCGTGGCGTGACATCTGGGGCGGCTCGGCAGGAGCCTCGCCCTCCCGCAACGCTACGCCTGCTCCTTGCCCTGCAAACAATGCTTGAGGGCCTGCCGGGCGCGGAACATCAGCAGTTTGACGGCCCCTTCGCTGCGCTTCAGCTTCTGGCTGATTTCGCCGAGGCGCAGGTTTTCGGAGTAGTGAAACTGAATCGCCTGCCGCGCGCTCGGTCCCAGCTCGTCCATGCACCCGGGCAGGTGCCGGAGCACCTCGTCGCGCTGCTGCCACTCGTCTTCGCGATCGGAATGCGAATCGAGTTCGATGCAGAGTTCGGTCCATTCGACGCTCCGCTGCCGCCGCGACTTGCGGGCGAATTCTCGAAGGAGATTGCGGGCGAAGCCGATCAACCACGGCAGGACCGCTTGCGATTCATCGAACTTGTCCCGCGCGAGGTAGAACCGGAGGAAAACTTCCTGCGTCAGGTCTTCCGCCTCGCCCGCGGGAACCATGCGAGCGCGGAGAAATCCATAGACCGCGTGCTGGTAGCGGAGAATCAACGCATCGAGCGCCGCCCTGTCACCGGCGATGACTTGGCGGATGAGTTCGCGATCGTCGGACATGTGCGATGCTCCCCTCGCCCCTGCAGAGGGAGAGGCTGGGGGTGAGGGGGCGGGGTGTCTCTTGCAGTTGAATCGAAATGCGATCACGAACCAGCCGCCGTGATCGCTCGTCTCCCTCACCCTAACCCTCTCCCCCAAGGGGGAGAGGGGACTTGTGTTTCAAATCAAATCTTCGACCGGCCGACCTTCGTTCAGGATCGGCAGCGGCCGTCGCGCATGGTCGTAGAATTCGTGTTTCCAGTCGATCCCCAGCGCGTGGTACATCGTCGAGAGCAGGCAACCGGGCGACGCGGGCTTGCTGGTCGGGTATTCGGCTCGGGCGTCGGTCGTTCCCACGGCCTGAGCCATCTTCAGCCCGCCGCCGGCGTACAGCACCGACATGGCTCCCGGCCAGTGGTCGCGGCCGGATTGACCGTTGATCCGCGGCGTGCGGCCGAATTCGCCAAACGACATCACCAGCACGTCGTCCTGCATCCCGCGCGCGTGCAGGTCGCTGACGAGGGCGGCGACGGCGCGGTCGTACTTCGGCAGCAAATTGTTCTTGAGCTGCGCGAAGTTGTCGCCATGCGTATCCCAGCCGCCGCCCGCCTGGATCGTGATGTAGGTCACGCCCGCTTCGACCAGCCGCCGCGCGAGGAGACACGACTGGCCGAGATCGTTCCGGCCATACTGATCGCGCAGCCTGGGGTCTTCGCGGTGGATGTCGAACGCGCGCAGAGCCTTGTCGCTGGTGATCATTTCGAGGGCGTCGCCGTAGAACTTGTCGAGGCCCACGAGGTCCCCCTTGGTGTCGATGTCGCGCCGAATCGCATCGACATCCTTGAGCAGTTCGCGGCGGCGGTTGAGCCGCGCCATCGGCACGCGGCCGGGGAGCTTCAGGTTTCGCACGGAAAAGCCGTCGGAGTTCGGATCGTTCTCCGGCGCGAAGGGGTTGTACGATGCGCCGAGGTACGCCGCGTTCCCCAGACCCAGCCGCCGAGGCAGATTCACGTACGCGGGCAATCCCGGTTCGTTCGGTCCCCGCATTCGCGACACAACCGACCCGCACGCCGGGAAAATGTTGTCGTTGACTTCGATCGTCGGTTGCCAGCCGGTGAGCATCCACTGCGAACCCATGCCGTGTCCGGCGTTGGTGTGCGTCCCCGAGCGCACGACCGACAGCTTGTCGAAGCATTGCGCCTGGATCGGCAGGTGTTCGGAGATGCGGATCCCCGGCACAGTCGTGTCGATCTCCTTGAACTCACCGCGAAACTCGGCCGGAGCCTGCGGTTTGAGATCGTACATGTCGATGTGACTCGGGCCGCCGGCGAGCCAAACCTGAATGACCGCCCTGCACGAGCGATCTTTCGCGGCGTCCGCGTTTGCCCGCCGCCGAAGCTGATCGGCCAGCGTCAACCCGCCCGCGGCGAGTGCCCCGACTCGCAGAAAGTTCCGGCGGCTGACGCCATCACACGACTCAATCGCTCGTCCCACAAAATCCAGCATGATTCGTTCTCCCGATTCGGTTGGCTTGTCCCAACGACGCCCTCGTGATTTACTTTTCAACCAGTTGCTTCCGTCTTCGCTTCGTTTGGCTGAACGTTGTCGATGTCCGTTTGGCCGCACGACGAGGCGCCGGAGCACCGTGCAACAATCCCTGCGTGCTCAGATGCTCATCGAGTTCAGGCCAGTGAATTCCGAATCCGCCCCCGCAAACTTCCCACCGCTTCCGCTGACTCGACCTGGCGTGTAGCAAAGTCGGATACCAAGCCAGCGGAACGGTGATTGTGCGGCCGTCAACCAGGTCCACGCTCAACGATTTCGCGTCACAGCGAACGTCGAGGACTCGTTCACCCGGTTGCGGCGTTGAAGTTTTCATTCCATCCCTCAAGCAGTGTGTCGTGATGTTCGGCGATCAGGCGTTTGATCTTCCGAAGTTCGTGTTTTCGAAAGCCGAGGTTGTAGGCCAGAGCCACAGGCGACAACCAGAACTTCGCCGACTGGTCGTCGCGATCAACGTGGATGTGTGGTGGTTCCAGAAGATCATGGCTGTAGAAATAGAACTTGTACGGTCCAATTCGCAGGACGGTGGGCATGCGGCCTCAGTGATTGAACATGAACTCCTTCGAATTCACCAGCGTCCACAAGATGTCTTCGAATGCCTGTTGCCTTTCCGGCGGAGTTGACTGCGACGCCGCGTAGCTGGCCAGCTTCGATGATTCCTCGGGACGCGGCAGGCGGCTGACGCTGCCGAGGAACAGGTCGTCGATGATTTCGCGATCGGTCTTTCCCGCCTTGACGAGTTGGGCCACGCGGCCGTTCCCGTCGGCGAGCTTATTTTCGACTTCATCCGAGTTGGAGAGCAAGAGCACTTGGGCGAGGGTCGCGGACGACGAGCGTTCGCACTCGCAGGCGGTGACCCGTCGCGGGCGGTCGAACGTGTCGAGGAAATACGAACCAAATCCCTCGTGCGGCAGGTCGATGGCGCGCGATGTGGACGCGAGGCCGCTGAATTTCGTCCGGCTGCCGGTCGTGAGGTCGAGCGAATCGTGGAACACTTCGGCGGGCATCCGGCGGGCGTAGAACCGGGCGTAGTACTGGCGATCGAGCTTGTTCGCGTCGGTCGGTTGGGAATCGAGTTGGTACACACGGCTCGTCGCGATCCGCCGGATGACGTGTCGAATGTCGAACTTGTTCGCGACGAAATCCTTCGCGAGGTGCTCCAGCAGTTCGGGGTTCGACGGCGGATTCGTTTCGCGCATGTCGTCCACCTGATCGACCAGCCCGCGGCCGAGGAAATGTCCCCACAGCCGATTCACCAGCACGCGCGAGAAGAACGGGTTGTCCGGTCGCACCATCCAATCGACCAACCCGTGACGCGGGTCCTGCTCGGGCGTGAACTTCGCGAGATCGCCGTCGAGATATTTCGGCTCGGGCGTCTGCCCGGTCAACGGGTGCCGCTCACCGGTCGTCACGCGAGACGACGAGAAGTACGGAGGCGGTTCTCCAAAACTCTTCCTTCCCAGTCGAGTGAAAAAGCCCGCCAAGCCAAAGTAATCGTCCTGCCCCCACTTCTCGTAAGGATGATGATGGCACCGGGCACATTGCAGGCGGATGCCGAGGAACACCTGAGCCGTATCCGCCGTGACCTGGTGAAGCTGGTCGTCTCGCGATTGCCAGTACCAGTTGATCGCCGGCGAGTCCTGCCACTCGCCCGAAGCGGCCACGACGCCGCGCACCAGTTCGTCGTACGGTCGGTTGCGAGCGACGAGATCCTTCAGCCAGTTGTGAAACGCGTACGCCGCCTGCGTCGAGCCGGCCAGGTTGGAATTCCGCAGGATCGTCCCCCACCGCATGGCAAAGAACGCGGGGTAATCGGGCGACGCCAGCAAGCGATCGACGAGTTTGATCCGCTTGTCGGGCGAAGCGTCCGCGAAAAATAAGCGTGCTTCGTCGGCGGTCGGGATGCGTCCGCAGAGATCGATCGTCACGCGACGGAGGAACGTGGCGTCATCCGCCAGCGGCGACGGGAGCAATCCGAGCTTCTTCCATTTCTCGGCCACCAGCCGATCAATTTCGTTGTCGATTGGGAAGTCGGGAATCGACGCCAGTGGCTGGCCATGCGGCACCAAGGCCCGGAACACGGCGACCTGACCCATGTACCGCGCCATGATCGCCGCTTCGCCCGTCCCGTCGTTGATCTTCACGAGACCGCTTTCGGAAACGCCGGCGACGTTGGGTTCGTTCGTGTCGAATTGACCCTGCGACGTGACATCGCGTTTCGAACCGTCGCTGTATTCGACGGTGAGTTTGAGTTGCTGTTGTTCGCCCGCCCGCATCAAGCGTTCGGACGGTTCGATCCGGATGCGGACGACCTGCGGCGCGTCGGGCGCTTCGGGCGGCATCCCTTGTTCAATCCACGACCGAAAGCTGTGATACGCTTCGCTGGCAACATCGAACCGCTTGCCGCCGCCATGCGGAGCGCGGCCGGTCGCTTTGAGCAGGATCAAACTGCGATCCGGATTGGCGGGGAAAACGCGCCGGCCGCGAGCCTCTTCGACGATCGCCTGGTAATCAAACTTGCGGTCGAACCCGAACAGCGACAACTTGAATCCATTCTGGCCGCTCGCCTTCCCATGGCATCCGCCCGCGTTGCATCCGTAGCGCGTCAGCAGCGGGACGATTTCTCGTTCGAAGTGAATCGGACGCGGGGCGGAGGTTTCCTCCGCGGCTGCGCTGCCAGCGAGGCTGATCAGCAGCAGGCACAGAGTCGATCCGGTGTTGCGAGGCATACGAGTCTGGGCGGGTTGGCCAACGCGGTCGTGTCGTTGGTCGGGCAGGATGGTTGGCGGGACGGCGATGCCGGGACAATCTACTCTAACTTTTCGTCACGAGCGAACCCCGTTCCGCAGCGGGCCTCATTTTTATGACCCATCGTGGTAGTGTCAACAAGCATCTTGTATCATCGCCCGACGTTACGGCAGTTTTGACGGGACGATTGTGACGATCTGACGGGACGCGGCAGGCCCTCCGGCTGCCTTCCCGCAGGGCAGCTGATGCGTTCCTGCGGCAATGACAGATCAACTCAAGATGCTGGGAGACAACGGTGAGCTCAAGAAGTTTGTGGCGCGACTTGCTGGTGATCGTCCTTGTGCTGGGCGGCTTGTTGGCGGTGGACGCAGATCGACCGCGTTGGCTGATCGCTCAGGAAGATGCTGAAGCAACGTCGGCTGACACGACGACCGCAGACACGACCACGCCTGCGACTGATCCGGCCGCAGGCGAAGAGAAAAGTCAAAACTACTTCGTCTGGATCGTCGAAACGTCCGGCCTCATTGGCGGCATCATCTTTCTGCTCTCGATGTACTTCGTCGCGACGGTCGTGCGGTTGTTCATGGAACTGAAACCGGAGGTCACATCGCCCCCGGAAGTCGTTCAGCAATGCCAGCAGCTTCTGCAAAAGAAGGATGTGATGGGTATCTACAAGGTCGTCAAGGCGGACGATTCGATGTTCAGCACGCTGGTCACGACGGGGCTGACGGAACTTCAAACCGGACTGGCCGAGGCCCGCGATGCGATGGAGCGGATGGGGGAGGTCCTCGCCGCGACACTCGAAAAGAAGATCAGCATGCTCGCCGTGCTGGGGACGCTCGGGCCGATGATCGGATTGCTCGGCACGCTCAAAGGGATGATCGCCAGCTTCGGGACGATCGCCATGTCCGACACGCAGCTCAAGGCGAGCGAAGTGGCCGGGGGAATTTCCGAAGCGTTGGTGCTGACGTTTGAAGGCGTAGCGTTGTCGGTCCCCGCGATTTATTTCTTCGCCGTGTTTCGCAACCGCGTGTCGGTGCTGACCGCGACGACCTTGTTCGAAGCCGACGAGTTCATTCGTCACCTGAACACGGCCACGCGCGGCAAGGGAGCAGCGGCGCCCCAAACCCAGAAACCAAGTGCTTAAGATGCCGGTGCCATCCGCCGTAAGACGGCCCTTCCGGGCCGTCTTGGCCGGCCCAGAAGGGCCGACCTACCAATTCTGATCCACGGGAATCAGCCATGTCCGCGTCGATGTCGCATGAAGCCAGCGCCGAGCCGAACCTGACGCCCATGCTCGACATGGTGTTCCAGCTCGTGACGTTTTTCATGCTGGTAATCAACTTCAAGGGTGCGGCGATGGACCTGTCGCTCAAGCTGCCGGTCGTGGGATCGGCCCGGCCACTCGATGCCAAAGGCAAGGAGGAACTGCTCGTCCTCAACATCGACCACGAGGGACAACTCAAAGTCTACGGCGAACCGAAAGCGGACGTGAAAGGCTACATCGCCGAGGAAGCCCGCTCGTTCGTCGATTCGGCGAAGCGAAAGAACAGCAACTTCCAAACGGGCGACGCACTCCCCACCATCGTCGTCATCCGCGCAGATCAAGCGACTCCGTTCGAACTGCTAAACAAAATCATCAAGACGTGCCAAGATCAGGGTTTTCGCGATTTCGCACTCAAAGCCATGAACCGGGCCGAGGGTTAACGCATGCGTCGCCGTCGCCGCAAGAAATCGACAAACGACGTGGAATTGAATCTGGCCGCCATGTTGGACATGGCGTTTCAGCTCCTCACTTTTTTTATTCTCACCTTCCGACCGGCACCGACCGAGGGACAACTACTCCTACACCTCCCGCCCGCGCAGCCGGTAACCAAGGTCGCGGCGAATCCGGATCGCGCCGGAGGCGGCGGTCCGGCGAATCCGCCTCCGGAAATGAACGCGCTCATGCTGAGCGTGCTCACCGAGCCGACGGGCGAAGTGGCCACGCTCAAATTCGGCACGTCGGTCCTGTTTCACGGCCCCGCCAACAAGAACGCGCTGGCCCGTCTCGACAATCGGCTGAAGGAAACACTCGCCAGTCCCACCAGCCCGTTCGATCAAGTCACGTTGCAGGTCGGACCCAAGCTGCGCTATGCCGAACTGATGAAGATCGTAGACGTCTGCCTCAAACAGCAGTTGCCCGACGGCAAGCCGCTGACGAAGATTAGCTTTGTCGAGCTTCCCTCGGGCGTTGATTTGTGATCCGAACGGAAGTCGCCGACGGCGAGGTGTCGGAGTCTGAGAGAAGGAGAGTGACGGGGAAAGCGTTTTCCGTCACCCCGACACGCTCTCACCCTCGCACCCCGATACAGATCAGCAGTGAGATTCGCCTCCAACTTGTCGTCCAATGCCACTCCTCGCTCGCCATCACCACTCATCCCTCTTCCGCGGACATGAACTCACGCGGTTGATGTCGATGCTCGTGCTGTTGCTGCTCCTGGGCTCTCTCATCAACGAGGCCCGCCGTCCACAGATGTGGGCGTGGCTTGCGAGCGACGACGGCCCATCGCCGATTCCGGGAGCCGGAGCAAATGCAATCGAGGAGGAAGACGACTCATCACCCAAACCTTGGCGGGAAACGATCGTTCCCGGCCCGACCGACAAGGAGCCCGCCGAGTGGGAAGCGATCAAAAAGGAATTCGCCGCAGTCGACGACAAGAAACCGCTGGCCGTGGAGGAGATGCCGGCCTACTGGCGGCTGATGAAGTGGTCGCGCAGCCAGTCGTTCGACGACCTGCGGCGTCACGCCGGCCGCGAAGTGCCGTACAAGAAACTGTTTGACGACGCCGATCGATTCCGGGGCAAGTTGATGACGTTCCGACTGCACGTCCGGCAGTTGATCGATTGGGACGTCGCCGACGGCTCGGATTTCGGAACCGGAGTCGAACGGGTTTACGAAGCCTCAGGCGCGACCGATCAATCGCAGTCGTTGCCGTACATCGTCGTGGTCAGCGAACTGCCGCCGGGAATGCCGCGCGGACCGAAGGTGTTCGAGGACGTCACATTCGTTGGGTACTTTCTGAAGACGATGCTCTACACCGACGGACTCGGCACGCAACGCGCGTCGCCGCTCCTGATCGGCCGCGTCCAGTGGCGACAAAACCCGATTCACAAAACACGTCAGCAGGCGGGTCGGGAGTTCTGGTGGCCGACGGTCGTCGGGGGGTCGGCCTTGCTGGTCGTGGTCGCGGCGTCATGGTGGATCGGCTCGAAACGACGCCGCACGCCTGTCAGTGCCGTTTCTACGGAGAAGGAAGAAGACGCCGTGCGCCGCTTCGCCGAGCAGTCCGCATCGACCGATGAATCGCCACCGGAATCCTCGTAGCGTCGGCCCTCGTGGACGGGACGCGAGGTGCGAGGGTGTGAGAGTCCGAGAGTCTGAGGGAATTGGAATTACACACCGTCACCCTCCCACTCTGGTAACCTCACACCGCCTCCTCCGGCACAAGGCCGGTGGCTATCGTTGTCCGCCCCGCGGCTTCCGGTCCGTCGCGGCAACGCAAATCTCCTGCCGGTTGAATTGCAACTGCCGTGCGCGCACGTCGCGGAAGCCCCATGAAGCGACGCGATCGAGGAATTCTGGAATCCGTTTCGCCAGCGACCACTCGGGGAGTTTGAGCGTGAGCAGAACGCCGCGTAGTCTCACGCCGGGAACCGACAACGCCCCCTCGACCGCGTCGAGCGTGTAGTTGGGAGGCATGTTGATGTCGGACGTCAGCCAATCGGCCTCGCGGTAGACTTCGTGAGGCGCCGCCTTGTTCTTGCGGCGCACGTGCGTGAAGTTCGGATGAGCCAGCACATCGGCGTGCATTTCGGCCGGGTCGACCCCGATCACCCGCAGACCGCGATTGAGCAGCGACTGCGATGCGCCTCCCGGTGCGCTGCCGAGTTCGACCACGCACTCGCCCGGCTGGATCGGCAGACCCGACCACAACAGCGCCTCCTCCATTTTCAGATACGCCCGCGACACGATCCCCGGAGGGATCTCCCACGCCAACAGACCGCCCGGCCAGCGCGAGAACAACGAGTCCGCGCGATGATACCCCACCCACCATTCGCTCGACGACACGATGACGCAGTCGAGGACCATCTGGCCGGGAAGCGCCGGAGTGGGCTTGGCAGCACTCCCCTCGCCCCCGAAGGGGGAGAGGGGCCGGGGGTGAGGGGCGAGCGTCTCCGGCGGCGCCTGCTCGCGCAGCGCCCGGTCGATCTCGACTGCCAGCGGAGTCGGCCCCGGATCGAAATCAAATCGCCCGGGCCGAACCGTGTCGCGCTGCCAAACGTGAAGTTGCTGAAACGGGACGCCGGACTCGCCCGCCAGCTTCCAGACCGAGGCGACCAATTCCTCGCGCGTCGTCCCGTCGGCTCGTCCGATCGAGAACCCCGCGCTGCGGGCGAACACCGACCGGAGTTCGGTCACGTCAAATCGCTGGACGAACGCTTCGGGCAGTTCGGGCGACAGCTTGAACGTCAGGAACCCCGGCCGCGAGTAGGCGAATCGCAGCGGTGGCCATTCGCGGGCGAGCTCGGCCTTGAGCGCCGGTTCGGCTCCGCGCTGGCACGTGACGAAGATGAACGACGGCGTGTGCGGCATGAATCAACCACCAAACCGTTCGCCGCGCGGGCCGAACGCCGCTTGATGGGCCACGGTGTTGTTGACGTAGTGCCGGTACGTCATCGCCAGTCGTTCCTGCTGCGTCGGAGAGAGTTCTTTCAGTTGCCGAGCCGGACAACCTGCCCACAGCGTGTGAGGCGGAACGTGAACGCCTTCCATCACGACAGCCCCGGCGGCAATCAACGCTCCTTCACCGATCACGCATTTGCTGAGCACCGTCGCGCCGATGCCGATCAACGCGCCATCCCCCACCGTCGAACCGTGGACGATCGCCTTGTGTCCGAGCGTCACCCGATTGCCCAGGATGCACGGATAGCCGCCGTGCTCGACGTGCAGGATCGAGCCGTCCTGCACGTTCGTTTCTTCCCCCACCTCAATCCATTCCTGATCGCCGCGCAAGACGCATCCGAACCAGATCGAACTCCGCGCCTTCAGCCGCACGCGCCCGTAGACGATAGCTCCGGGAGCCACCCACGCCGTCGGATGAATCTCCGGCTGCGCGTTGATCCCCGCCCAGTCCCAATGCTCGTCGGGATACGGCACGTCCGGCGCGGCGGGCAGCGAGCCACCGCAAACGGGCCACGATCGCAAGATGTCGTCGTGGTTGGGTTGAGTTGGATGTGACACGGCGTTGACCTCGCGGCTAGTTGATTTCGATCCTCCACCGGACGACCCCTCTCCCCACCGGTGCGAGGGGAGTTGGCATTCTCATGATTCGACCGGTTTGCCGTCCTGCCGCGCGGAGGCCAGACAGGCATCGAGGACTTGCTGGGTTTTGAGGGCGATGTCGGCCCACGAGTGGTCGGGTTGGCCCGACAGAGCCAACCTCGAAAAATCTCGGAATAGGTTCGTTTCTTGCGCGGATTCGGCGTTGTTGCTGTACTCGGCGACGGCGATGCGGCGGGTGTGGTCCTCCATGTTGAACCGGCAACCGGCCGCGCGGAACTTCGGCTTGTTCACGGTGAAGGCGACTTCGCTGCCGAAGTAGGGGAGCACGAAATCGGGCACGGTCGCGAAGCCCTCGGTGCCGCTGATGTGGGCCCACTGCTGGTTCTCGGTCACAAACGAACAGTAAAAACTTGCGGACACGCCTTCGGGGTAAAACAGTTCGGCGGAGAATTCGGTGGGCACGGTTGAGCGGCTGTCGGGGCGTTTGGCCTCCGACAGCAACCGGCCGGTCACGCGAACCGGCATCCGGTAGTTCAACGTCCAAAGCGTGAACCGGATGTTGTACCAACCGAGATCACCGAGACATCCGAGCGGCTCCAGTTCGCCGCTCACGCGGATGTTGTTCCGCAGGAAGTCGTCGCCCGCCTTGAAACTGAACTGGGAGTTGATGCGGCGGATCGGTCCCACGCTCACGCCGTCGTCGAGCACTTCGCGGAGCCGGCCGAGGCGCTGGCTGTGCATGAACATCACGCCGTCCATGAGCTGCACGTTGTTCCGCCGGCACGCGGCGATCATTTCGGACACGTCCGCCGCGTTCACGCCGACCGGTTTTTCGACGACGACGTGTTTCTTCGCGTCGGCCGCGCGGATCACCCATTCCTTGCGGATGCCCGTGGGCAACGGGACATAGACCGCGTCTACGTCGTTGCTGCGGATCAGCTCGTCGTAGCTCCCGCACGCGCGCGGCATGGCGGGGAACGACACGCTGGCCTGGCACTCCTCGATGAACTTCCGGCTGCGGTCCACACTGCGACTGGCCACGGCGACCAGCGTGGCATTCCCCGCGTTGCGGATCGCGTGCCAGTTCTTCCGCGCGATGTTGGCCGTGCCGAGAATCCCCCAGCGGCACATTTGGTCCGCCATGTGTTGCTCCTGTTTCGCTTTCAGTAACCCGAAGCGTCAACGAGGGCCTTCACAGGCTTCACGACGCGACGCCCTCGCTGACGCTTCGGGTTACTTGATGGCTACGGCTCCGCCGCCGGTTTGCGGGGCGGGGCGAATTTGATCTTTTCGACAAACCGCTCCGGCTGCTTGGTGGCGGGATTGACCCTGCCGGTGCAGGCGGTGATCGCCTTGATAACCTCCTGATAGTGCAGCTCGTAATCGGCGTCGATTTCGACTTCGACTTCCTTGTTGAGCGCGCCCCCCTTGCCGACGATCCCCAGGATCGACTCGTTCAGCGTGGCGTAGGCTTGGTCGCCGTTCCCCAGGCTGCGGCGACCGAGTTCCAGCCGGCCGAGGCCGCCGGCGCGGTTCGCGATCAGCCGCACTTTGATGTCCGGCACGAGCAACTGGCTGGACGCCTGCGCGGGCGCCCCGATCGGCATGTTGATGTCGAAGTTCCCTTCCTCGGTGCGAATCTTCAGTGTCAGCATGAAGAAGATGATCAACTGAAACACGGCGTCGATCATCGGCGTCATGTCGATCGGAATTTTGTGGATGCCGTGGGACTTGTCACGCAGCCGCTGCATGGTCACTGCACCTCCAACTGCATGGCCCGCAGCGAAAACTTTTCGTACTTTTCCTCCTGACACAGCCGGATGAGTTCCTGCACCCGGCCGGCGGGGCATTCGGCGTCGGCCCGGATCACCACCGTTGTGCGAATCGGCCCCGTGGGGTTGGACAGTCGATAAAACGCCGTCTCGCGCTTGAGCAGCGGGCGAAACTCCTCCAGCGGGATCGCCTGGCTGTTGTAGAACAGGAGCGGTTCGGAGACGACCTGACCTTTCGGGTCGCGCTGGAAACCCATCTGCAGGACGAGTTCGTTGTCGGGTTTAACCTTGGGTGGCCGCGCCAGTTCGCTTTGCGCGAGCTTCACACGCTCGTCGATTTCGCCCGCTTCGAAATTGATCACGACCATGAAAAACGTGATCAACTGAAACACGATGTCGATCATCGGCGTCATGTCGAGATCGACTTTGCTGTCGGTGGCGAGGCGGCCGAGCTTCATGGCTTACCGCTCCGGAGCCGCCGGTGCCGGGGAGGATGCGGTGCCGCCCGCCGATCCGGCCGGTCGTTTGGCGACACGGCTCAGCAGGCCGTCCGCGACCAGCCCGGCATCCCACACCAGCCGCGTTTGACGGTTCTTCAAGAGACCGAACGCGATGATCGCGGGGATCGCCACGATCAAGCCTTCGAGTGTCGTGACCAAAGCCAGCGTGATCCCCTTCGCGAGTTCTGACGGCTTGGGGGACACGGCCGATGTCGCGATCTTGTCGAACGCCATCACCATCCCTTGCACCGTGCCCAAGAGTCCAAACATGGGAGCCGTCGTGCCGATCAGTGAGATGTAACTGAGGCGATGATCGAGCGCCAGGTTTTCGTCCTCGCCGGCCTCTTGCATGCCGGATGCGACTTCGTCGTAACCGCGCCCCAGTTTCGCGATCCCGGCGGCGAGGAGCCGGGCCACGAAGGAATCATCCCGTTTCGCCAAGTCGTAGGCTCCCTGAAAATCCTTCGCCGTCAGTTTCTGCTCAAATTCAGTCACCAGGTCCGGCGGAATGAAGACGTCCCGGCGAAACTGCAGGATGCCCGAAATGACGAGCGCGACGAGGATGATCGATTCAATCCCGATGCAGTACCCGAATGGCCCCGACGCGTTGTGTAGCCAGACGAGATAGCTTTCCGACGCCGCGTCCGAGACGGCCGAGTCGTCGGCGGTACTTGTGGCATCCGCCGCAGGCTTCGCCGGTTTTTTCTTCGGAGCCGCTTCCTCGACGGGCATTTCGCCTTCCGCCGCCTGTTCGGTTTGCTCCTGCGCCTGCACGACAGCCGAAGGCCATCGCCCGACGTCGTTCATCACCAACGAAACGATGGCCAAACCCAGCACGAGGCAGCGAACAAACCGTCGCCATCGGCATTCGCGTTGGCCTCGCCGCCACTGCACATCGAGTTCGACAAGCGTCACAGTGACGACACCTTTCGCGAAAACGAACAGACCAGGCTGATCCAATTCCCACTTCAGTCTTCCAACTTCACTCGTTAATCAACCGCCGCTCTTTTCTCCCGCCGCGGGTTCTGCCGACTTCACCTTTGCGGCCCACTCGGTGTTCGGATAGTCCGATTCCAACCGACCGCGAGCCTCGGCCGCACGGTCCGGGCGACCGGACTTCGCCCACAGGCTCGTCAGCCGAAACAGCGTTTCCGCGTGGACCGCCTGCTCCGATTCGAACAGAACATCGACGTGCAGGTACGCGAGCAGCGCCTCCTTGTCCCTGCCCTGAGCCAACAAACAGTCCCCCTGCCGCAGATACGCCTCCGCCTGCACGCGCGCGTCGTCCTCGGGAGCCTTGGTGATGACATCGTCGAGGACTTTGAGCGCGTCGATATGCTTGTTCATTACAATCAGGCAACGCGACTTGCCGACAAGCGCTTCGAGTTGCCGCACCTTCTCGGCATCCCCCTCGGCGGGTGCCGATGCCACAGCGTCGAACGCCGCCAGGGCTTCCTCGGTCTTTCCCTCGGCAAGCAGAATCCGGCCCAAAGCCGTCTTCGCGACGATTCGTGTTTCGTTCCAGGGAGCCTTCTCCAGCAGTTCGAAGTTCGCCTTGGCTCCAGCGGTGTCCTTCTTCGAGAGTTGCAGTTCGCCCAGCAGTTGAATGCACTCGTAGAAGTTGTAGTTGTCACTGTTCTTCGTTTTGAACGCGTTCAGCAATTTGATGGCATCGTCGAGCTTGGTCGGATCGGCAACCGCCATCTTCGCCGTGGCCCGAGCCGGCATGTATTCCAGATCGGCCTTGAGTCCCGGTGACGGAGTTTTCACCGCCTCAGCGGCCTTGGCATAACTGTCGATCGCGAGCGCGTAACTTCCGTTGTTTTCCTGCCCGCGAGCCGCGTTCAGCGTGGCTGGTTCGCCAGTCCAAATGACCGACGTGATGTCGTTGGGGGGAATTTTGACCGGCGTTTTCGCGCCAATACTTGGAACAATCGTGAGGCCATCCTTCCTGTTCTCCTGAATCGTTCCGCTGACCGCCTTCCCATCGCTCTTGCGACGGATGACATCCACGGCAAATACCTGCGATGTCGCCAATGCCGTCACAGTGAACAAGACGATGATTCGGATGCAAAGTTTCATGGAGCACCTCTTATAGCTCTGGCCATCAAAGTAGTAGGCACACTCCGTGTGCCGTCACGGCACGCCGAGCGTGCCTACTACATTACAACTCATGCTCTGCCGACCTTCCTTGGTGTCGGCGTAACCAACTCGATGGGCGGTTCATCGACGAGCGGCTTTGCAATTCGATGCGACTTCCGGCCTGTCAGCGAAATATACCCACCGATGCCGCCTCCGGCGAGCAACAGCACCAGAAACCCGATGATCGCCCCCGTGCCGCTCGATTTTTGTCCGGGCTTGGAACCAGAAGCGGCTTTGGCGGCCTTTGACTTCGCGGTCGAATCGCCATCCGTTTTCGCGACCGACGACTCCGTGTCCTCGGTCACCGTCGGAGGCGGAGCCTCGGTCCTGACGTGTCGCGGCAAGTCCGTGACCACGTCCACCGACAACTCCTTCTGCACGTCGCGATACAACTTGTTGAACTTCTCCCACCATTCGACACCGCCCAGGTCTTCGCTCAGCGACGACGTGGCGAAAATGTGCCGTTGAGCACGCTCCAAAACCGGACGTTTTTTCTTTAGTGTGGTCTGCGCCAGGGCCGACCGATACGTGCAGTACGCCACGTTGTAGTTGGCTTCGATGTACTGCCGCTCGGTCGATTCATCCGCACCGCGCGCCGACTGCGACGACTTGAGCCGCAGCCGCTTGCCAATCTCCATCCAGCCCCAGACGACCTTGAACCCCTTCGCGTCCGGACGCTCACCGGCGACGGCGACGTCCCACTTTTCAACCTGCTGCGGTCCGCCGTCTTCCGCCCACTCTTGATACAACGTCGCCGCCTCGATCTGCGCGTCGAGAGCCTGATTCTTCGCCTTGAGCACTTCGGCGATGAGCTTGTACGCCTCGTCGTACTGTTTCAGCCGCCGCTGGCACGCGGACAGTCGCAACTTGATCCCGTCCAGCGGCTGACCCAGCGCAAAGCCCGGTTCGCGGGCGACCTTGTTCAGCAGCGATGCGAGCACTGTCGCTCCGGCCTTGAAATACCGTTCGGCTCGTTGACTTTCGTTCGCGCCCAGCCCGCTTGCCAGAGCGTAATACGTTTCACCGACCCAGCGCTGCATGTTGAAGTCCTGATCGGGACGCCTGGCGACGTTCTCCAGGAACGACTCGAACGACGACAAGAGATCGCCCAGCAGCGAGCTTTTTTCTCGCGTGAGCTGTTCGACTCGGCGCTGAAGTTGCCGGCCGAGGCTCAGGTACACCTCGTTCATTCCCTTGCCGGTCCCTTCCTCGATCCGCTCCAACTCCTTCATCACCACCTGTGCCTTTTCGGTCTCTTGAGCACCGACGTAAGCCCAGAGCAGTTGGCGGTAGACCTCGCTCGCGAACGAACGGCTTTTCACTCCGACGGCCGGTCGAAATTCGCCCGCATCGACGGTGACGGCCACGGTGACCGCGCGCGGACCTGACGCCAGCACGTCCACCGCCTGCTTCGATTCGCCGCTGCCGTTCAAGATCGTGGCCAGAGACAACTTCGCCCGCGTGATGTCTTCGGTTGGCGGAGCACCCTGCGGCAGCTTGGCATCCATCCGGTCGATCGTGCCCCGTGCGTCCTGCAACATTTTCCGAGCCGTTTCCTGGTACTCCTGCAACATCTCTGGCGAAGGCCGTTCTGCTTCGGGCAGCGCGGCGGCTCCGTAGTACGCGGCCCAGTACGCTTGTCCCGCCTTCAGCTTGGCTTCGAGATACTCCGCGGCATTCTCGGACACTTTGCCGTACCACACAGCCGCGTCAGCCGGGCGTTGAAGCTGGGTGAGCACATCGCCGACGACCAGAAACGACGCCCCGACTTTTTCGCCGATCGGAAACTTCGCCGCAACGAAATCGCCCAGCTTGAGAAGCCGGGCGACGTCCACGGGCTTATCCTGCTCCGGCGAATCGCGGAACGCGGCCTGCCAGCCGAGGAGCGCGATGTGCGCACAATTCAGAGCCACGTTCGGATCGTCTTTCACGTGCCGCCGCGCGAGGTGTTCGCCGAGGATCGCCGCGTCGTAGTACCGCTTCCGTTCGAGTTCGACGAACGCCTGCAGGTAGCGGGCGTAGCGAGCACGCGCCGGTTCGGTATCGGAACGCACCTGACCGACGGCATCCTTCAGGACCTTCGCCGTTTCTTGCAGGTGCCGGGCGAGGTCTTCATCCGCCTTCCGCTTCGCCGCCGGATCGGTCTCGTTCGCGACCCGGCGTCGCAGCCCGTCGTTGCCGCCGAGCTTCGCGATTTTCTCCTGAGCCATCGACAAGAGCGAAGCGAAATCCTTGAAGTCCCCCAGGTCCTGACCAAGCTGCACCGAAATCCGCTGAATCGCCTGCTTCGAGAGTTCCTTGTACTCGCCCGGGAACTTGTTGACTTCGCGAGCGTTCGCCAGGGCCGCTGTCCGCAGCCGCCGCTTCTCCGACGCCGCTGTCTCGTCCGCCTCGGCCATCAATTCCTGAGCATGAGCCAGTTCGAAGAGTATTCCCAGGCCAAGCTGCGTCCGCGTTTCGGTCGGATTCGCCTTCCGCCAAGCATTCGCCTCGTCGATCGCCGCCTGATACTCCTTCCGCTTCGGATGATTCAGGCAGATCAACTTGAACAGCGTGGTCCGGTCGTGGATCGCCTTCAACGAGTGGTTGTTCTCGACCGGGTGCGACAGCAACTCGTTGTAAATACCGAGCGCCTTGGTGACTTCGTCCTGCTCCTCGTAACACTTCCCCTGCCACATGCGGGCGTACAGCCCGGCGTTGCGGTCGCGGTAGCGGGAGTGGATTTGCTCGAACTCCTTCGCAGCGTCGCCGAGCGCATCGGCGTAGCCGCGCGACTCCTTCTCGTGCGTTTGAGCCGCCTCGTACGACGCGATCGCGAGGTTGAGTTGAGACTGAATGTAATGGATCAGGGCTTGCTCGCGGGCGTCGATCTTCGCCTTCTCGGTTTGCGGGATGAAGACGGCAAACTTCTCGAAGGCCTTCTTGTACTGATCGTGTGCCTCCTGAAAAATCTTGCGGCCCCTGTCGAGGTACTCGCGGGCCCGGCCCTGAAATTCGGCTGCCTGAGCCGCATTGTCCGGCAACCGCCCCAAACCCGCCTCGGCCCGCGCCTTGGCAATCCAGACGTTGCCGAGTTCCGTGCTCGCGGAACCCGCCTGCGCGTGGTTCGGGCTGGATTTCAAAAACTGTTCGAGGAACAGCCGGGCCTTCTCCAATTCCTTGGCCTGCAGGTCGGGGCTGCGAAGTCGCCGCGCCCCCTGAATCATCGAGATCGCCTTTTCGTAAGGGATCACCTCGCGGATCGCCGGCGGAAGATTCGACCGCGTCTCCAACTCTTCCAGATACGTGACCGCGGTGTCGTGGTAGCCTCGGTCCCGCAGCCGCTGCGCGAATTTCAGATACGGCTCGGCCGCCGAGACGGGACAGACCGCGATCGCACACAGCAGCAGAACCAGCTCCCGCGTCCAGCGACAACTCATGGTGATGCGACTTCCTTTCGACTTCGGCTGGAAAATACCTGTCACTCGACGCCACCGCAAGGGCTTGCAGAGCATCCCGGCTGCTTTGCAGCAGCCGGGATGCTGCGATCGCTGCTCCGCGATCAATCCAACAATCGGCCGAGATTGCGAACGTGCTGCGTGTGCCGTTCGAGGTCGTGCTGCAGCGCGGACGGATCGGTCTCGTATCCCAGACGCCGGGCGAGGAACGCGAACTCTTCGCTGTCGCGGTCGGGCACGGTCAGATCGCGCGCGTTGCCGCGGACGACTCGGAGCGCGTCGATCAGCCGCCGCAGAAAAACGTACGCGTCGCGGAGCCGCACGTCGTCGTCGGCCGACAGCACTCCCAGCGCCGCGAGCGCGGACATGGCTCCCAGCGTGTTCGTCGCGCGGAGCGAGTCGTCGCGGTGGCCGTGCGTGATCTGCAAGCCTTGCACGAGGTATTCAACATCCACCAGACCCCCCGGTGACATCTTCGAGTTGAAGCGGCCGGGTTCGGTGAGTTGCCGCACCTGCCGGTCCCGCATCGCGCGGAACGCGGCCACGTCGAACGGTCGGCCGGAAAACTCGATCGCGTCCCGCAGCCGAACGATTTCGTCGCCGAACGTAAGATCGCCGGCGATGGGACGCAGTTTGACGAGCGCCTGCCGCTCGAACGGCCACGCGGGACCATTCGGGTCGAAGTAGTTCGCGAACGATTCGCGCGACACCGCCAGGCTCCCCGCCCGCCCGTACGGCCGCAAACGCAGGTCGATCTCGAAGATGCCTTCGCGCGGGGACGACAACACGCGCAGCAACTGCTCGACCAGCCTGCCGAAAAACTCGGAGTTGCTGATCCGCCGCGGACCGGTCGTCGTGCCGTCTCCCGCGTAGACGAACATCAATTCAATGTCGGACGCAAACCCCAATTCCTGCCCCCCAAGTTTGCCGAGCGCACACACCGTGAGCGAACACGGCGTCCCATCGGTCAGCGTCGGCGGTCCGAACTGTGATTGCAGCTCGGCCTGGCAGATGCGGCATCCCGCGTCGATCACGGTCTCGGCGACATCGGTCAGTTCGGCCGAGAATTGTCCGAATTCCGCGACGTGTCCGAGGATGTGCCGCATGTCCACGCGAAACATCTCGCGGTCGCGGAAACGGACGAGGCGCTGGTGCACCCCGTTCCCCTCTCCCCCTTGGGGAGAGGGGAACGGGGTGAGGGGTGGTCCGCGCGAATCTGGGCTCGGACGCGAACTGGAGACGCGCTCGCTCCGCCCCTCACCCCCAGTCCCTCTCCCCAAGGGGGAGAGGGGAGACGTTTGTATTTCCAGCAAGGCCGCCAACTCCTGCTGCAACTCGGCTGCCGTTCGCGGTCGGGCCAGCGCGTCCACATCGCGGACGAGCGGGAACAGGTTCGCGTGCTGCATTCGCAGCAAGTCGTTCCAGAGATAGTCGCTCACGCCCAGCAGGCGAGCCAGACCGTCGAGCACCTCGGTCCGTTCGAGCGATGCGATTTCGTCGGGCCAATCGGGACGCGTCAGCAGATCGGCCACGAGGTCGCGGAAATGGAGCAGCGCCCGCTCGGCGTCCGGGGCGTGCGGCAGCAGGTGGGTGAAACTCTTGATGAGCACGACCGCGGCTCGCAGTTCGCGCTGCCGGACGGGATCGGCGATCTTTTCGCCCGCGTTGTCGGTGATGAAAAAGGTGTCATCCAAAGTGGTCCCACGCAACGTGACGTGAACGCGGGCGATGTCCATCCCGCAGAAACTCAGGGCGTTCGTGAACTCGTAGAGAAACCCAGTCGTGTCCGTGGCGCGCACGCGCAGCACCGTGAAGCGGTCGGACGATTCGTTGTCAATCGCGAGGTCAATCGGGTAGAGCGGCAGGATGGCTCCGGGGCGGCGGCCGAGCACGCGGGCGATCCGCCGCGCGAGATCCGCCTGCACGCGCTCCGTCGGTTCGCCCGCGCGGAGACGATTCAGCAGGTCCGACAGTTCGCTGGCGTAGGCTGCCCACGAGTCGATCGTGATCGGGCCCGTCGTCGGGCGCACGTGGAACACGTCCACGATTTTCTTCGGCCCCGCCGCGTCATAGGTGAACACCTCGCCGCTCAGGATGTTGGCTCCGTGCAGGAACAGCAGCCCACAGATGATCGACAATTCGCCCGGGTAGTCGTCACCCACGATCGTCACGCGCCAGGTGTCGGCGTCGGCGGGCGCAGCGTCCACGATGACGACTTCGTCGCCGCGGATTCTCCCGGCGAGTTCCGCATGCCGGGCGATGTCGCGTTCGCTGAACGTGGCTGCGTAAGACGGTTCCAGCCGCGTGACGTGGTCACGAACCGATGTCGGCTGTGATGTTGCCGACGCTGCGGCTTCGGCCGGCTGTGGGTTCAAATGCCGATCAAAGATCGCGCGGGTGGCCGCGCAGTGCCGGTTGAGGTGCGTCAGCAGATGTATTTCGTCCGGGAAGTCCAATCGCCGCGCGAGGTACTGCCGTTCGGGTTTACTCTGCGGCAGCAGGTGCGTTTGCTGCTGGTGGACAAGTTGCAGCGAGTGTTCGACCGTTCGCAGAAAAACGTAGCCGGTCGTGAGCGTTTGAAATTCGCTGGCCGCGAGCAGCCCTGCATCCGCCAGCCGGACGAGGGCGTCGAGCGTGTTGAAACTGCGGACCTGCGGCCGATCGCCGCCGTGGATCAGTTGCAGCGCCTGCACCACGAACTCGATGTCGCGGATCGAACCGCGTCCCAGCTTGACTTCGCCGACGTCGCGGCGTTTCTTCGTTAGCTCAGCTTCGATCTTCTGCTTCGCTTCGCGGACGGATGACCGCACGTCGTCGGCGGGGCAGCCGAACAGCCACGGCTGGAGCTCGGCCACGAACCGGTGACCGAGTTCCGCGTCACCCGCGATCACACGGGCCTTCAGCAGCGACTGCTTCTCCCACAACCGCGCGTGCTGGCGGAGGTAGTCGAGATACGATTCGAGCGACGAAACGAGTTCCCCCGAGTTCCCCCACGGCCGCAGCCGCATGTCCACACGGTACAAAAATCCCTCGTCCGTCACGTTGGCCAGCGCCTGCACGAGCCGCCGCGCCACGCGCAGATGACGCGATGAGACTTGCTCGGCGATAAACAACAGATCGATGTCGGAACTGTAGTTCAGTTCTTCGCCACCGAGCTTGCCGAGTGCGATGACGGCGAGCATGTCTCCCCTCGCCCCCGCAGGGGGAGAGGGGTCGGGGGTGAGGGGCCGTGGGACAGTCGCTTCGTCTATCATCACCGGCGGGACACCAGTGCCACGGTTAATCGTGCTGGTCCGGGTGCCACTGGCAGCTTGCTGCCAATGCGCGTTGACCTCAACCGTTGCCAATGGCGGGCAAACCGACAGTGGCACCTCGCCACTCTCTTCTCGTGGTTCCTGTTCGCTCGCGATCTCCAAGCATGCCTGCACGATCGCATCGGCCAAGAGCGAGAGCTGGACGGTCACGCGGCGCAGGTCCAACAGTCCGGTGAAGTCGCACGTCCCGATCCGCAGCAGTTCCGATCGCTGGTAGCAGCGGAGCGCATTCAGGCGTGAAGTCGTGTCGCCGCCGGCGGCCGACATGGCGTCGCGGGCTTCGGCCAGGAATTCTTCGCGCCCCTTGAGGTCGGCCATCTGCCGCTGCCGGGTCAACCGCTCGAGGTATTCCGGGTGCCGCAGCAGAATGTTCGTCAGGAACTGGCTGCCGGAAAAAATTCGGATCAGGATTTCGACCGCACGCGGCTGCGCGGCGAGGAATTGCAGGAGCGCGGGGCGATCGCTGTCGCCGTGGACGAAGCGTTCGAAAGTGAGCAGCACCTGATCGGGATTGGCCGCGTCGGTCAGCGCGTGCAGCAGGTGCGGTTCGTATCCGGCGTGCGATAACGTCGCGTCCATCTCGTTCCGCAGTCGTTGCAGCACGACGGCGGCGGCTCGTTCGTCCGCGAAACCGATCGCGGCCAGATCGGGCAGTGGCGGCAAGTCATCTTCGCAACGCATGGTTGACCGATCGTAGGGTGGGACCAGCTCGCGCCGCGAGCGCAGGCCCACCGAATTTGGTTTGGCGATGGTGGGCCGGCGCTGCGCTGGTCCCACCCTACATTCTTCACAACGCGGGTTCGATGTCCACGCCGTCGGCTTCGGCGAGCAGGCGATCGCGACGGGCCAGGTGCAGGTCGGCGTCGGTCATTTGTCGGGCCAACGTGCGGAAGGTGACCTTCGGTTCCCAGCCGAGGACGCGGCGAGCTTTCGACGCGTCGCCGCGGAGCGCATCGACTTCGGTCGGTCGAAACAGCTTCGGGTCGATGACCACGTACCGCTGCCAATCGAGATCGAGGTAGCCGAACACTTCGGCGAGGAACTCGCGCACGGTGTGCATTTCGCCCGTGGCGACCACGTAGTCGTCCGGCTGCGGTTGCTGGAGCATCAGCCACATGGCTTCGACGTAGTCTCCGGCGAAACCCCAATCGCGGGCCGCGTCCAGATTGCCGAGGACCAGCGTCTTTTGCAGACCCAACTTGATCCGCGTGGCCGATCGCGTGATCTTCCGGGTCACGAACGCTTCGCCTCGGCGCGGCGATTCGTGGTTGAACAGGATGCCGTTACACGCGAACAGGCCGTACGCTTCGCGGTAGTTCACCGTCTGCCAGAACGCGTACACCTTGGCACAAGCGTACGGGCTGCGCGGATGAAACGGAGTCCGCTCGGTCTGCGGAGTCTCGACCGCCTTGCCGAACATTTCGCTCGACGAGGCCTGGTAGAACTTCGTCTTCAGCCCGGTCCGCTGCTCGAATTCGTGGACCGCTTGCAGCAGCCGCACGGTCCCCAGCCCGGTGACGTTGCCCGTGTAGACCGGCGTCTCGAACGACATTCGCACGTGGCTTTGAGCGCCGAGATTGTAAATTTCCGTGGGCCGAACCGTTTCGAGGATGGCGGCCAGATTCGCCCCGTCCGACAAGTCCCCCGCGTGGTAACACACGTCCGCATGCCGATCGGGAAACGCACTGCCGCTCGGCAGCAGGCCATGCACCGCGTACCCCTTCGCGCGCAGGAGTTCGGTCAGGTACGACCCGTCTTGCCCGGTGGCTCCGGTGATGAACGCGACTGGCTGCTGGCACACGCTCTGCTTCTCCGCGAGATGAATGACTTGCCCGCCAGCCACAGTACGGTTGACCGCGAGACGGCGTCAAGCGAGCCTGTGTGGCGCGCCGATAGCCCGAGCCCTTGTGGCTCTGAGTTGGAGGAATAATTGAACGCGGCTGAATCGACTGGTTGATCCAGGCCACAAGGGCCTGGGCTACACGATTTCAAAATCGAACGGGCGACTTGACAGTCACGTGCGCCGCCGCCACACTACGCCCCGCGTTTCGCTGGGGCCGGAACTTGTGGGGACAAGATCGGGCAACGCACGAGGAGGCTTTGGCCATGATTCGGATCGTGGGTCGCAACGTGTTTGCGAAAGGAATGGACTCTCATGGTCTGCAATCTGTGCCTGCTGCTCGCCGCCACGGCGATGGGAGCAGCCCCCGAGGAAACGTCATCGGACTTTCTTGACTACGGGCCGGCGTATCGAGCCGCCCAGGAATCGCATCGGCCGCTGCTCGTCATCCTGAACCCCGGCCCCACAACCGACGAATCGTCGGTCAAGCCGCAGGATATCCGCAAGGCCCGCGTGCGCCGCGAACTGCTCAAGGAGTACCACGTCGTCGTCGTGGACACTTCGACCGAAGCTGGCCGGAAGGTGCACGTCGTGTTCGGTTCACCGCCCCTACCCTACGTGTCGGTGATCGACAAGCAGCAGCAATACCAGCTCTACCGATCCAGCAAGCCACACACGGCCGAGGATTGGAATCTGGTGCTGGAGAAGTACAAGTCCGGCATCCTGGAAGTCGCGAAGAGTGCCGCGGCGTGCTTCACCTGAACGTGAGTCCGCATCTTGCCGGTTCGGCAACAACATGTCACGAAAAGTGGAGCCCGCTCTCGCCGAGAGCGGAATCTGCGTCATGTCGCGTGTTTGGCCTTGGCGGCTCTCGGCGAGAGCCGGCTACGCTACCGCTCGCGCCACAGCACGTCGTCGGAGATGTTCAGCCGACAACGTGCTGTTTCAATTTCGTCGCGGAAGCGCCGGGCGTCCACGGGGTAACCGGCTGTCGGCTTCACGCCGGGGGCCTGTTCCTGCCAGAACGCGTTGAACAACTCCATCGCCACCTCGCGGAGATATTTGCAGACCATCGAGGCCAGTGCGACCGGCAGGTGCTGCTCGGAGCGAGTCTGAAACGCCAGTTCAGTGGCTCCGATCCGGTAGCGGCTGCGGTCGGCTCCTTCCTCGAGCGCGAAGATGAATTGGCCGTCGGCAATGTCCGCCAGCAGATCGTGGTAGCGGTTGCGTCCGCCATGCTTGTCGGCGAGGACCAGCGTGCGATCGGGTTCGGTGGGGGACCAGACTTGCCGGAGGAGTTGCAAGCTGAGCCGCGACAGCGCGGCGGCCTTGTTGTCGAGCTGCCGCGTGAGTTGATTGAATCGCTGCGTGAGCACCACGTCCGACCGGATGGCCCGCAAGCGCATGTCTGCCGCGTGGCATCTCTCGGACCAAGCGCTCGCGAGGCGTGTGACGTGACCCGCAGCGACCACGCTCGGCAGCGAAGCGTCGCGGTCGGCGAACCACGGTTCCGTCGCGAGGTCACCGGCGGTGAGACACGTCACGCGTTCGGTGACGTCGCGGAACGAGGTCGGTATCCAGCCGAGCAGGCCGCAGGCGGCGAGGACGCCGGTTTCGAGGTGATCGAAGCCGCGTGTCGGCGAGTAGACGTGTTTGGAGTCGGCGATTTGGAGTTGGCTGTCGGACGAAGGCGGATCGCGCGTGACGAAGCCTTCGAACGCGGACCAGAAGTCGGTATCGCGCGGATCGCCCGGCACTTCCCACACGGTCACAGTGATGACCAGCGGCCCGAGGTTCGGGCCGAGGCCCGCCTCGTCCATGCCGATCACGATGCCCATCGGTACCTCCGTGAGATCGCCGAACCGCCGTCATCGTAGTAGGCACACTCCGTGTGCCGTCGACAGCACGCGGAGTGTGCCTGCTACTCTTTGACCACCAGCCCCGGTTTGAATCTCTCCATCACAAAATAGCCGGCCTTGTGCATTCCCATCCGTTCATACACTTCGTGCGCGGCGACGTTGCCGTTTTCTACGTACAGTCGCAGGCCGGCGATGTCCGGGTTGGATTCGACCTGCCGCCAAACGTGATCGAACAGCGATCGGAAGACGCCGCGGCTGCGGTACGCGGCGTCCACGTACACGCTCTGCAACCACCAGATGTTTCCGTTCCGCCAGTCGCTCCACTCGAAGGTGATCATCGTTTGCCCGACGATCTTGCCGTCGCAACACGCGACGAAATACCTCCCGCGCCGTTCGTCCGACAGCAGGTTGCGGACTCCCGGTTCGATCCGGTTCCGATCGAGCTTCGTGTGCTCCGACTCCCACGCGAGCCGGCAGTTGAAATCCACGATTGTCGGCCAGTCGTCGAACGTGGCCGGGCGGATTTGGATCGGTCTCGCGCGAGATTCGGTTTGATTTGACGCGACGGACACGATGACGCTCCCTATCAGTCCCCGTAACGTCCAGCCGGAAACGATTCGTTTAGCCGCAACGCCGAAGGCGTGCGCGCCGGAGTCGAACCGACAAGCAGCGCGCAGCCCTTCGGGCTTGCGGCTAAACGAATAATTGATCCTCTGCACGGTCGCGAATCGGTTTCACCAACAGCACTGCCGAAACCGTGCGTAGGAACGTAGCGTCGCGACCAGTCGCTGTCCAGCCGCCGGCGCGGCGAGTCTGACGTGGTTCACAGGCGAAGTTTCGAGTACAACGCGGTCGTCGCGTTCTCGCAGTCCATCGACCCTCAACTCTCGACCTTCAACCTCCATGTGTGGCATCGCCGGTGCGGCTTGGTCGGCCAATTCTCCGCCGCTTGATTTGGCGGTGCTGGAACGGATGGCCACGGTTCTGACTCATCGCGGACCGGACGACGCGGGGTATTTTCATTCGGGGTGGTCTCGCGCGGGAAGCCAGGGAACGCTCGGGGTGCCCCTCACCCCAAACCCCTCTCCCCCGGTGGGGAGAGGGGAGCAAAAGCTTGACCCCCTCACTCCCGGCCCCTCTCCCCAGAGGGGAGAGGGGGGAAGGGGCACTGGCAAAGCCAGTGGCACACTTGCGGGTGGCACCGGCTCAGCCAGTGGCACACTTGAGCCCGGGGCGGCACTGGGGTTTCGGCGGCTGTCGATCATTGATCTCTCGACGGGCCACCAACCGCTCTTCAACGAAGACGGGTCGGTGTGGATCGTGTTCAACGGGGAGATTTACAACTACGTCGAGTTAAAGTCGGAGCTGGAGGCTCGCGGGCACAGGTTCCGCACGGCGAGTGATACCGAGACAATCGTGCATCTGTACGAAGAGCTTGGCCCCGCGTGCGTCGAGCGGTTGCGGGGGATGTTCGCGTTCGCGATTTGGGACGACCGCCAGAAGGTTCTGTTTCTGGCACGCGATCGGTTGGGGAAGAAGCCGCTGTTTTACCGGTTGGAACCGAACCGGCTGCTGTTCGGCAGCGAACTCAAGGCGTTGCTCGAAGTTCCTGGCCTCCCGCGCGAAGTCGATCCGCAGGCTGTGGACGAATACCTGACGTACCAGTACGTCCCGCATCCTCATTGCATCCTGCGCGGCTTTTCAAAACTCCCGCCGGCTCACTGGGGGATGTTTCGCGATGGGCGATTCGAGACGCAAAGGTACTGGACGCCGCCGTTCGAGGAGGCAGTGGGCAGTGGGCAGTGGGCAGTGGACGGATACGACGAGGCGAAACGACGGTTGCGTGAAGTGTTGACGGAGGCGGTGCGGTTGCGGTTGCGGAGCGATGTGCCGCTGGGAGCGTTTTTGTCGGGCGGGATCGATTCGACGATCGTGGTCGGGCTGATGCAACAGCTTTCGAGCCGGCCCGTGCAGACGTTTTCGATCGGATTCCCGGTGGAGTCGTTCGACGAACGGTCGTTCGCGCGCGAGGCGGCGACGCATCTCAAGACTGATCACCACGAACTGGTCGTCGAGCCGTCGGCGCTCGAGATTCTTCCGAAATTGATCTGGCACTACGACGAACCGTTCGCGGACAGTTCGGCCATTCCGACGATGTACCTGTGCGAGCTGACGCGGCGGAACGTGACCGTCGCGCTGTCGGGAGACGGCGGCGATGAATTGTTTGCCGGCTACGAACGCTACCGGGCGGTCCGGCTGGGACAGCGATTCGACCGCCTGCCGCGTTGGTGCCGGCGGGTGCTCTCCGCGAAGGTCTGGCAGAAGGTGCCAACGTCGGTCGAGCAGCGATCGCGCGGCCGCCGTGCCAAACGGTTGCTTGCCGCGCTGGCGGAGTCACCGGAGCGTCGCTACCTGACTTGGGTCAGCATGTTCGATGCGGCTCGGCGGCAGGATTTGTATCACCCGGAGTTCGCGCGGCAGCTCGCCCGCCACGACTCGGCGGACTTCGTGCTGAGCGCATACGCGACCTGCCCGTCGAGGGATTTCGTCACGCGAACGACGTGCGTGGACGTGCTGACTTACCTGCCCTGCGACATCCTGACGAAAGTGGACATCGCCAGCATGGCCTATGGCCTCGAAGCGCGGTGTCCGTTCCTCGATCACGAGATCGTTGAGCTGGCATCGCGGCTGCCGATCGAGTTCAAGCTGCAGGGCGGCCGCGCGAAACGAATCCTGATCGACACGTTTGCCGATCTGCTGCCCAGCCGGATCCAGCGGCGATCGAAAATGGGGTTTGGCGTGCCGCTGGGGGACTGGTTCCGGGGTGAACTGCGGACGATGCTAGAGGACGTGCTGCTGGACAAATCGACCCTCGCCCGCGGCCTGTTTGAGCCAGCGGCCGTGCGGCGGTTGATTGACGAGCACCAACGGCGGCAATGGGATCACAGCTATCGCCTGTGGTGCCTGCTGGTGCTGGAACTGTGGATGCGACGGTTTTTGACGTCTTCAAACTGATCTTGGCAGTCCGCGGCCCGGCATCAAGAATCTGAAAAATGTTTCAGCAAGAACCGGGCAGGCGGAATAGTATGTGGCAGGTGCGGGATCGGGCGACGAACTGACGGCGTCCAGCGAGTCGTGGGTGGGAGGAGATTCGGTCGAATGTCAAATCAAACCAACATGCAGCGCTGGGTGACGATCATCCTTTTGGCGCTGTTGCTCGGCCTGGTGACAACTCACGGGCTGCCGGCAATTGCATATCGGATCAGCAACGCGATGCAGCGGGGTCAGTCGGACGCCCAGGTCGAGGGGTTCGACCGTCGACTCGCGAGCTTGCACGACACGTCGATTCTCTTTCGCATTGCGAGCGAACGCGTCAAGCCGGCCGTCGTGCACATCATCGCCCGAGTGCAAGGTTCGGTGTGGGACGAGCAGACCCGTTCGCGTCGGACCCAGATCAAGCACAATCATGGTTCGGGCGTGATTGTGGATGTGCGCGGGTACGTGCTGACGAACTACCACGTCATCGAAGGCAGTGATGATATTGACGTGACGTTGCCTGATTTCTTTGAACCGTTTTCGGCGGCGATCCAAGGGGTGGACCCTGGCCGAGACCTGGCATTGCTCAAGATCACGCCCCACGAAGGATCGCCGTTGCCCACCGCCGACCTGGTGGATAGCAAGAACGTGAAGGTCGGCGACTGGGTGCTCGCCATCGGTAATCCGTTCGGGCTGGACCAGTCGGTGACTGTCGGAATCGTCAGTGCCACCGGGCGAACGGAGATCGTCGAAAACGTTCGCGAGCAGAATTTCATTCAGACCGACGCGGCGATCAATCAGGGCAACAGCGGTGGCCCGCTCGTGAATATCCAGGGCAAGGTGATTGGAATCACCACCGCGGTGCTCGGAACCGGTCAACAGAACATTGGATTTGCTGTTCCTTCGAAACTGGCTCTCAACACAATCGCGGAATTGATCAAGCACGGCCGAATGCCCAAGGGTTGGATTGGTTGCTTCTTCGAACCGGTCGGAAGCAATGTCGCCAACGAGTCGGACCTGCCCGAATCGGCCGTGGAGGTTGCGCACGTCGTGCTCTGGTCGCCGGCGATGAAGGCCGGCGTGAACCGCGGGGACGTGGTCCTGAGATTCAATGGGGAACCGGTGCGCGATGTCGTCGACCTGCAGAATCGAGTGTCCGAAATCACCACGCCGGAGACGCGCGTGATGCTGTTGATCCAGCGCGGCGAGGAACAACGCGAGATTCCGGTCGTGATCGACCGATACCCCTCGCGCCCACCGTTGCTTCCCGGTGAAGCGGAGTGGGGCATCCGTATTCAAAAACTCACGCCACAGTTCGCCCAGGGACTCGGTTACGATTCGACGGATGGAATTCTGGTCCGGAAAGTCCTCACAGGCCACCCTGTGGAAAACCCACTGAAACCACAGGATATCATCATCGCCGTGAACGATATTCCAACTCCCACGTTGAAGGAGTTCTGCGCGCAACTCGAAGCGCTGTCCAACGACGCCGCGACGGTGGACTTGACGGTGCGTGGTCAGTCCGGAAGTTGGAAGGTGCGCTTGCCCTGGTCCAACCGTTAGGTTTGAGATGAATCGGGGGCGCGGGCGAATTGCCGGGCGTAGCTCGCGGCGGGCTTGCTCCATTCGGTGCTGGATGCGAAGTGTTGCGGAGTTGAAGACTGATCAGGGTTGCGAAAGGTATTCCGAGTGCGCTCGCGGCGCGATCTGGCACGGTGCGGAAGAATCTCGGCGATCGATGGCTCACCCATGGGGGAGCGGTCGCTGCCCGGCGTGCGATTTCCTTGACCGCCCTACATCGTCAGGTAGAATCTCGTCGCCGCGATCGGACGAGCGGCAACCTTGAGTCGCTTCAACTCCGCGGAGCCGGCACGAGGCGGGCTTTTTGCGCCGACTGACTGCGCGACCAAATTGTCGCATTCGTTTCACCCGACATCCCCAGGATGCATTGTGCAACGAGGAGTTGAACTGTGGCCCGAGCCGAATCGGACGAATTCAAGGAACGCTTGCGAAGCCAGACCGACCTCGTCAGTCTGATCGGCGAAGTCGTGGCCTTGAAGCCGATCAAGGGTGGCCGCGAGTTTGTCGGCCTGTGCCCGTTCCACGACGACCACAACCCCTCGTTCCACGTCTACCCCGATCGGCAATCGTATCGGTGCTGGGTGTGCAACGATGGGGGCGACTGCTTCTCGTTCGTGATGAAACGCGAGCGAGTGGAGTTCCGCGAAGCGCTGGAAATGCTCGCACGGCGTGCCAACCTGCCGATGCCAAGGGCCTTTCGGAAGGCGCAGGCCGACGTCCCGGAAAAGACCACGCTGTACGACGTGCTGGCGTGGGCCGAGCGCGAGTTCCACGAGTGTCTGCTCAACGCGCCGTTCGCCGCAAAAGCTCGCGAGTACCTGACGAATCGCGGTTTTACGGACGAGACGATTCGACGCTTCCGGCTGGGCTACCACCCCGACAACTGGGAATGGCTTCTGGATCGCGCCGCCCGCGGGATCTCGGGCAAGAGATTCACTGCCGAACAATTGGAGTCCGTGCGGCTGGCCGTCAAGCGCACCAACGGGGCAGACTATTTCGACTGTTTCGTGGATCGCGTCATGTTCCCAATTCACGACGAGCGTGGTCGGCCCGTCGCATTTGGGGGACGCGTACTGCCGGGAGCCAAGGATGCCGAGGGCCGAAAATACCTGAACAGCGCCGAACATTCCTTGTTTCCCAAAAGCCGGATGCTGTTCGGTTTCAACCATGCGCGGGACACCATCACCAAGACGGACACCGCCGTCGTGATGGAGGGGTACACCGATTGCATTATGGCTCATCAATGCGGTCTGACGAACGTCGTCGCGACGCTGGGCACGGCTTTGACCGACAATCATGTCTCGGCGTTGAAACGCTTCGCGCGCAAAGTTGTTTTGGTTTACGACAGCGACCAGGCCGGGCAGGAGGCCACGGAGCGGGCCCTGTCAAAATTTCTGACACAGGAAGTCGACCTCCGCATTCTCACCTTGCTTGACGACGAACGTGGAGCCAAGATTGACCCTGCGGATTATCTGCTCCGGAACGGTCGCGACAGCTTTGCTCGACTCGTGGACGGCGCCATCGAGGCGTGGGAGCACAAGTTGCAGTGGTCGATTGATCGGTTTGGTTTGGACTCCATCGATGCCCGCCATCGAGTCTTGAAGGAAATGTTGGGCGTGTTGGCTCATGTGGCACGACCGGCCACCAGTGCCGGCGCGGACTGGCAGGTCCGCGAAAACATCGTCCTCGGCAAGCTCACCCACCGGCTGGGACTTTCGGAACAGGTTGTGCGGGACCACCTGCAGACTCTGCGCAAGAAATCAACCATGCCGACCAATGCTGCCGTGCTCACCACGGAATCACGCCGTCCCGATAATAACTTACCCCCGCCGACGCCACCGGTGACGGGGCTTCTTGCCCCTCGGTCGCGCGACGACAAGGCCGAGTTCGACCTGCTGGCCGTGGTGGTCATCTGTCCACAGGCTCTGCCTGCTGTGCGCGAAGCGATTCGGCCGGACGACCTTCGAAACACGTCGCTGCGAGACCTGTTTCAGGTCTGTCTGGAACTTGATGGGCGCGGGATTGAACCGAGTTACGAAAACCTGACAACGAGGGTGGAGGATCTCGAGTTGAAGCGCACGGCCGCGCATGTGTGCGAACACGCGAGAGTCGTCAACGCCAACCAATCCCTCTTGCAACCCACGCTGCGATACCTGCGACAACGGCACGAGCTGCATTCCGCCGCCGCGTCCGCGAGCGGACCGCATCTGCCGCCGGCTACCGCAGTGCTGGATGAAACCTCAAAAGAACTTTTGCGCCTCGCGACCGAACGCTTGAAAAGTCGAGATCATTCGCAGAATTGACCTCCGGGAGACTCACAGTGCATCAGATCGACGATCGACTGAAGGAACTCATCGACCAGGGACGGCGCCAAGGCTACCTGACGTTCACGCAGGTGAATGACTATCTGCCGGACGAGGCGGTCAATCCTGAGAAGCTCGACAACCTGCTCATGTCGCTCAATGAGCTGGGATTGGAGATTGTAAACGATCCGCCTGCGCGGGCGCCGGCCGCTCCGGCCCCGTCGTCGGTGTCCAAGCGCTCGGCCAAGGTCGAACGCGGCGGGAGGCTGGTGCCCGAGCGCGAACCGCTGTCGGGTGACAAGTCACGCCGAATTGAAGACCCGGTGCGAATGTACCTCACCCAGATGGGTGAGATCCCGCTACTGACGCGCCACGAGGAAATCAGCCTGGCGAAGAAGATCGAAGTCACGCGCCGACGATTTCGGCACGAATTGCTGGAATGCGACTTTGCCCTCAAGTCGGCGCTCGACATCCTGAACAAAGTCCACGCCAACGAGCTGCCATTCGACCGCACGATCAAAATCTCGATGACCGAGAGCCTGGAAAAAGTGCAGATCACGGGTCGCATGCCGCACAACCTGAAGACGCTGGCCCGCCTCCGCGAACTGAACGTGCAGGACTTCACCACTCAGGTGTCGCCAGACGCCAGCGCACTCGAGCAAAGGCTGGCAGGCGAACGGCTGAAGATGCGTCGGCGGAAGATGGTCACGCTGCTCGAAGAACTCAGCCTGCGCACGCAGCGTCTGCAGCCGATCCTGAAGCGCATGGAACAAATCTCCCGCCGCATGACCGAACTCGAGCGGCAGATCAACCGCCTCAAAAACATGAAGCCGGCCAGGGACGAACGCGCAAACCTGCAGCGCGAACTCCACGACCTGATGCTGATGACGCTCGAGACGCCGGCTTCCATGCGGCAGCGGATGCAACGGGTTTTGACCCGCTTCGGCGCGTACGAGCAAGCGATGCGCGATCTGTCGGGTGGCAACCTGCGCCTGGTCGTATCGATCGCAAAAAAATATCGCAACCGCGGCATGAGCTTTCTCGATCTGATTCAGGAAGGGAACACGGGGCTCATGCGAGCCGTGGACAAGTACGAATACCGCCGCGGCTACAAGTTCTCGACTTACGCCACGTGGTGGATTCGGCAGGCGATCACGCGGGCCATCGCCGATCAGGCGCGCACCATCCGCATCCCGGTGCACATGATTGAAACGATGTCGCGGCTGCGGCGCGTCAGCAAGAACCTTGTCCAGGAGCTTGGCCGCGAACCAACGCTCGAAGAAACCGCCAAGGCCGCCGGCATCGGCATGGATGAGACTCGCCGCGTGATGCGGATCGCCAAGCATCCTGTCAGTCTCGACCGACCGGTCGGCGAGAATGAGGACAGTTACTTTGGCGACTTCATCGAGGACCCTTCGGTCGGCGCACCGGATACAAACGCCACGCAGGAAATGTTGAAGGACAAGATCGACCAGATTCTCAAGACGCTCACCTACCGCGAGCGCGAGATCATCAAGTTGCGTTACGGGCTGGGCGACGGCTACACCTACACGCTCGAAGAAATTGGACGTATCTTCAAAGTCACTCGCGAACGCGTCCGGCAAATCGAAGCCAAGGCCGTCCGCAAACTTCAACACCCCGTCCGCAGCAAGCAACTCGCCGGCTTTCTCGAAAACCTCGGCCTCCGCGCGCCCGAACTGGAACCGGCCGGTGCCGACTAATGCCGGTCCTGCGTGAATCGTGATCGCTTCCGCCACCGCAACCCGACGGAATCTCCGTCGGGTAGTTTCGTTGCACCGAGCTCGTGTCGGATCGCCGATGGAAATCGCTCTCCAGATCGAGTAACTTGTCGTCGGAAATCAGGAGTCACGCCTTCTCGCACGGATGAGCCATGTCTGCCAGTCCTCGACCGTTTGCCCATCTCCACTGCCACACGCACTACAGTTTGCTCGACGGCGCCAGCCGCATTCCCGAGCTGATCGAGCGCACGAAAACGCTGGGGATGAATTCGCTGGCGATCACCGATCACGGCAATCTGTACGGGGCACTCGAGTTTTACATGCAGGCCCGCGATGCCGGGATCAACCCGATCCTCGGTTACGAAGCGTACGTCGCTCCCGGTCACCGCACCAATCGCGAAGCCACGCGGCAAAAGGAAGCCAGCTTCCACCTCACGCTGCTGGCGAAAAACCGTCGCGGGTTCCAGAACCTCATCAAAATGGCCTCGGCGGCGTACCTCGAAGGCTTTTATTACAAGCCCCGGATTGATCGCGAATTGCTGGAGCAACATCACGAGGGGTTGATCTGCCTCTCCGGCTGCGCGGCCGGAGAACTCTCCAACCTGTTGCTCGGCGAGCGCTGGGACGAGGCGGAGCAGCTTGTCGCCTGGTATCTCAGCCTGTTCGGTAATGATTACTACCTCGAAATTCAAAACGCCGGCTTCAAGATTCAACAGGACTGCGCGGAGCGGACGATCGAACTCGCGGACCGAATGGGCCTGCCGCTCGTGGCCACAAACGACGCGCACTACCTCCGGCAGGAAGACTCCTCCGCGCACGACGTGCTGCTGTGCGTGAACACGAAGTCGCTCCGCACAGACACCAACCGGATGAAGATGGAAGGCGATCAGCTTTTTGTCCGCTCGCCCGAGCAAATGTACGAGGCCTTTCCCGGCCAGGCCGATGCGGTCGCGAGGTCGCAGGAAATCGCCGACCAGGTCGGCATTGATCTCGATCTGAAGTCGCGGCACTTCCCCGTGTTTCAGCCGCCGCCCGGAAAGTCCGATGCCGACCACCTGCGTGATCTCTGCGAGCAGGGTTTGCGCGAGCGGTACGGCGACAAAATCACGCCCGAAGTCCGCGAACGGCTCGAGTACGAATTGGGCATCGTTATCCGAATGGGCTTTGCGAGCTACTTTCTCATCGTTTGGGATTTCGCCCGGTTTGCGCGGGAGAACGGCATCCCGTGTCTGGCCCGCGGCTCGGCGTGCGGTGCGCTGGTGTCGTATGTGCTCGGACTGAGCAACGTTTGCCCGCTGAAGTACGATCTGCTGTTCGAGCGGTTTCTCGACCCGAATCGCGCGGAAGCACCCGATATCGACATGGACTTCTGTCGCGATCACCGCGCGATGGTCCTCAACTACGTCCGCGAAAAGTACGGTGCGGACAACGTGGCGCAGATCGGAACGTTCGGCACGCTCGGAGCCAAGGCGGTCATCCGCGACGTGGCCCGCGCTCTCGGCGTGCCGCTTAGCCGCGCCGACGAAGTGGCCAAGTTCGTCCCGACGGGTCCCGACGTCTCGCTGAAGTCGGCCCTCGAGGAAAGCCCCGACCTGCGTTCGGCGTACGATTCCGACCCCGCGATCCGCGAGGTCATCGATTTTGGTCAGCAACTGGAGGGGCTGGCCAAGAGCGCCGGAACGCACGCGGCCGGCGTGGTCATTTCGGACCAACCGCTCACCGAGTACGTGCCGTTGCAACGCCTGAGCGGCAAGGACGAAGTGCTGACGCAATGGACCGACGTCGAAAAGGCCGGCCTGTTGAAGATGGATTTTCTCGGACTGCGTAACCTCACCATTCTCGGCAAGGCGGTGCAGAACGTGAAAAAGCACCGCGCGATCGACATCGACCCCGGCAACCTGCCGCTGGACGACAAGACCACGTTCGCACTGCTGCAACGCGGCGAGACCAAGGGCATCTTCCAACTCGAGTCGGGCGGCATGCGCGATCTCCTGACAAAGATGAAGCCCGATGCGTTCAACGACATCATCGCCACGTCGGCACTCTATCGACCCGGCCCGCTCGAAGGCGGCATGGTGATGAGGTACGTCAACGTCAAAAACGGTCAGGAGAAGCCTGAAACCGTGCATCCGGTCGTCGACGAAATCCTCGCCGAAACCTACGGCGTGATGGTTTACCAGGAACAGGTGATGCGCATCCTGAACCGGCTGGGTGGCATCGAGCTGTCCAAGGCGTATGCCTGCATCAAGGCCATCAGCAAGAAAAAGGCCGAGCTGATTGAGAAGAATCGCAGCGAGTTCGTGAAGGGGGCCGTCACCCGCGGCATGGCCGAGGCGGTGGCGAAGGGCATCTTCGACAAGATTGAGAAGTTCGGCGGCTACGGCTTCAACAAGTCGCACTCGACCGCCTACGCCGCGATCGCCTACCAGACCGCCTACCTCAAGGCACACTTCCCCGTTGAATTCATGGCCGCTCTCCTGTCTTGCGAGATGGAAAGCACCGCCGACATTTCCGAGCACGTGGACGATTGCCGGCGCATGCGGATCGACGTGCTGCCGCCGGACGTCAACACATCGGACGTCGAATTCGATGCCGTGGCGAGCAAGATCAGCTTTGGCCTTGGAGCCATCAAGGGGCTGGGCGAACAGGTGGGCATCGCGATCGTTGCCGAACGAAAGGCGAACGGACCGTTCAAGGACATCTTCGATTTGACCGAACGGATCGATCCGAGGTGCATGCAGAAGGGAATGCTCGAAATTCTGATCAAGGCCGGCACGCTCGACTCGTTCGGACCGAATCGAGCCCAGCATCTGGCGGTCGTCGAACGAGCGGTCGCGCACGCGTCGGCTCGTCAGCGCGACAAGCAGGCCGGGCAGAAAACCCTGTTCGGCGGAGATGAGACTCCGGCGGCGGGTGCGAGCACCGACGGAGCCAACCTCGCCTCGCTTCCCGATCTGCCCGACATCCCGCACAGCCAGAAGCTGGCGATGGAAAAGGAAGTCATCGGGTTCTACCTCACGTCGCATCCGCTGACACAGTACGCCGACAAGCTCGAACTCTACGCCTCGCACTCGACCGCCGACCTGCACGCTCTGCCGGACAAGGCCGATGTGCGCGTTGGCGGCATGATTTCCGCGATTAAACGGACGCAGACCAAAAAGCCGGGCCGGAACGGCCACACGCGGTACGCCAACTTCGATTTTGAGGACACTCGTGGCGTGATCCGTTGCATCATGTGGCCCGAGGAGTTCTCGAAGTTCGGGGAGCTGGTCCAAAACGAAACGATGTGCTTCCTGCAAGGGAAGGTCGATCGCCGCGGCCGTGAGCCGAATCTCATCGTGGAAGAACTCATCACGCTGGATCAGGCGGAGAAAAAGTTCACGGACCAGGTGGCGATCAAGTTTCAGCGCGGCTTGCACACGAACGACGAAGTGCAACGCGCCCGGGAAATTCTCAAGCGCTACCCCGGCCGCTGCGACGTGGTGCTGGTCGTCGAGTCGTTCGATGACGCCAACCCGTCGCAGCGCGTGAAGTACCTGCTGACTCCGGCTGCCGAAACGCCGGTCGCTGCCGATTCCCGGCTGGCAACCGAACTCCGCGCGGTGCTCGGTCCCGGCAACGTCAAGTTCCTGACCACCCAGCGCAAGAAACCGAACGGACCGCACGTGCGAACCGGCAACGGCGTTGGTGCGAACGCGTACGCGAGGTAATTTCAGCACGACACTTGTGGCCGCCATCGTCATGTTCAGGCGCTGCGCACAGCTGGCCAATTTGTCAAAGCCAGCAAATTGTAGGGTGTGACCAGCGACAGCGCCGGCACACCAGTTCTCGATGATCGTGGTGGGCCGGCGCTGTCGCTGGTCCCACCCTACATTTTCCACTCGCGTGCAGCGCTACTCGGTCTTTCGGCTGGCGGCCTTGCGGACCAACTCGTGGTCATCCGATTTGAGACGTTCGAGAACGTCCGCTAGCTGGAAATCGGAATGTTGTTGGACGATCTCGGCCACGTACAGCCGCACCCACCACTTGTCATGTTTGGAAAGCTCCTGCAACAATTGCTTGGCCTTTCCGAGTTGCTCAGGGGCAACTTCAAACTTGAACTCCCAGTGCCAGACAACATCATTGAGTATCTGATCGGCCAACAATAGGCGTCGATGTTCTGCGGCATGGGGCTCGACGATGTGAGCGGGTCGCGGCGGATATCCGAAACCCGTTTCGCCCGACAGCATCGCTTGAAGCGCCTTAGTTGGTGAGGTTCGGAACATGTATCCGATCAGCAGCAAGGGCATCGGACGCTCTCGATTACGCCACAGATAGGCGGCGTAATACTGGAAGTCGGGTTCATAAGGAACCTCACGGACGGTGGGGCCACCTTGCATGCGTCTTCGGGCAGCCGTGAAGCCTTCGTCAGTTAGAACATTGGCAATTAGCGGTGAACGCTCCAATTCGGGAACGACCGCGTCCACCACAACTTGCGGGGGTGTACTCTCGAGCAAGGATTTCGCGAACAGACTCTCCACGATGCCTCCTGTCATGGCGTCGCCAATCGTCGCGATAACCAGTGCCTTGTAGGCGTCAGGAAGTTTCGTTTCAGGTTCTTCTCCGCGCAATGTGCCTGATATTTCCACTCGGAGTTCCATAGAACCGGGAAGCCACTTAAAAATGGGGTCGAGTTGGCCATCCAACTTCTTGTTGAGCTCGGCGTACTTATGCTTCGCATAATCTCCGAACCACTCCTTTCGCTTGGGCTGCTGCAGTCCGGTTCTTTCATCTGCTGAACCGACCGCAGCAGTCGCGACAACCAATCCACACAGAAAAACTTTCGAGAAACAAGCCATGACAGACCTCCGATGTTGCCCCAAAGGAAACGCATCAGCGTGTAGCGGTTTGCAGTTCAGTGGTAATCTTCAAGAAGTGCGTTCGACCCCATTTCAAATATTCATCGAGGCTTGACTTTGTCAACGAACCATTGCTTGAGAAGGTCAATGACAACCTTTTGATCGTCGATGGTTTCGTGACGGATCCACGGCTTCATTTTGCCTTGATCCACTTCAACGGCTGCACCTGGAACCTTGTTTCCGTTAAGGTATCCCTCCTGAAGGGTGTTGGTATTCCGCTGATATTGATTCACATGGAATTGCGAACCGGGGGGTAAGCGGGTTTCGGCAGAGTTCCACTCCTTCTGAATCGCGTCGATGTACGACGTGAATACAATGGTGAAGGTTCCAATTGACGCGCGATGTCGATTGAGGAAGTGTGCTAAATTATAGGTTTGACCGCCTCCATGGCTGTATCCCATGATCGCGACGTTCGTCTGGCCGTGCTTCTGGATGGCGTTCCGAACGTCGTTCAGAATCGGATTGGGGTAGTTTGCGGCTGTGGTCGGCGTAACATCGTCGAGCCTCCCTTCTTTGTACATGCGGACGTCGTACCCTTCGCGATAGAGATCAATCGCGGTTTGGAACATTCCGAAATTCTTTGGCTCGCTGACGGGATCGCTGGGCGTCTGGTCATCTCCGCCGAAGACGATGACGATGCTCTGGAACGGGACGAACTTGATTGTGTCCCAGAAGACAAGCTTGTCGTTGGTGGTCGTGCGCGCTTCTAGAGTCAATGTCGCCGAAGTTCCGGCCACGTTGGGTGTGACCCATTCGACGTAGATAGGGTTCCCCGAAGCAAACACGGAAAAATCTATCGAGTTCGTCTGGCCGACAAGCAGAACACCCGATCGGTTTGCATTCCGCCAGACATTGATGTTCGCGTTGTTTCGTTTGAGGACGTACTTGATACCCGGAAACGTACTCTTGGTCACTTGAACCTTGATGAGATCATTTTCTCCGTTCACGCCGTTGTACGGTGGCGCTTCAAGCCGGTCAGGAATGTTATTGCCATTGTCGTCGTCGCCGTTAAGGCGAATGCCTACGCCCGGAGTTTCTTCTTTGGCCTCCGGCACTGCGACCGATTGGAACGGCTTTGTGTCTGGACGGTAAGCGGTCAGGTCCAATGTGGCCACTGTCAGCCGGACGGAGTCCTGATCGACGACAGTCGTCCCGTCCGGTTTCTTCAGAATCCACCCGACGGTGGCGGTTCCCGTGTTGAGTCCTTCGGCATAAATCGTGGCCGGAATCTGGTTGGCTCCGCCAATGGTGAACGTGGTGGATGCCAGAGGTTCCTTGGTGTTTGTTTTCCAAAGCTTGATCGTATTCCCCGCAGAGACCGTCAGAGTCAGCGTGTACCCCGCGAGGTTGTTTCCGGCAGCGTCAAACGACAGCCGGATCGGCTCAAGATCATCATCGCCGTTCCCTTGGGCATTGAACGGATAGGTGGTGTCGTCCTTGTCCGGCCTGCCGTTCCCATCGTCGTCGTCATCATTGAGACGAATCACATTTCCCGGAGCGTCCATTTCGATGACATCCTCAGCCTGCGTGCCATCAATCGCGCCGCTGTTGTCGGAGTCGGTGTCGATATCAACACGTGGCGTGCCGACGTTCAGGATCGTCACGAAGGCGCTGATGGGGTTGCCAATCACGTAGTGGCTGCTGCTGGTCAAGGTGATGACGACCGTTTCGTCCGGTTCGTCCAGATCATCGGCGATGGGGGCGATCACCAGGTCGTCCCAAGACTTGCCGACGGGGATGGTGAACGATGTGTCGGTGACTCCCACCGGGTTCGTGAAGCCGTAGTCCTGCCCCGGTCCCAAGCCGTAAGTGGCGGTGCCTCCCTTGGCGAAGTTCACGACCAGCGGTTGGCTCAGGTCGCCATCGCGGTGGAATCGCACACTGCCCATGAGTGCCACGTCCCCGGTGTTCGCGGCGCCCTCGGTGGCACTGTCATCGGCCTGCGACATCCACACGCGCGGCGTGGCGTCCAGAATGTCCACGTAGGCCGACGTGGGACTGACGATGGCATAGCCTGTCCCGGAGACGAGCCGGACGGTGACCCGTTCATCCGGATCGTACACGGAATCATAAATGGGGGCGATCACCAAGTCGTCCCAGGACCTGTCGGCGGGAATCGTGAACGACGTGTCGGACGTGGCGTTGGTGAAGCCATAGTCGCCGTTCCCGGTCAGGCCATAGGTGGCGGTGCTGCCAGCGGTGGTGAAGTTGACGGTCAACGCCTGGCTCAGATCGCCGCTGCGATGGAAACGCACACTGCCCATCCATGCCACATTGCCGGTGTTGGCGGCCCCTTCACGAGCTTCGGGATCGGCCTGAGACATCCAGACCGTGGGCGGAGCCGCGAGCGTGACGGTGAACGAGCGGCTGAACAGGTTGTTTTGGGGTTGAAGGTCGTTCGCCGTGACGGTGATGATGGCCGAACCAGAGGCCCCGGCAACCGGCGTGTACGAGAGCGTTCGCGTCGAGCCGGTCCCGGTGACGGTTGGGTTTGAGATCAGCGACGTGTTGCCGGAGCGGGCACTGACCGTCACCGTCTGATACGACTCGTTGGCCGGTCCCGGAACGACTCCGGTGATGTCGAACCATTGCTGCGTCCCCGGATTGGGATCGTGCGTGCGATTGTCGATGTGATCGAAGTACGGCGGGTCGTTCACGGGGTTGATGGTCACGTTGAACGTCCGGCTGAAGGTGTTGTTGATCGGTTGACCATCGTCGGCGGTCACCGTGATCGTCACCGGCTCGTGTTGCATCGTGACCGGGTTGTACGTGTTCGCGTCGGCGACGAGCCGATAGCTGAGTGTGGCCGTCGTTCCCGAACGATTGATCGTCGGATGCGGGATCACACCGGGGTCACTGGATGTCGCAGTCAGCGTCACGAATTGCCGTGTGTCCTCCGTGGCGTTCCCGGCCGTGATGTTTCCGATTCCAACGGTTTGCCCCGGTCCGTCCTCGATGAGAATTCGATTGACCGGACTGGTTGTGAACGAGAACCACGGTGCCACATTGGGTGACGTGATGGTAATTGTCACTGTGGCCGGATCGCTGTAGAGTTCGCCATCGAAGGCCCGGTACCGAAACGTGTCCGTTCCGCTGCTGGAACTGTACGCAGTGTACGTGAAGCTGCCATCCGGTTGGAGCACGAGGCTCCCTTTTGTCGGCCAACTGAACACGCTCGTTTGCAGATCGAACGGCGGGGTCTCGTAATCCGCGTCGTTGTAGAGCAGGCCGGGCGCGGTGATCGTGAGGGTCTCACTCGGAGCTACCGAGTAGTCGAACCCGGACATCGGGTCAGGATTGGCGATGGGTCGCGTGTTCGGACCTGCCGGGGGTTGCCAGGTTCCATAGGCACTCACCAAGACCGTGGCCGGATTGACGTTGCTGGTCGTGCCATTCCAATGCACCAATTGGTACGAGAAGCTATCGCTGCCGATGAAAGCGGAACCCGCACTCGGCGTGTATGTGAACGTCCCATCGCTGTTCAAAGCGACCGCACCGTGGCTGGGAGTCCCGACGAGCGAAACCGTGAATGAGCCGCCCTCGATGCTGTCGTTCCAGGTCACACCGTCGGTGGCAACCGTCATCGATTCGGCGGGCTCGAACAGGTACACGTCAGGACTGGCCGCAGCCCACGGAGTCTCCGCCACTGGTGGTGCGACGACGAAGAGGGTCGCCGTGGCCGCGTTGCTGGTTTGACCAGAGCCGTCCACAAGCTGATACGTGAACGAGTCGTTTCCGACAAACTCGGAACCAGCAGTGGGCGTGTACGTGAATGTCCCGTCGCCGTTCAGCGACACCGTGCCAAAGCTCGGAGGATTTATAAGCGTGGCTACAAACGGACCGCCACTGAGTCCGTCGTTCTCCAGCAGACCATTGGTTGTGATCGTCATCGTGGAGGCCGGATCGAAGAAATACTCGTCGGGAGTTGCCTCCGCCCAAGTGGCACTATCCAGCGCTTCGCCATCGAAACCTGACAATCCAAGACTCGCAGTTCCGGGGAATACAGCGATCTCGATGTCGCCGGTCGTGGTCAGTCCGCTGCTGTCGATGGCGGTGTAGCCAATCTGGTCGGTACCGACAAATCCTGCGTTGGGTGTGTAGGTAATGCTGCCGTCGCTGTGGCTCACGACCGTGCCGTTGGCAGCCGAGGCGCTGAACGTCGCTGTCAGCGGATCGCCGTTGGGGTCTGTATCGTTGCCCAGCACCGAATCCGCCGTGACCGTCAGGCTGCCCGTGTTTGCCACGGCAAAGCGATCAGCCACCGCCACCGGCGGCTGATTGGGGTTACCTTCCGCAGCCGCCGCGCGCGGCGCGACACTCACGCCGCTGATTCGCGGGACGGAATTGTTCAAATCCCCCGTAGGATACCTTCCCGCTGTGGCGTCGCTCTGATTTTGCAACAACGCGATCGTCGCGAGGTATTCGCTTTCGAGGCATGTGTTGTACGTGGAGACCTCCGCTTGATCGTACGGCGAACCGGTCGGGGCAATGCAAGTCGTGCTGAGGAGCGAACGGTCCTCCAGCGATTCGATCCGCGTGGCCAAGAACATGCGAGTCCTACGCCGTTTGGGGGGGGGCGCACAGTTTGGGTAAGCTGACGGTCATCAATGTCCACTTCGACTTCAGCGAACGCATCCAATCGAACCGCATGGGCCACATCCTTTCTGGGGCAAGGTGAGTCGAAATCCGAGTGCCTACTCTTACAAGACAGGATTCGAGAATCACATTGGGAGAAAAATAGACGTGTTTTCCAGAATTGTGAAAAAAAGTCCGAGGTCCGACAAGGTCGGAGACGGCTTGGAAAAACCGTCCTACTTCGAGCGGCAAATGACCGCGTCGATTGCGATCAAAGTCGTCGGCTTTGCGATCGCGGGGTTCCTCACGCTCGGTGCCATGTTCGCCGCGGCCAACACGATGTATGCCGCCGTCGCCAGCCGCAGGCGCGAAATTGGAGCGTTGCGAGCCATCGGTTTCAGCCGCCGCAGCATCCTCGTGTCGTTCCTCTTCGAATCGGTGTTGCTCTGCCTGCTGGGTGGCTTGCTCGGCTGTCTGGCAACTCTCCCCTTCAACGGCCTCTCGACCGGGACGGCCAACTGGGCCACGTTCAGCGAAATCACGTTCGCGTTCCGCTTCGGGCCCAACGTGTTGTTGCAGGGTGTTCTGATGGCACTCACGATGGGACTGGTGGGCGGACTGTTCCCAGCCATCCGCGCCGTGCGCATGTCGATCATCAACGCCTTGCGTGAAACCTGATCTGTCGACAGGCAGCAGGCGATTTCGGCTTCGATGCGCACGCATCCGAGGTCACTCGTCACGGGCATCCAGATCAAGATGGAACCTGTGGTACAGCCGATGCACGAGCGGCGCAAACGTGATGCCGGCGACAAGGATGACAGCCAGCCCGCTGTACAGGGCGCACACACCCGCGAACAGCTTGCCCGCCGTCGTCTGTGGCTGCCAAATCGGTCCCATTCCGGAGAGGATCATCGACGCATTCAAGAACGCGTCGATCCACGACAGTTTCTCCAAATCGTGGTAGCCCCACATCCCCACGCGCAGCGAGCCCCCGATCAGCACCAGACCGACCAACACGCTGAAGACCATGCGGCGGATGAACGCCAACCGATGCAGCAGCGGTTAGGAGCGATGTTCAAACACGGAAGTCGGTCAGCAATGGCCGGTGATTTCGTGAGACAGGAATTCGCATACGCCCCCGGCGAAGCATCGATTTCCTTTATCGGTCATTAGCCCCGCGGAACCGTCCGCGGCAAGCGGCTGTGCGTTGTCGCGGTTGGTTCTCAGGCTGTCAGCGGCCACAGCGGCGCCAGTTGGTCGAACACCAGCACGGCGACCGGCGCGGTGGCCATCGTTGCCAAAGCCCATGCGACGCATCGCCACCACGAAAACGCCGCAGTCATTCGGAGGCCAACCGCGAACAACGTTGCTGCGACCGCCAACGCCGAGGTCCAAGCCAGCCCGTCCGTCGCGTAGGACTGCGGCGGAAGACTGCGCATACGTTCCACCGCAATCGACGCGGGAATGTTGGTCAGCCCAAAAATGGTCGCCGCCAGCCCAAGTCCAGCCGCGCCAACCAAAACTGAGCCCGCCGCGTTTAACCACGTCCCCGACTTTCGATCGCCGACGAACGCGGCTCCCATCACAAAACACATCCACGCGGCAAGCAAGAGCAGGCAACCGATGAGGCCGATCATCACGAATTGCGCAAGCGCACCACCAACGGCCAGCAAGACCAAGCCCAATGTGAACAGCCACTCGCCCTTCGACATGATCTCGTCCCTTCGGTCAGCGAAACGGTTGCAGTGCGACGAACGATGACACACCCCGCCTTCATCTCGCCAGTGGCTTGTACTTGATCCGGTGCGGCCGATCGGCGTCCTGTCCGAGTCGCTGTTTGCGCTCGTGCTCGTACACTTCGTAATTCCCCTCGCACCACACGACGCTGCTCTCCCCCTCGAACGCGAGGATGTGCGTCGCGATCCGGTCGAGGAACCACCGATCGTGGCTGACGACGACGGCACAGCCGCCAAAATCGACCAGCCCCTCCTCCAGCGACCGCAGCGTGTCCACATCGAGGTCGTTGGTCGGTTCGTCCAGCAGGAGCAAGTTGCCGCCGGAGCGAAGCAGCTTCGCGAGATGCACGCGGTTGCGTTCGCCTCCCGAAAGCTGGCCGACCAGTTTCTGCTGGTCCGGTCCCTTGAAATTGAACCGGCCGCAGTACGCGCGGGCGTGGATGCGGGCATGCCCCACCTCCAGGATGTCGTCTCCGCCGGAGATTTCCTGGTACACCGTGAGGTTCGCATTCAAGGCGTCGCGCGACTGGTCCACGTACGCCAAGCGAACGCTGTCGCCGATTCGGAGCGAGCCGTTCGTGGGTTTTTCCAGCCCGAGAATCATCTTGAACAGCGTGGTCTTTCCCGCGCCGTTCGGGCCGATCACACCCACGATGCCGCCGCGTGGCAGCCGGAAGTTCATCCCCTCGAACAGCAGCCGATCGCCGAACGCTTTGCTGAGGCTGGTCGCTTCGACCACGAGTTCGCCGAGCGGCTCGGCCACGGGAATCTGGATGTCGGCCGCTTCCTCGCGAGCGTCGTATTCCTGAGCCGCGAGCTGTTCGTACCGTTCGAGACGCGCCTTGTTTTTCGTGGCCCGCGCCTTCGGGTTCATCCGCACCCATTCGAGTTCGCGCTTGAGTGTCTTCTGCCGCTTCGATTCCTGCTTCTCCTCGACAGCCAGCCGCGCCTGCTTCTGTTCGAGCCAACTCGAATAGTTCCCTTCGTAGGGATAGCCGCGGCCGCGGTCCAGTTCCAGAATCCAACCGGCCACGTTGTCCAGAAAATATCGGTCGTGCGTGACGGCGACGACCGTGCCCGGGAAGTCGTGCAGAAAGTGCTCCAGCCACGCGACCGATTCCGCGTCGAGGTGGTTCGTCGGTTCATCGAGCAGCAGCATGTCGGGCTGTCGGAGCAGAAGCTGGCACAGCGCCACCCGCCGTTTCTCGCCACCCGACAGATTCTTCACGGCGGCATCTCCCGGCGGAAGCCGCATCGCATCCGAAGCGATCTCCAGCTCGCGATCCAGCTCCCACAGGTTTTGCGAGTCGATCCGGTCCTGCACCTTCGCCTGCTCATCGAGCACCGCTTCCATTTCCTCCGGCGACAGGTTTTCGCCCAGCTTCATGTTCAACTCGTTATACCGTTCGAGAGTCGCCCGCTTCGGGGCGACCGCTTCGTTGATGCACTGGTCCACGGTCCAGTCCGGGTTCAACCGCGGCTCCTGCGGAAAGTAGCCAACAGTGATCCCTTTCGCCGGCCGGGCTTCGCCCATGATGTCCTTGTCCTCGCCAGCCATGATTCGCAGCAGCGTGGACTTGCCGGCTCCGTTGTTCCCCAGCACGCCAATCTTCGCGCCCGGGAAGAACGCCAGCCAGATGTTCGAGAGCACGGCTTTCTGCTCGTACATCTTGGTGACGTCTTCCATCTGAAAAATGTATTGCTGGCTCATCGCTTGGAAATTCGTGGAGGTTTGAGAGGTGATCGAGGTTGGCAGCCCCACCGCAACTGTGCCTTCCTCCCCTCTCCCCTCCGGGGGAGAGAGGCTGGGGGTGAGGGGGCCGCCGGTTCGTTCAGGGCGAGGAATAATACGTGTCCGTTGATACCCCTTCAAGCCGCCTCCGACTTGGTCAGGACGTGTGTGCGGCCGCCAGTGCTTGACAACTCGTTTGGAGCAAGGGTAACGTCAGTTCCGTCATTCGACGACGTTCGATCACTTCTCTCAATCGGCAATCGCTGTCACAGGAGACATCATGTCTTGGGCCACTTGGTTCTTGTCGCTGCGCGGTGAGTTGGCGAGGTTCGGAGCCTTCAAGCCGGGAGCTTCATCGGTGGACATTGAGTCACTTCCAATCGGTGGTGTTGGCGACTTTTTTTCAGCATTCTGGCAAAAGTGGCGATTTTTTCGCCCACAGTGATTCTTGAAATCTGTCTTGAAAGAGTAGGCACTGGAGTTTCGACGCACCTTCTGCGTGTGTTTTTCGCGACAATCAAGGAACGGAGAGGACTTCTATGAGCGGACTTCCGGAACGCTGGCAACGGACGGACTCGAACAGCCCGTTTTCGCAGATGACGGTGCATGACGGGAATCAATTGACGCTGATTCCGATTGTCAATTGGCCCTGTCGGGGTGGTGTCTTGTCAGTAGACCTGACGTTGTATCACAATGCGGCGAACACCTCGGACCCGCCGCCGGATGCCCCGCCACTCGGGCCGGGTTGGACGCACTCGTTGCGGACGAGTCTGGCCGAGGACCCGATGCTCGGTACCGTGACGATCACGGAGGGGGACGGTCGGCAACATGCCTTCACGCGGAACGAAGACTACAGCTACACGCACCCGCCCGGTGTGTTTGAGACGCTGGTGAAGAACGGCGACGGGACGTTTCGGCTGACGCGCCACAATCAGGATCAGTGGAACTTCAGCGCGGCCGGCAAGCTGACCTCGATTGTCGATCTGAACAACAACAGCATCAGCCTGAGCTACGACGGCGCGGGCAAATTGACTTCGTTGGCCGACCCGAGCGGGCGCGTGCTGAGTTTCGGCTACGATGGGGACGGCTTTCTGACCAGCGTGACCGACCCGCTCAATCGTGTGTTCACGTTCAGCTTCACGGGGACGCCGAAATCGCTGTGGAAAGTGACCGAACCCAGCCCCAGCACGCTGTTCATCGAGTTTGGTTACGACAGCGTCAAGCGCGTGACGAGCGTCAAGGACAAGCGCGGCAATTCGTGGAGCATGGCCTACGACGGCACAGGCCGCGTCACCACAGTCACGAATCCAGCATCCGGCAGCCGGTCCTACAATTACACCGACGGGACCAAGGTGACGGACGAGAATGGCAACTACGTGACCTATCAGTACGGCACCAGCGGGCAAGTCACGTCCTTCAGCGAATTCCCGGTGCTTGGTGGCGAGACAACGACGTTGTTTGTCTACGATGCGCAATTAAACGTGACGTCCAACACGCGCCCCCGGCGGAGCGGTTTGGGATTACACGTGGGACAGCAACGGCAACCTGCTGACAGTCGAAGACCCGATCACGCGGCTCGACCCGAACATCACCCGCGCGACGTACACGTACAACAGTTCCAACCGCCGGACGTCGGCCAAGGATGCCGCGCTGCACGAGTACACCTATGCCTACAGTGCGCAGCAGAACCTGACGCAAGTCACCGACCCCGCCAGCAATATCAGCATCTATGGGTACAATTCGACGGGCAACCGAACATCGCAGACGGTCAACGGCAAGACGACGAACTTGGGCTACGATGCGAACGGCAATCTGACCAGCCTCACCGACCCGCTCAGCAATCAAACGCGCTTCACGTACAACGCGCTGGGCTGGAAGACCTCCCGCATCGACGCGCTCAACCGGACGACGGACTACGGCTACGACGGGATGGGGCGGTTGACGACCGAGACGTATCCCGATTCGAGCACGGTCACATTCGCCTACGATGCCAACGGCAACCGGACCAGCCTGACCGATGGCACCGGCACCACGACTTGGGTTTACGACAATCTCAACCGGGCAACGAGCGAAACCAAGGGGACTAACAGCATCAGCTACGTTTATGACCCCGGAAGTCGCCGGACCAGCTTGACCGACCAAGCTGGCGTCACGGTTACGTTCGAGTATGACGGCGCGAACCGTCTGACCAAAACCAGCCGCGGGGCGACATGGAACGCGACGTATGAGTACGACACCAACAGCAATCTGATCAGTCAGACCAACCCGAATGGCACGACGGTCACGCTCGGCCACAACGATGCCGATTGGCTCACGAGCGTCGTCAACAAAAACAGTTCGGCCACGGTGCTGAGCAGTTTCACCTACGCCTACAACGTGGACGGCCTGCGGAGCAGCGTCACGGAAGCGGACGGCAGTCAGGTGACCTACGGTTACGACCCGCTGCATCGCCTGACCAGCGAAGTCCGCACCGGCACGAACCCGTACACGATCAGTTACGGCTATGACCCCGCCGGAAATCGACTGAACAAGGTCCTGAACGGCTCCGGCACCAGCTACACGTACGACGACGCCAATCGCCTGCTGACCGCTGGCAGCACGACGTACACCTGGAATGCCAACGGCAACCTCGTCAGCAAAACAATCAGCGGCGCGACTACGAATTTCGCATACGACTATGACGATCAACTCACAAGTATCACCGGATCGACGAATCTCACGTTTGGTTATGATGGGCTTGGCCGGCGAGTATCACGGATCGCGAGTGGCGTGACGACCACGACTTTTTACGACGGAATTCATCCGACGACCGAGAAGCAGGGAGCCACCGTCGTAGGTCATTACACGTTCGGGACCAAAGAACTCGTCAGTTGGGACAACGGGACCGCATACGAATACAACCTGCCCGACACGTTCGGGAGTATGCGACAGGTGACGGATGCGTCGCAAGCCGTCCAAGCCGCATACACCTTTGACGCATTCGGAAACGTGGTGAGCCTGAGCGGCTCGGCCAGCAATCCGTATCAATTCGCCGGAATTTGGGGCTACCGCACCCACGGCGATGCCGGTCTGCTCTTGGTGGGAGCGCGGTACTACGATCCCGAGGTCGGACGATTCATCACCGCGGATATGTGGCTCGGCGGCGTGATGGACCCCCAAAGCCTGCATCGCTTCATCTACGTACAAAATGACCCCATTAATCAGGTCGACCCCACTGGGCGCGCGATTCCGCTTGGGTTGCTAATCGCGATCGTGATTGCGATTGGGATACTGATTGCTATAGGCATAGCATGGGGTATGGGAAAAATCGTTGATGCACTATTAAAACAAGTAGAGAAGGAGCAATAGAAGAAAAGCTTTGGGGGTATGATCGTGGTTTCTTTTTCCGCTCGTGCAGAATTCGGAAACTCATAGGATGTGTCGGGATATTCAACGCGACGGCAGCCGCATTTCAGGGAGTCTGGACTCTTGACGGATCCGATGCGCCTCGGATCAACTTCAGCATATCACAGCGTCCATTTCTAGAGGCAGTTTCAAAACTCAGTTTGCCCAATCGGAACTACACGAAAATCCGGGAGATTTCGCTAACCGCTACAACTTCACAACCGGTTTTGAAATTGCCTCTAAGTTCCTCCAGATTCTGTCCGCGAGATCGGTCGTCTGTAAATTTGAAGCAGGAGGAAAAGTGCTAGCATGTTGAGGATTCCAGTTTCCTTGTTCAAAAACTTGATCCATAAGCACCCGCTTGGCATACGCGAGGATTGCCTAATCTGTGTGCTTAGGTGGTGCACTGTGGCTGCAACATTTATGGCTTTATCCGTTGTATTGGATGACAAATTCGCCAATGTCCCGAACGCGATCATCCATGTATCACGAATCGCAGACATAATCGCTGTTTATTGTATGTACCGTGCGTGCAAATGCGCATTTGCCGCCCGCAACATAGTACTGTTATTTATTACGCTTTTCGAGACGACCATAGCATTCATTGCGATCAAATTCGTTGTATTCAATGCGCTTGGGCAGCAGGTTCTGATACAGTTTGGGAGGCGGATCGCGCCGCTACTTTTTTTCCTGCCCTTTGAGGGCGATCACCTAGTGGCAGTAACTGGCGCGGTCATCGTATTTGTAATTGCGTTGGCCATCGCGGTGCTCCTTACGCTATCAGTTGCGTGGTACTGGCGCCGTGGCGAAAACAGAAGGCACAATCCGGATGTGTGACGGGCGGATTCGGACATCGAGCGGCTGTGTTGGCTAGGGTCAAGCCGTAGGCGAGCCTAAAGCGATCTGGGACTACGGCGAGTAAACAAGCGTGTCAATCGACGGGGTGGCGTGGGCGTACTGCAAAGCAGAAGCCCCCGGCCGGGTGGCACTGATGGAATCAGTGGGTGATTGTGTGCCACTGGCTTTGCCAGTGGTTCTTCTGGAAGTCAAATTCAATGTAACTCGGCCAGTGGCACACCCGGTTGGATTGCGGGGGCCAAGTTGCGAGTCACTGTACGCCAAGAGGGATGACAGGGTGGCTTGTGACGTAAGTCGAGGAAGGGGGCGCGAGGAGCGGGCGGCGTAAACTCGCGTGCCAAACGGCGGGATCCTGTGTTTTTCAAGTGAATCTCTGTCGTTTTCTGCTTTGCCGCTGGTTAATTCCCGTTTGGGACATGAGAAAACTGGATTTCCTCTGAGTAAATCCAGTTTCCCGCTGGAGAAATTCTGTTTCCTCTGAGGAAAACCGGAAATCCTCAGAGTAAATCCCGAACGCATCTAAGTCTGCTGATTTGTCGCTGAGGTTTTCCGGATTTCTTCTGAGGAAATCCCGAAAGTTTCTGGAGATTTCCAGATTTACTCTGTGGTTTTCCGGCCGTCCGCAGCCCCTTGGCCGAATTCCCCTGATGGGACTTACGTCACGACATCCCGGATGGTCCGAGGCTGAAGCGGCCGGCTCGTCGATCCATTTATGGCCGGTCCCCGATTCAACGGTCACTTCGACGGTTTCGCATCGCTGACCTGTGTGGCCTTCGCGACCAGCTTCAGTTCCGGTGCGGACACGTCGGGTCGGCGCTTCAGCAACGCGCTCAGTTGAAACTCGTGGTACTTCTGGTCTGCGGCTGGCTTCTTGTCGGCCGTCGCGTTCGCGATCCAGAGTTTCGTGCTCTGCGGTTGAAACAGGACGTTGTGCAGGTTCGATTTCATCGCCACGCCGCAATCCATCAGGTGCCGGGCCGCATCGGCGTCGAGCGAACCGTGGCCGGCTTGAGTGCGACGCACGAGTTCCTTGTATCGCCCGCCGGCCGACAGCAGCACCGCGTCCTTGACCGGCGTCGGCAACAGCGGGTGCGATTCGCCGGGGCCGATGGTGAAGAAGTTGTTCCAAGAGGCCTCCATGCCGACCGCCCGATTCGTTTTCGCATCGGCGACGACGTAGAAATACTGACACGTGCGCGGGCTGTCGCGGAAGATGGCGATGGCCGTGTCGAGGTCCTTCCCGCGTTCGAGCACTTCGCGCACGAGAAACGACATCGGCACGCCCGCCCAGTGACCCAGCCCGCCGCCTCCCATTTCGCCCACGGAGACGTGTTCGGCATTCATCCCCGTTACCGACCCGATGAACCCGCCGTACGTGACGTTGACGAACGGAATCGCGCCGTCCGGTTCCGCGATCACGACCACCGCATGTTCCTGCAAGCCCCAGTCGATCGCATAGTCGAGCACTCGGCCGTGGTACAGCGTGCCGTCCTTCGTCGCCGAATTCATCACGGCGAATCCGCTGCAATGGAACAACTCGGGGATGAAGTTCGCGGCCACCACGTCCTTCGTTTTGATTCCGGCTCCGGCGGCGACCCCTTCCATCTCGTCAAAATACTTCGCCGGCACGAACGGGCGCTGGATGTTCACGATCGCCTCGATGGCATCACGCGGCTTGAGCTTTAGGAACCCGACCTGAATCCGCTCCTCGCCTTTTTGCACGAGGATGTTGTCCATGTTCTTGAGGATGCTCTCTTTCAGCAGCGCCCCCTGCTGGTAGCCCATTTCGTAGGGCGACCCCTTCAGGTGCAGCACGGGATAGCCGTCGATTTTTTCGAGCCATCCCTTCCCGCACCGGGCCACGGTTTGAGCCGAGGCGGGAGCGGCGAGCACAAGAGTCACGAGCAGCGACAGCAACCAGACACGAGTGAGTCGGGTGAGCATTGAGTTTTCCCTTGCGAACGAGAATGACTCACAGGCGGGACGCCTGTGCCACGGACAGGGACACAGCTTACCGGGTGAATTTGATCCGAGCCAGATAGATGTTGGTTTTGCCTTCGTGAGACGAGTAGTAGCTCATCCAGAGTTGATCGTCGTGCCAGGCGAGGCCGGGGTAGCTGGAGTCGCCAGCGCTGGGGAGCAGGAGCAGCGGGCGAAGCTGACCGGCGGCGGTGTCGAGTTCGCACACGGCCGTGCGCGTGGCCGGAGGCTGACCGACGTTGAACAGGCGTCCGGCGGCGATCCACTTCCCGTCGGCAAGCTGCACGAAATTCGGCCCGCCGAAATACTTGCCGAGGTCGCGCCACGTCCAGTCGGTGTACGGCGGGCGACTGGTGCCGAGCAGAGCCGTGTTCGATTCCTTGCCGTCTCGGCGCTGGAGGCACAACGCGGTGCCATCGGCCGCGAACCGCAGCGTGGCCTCGGTCGGCCCGCTCACGTCGTACAGCTTCGGGACCAGCGGGTTGAACGACCGTCCGTCGGCACTCGCCAGCAAAGTTGTGGCGTAGGCCTTGGCAGATCGCGAATCCGGCGAGACATCGTACGCGATACCGTAGGACTTGCCGTCATGCCACGTCACGCGCCACAGCCAAAAATCCTCCGGTCCGACGTGATGGATGTCGCTCCACTTCCGGCCATCGTCCGAAAACGACACGAACGATTGCGACCAGGTCGCGGGCTTGGTGCCATCGCGAGTCGTGTCGCCGGCCACGATCATGAGCTGCATGCCGTCGGGGGTCGTCGTGATCTTGGGATCGCGGAGGTCGTGGCCCGATCGTTCGATCAGCGCGGCCGATTCCCAGCGGTCGCCGTCGGCCGATGAGATCACGCGGATGCCGGCCTCGGTCGAAACGTGTCCGGCTCCCTCGCGGAACGTACACCACCACCGATCGTGCCACCGCACGAGGTCGGTGAAGGCATTGTGCTTGCCGGCGTCCCAGATTTTTCGCAGCGAAACCACCTGCTCCGGTGGGTTGAGGATCGTGGCGTCGGAGGTGTTGGTGATGTCCCGAAGCAACCCCCCCGGCCCCCCCTTCGTAAGGGGGGGAGAAATCCTGCCCGCTTCACGGACGTTCTTCCCGACTCGCTTCGTCAGCGAGTCGCCGAGATCGTCTCGCGCCGCTTCGGCCAGCACGAGTAGACGCTGAACTACCTCGGGATGGTCAGCGGCGACATCTTTCGTTTCGCCAAGATCGGTTTCGAGATCGTACAGTTCGGTGCCGGTGTCAAGTTGCTCGTACGGAACTGGCTTGCCGCCGGAGCCGCCGGGCTTGCCGGCCAGCGAGCGGTATTTGTGCGGCAGGTAGAGCTTCCACCGACCGGCGAGCACGGCTTGAAGCTGGCCGACTTCGTAGTAACACGGATACGCCTCGTGCGGCGACTTGGCTCCCGGTTCGCCCGCGATCAGCGGCCAAACGTCCTTGCCGTCGATTGGCCGCTTCGGCGGGTCAGCACCGATCAGCTTGGCCATTGTCGGCAGGATGTCGATCGTCATCAGCGGCTCGCGGCACTCGGTGCCGGCGGGAATTCTTCCCGGCCAGCGCATGACACACGGCACGCGGATGCCTCCCTCGAACGTTGTTCCCTTTCCCTCGCGCAGAGGCCCCGCTGTCCCCGCGTGGTTGCCGTAGCTCAGCCACGGGCCGTTGTCGGTCGTGTAGATGACCAGCGTGTTCTCCGCCAGCTTGAGCCGATCGAGCGTGTCGAGAATCTGACCGACCGACCAGTCGATTTCCATGATGACATCGCCGTAGGCTCCCTGTTCCGACTGGCCCGCGAACTTGCTTGAAACATGCAGCGGCACGTGCGGCATCGAGTGCGGCAGGTACAGAAAGAACGGTTTCGATTTGTTCTTCTCGATGAATTTCACCGCCCGCTCGGTGTAGCGCGTGGTGAGTTGGGTTTGATCGGGGTCGATTTCCAAGACCTTGTCGCCGTCGATCAAGGGCAGCGGCGGATAGCCCTTCGGTGCGGAGGGATGATGCGGCCACATGTCGTTTGAATACGGCAGGCCGAGGTACTCGTCGAAGCCATGCCGCATTGGGAGGAACTGCGGGTGGTGTCCGAGGTGCCATTTGCCGACGATCGCCGTGGCGTAACCGCGCGACTTGAAGATTTCACCCAGCGTGGTTTCGTCATCGTGAATGCCGTGCTGGGCGTTCGGTCCGAGGGCACCGTGAATGCCGATCCGATTGGGGTAGCACCCGGTCAGCAGGGCCGCCCGTGACGCCGAGCAAACCGGTTGGGCGACATGAAAGTTCGTGAACCGTCTCCCTTCGCTCGCCAACCGGTCGAGGTTTGGCGTGCTGAATCCTTTCGCCCCGAACGACCCGATGTCGCCATACCCTTGGTCGTCGGTGAAGATCAGCACTACATTCGGCAATCGGTCCTCTGCCGACACGCCGGCTGAGAGGCATCCAGCCACAACTCCGATCACGGCGAGAAACATCAACAACTTCCGTCGTGAACTCACGGCGTGCAGCAGCATGACTCAACCTCGCTTCGAGTGCTTGTAGGTCGGCCCTTCTGGGCCGACTCAAGACGGCCCGGAAGGGCCGTCCTACGTTGCGATTCACGATATCAGATGCCCATCGGGCGTCCAATCGTCCGGGCGCGAGGCACACAAAACAATCTTGAACAGAAGTTAACGAAGACAACGAAGCCCCGATTCAAACCTCATAGTTCACTTCGTTGACTTCTGTTCCATTTGCTTTTTCTTTCAATTGAGCAACGCAATGAACACGCGAGTCAGGTCAGGGTCGCGCGGACTGGGTTTGTTGGTGTTGCGGCGATGTGTTACAAGTAGCTCGGCTTTCCAACTGGGTACGGCAGGGCAGGCTGGAAAGCCTGACCTACATTTCACAGGAGACTTCCATGCGAGTTCGTTTGTTGTTTGGTGCCGGTGCTCTGTTGGTTTCTCTGTTTGCATCACCCGCGTTCTCGGGGGACACGTCGCAGGCCGGCAAGGCTCCCGCCAAGGAGGGGGACGAAGCGAAAGACGTCGTGTGGGGGCACATCGAGATCAAGGGATCGTACCCGGAGGGGACTCAACTGCCGGGACTGTTCAGCGAACTTTCGGAAGGGCTGGACGATGCGCTCGCCCGGTTCGACAAGGCGGCCGGCGATGCGAATCTGTCGGGGCTGGTGCTCCGAATCAACGGCCCGTCGATCGGTTGGGCCAAGGCGAATTCACTGCGGCAGGCGATTGCGAAAGTCCGCGCCAAGGGCAAGCGCGTCACGGCGTACCTCGAAGACGCCGGGACGATGGATTACGTGCTGGCCACGGCCTGCGATGAAATCGTGATGCCCGAGTCGGGCGTGGTGACGATGCTCGGCCTCCGTGCGGAAGTCGAATTCTACAAGAAGCTGTTTGACATGGTCGGGATCAAGGCGGACATGCTTCGCGTGGGCGAATTCAAGTCGGCCGCCGAACCGTACACGCGCAGCGAGATGAGTCCCGAGTTCCGGCAGGAGCTGGAGGAACTGCTCGACGACCGGTTCAAGCTGCTGACCGAAACGATCGCCGCCAGCCGGAAAATGCCCGTCGAGAAAGTCGCCGCCGCGATTGACGACGGACCCTACACGGCAAAGCAAGCGCACAAGATGGGCCTCGTGGACCGACTGGCCTACTTCGACGATGTCGAAGCCGGGCTGGAGAAACAGGCCGCCGGAGGCAAGTTCAAACTCACGAAAAAGTACGGCAAGAAAAAGCTTGACACCGACTTCAGCGGCTTCACCGGCATGATGAAGATGATGGAACTATTGATGGGAGTCGAGCCAACGCAGCGGAAGAGCAACGCGTCGAAGCTGGGCATCATCCATGCCGTGGGCCCGATTTACTCAGGGGCAAGCGGGACAAGTTTCCTCAGCGGTGAATCGACGATCGGGTCGGACACGATGGTCAAGGCGATCCGGCAGGCGGCGGAAGACAAAACCGTGAAAGCCATCGTCATGCGCGTCGACAGCCCTGGCGGCAGCGCTCTCGCGAGCGATTTGATCTGGCGCGAAGTCGAACAGGCCAAGACGAAATACAAAAAGCCGTTCGTGGTCAGCATGGGAGACGTGGCCGGAAGCGGCGGGTACTACATCGCGATGGGTGCGGACAAGATTTACGCCGAACCGGGAACGATCACCGGTTCGATCGGCGTGATCGGCGGCAAGCTGGCGCTGCAGGGGCTGTGGGAGAAGATCGGCATCACCACGACCGTCATCAGCCGCGGCAAGAACAGCGGGGCGCTCAGCGGAACGACTCCGTTCACGGACAGCGAACGAGCCGCCATGCAGAAATTGCTGAACGAAATCTACGACCAGTTCACGGCGAAGGCCGCGCAAGGCCGGAAGATGGAGCAGGAGAAGCTCGAAAAGCTCGCGCGAGGCCGAATCTACTCCGGCAACCGAGCCAGGGAGATCGGCCTGATCGACGAAATCGGCACGCTCGACGACGCCATCGCCGCCGCGAAGAAGCTGGCCGGACTGAATCCTGAGGACAAGCTGGAAAAGCTCAACCTCCCGAAACCGACCAGCCCGTTCGAGCAATTGTTCGGCCCGCTCGATGCCAGCGCGAAGCTGAATGCCGACAGCCAGCTTTTGCAGACACTGCGCGAAGCGTTCCCCGACCTGGCGACGCGCGTGCAGCACCTCCACCTG
>Ga0233424_10000315_pt1 | contig 65199 bp, 48 predicted proteins | sample Watercolumn_Towu_FD_181011 | JGI IMG/M metagenome (GOLD analysis project Ga0233424, IMG submission 181011) | Freshwater microbial communities from Lake Towuti, South Sulawesi, Indonesia - Watercolumn_Towuti2014_125_MG | ecosystem: Environmental > Aquatic > Freshwater > Lake | place: Indonesia... | reverse complement strand
GTCAGCCACCGGCGACAATTGGCCACCCAGCTACTTCGAAAGGACCGCCGGCGCCCTCGCGGGAGAAGAGTTTGAACGCCCGCCGCAGGGCGAACTCCCCAAACGGAACGAGTGGTGATGCCCTACCTGCTCGACACCAACGCCTGGATTGAATACTTCAAGCAGCCCACCAACCCCATTCAGGCGAAGCTCTCGCTCCTTCGGCCGGCCGATGTCGTCAGTTGCTCGGTCGTAAAGTCCGAACTGTTGCACGGAGCGGAGAAGTACGCCAATCGCGATCGGCGTCAGAGACTGGTGATTGAGACCTTGGCTCCCTTTCGGTCGATTCCCATCGACGATGACGCGGCCGTCATTTACGCCCGCATCCGCCATGAACTCGAAGTCGTGGGCCAAGTGATCGGTCCGTACGATCTCCAGATCGCCGCGATTTGCTTACGGCATGGCTTCACGCTCGTCACCAGCAATGTTGGTGAATTCTCGCGCATCGCTGGCTTGAACGTGGAAGACTGGCTGCACATTTGAGACGGCGGGCAGTTCTCATTGATACTGTTCCAAACTGCGAATGATCTCGTCCGCCACGTCGCAGCCGGTGACTTGACGCAGAGCTTTCCAGCCGGGGACGCCGTTGACTTCGATCACGTGGCCGCGGGCTGCGCCGTCGGAGTCGCCTCGGGACTTGTGGCCGGGGTGGCCGTACAGCAGATCGACGCCGGACACGCGGGCGCCGATGGCGGCGGTGGCGCGTAAGGCCCAGTCGCGCTGGTCGTCGGTGAGGTCCACCGGTTCGGCCTGGCCTCGGCGAGAGACGTTCGTGCGGAAGTCGCCATCGGCGCCGCGGCGTTTCATGGCGGCGAGCACGCGGCCGTCGAGGACCAGCACGCGCAGGTCCGATCCGTCGTGGTGAATGAACTCCTGAAGATACAGCACGGCTTGGATGCGTTCGAGCGTGCGGAAAACGCGCAACGCCAGATCGGGATCGGTGACACGGAGGATGCCGCGCCCTTCGGAACCGAACAGCGGTTTGACGACGACGTCGCGGCCGAGCGTCTCGAAAGCGGCCAGCGCGGCGTCGGCCGTTTCGCAGACGATCGTGCGCGGCACGGGAAGGCCCGCGGCCATGAGTTTGGCCGTGGTCAGGTATTTGTCCACCGCGCACTCGATGGCTCGCGGAGGGTTCAGCACCTGCACGCCTTGCGATTCAAGCTGGGCGAGCAGATTCATCCGAAACACGACCTGTTCCAGCGACCCCGGCGGCATCGTGCGCACGATCACCGCGTCCGCCTTCGACAGCGGTGAGCCTTCACCCCACACCGCCGCTTCGCTCGTGGCGACCTCGGCGGTCAGCATCCGGAACGGGAGTACTTCGACTACGTGCCCGCGATCGGACGCTGCCCGCGTGAGGTCGCGGGCGTACCAGCTTTCGGGGTTGGCGAGGATGACGATGTGCATGATATGTGATTGTTCGCCCCCGGGCTTGTCCCGGGGGTTGAATGGCTTGTGCGCTACCGAATCCTTGCTGAATTCCAGTAGGGCACAGGCCGTTGAACCACCGACGCAAGGTCGGTGGCGAAATATTCAATAACTCGGAGCGTGAGGACTACAAACCAAACGACCGCCGCACGATGTCCAGAGCTACGCGGCCAAACCGTTGCACGCGGCCGGTGTCGAGGTTTTGGAAGGTGACTTCGGCGGGGCTGAACAGGTGCGGGTCGATCTTGTAGAAATCGCGTCCGGCCGCTTCGAAGATTTCGAGAAACGGCCGGCCGTAGCTTGCGGTCGAACAGGCCGGGACGCGCGGTCCGACGTCGGCGATCGAATCGTCATCGCCGCGGACCAGGAGCGACACGCGACCGCCGTACAAAATCGAGTCGTTGGTGCGGCCGATGCCGGTCAGGTCGCCTTTGGCCACCGGCGACAGCGGAGCCACGCCCCACGCGCTCGACACGCGGCGGACATCGAACCCGAGTTCGAACAGCTTGTGCAGACACGTCTCGACCACGCGAGCGACAACTTGCAGGTTGCCGGCCACACTCGCGGTCGGTGCGATGAGAAGCGTGGTTCGATCAGCGGGGACGCCGGTCTTGTTGGCGACATACTCGAACACATCGGCCGTCGGCAGCTTGCTCCCTTCGAGCACACCGACGGTGCGGTCGGGAGTTTCGCGATAGCCGTGCTTCTCGAAAACCGTCTCGCGAGCCGATGCCGCACGCATCGGCCCCGATCCCATCGCGAAGAACTTGCCGACGCTGATCTGCCAGCCGGCGTACTGGCTGTACAGGCTCGAGGCGGTCGGGGCGTCGGTGACGACCTGGATATGAGGCCAGGCGAGCAGTGTCGAGGGGCGAGGGGCGAGGGGCGAGGGTGTGGAATCGGTTTCCGTCGAACATCCGAGATCGCCGGGGACGATCGTGATGTCGGCGAGGCCGGAGGTGCAGGCGCGGGCCAAGACGAGACCAGCCGTGAGTGAACCCTCGGCTTTCACTCCGAAATCGAACACGCGGCCGCCGCCCGGGAAGTCGTGGAATTCGATCCGCAGCGAAGCGGCGTCGTGCGCAAAGTCGTCAACGAGACGGACGGCGCGGGAGTTGAGTTGCCAATCGGGGGTCATGCTGGTGCGGTCGTGGAGTCGATGGCAGGAGTTCCAGCCCGGTGACACTTTCCTCTCACCCCCGGCCCCTCTCCCCCTTCGGGGGCGAGGGGGGAATCGGACTACGGTTCGGATTCGTCGATCTTCAGTTGCGGCTTACCAAGGGCGGAGGACTTCGAACGGACGATGAGGTCGCTGGGGAGCGGCCTGTCGGTTTGGTAACGGAGGCGAATCGGGCCTTGGCAGCACTCGCATTCCTTGATTTCGTACATCGGAATCGCACAGATATCGCACCAGTAGTCGGTCGCCTGCCGTTCCCCTTTTTCGCTGAACGTGAAAATGGAGAGGACTTGCAGGTAGTGGCTGCCCGGTCGGCGATTGATGACGAGTTCCACGGGCCGATTGCGCAAACGCCGATCCTGAAAGAAAGCTCGGCCGCGCCAGTCCGGGATTATCGGCCACAATTCGCCGCCCTCGGTTTCGAGGACGACCTGCTGCATGATTTCCTTGTCGTAGGCCTGCACGTCCTGACGCTTGAGTGCGTCGGTGAGCAGGACGACGCGGCCCGCGAACAGTTCCTTCGGCGGCTCGGGTTTCTTGTCCGATGCCGACGACTTGAGTTTCGAAGAGGTTGGTTCTGCCGAGTGCAATGCGGGTCCGACTAAAATGACGAGCGTCAGCCATGCGACGATCGCGATGTGGCTGCGTGAGAACCCGAAGGTCGGCATCGCCGGTTCGACACAGCGTGTAAACACCGGCGAGACGCCGGTGCCACGGGCTGTCGGGAATTGAATCATCGCGGCGACTCCTCAGGCTTCGGTCTTGCCGATCGTCACCAGTTGCAGCGGGACGGGAGCGGACTTGCCGTCGGACTTGCCTTCGGCGTTGATGCCGAGGATCCACAGGTTTTTGTCTGCGTCGTGCGTGAGCGCCGGAGCCTTGTGCGGCGCGGCCGGCGGCGGGAGCAGCAGGAAGATTGTGGGATGTGTGGTGCCGGCGGCCTGGGCGCTCAGTTTGAACAGGTCGTCTCTCTTTGGCACGGGGTCAGGCTTGGTGTCGTTCTTGGCTGGACAGGCGAGGAGGAAGTCGCGCACGTCGGCGGTCCCGAGATGGTTGCCATCCATCGGTTGCAGGCCGTAGCGCAGCGTGTAGGTTCCGGCCGCGATTTCCTGCCCACGGTAGTCACCACCAACGGTCTTTGCCGGGAAGCGGATGGCTCCAACAAGCTGACCCTGCGACAACGGATACTTGATCACGTCCGTCGGCTGAAAGTTCGCGGCGACGGACACTGATTTCGCCAACCACACGTCACACACCGGTTTGCCATCGCCAACGATGCGATAGCCCTGGCCGTTCAGCACCGCCGTCACCTCGGGCGACAGGCCCGCGGGAGCTTCCTTCAAGACTTCGAGCTTGTGCGTCGGTTCCGCGGCGGCGACGAACTGCGGCGCGACGAACGACAGACAAAGCAGAGGCGTTAGAAAACGGAATCGCGTCATCGAACAGGCTCCAATTCATGGATGAGGATCAGGTTGCAAAGAGCCGCGTTCAGGGAACACAAAACGGGAAACCGCAGTGAGCGGCTTCCCGTTTGGTTATCGTTGCTGGTGTGACTCGCTTCGCCCGGCACACCCTACGGCCACGGTCTCACTTCGAGAACGTGGCAAGGAAGGCTCCGCGCTGATTCACGTTCGTCCAGGTTTTGTTGAGGCCTCGGCCAGCGAAGTTCATGTTGAGGGTGTACGCGGGGTGCGAGTTTTCGACCTTGACGAGCGGCGGGTAGAACACCGATTCGTTCGTGCACACGCAGTCACCCTTGCCGAGGGCGCGGGTTTCGATGCTCGCCAGCTTGCCGACCTTCAGCACGCCCTTGCTGCTGAGGTGATCGGTCGTCAGCGAAATTGGAGCCGCTTCGACCTTGACGACCTCCCTGGTGAGATGCGATGCGTTCGCCTTCACGAAGTCGATCAGTGCGGCGCGTTGCTTCTCGTTCGCCTTCTCATCGACCACGACGACCGAGCGGACGCGGTCCACGGTGATGTAGAACGTGCCGCCGAAGCCCAGCGTGTCGCTGCCGTTCACAACCAAGGCAACTCCCAGCCCGGTCAAATCCACGCCGTTCCAGCTTCCCTCGTCAACCTTCCACGCCAGGACCGCCTCCTTGCCGCCGGAATTGACTTCGCCATTGGCGAAGCATGGCCCGGTGTACACATCACACGTCCGCGCTTCGATGTACTCGCCATTGATTTGCCCGGCGAACGCATTCGCCGTCAGACAGAGCGCTGCGACGGACGCGAGTGCCAGTTTCCAATTGGTCATGACCAGAGTCTCCTGTCAGAAATACTTCAAAGCCCAACCGAGGCAGATTGTCGCAGCCGACTCGGAGGAGGTCAAGTATTTTCTCCCCGGCCAATCGAGTCAACTCACGCGACCTCACGATTTGTACAACGAGCCAACGTAGTCGCCGTAACCGTTGTAGATCACTGTCGGGTAACGATTGTTGGTTCCCAACATCCGTTCCGATCGCTGGCTCCAACGGGGGTGAGGCACGTTTGGGTTGACATTGGCTTCGAAGTCATACTCCGCTGGCATCGTTGTGTTCCAAAACGTCGGCGGCTGCCGTTCCATTAGCACGATGCGGACGATCGACTTGATGCTTTTGAAGCCGTACTTCCAGGGCACCGCCAGCCGCACGGGGGCTCCATGTTGCTTCGGCAGCGGTTTGCCATAGATTCCAGTGGCGATGAACGCCAGCTCGTTCATGGCCTCCGCGATCGTCAGCCCCTCGGTGTACGGCCAGGGGAATTGATCGCGACCGCGTTTCATGTTGGGGGCTTCGTTGGGACGATCGAACGTGACGAAGCCAACGTATTTCGCCTGCGCTTGCGGTTCGACCAGCTTGAGCAGTTCGCGCAGCGGGAAGCCGATCCAGGGGACACACATGGCCCACGTTTCGACACAGCGATGACGGTAGGCTCGTTCTTCAAACGGCATCAGCCGGTGGAGGTCGTCGAGGTCGAATTTGCGAGGCTTGTCGCACAGGCCGCCCACTTCGATTTCCCACGGCTTCGGTTTGAAAGCGTCCACGTACTTGTACGTCGATTTGAGCACCGAGAACTCGTAGAAATTGGTGTACCGCGCGGCTTCGGCGGCAACCGTTTCCGGTCGGCCGTAGTCTTTGAATTTCGGGTTGCGCTGCGACGGGTAGACGTTGGGTACCGGCTCGGTCTTGGCGGCTGCGCCGCGTTCCTGGGCTGCCGCGGTGTCCGCGCTATCGGTCGCCGATTGGCAACCATTCCAGAATCCCACGGCGCCCGTGCCGACTCCCAGCGAGATCAAGAACTCGCGGCGATGCACGGCTCGCTGGTGATACACATGCTCCGAGGTGATAACTCGCTGGGGCAGGTCCCACGGCCGGCGAACGAAGAAATTCATCGCTATCCCTCCGAAACGAATCGCAATGGCGAGGGAGAGTATATCCTGCCTCAAGCGATCGCAACCAGCCGGAAGGCCTGGAGGTCGCCACGATCAACGTTGCGGCTGTGTTGCCGGTGGTTTCGCTGGGGCTTGTGTCGGTGGCAGTTGCACCTGCCGACTGAGCATTACGTCTGAGAACCCCTTGAGGTCGGTCCAGAATGTCCCCTGGCCGGCGTACAGAAGGTTCAGCTTGATGTCTTCGGGCAGGCCCGATGCAAACACCCACTGGTTGTACGCATCGCCGCTGCCGAAGGCATCAACGGCGAGCTTGAACTTGCCGGCCTTGGCTTTTTCGAGGAGTTGTTTGGATTGCGAAGTGGCTTCGGCGATCAGGATCATGGCCTGACTTTCCAGTTCTGCGGTCTTGCGGTCGATTTCGGCAACGAGCTTGACCGTCTCACCCCGCGTCTCGGCGGCCGTCTTGTCACCGTCCGCCTTGACCTTGGCGACCATCTTGTCGGTCTCCACCTTCACGGTCTCGATGGCCAGTTCGACATTCTTCTCGGCTTCGCGGAGCAAACCCTCTGTCTTCGCCGTCAGCTCCTTTTGCTCGCTGGTGAGCTTGAATTCGTTGGCGAGATTTGCCTTCTGGATCGGCTCGCGAATCTGTCGTGGAATATGGATGTATCGCACCAGGCCGTTGAGCAGTGTGATGTGCTTGTCCTTGAGCGCGGTCTGAAACGCCCGCGACGTCGCAGCCTGGAATCTCTCGCGAGTCTCCCCTTCGAGCAACTCAGCCGACCCGAACTGCGATCCCTGGATGCGGCAGATGCTCTGGATTTGCGGTTCGATGATCTTCGTTTCGACCGCTTCCAAGGTGCCAAAGTTGAAGATCACCTTCGGGGCTTGATCGGGCATGACGCCCCAGATGGCGGTGAAGTCGATATGGATCGTCTGGCTGTCCTTCGACGGGAAGCTGATGCCGCTGTCGTCGGTGGCGATCATCGGTTCGCCGCTGGCGTCCAGCTTGAGCCTCCCGGCGGCATCGGTTTGAAGATTCGTGGCAATGCTCTTTTCGTAGTAGCCCACGAGCACCACGTCCACAACTTGCTCCTTGGGATTGAGCAAGTACATCCCCGGCTGCAATACGTCATCCTGGATGCCGGCTGTCGCTCCGGTCAGCGGGTTGTCGGTGAGATTCGTCAGCACGCCGACGTAGCCGGTCGGGATGTTGACGAAGCCGCTGTGCTTCATCTGCCCGCCCGCCGACACTTCCACCGTGGATTTCACTTCGAATTCGTAGGCATACGGATGCACTCGATACCGACCCGGTCCGTACACCTTGCGCAAGATGCCGCGGTGTTTGGTCTGTCCCAGTTCGCCTTCGACCAGGAAGTGTCCCGCCGGAAGGTTTTCGCCGAACTTGCTTGTCACGATGCCGACTTCACCCGGCTTGACGATCTTGTCCGGCTCGACTTTCACTTCCCACCAGATGGGACAGTAGAAGTGCCTTCCCGGTCCCAGCATCTTCTCGCGCACGCCGATTTCACCCTCCTGCGCGAACTGACCGGAAGCCGCCATTTTTCGCGATCCGAAAATCAACGGTCCCTTGTACCGGAGATACGCGCTCTCCCCTTCCTTCACGTAGACGCGGTTGACCGTCCAGTGAAACGCTTCCCAGCCGACGAGGCCGACGAGCACAAGCATCGTCACACAGCCGGCGAGGCCGAACTGTACCTGACGGTTTGCCGAGGACTTACTCATGACGCTCCCCTTTCGGAATGGGACGATTTGCGTGTGGTGGTGAGCAACGACAGGGGTTCCGGCTCTACTTTGTCGGCGGGTTCGCCGGCGTGAAGGATTCGAAGATCTTCATGATCGGACTGTCCGCCGTGTTGACCATGATCGACTGATACGCGGACGAGAGTTTTTGGTAGAGGACATACCTTGCGTACTGCGAGCCATCCCCGCCGAACGCAGCGACAGCCTGCTTCCATCCGGACGCTTCGGCCTCGTTCTCGAATTCGACTTTCTTCGCCGCCGCGGTTCCGCGCGACATGATGGCCGCTGCCTCGTCCTTGGTGGCGTCCAGTTGAAGCTGCGCGACCGCCAGCTTTTCGTTCCCCTTGATCGTCGCCACCTCCTGCTGTCGCTTCGCCTCGGTCGTGACCTTCACCACCTCCTGCTCGGCTCCAACGAGCGCCTGTTTTTGCTTGACCGTTTCGGTCTGCATCGATGTGCGTTTGACGGCGTCCTGCTGGAGGATTTCCTGCTGGTACTGCTTTTCGGTCTGCTTGGCAATTTCGCGTTCCTGAATCGGGACGGCGATCTGCGTCGGTGGGACGGTCTTCGTGACCAGGGCCTGAATGATCTGAATGCCGCTCTTTTCGCACTCCCGAATCAGCTCCTTCTGAAACCGGTCCTGGAATTCAGACCGGCTCTGGATGAAATCGCGAGCCAGCGTGTTGGAGCCTTCCAGCCGGCAGAAACTCCGGGCATTCGGCATGATCACCTTGTTGATGATCTCCTCGTCCATCCGGTCGCCGTTTTTGTCTTCATTCAACAGTGAATAAACCTCGGCGACGCTGTCGGGGTCAACGCGGTATTCGATGACGGCATCCATCGACACCCAGAACCCGTCTTTCGACGGGAAGCCGAAATCCTTGTTCTCCGACAACGTGAACCGTTGGCTGCGGCAGTCCACTTTGTGAATCCGCTGCTCGAACGGATTGATCGTGTAAGTTCCCGGATCGCGAGCCTTCTTCTGTGTGCCGCGGAATCCATCGGGAACCAGCAACTGATTCGGATCCTCCGCGAGCGGACCAGACAAGTTGGTGACGACCCCCTTGAACCCCGCTTCGATCGTCACCGGCTCATATTTTTCGTACTCGACCTGATACAGATACGGATTGATCGCGTATCGACCCGGCTGCAACACGCCCGGCACAACGCCCTTCTGAGATTCCTTCGTCGCCACGAATTCGCCCGGCGGAAGATCGTCGCCGAACAACCGCACCTGGACGCCAAGTTTCCCGGCGGGGATTTCCGTCTGCTTGATCACGCGCCAGCTCCACACGTATGGATTATAGAAGTACCGCCCTTCCGTCAGGGTCTCCTTCTGAACCCCCTTGTGATCGGGAGTCGGCGCGACCTCGTCGCCATTTTCGACATCCAACCCCGTCTTGCGCATCAGCAGGGCCATGTGCCCGGTCGGCACGTCGATCCGGAACTGCGAGTAGACAAACCACAGCATTCCCAATCCAAAGACCAGCAGGGCGACGATGCCCGCCAGCCAGCTCCCGGCCTGTTGCTTCGACCGCTCCTCCAGAAAGACGTTGTCTGGCATTTCATTGACTCCTGCCGTTGGAATGTCGTTCGATTGGTATGTCAGAACGGACTTGGGATTTGAGGTTTCCCGCGAAGTTGCCTCGGAAACGGTGATTCATCTCCGCCGGATCACGGTCTCGCCAGATTTGCCAACCCGGCCAGCCGCTGTTCCTTCCGTCTTCCGCATGACCGTGCGAATCCGGTTTCCGAACGCGACCGTCACTCCGGATGAAACCTGCCCAGGTCTCGACCTCTACGAAATCGAACCCCCGTTCGGTTCGCGTGAGGAAATCTGCGGAAGCTGTACCGCGTCGGATGCGCCTGCACGACCGGCAGAACCGGAGACTTCGCTGGCAGATTTCCCATCGCGCACGATGAGACATCTTTTTTCATCCTGCCCAACCGGACGCTCGCTCGATGAAGCAGAACAGCGGCCAAATCGGCGCGTCCGCGCCGGTGGCTCGCGGCTCGACTCGGAACCGAGCTTGAAATGCCTCGCCGATGGAGCGGCCTTTCCAACCGACGCGCCACTGCGTCGGAGGGAGTGCTGCCATGCGTTACGATCTGCTCGTCATCGGGGACGACCCCGCGGGGCGCTGGAGCGCCGTCTCCGCCGCCAAGCTGTCCAAGCGGGTCGCCATCGTGGAACCGCCACGCAACCCGCTTAACGAACTCGAACACGCGGCGCGGGCGATGCTGCCGGAGGTTCTGTCCGACCAGTTCGTGGCCGAGTTCTCCGTGCGCGAAGGCGCACCGCGTCCAATCGCGGTCGCGGACACATCACGGACGCTGGAGTCGCTTCGGTCGCGACTTCGCTTCTCGGCCGACCTCGATCACGACGTCTTCCGGGACCTGTTCCGACGCTACGACGTCGATACGTTTCACGGTGACGCTCGGTTGATCGACGAGCATACTGTTCTGGTCGACGATGAGCTGCGCTCGTTCTGGCTCGAAGCGCACCGGATCGTGATCGCCACCGGATCGCGGCCGCGTCGCCCGGAACGCCTGCCGAACGACGACACCGCAATCGTCGACGCGTGCACGGTGTGGTCTCAACCCGCGCTGCCTAACGGAAGCGCGATCGTGGTCGGCGCGGGCATGACCGGCGCGACGCACGCCGCCCTGCTGGCGTCGCTCGGCGTACCGGTGAGCCTGATCGACGGTCGGGAAAATGCGCTCGCCGATTGCCATCAAACCACTCGCGAACTCCTCGAAGCTTGCCGACTCACCGGCAAGGTCGTCCAGTTTTTCGGCGAGGAAGCCATCGCCGCCGAACAACTCGCGAACGGGCTGCTCCGCGTTGTGCTGACCACGGGCGCACGAGTCACCTGCGAGCTGGTGCTGCTGGCACTCGAACGACTCGGCGTGACCGAGCACCTCAACCTGTCGGCGGCCGGCCTGAACGCGGACGAGAACGGCCGGCTGTGGTGCGATGGTTACTATCGCACGTTCGTGTCACACATTTACGGGCTGGGGGACGTCGTCGGCTACCCGCAGTCCCGAATGTCGGCAATGGATCAGGGGCTGCGACTGGTCCGGCACGCGTTCCACACCAGCCGCACACGCACGACCGCGATGCGTCACCACCTCGCGGAGTTGCGTCGTTCTGCCGTGATCGGCCGCGAACGGGCGATCGCGTGATACGCGGAGGAACAAGATCGAGGATGGCGGATGGTGTCGGTCACAGCAGCTAACCATGTTCCTCCATCTCCCATCTTCCATCCTCCAAGTTCATCCCGCTCGCAACGCCTCCAGTGTCGCTTGCATGTCCGTCGCCAGCGGAGCTTCGACTGCAACCGAATGCCGCGTGATCGGGTGCTGGAAGCGAAGTGACTGCGCGTGCAACGCCTGTCGGCAGAGCAGGGGGGCCTCGTCCGGGTGCCCGTCGCGGTTCCCGTCGCCGCCAGCCGGTGACGATGATCTACCGCGGATGTCGCTTGGACGAAAAACGGCCGCGTGGCTGTAAAACTCATCGGCCAGGACCGGGTGTCCGATGCCGGCGAGGTGAACCCGAATCTGATGCAGCCGTCCCGTCAGCGGCTGGCAGCGCACGAGCGAATGCCGCGCGAAGCGATCGACGACCTCGTACCGCGTCTGCGATTCGCGAGCATCCTCGGCGTCCTCCTCCACCGACCGCCGAATCGTCCCACCGCCGGATGTGGCTCCGATCGGCAGGTCGATCTCGCCGCGATCGTGCTTCACCAAGCCGTGGACCAGCGCGAGATACGTCTTCGTCACGTAGCCCGATTGAAACGCGATCGACAACTTGCGGTGAGCCAGATGGTCCTTGGTGAGCACGATGATGCCGCTGGTCAAGCGGTCGAGCCGATGCACCACACCCGGCCGCAGCAACCCGCGAAGCTGCGTCTGTTGGTCGAGATGATGTTGCAGCGCGTTCGCGAGCGACCCGTTCTTCCACATCCCGCACGGATGCACCACGATGCCCGCCGGCTTGTTGACCGCGATCAGCCACGGGTCCTCGTAGACGATGTCGAGCGGAATCGGCTCCGGCGGCAACAGGTGATCGGGCGGCTCCAGCAACCGCACGAAAACCGACTGCCCCTCGTACACACGATCGTCGGACTGTGCCGTCGCCCCCTCGATCTTCACCTGACCGGCTCGCACGAGACGCTGCATGCGGAACGGAGTGTAGTTCCGAAAGTGTTTGACGAGAAAACTGTCGACCCGCACGCCGTGCAGGTAGCTCTCGACGATCAGTTCGGCGGTAAAAGGCGTGGCGCGTGAATCCGTGGTCATCTCGATGCCTCGATCAATTCGGCTCCGAAGTATAGCAAGACATGTGTTTGATCGAAGGTCGCGCCGGGAGGGCGAGGCTCCTGCCGAGCCGACGACTTGTGAGTCTGCCAGATGGTTGCGGCTCGGCGGAAGCCTCGCCCTCCCGGCCACAGAAAATGTCCCTTGACACATTCGACTACCTCGGTAGTATTACCCAGGTAGTCAATATCGGAAGGCGGATCAGATGGCCAGGCTGAAGCAACATCGACTGGGTGACCTGCAACTGAAGATCATGCAGGTCCTGTGGGAGCGCGGTTCGGCCGCCGTGGCGGATGTGCATGAGGCGTTGCGAACCGAACGGCTGGCCTACACGACCGTGGCGACAATGCTGCGTAAGATGGAGGCTCGCGGACTGGTGCGGCACCGCACCGACGAACGGCGATTCATCTACCGACCGGCCGTGACCGCCGATCAGGTCACGCAGAGCATGTCGCAGCACGTCGTGGACCGGCTCTTCGAAGGGAGCCTCGCCGACATGGTGAGCCATCTGCTGGAAACCCACGAGGTCAGCCGCGAGGAATTGTCGCGGCTGGAGGAATTGATTGCCCGGAGGAAGCAGCAACTATGAACCACGCGCCAACGTTTGAGAGCTGGCTGGGATTCGTCGTGCCGCTGGCGATCGGAGTGTCGGCAATCGTGATCGCGGCCGCTGTCATCGCCCGCTGTCTGAGACTTGCGGCGTGGAAGCGGATCGCGTGGCAGGTCAGCACGCTGGCGATTGCGATTTTGCTGGCGAGCGAAGTCACGGGCGTCGCTGGCGGCGTAATGAACAGGAGCGTCGGCTGGTGGCGAGAGCTTGGTGCGATCGCGGTGGGACAGGGGATGGACGTCGGTGAGTTTGAGAATGCTGATCGAGATTGGCCGGTGTTGCAGATTCCCGACGCCGGGTTGAGTCCTGAAATTTCGTGGCCATCACACGGCTGGATTGAGGACGCAGAGTACGGAGAACATGCCGCGGCTCAGCAGGAGCTTCGCCCTCCTGTGGACTCTGAACAAAACCTCGCTGCCGATCATTCGTCGTGGCTGCCCGCGATGGTTTGGGTGACCGGGACGGCTCTGCTGCTGGGCCGGCTCGCGGTTGGGTGGTGGTTGCTCGCGACTTTGCGGTGGCTTCACCGAAGCCACCGTGACGAGGCGTGCGGCGATCTCGTGCAGGCGATGGCTCGGCGGCTTGGAATCGCACAACGGATCGATGTCGTGCAGTCGCGGGGTCTGTGCGGACCCATCGCCTTCGGCACGTTGCGGCCGACGATCGGGTTGCCACACGGGTTTACCGAACAGTTCGATCGCTCGCAGCAGGAGGCGATGCTGGCACACGAACTCGGACACCTCGCGGCGCACGATCCGGCTTGGCAGACATTCGCCGACGTCGTCGCTGCGGCGTTGTGGTGGCATCCGCTGGTGTGGTGGAGTCGTCACGAGTTGCGATCGGCCAGCGAACTCGCGGCGGATGACGCGAGCCTCGCGATCCCCGGCGGACCGGCCTCGCTCGCTGCGTGCCTGGTCGCGGTGGGAGGTCGCCTCGTGCGGCGGCGATCCGTCGGTTGGACCGGCATCGAAGGGAACGGGTTTCGTTCGAGTCTCGGTCGCCGCGTCGAGCGGCTGCTCGCGATGGCAAGTCAACCGTGGTCTCAACCGTGCTCAACCTTGTCCAGATGCTTCAAAGTCGTGGGACCGATGGCGATGGTCGCCGTCGCGATGGCTTCCACCGCATGGTCCCGTCCTCAAGATGTTCAGAAAGGAGATTCCATGTCACAGAGCATTCGACATTCGTGGCGGCACTCGCTGGCCGCCGTGACGTTCGTGAGTTTGTTTGGAGCCGCCGAGGCCACGGCCATCGCGGACGATCCGCCGGAGACCCCGACCAAAGTCGCTCCCGCCCCGGTGACGCCAACCGATGAGACTGAACCGGGCGAAACGGAGCTGATTCGCTTGGGCGATAGTCTGTACGTCGTCGCCCAGAAGGAAAAGCCGTCGAAGGAACCACGAGGAGAAAAGGAAGCCATCTCGGATGCCGTGTACGAAAAGTTGGTGAAGGCCAAAGAGCGACTGGGTCAACTCGAACGCGAGATCGAAGAGCTCCGCGCGGCGGGCAAGACGGATCAGGCGGAGAAACTGATTACCTATTACAAAGAATTGCGGGGGCAACTCGAAGCCTCCCAAGAGAAAAAGGGCGAGAAGTCGGCCGAGGGGAGCGACGATCTGAAAGCCCGGCTGAAGGCATTGGAGGCTGAGAACGCGAAGCTGCGGGAATTGCTCGGCGGGAAAGAGAAGAGCAAGGGAGAAGAACAGCACGACCCGAAAGCGAAGTACCCGGTCAAGTCGCCGCCGGAAAAGCCGGTGCCGCACAAGATCAAAGAGTCCGAGCAGGAAGTTCAATTCAAGCTCAAGGCGATGCAAGCAGAAATCGCGGAACTGGCCAAAGCCGGGCGCAAGGACGAGGCCGAGAAACTGGCCGCCGCCGCCCGCGAGTTGGCCGAACATGCGAAGCACGCGGCGAGCAAGTTCGAGATCGACATCTCGATCCCCGCCGAAGTGAAAGAGAAATTTGAGGTGGCGGCGAAAGATGTCGCCAGGTTGCAGCAGGCCGGCAAGCACGAGGAAGCTCAGGAATTGGCCCGCAAGCTGCAAAGTGACGCCAGGCAATATCACGAGAGTTACAAACGAAAACTGATCGACAAGGGATTCGCCCCCATGGGAGCCGAGTCGCACGAGTTGGGACAGGTCATCAACCAACTCCGCGAGGAAGTCATGCGCCTCCGCGAGGAGGTCAACGACCTGCGCCGAGCGATGAAGGAGCGTGGTGACGACAAGCCGGTTGGAAAAAGTCCGCGCTAAAAACGCTCGATCGAACGATTTTCAGTCCGAGTTCCAACGGCAGCCCGGTTCGCTTTCGCGACTGGGCTGTTTTTGTTTCCAACGTGTCAAAGTAACCCGAAACGTGAGCGAGGCGAGGGCGTCGGAAATCTCAGCCCCAAGACACCTCGCTCACGCTTCGGGTTAGTTTTGCACTGGCAACCGGTAGAATCGCTCCCGTCTCGCGTCCCCCCTCGACCCCAAAATCACAGGAGTCAGCTATGTCGAACAACCGGCGAGCGTTTTTGGCGACAGCGGTGGCGGGCGCGGCAAGCTCGGTCGCTTCGCGGTCGGTCAGCGGTGACGAACGGCCAGCCACGACGTTGCCTCAGCTTCAGCAAGCGGCCGCGCGGCCAGTGTTGCAGGTGCCGGAACTGCGGTCGCCGGTGAAGGTGGCGTCGGTCGAACTGCTCAGGAACGGCCGGACGTTTCTGGTTCGCGCCCGATCGACCGATGGGGCCGAAGGGTTGGCGGCCGCGAATGACGATCGGCTGATTGATCTCTATCCGATCCTGCTGCGGCGCGTGATTCCGTTTTTCATCGGCAAGGATGCCCGCGACCTCGATCGGTTGGTGGACGTCGTATACGTCCACGACAGCAACTACAAGCTGCAAGGGCTGGCACTGTGGGTGTGCGTGGCCTCCGTCGAGTTCGCGCTGCTCGACCTGCTGGGGAAGCTCACCGGCAAGTCGATCGGCAATCTGCTCGGCGGCGGCGTGCGGAAGGACATCGCCGTCTATCGAGCCAGCGGCAATCGCGGCAACACGCCGGAGGAGGAAATCGCCTATCTGCAAAAACTGGTCGCCGAAACGGGAGCCAAGGCGATCAAATTCCGGCTCGGCGGGCGGATGAGCAAGAATAACGATTCGCTGCCGGGGCGAACCGAGACGTTGATACCCCTCGTGCGAAAAACATTCGGCGACGCAATGACGCTCTACGCCGACTCGAACGGTTCATACGACGTGCCGAATTCGATTCGGATCGGCCGGATGATGGAATCTCACGGCTACGCGTTCCTCGAAGAGCCGTGCGAGTTCGATCAACTCTGGGAAACGAAGCAGGTCGCGGACGCGCTCGACATTCCGATCGCGCTCGGCGAACAGGAATTCAGCGTGCGGCGGTTCCAGTGGATCATCGAGAACGGCGCGGCTCAAGTCATCCAGCCCGATCTGCATTACTACGGCGGTTTCATCCGCAGCATTCGCGTCGCCCGCATGGCGGCAGCCGCCGGGTTGCCCTGCACGCCGCACATGTCCGGCGCGGGCCTGGGGTATCTGGATGTGCTGCATTTCGCGTCGTGCGTGCCGAACGTCGGGCCGCATCAGGAATTCAAAGGCGAATCGACGATCCCGGTGTCGAGCGACACGTCGTCGCTTCGCTGCCGAGATGGAATCGTCCGCGTGCCGTCGGGCCCCGGGTTCGGCATCACGATCGACCCCGACTTCATCCGCCAGACCGAACGCGTAACGATCTGATGGCGGCAGATTGGCAATTCGCCGCAGTCGTCGATACGATCGCGGCCTCATCTTCGACTCGGCGTTGTCGAGTCATCCATCATTATCTGAAAGAGCAGCCATGCCAGACATCACGAGTGCTCGCGTCGGTCGGTTTTGCTGGTTTGAATTGTCCACGTCGGATCAGGCCGCGGCCAAGCAGTTCTACTCCAACCTCTTCGGCTGGACGTGCCAGGACACGCCGATCGGTCCGAACGAGGTGTACACAATGTTCCAACTCCGTGGCCGCGACGTGGGCGCGTGCTGCACCTTGCAGCCGGACCAAAAGGCCCACGGCGTGCCGCCGCACTGGTTGACGTACGTCGCCGTGACGAGCGTCGACGACACGGTGACGAAAGCCAGGTCGCTCGGTGCTCAGGTGTTCGTCCCCGGCTGCGACGTGTTCGATGCCGGCCGGCTCGGCGTCTTGCAGGATCCAACAGGAGCCGTGATTGCCGTTTGGCAGGCGAAGGCGCACATCGGCGTCGGCGTGATGAACGAGTCCAACGCTTTCGGGTGGAGCGAATTGCTGACGAACGACACGGCGAAAGCGCGGAGTTTTTACACGGCGCTGTTCGGCTGGGATACGCTCGTGTCTTCCGACGCTGGTTTTGAGTACACGCATTGGCGAATCGGCGGCGAAGACTTTGGCGGCATGATGGCCATCAGCCCTGAAATGGGCCCGATTCCACCGCACTGGATGAACTACGTCCAAGTCGCCGACTGCGACGCCTGCGTGGCCAAAGCGACTTCCCTCGGAGGCAACGTCTGCGCGCCTCCGATGGACATCCCGAACGTCGGCCGGTTCGCTGTGCTGCAAGACCCGCAAGGCGCCGCGTTCGCGATCATCAAACTCGCGCCGATGCACAAGTGAGCGCGAGGGTCTCGAAAGCGGGAGGGCGAGGCTCCTGCCGAGCCGTGTCGTTGCGAACCCATCGGCTCGGCAGGAGCCTCGCCCTCCGGTTGCGTGGATCACGGCTTCAGCCGCCGAAGGTGACACTGACGATGTCGCTCTGCTGACCGATCTGAGCGTCGTCGATGACGCCGAAGGCCATGTATTCGCGGACTTCGGCGACGCCGGGGGCAGCGAGCGGGCGGGTGTCCACGTAGGGCGATGCCGTGTCGCGGGCGAGAAAGGTCCAGGCGGACTGGCCTTTGAGCCGGGCGTAGATGTTGACCCCGTCCGTCTTGCTCTTGACGAATTTGATGCGCACGGAACCAGCCACCACTTCGACGGTGAGCTGAGTCTTGAAGGTCGTCGGGTCGAATGTGTCCGGCGTGCCGACGATACTGAGGTCCGCAGCGATGGCCGGCGTCATCGCCGCGGTGGTCTTCATCGCCGCGATGTCCGTCCGCAGCGCTCCGATCTCGGTCGTTTTCGCGGTCTCCTTGGCTTCGACCGAACTCTGCCAGTCGTTCTTTTTCAGCTCGACTTGTTGAATGGCGTTGATGACATTCGTGCAGCGATTCTGCTGAGCCGTGATCTGTGCGGCGGTGAGGCCCAGCGTTGGCCCATGCGTGGCGATCTTTGTTTTGTAGTTGTTTGACCAGTTGATCAGCGCTGTGTCTTTCGCGGGAATAAAGTCAGCCATCCGAGTGCTCCTTTTTTGAGGTTTACGGTGCGCCGCGGGTATACCGTGCTGCGACAAGAAAGGCAAACAAACAACCACGGCTGTTGCTCGGAAACCCTGCCGAATTTGACGACCAGACTTCCGAAGTCTCCGAGACTTCGGAAGTCTTTCATCCCGTAACACATTAGCCGAGTGGCGACAGGATCCTGTCGGACGGATTTCCAATCCGTCCCAAGCTCCCCGGCTCGACGCGGACGGACTGAAAATCCGTCCTACGGCATTCGGCTAACGTGTTACTTCATCCCGAATTCGGACACCTCCACTGAGGCTGTTGTTCGGAAGTCCTGCCCAACGGTGTTGAGTTGCCGCGCGTCCCGCACGGATTGGATGCCGCCAACCCACGGCCCGGACCCTCGCGTCCCAAGGTCTGTCGCATCGACTTTGGTGTCAACCATTCAGCCCCCGGAGCCATCGCTCCCGCCCCAAGTCGGATGCGATCGACCTCGGTGTCGGCGGCGTCGCTCCCCGGGTCGGCCGGTCCAGCGCCGGGACGGATCAATCCGCCCTTCGGCTGGGGGCCTCCCAACCCGAGGTCGGCGCCGCCAAACCCAGGGTTGGAGCCGTCAACCTTGGGTTTGGACGGCCCTCCCCAGTGTTAGCAATAATCCCTAAAGCGTTTTGCATCATTATGTTGCTGAACACTTGGCCGTCGGTTGCCATTACGGACGGGCGGCTGAGGTCGAGCCGAAGGCGAGCCCCAAGCGGCACGTGACTTGACTCCCGAGGCTGGGGGCTCCGCTTCGCTACGACCCCAGCCACCCTGCCGTCCCCTTTACCTGTCCCCTTGTTTCCTGCTCTGAACCCATCGGCCGTCAATAATACTTCCCTCTTGGCTTACTTGGATCTCATAGTAGGATTCCAAGACTGTACCGTCACCAGCCAACGAAGTATGTAACCCTAGGTGCCACGTCGTTCCCGTCGTCCCTTTCCGACATTCTTTCGGCTCATCTTCATAATGCCGGGCACCAAATGAGGCGTACGCAAAGCGTAGCACGGCGATCGCGTCAGCGTTGTCACGAATCTTTATGCCTTGCTCCGACAAATACTGCCAGCACTTCCGATCTTCGGCAGTTTGTTTGACTGGTGTGACCTCATTGGTCCGTTCGTCTACAAATACGGTAAACACAGGATAGCCTGGATTCGTTGGAGTGAACAAATCCACTATTGAGCGACGCCGATTTGTGTGGCGAATGCGAATAACAAACAACCGGTGATTCGGTACGAGGTTTCGGACGATGTCTGAATCGATCTCACGTGCCGAATCATATAGAGCATGTGCCGTCGCCTCATCGCTCGTCAACCCTTCCTCAACCATTGTCATGGCACGCACGACAGCCGCGGCAGTCCGAGTGTCGAGGTTGAATTGGAGTAAGGCTTGCGGGAGTTCATTACGGTGGTGAAAGTGCCGCTTTACGAGAATTCCGCCCGCAAAACAAAACGCGAGTACTAAGGCGAACGAGATCCAGTATTTATGCGTCATGGTTTGGAAGCTGAGGCGGCCTTCGGTCATTTATTTCCGCTATTCGATCAGCAAAATCGCGAAGTATCCGCCGGGATCGAACGATTTCAGCGGAATGAATTTCACAATCGAACCGTTAGGGTCTGTGCCTACTCCAACGAGTGATGCGTCCGCCCAATCATATTTGGTCAAAAATGGACCTGTTCCATACGATGGGTCGTAGTATAGTCCCCCTGCTTTAACGATTTGATGAAAGAAGAAGATACTGGTGGGATCATCGCTCAATGGAGATGGTCCTTGCCCAGGAACACCGTCCAAGTCCGCGGTATTCTCGCCTTCCTGAAACATGTATTTGTATTCAAAGACTACTCCTCCTGAGATGACCGCATCGTACCCGAAGTCGCCTGGGGTCCCGTGTTTCCAATTTCGGACGTACAATTGATTTGCCCCTGTAAATCGCGAGTTCACATTTTCAGTGCCGACGTCGTCAATCCCTTGGGCCTGAATCACCCATTTCATTAACTCGGCCCAACCCGTACATTGGCTGCTACCGTTGCGGATAAGCTCCTTCGCGCCGGTAGCACCTGGATGGACGTAGCTAAGTTGCGCGTCATCATATCTGCGGTGAATGTCACGTGTGCTAAATGCCGCCCCGACCGCTTGAATGATGCCTTGTGCCGCAAACTTTCCACTTCCTGCTTTTGTTCCGAGCCAAACAACCGTATGGTAATTTGTGCTTGCGAGCGATGGAGCAGTGGTCACGAAAAACTCAATCTCAGATCGTCCAACGCCCAACCATGTTGTCCCTGCGTCAAACGACATTTTCCAGTCCAAACCAAACTTTTCATAGTATTTCACGAACGATTCCAATTGTTTCGTGAACGTCATGCCGCTGGCACTGATTTCGAAATTTGAAAGGGTGCGCGGTTGGTCGATGGTCAGGGAAAACTCTTGCACATTATAGCTGTCCGGGCCTGTGGCCTTGATTGTGATGTTCTCCTTGCCCAAGGTCCAAGCTGTCCGGGTCCAGAACTTCGCGTCGACAGTGGGCGTACTTCCTTTGACATACCAAACCGGCCATTGCCGATCTGGTGTGCCATCCAGGTAAAGATCCTTCCATTGCCACTGGCCGAAAGTTTGGTTGCTTCCGGGATCGGCCGTGACCTGTTGATAACCGGCACCGCGGAAGTTCAGGTCGGACACCAGAATTGTTCCGGTGAACGTCTTGTCGATCACCGAAATCGCGACCGTCGCGTTGGCGTAGTTGCCCCCTGAATCCGTCACACTGATGGTCAGCGAATAGCTCGCGATCTTTTCGTAATCAATCTGACCATTAAGTTTCAGATCGACCAGTCCGAGAGTTTTCGTGGGATCGGACGGGTCTGGGCCGGTCTGCTGGTTCGCCAGGACGAACGGTCCGGAAGGTGTGATCGAGATGATTGAGAAGCTAAGCGCGTCGCCGGTGTCTACGTCCCTCGCTTCCAGGAATCCGAGCCAGTTCTCGCTGGCGTCGTTCCAATCGGCGTCCTCGGCCACGCTGATCTGGCCGGGCACGATGGTGAACCGCGGCGCATCGTTGATCGGTCTGATGACAATCGTGGCCTTGGCCGGAGGACTACTTGTCAACGCTGGTCCGCCAGCGGTGCCGTCATCCGTGACGGTATAGGTGAAGCTGTCGGTACCGTTGAAATCCTGTTCCGGCGTATACTCGAACCCGGCACTTCCAAGTCTGGTCAACGTTCCGTGAGTTGGACTGGCCACGATATTGAACCATAGCGTTTGTGCGACTTCCGGGTCGCCATCATCGCCAGCCAGCACGATGAGCACGGCGGTATCTTCATCGGTCTCGACAGTCTGCGAGTAGGCGGTCGGGTCGTCGTTGACGGGGTTGACGGTGATCGTGAACTGGCGTTGGAAGGTGTTGTTTTGGGTTTGGCCGTCGTCGGCGGTGACGGTGATGGTCGCGGCCCCGTTCGCGTTGGGGGCGGGTTGGTATTTGAGCGTGCGGGTTTCGCCGGTGCCGGTGATGGTCAGGGTCGCGAACAGCGCGAGGTTGCTGGACGAGACGGTCAAGGTCACGGTTTGATTGCTCTCGTTGGGCGGGCCGGGTTTGACGCCGGTGATCGACACCGATTGTTCGGGAGCGTCTTCGTCCACGGTTTGGTTGCCGATCGCGCTGAACGTGGGCGGGTCGTTGACGTCGCCGATGGCGATGGCGAACGTGATTGGAGCCGACGTGTCCACGCCGCCGTTCGCGGTGCCGCCGGTGTCGTGGGCGCGGAGGGTGATGTTCGCGCTGCCGGTCTGGTCGGCGGCGGGAGTGAACCACAAGGCACCATTGGCATCCACCGTCGGGCCGTCGCTGAACAATCCGGCGTTGCTGTTCGCGGTGATCTCGAACGACACCGACTGCGACCATTCGTTGGCCGGCCCCGGCACCACGTTCGTGGCCCACGGGTTGACCGACTGCGGCCCGGAATCCTCATCGACCGTCACGTCCGGCCCCGCGTCGAATCGCGGCGCGTCGTTGACCGGCTGGACCGTGACCGCAAAGCTGGCGCTGGCGCTCTGGCCACCGCTGTCCGTGGCGGTGATCGTGATCGTGGCCGCACCGAATTCGTCGGGCGGGAACGACAACGTCAGCGTCGTACCGCTCGCCGAAGCACCGACCACGCCCGAATCACTGCTGGCCGAATAGCTCAGCGTGTCTCCCGCGTCCGGGTCGGTGAACACGCCGCCCAAACCGATCGTCTGGTCCGGGTCATCTTCGTTGGCCGTGACGTTGCCCGGCGCCGACGACACGGTCGGCGCTTCGTTCACGTCCGTCACGTGGATCGTGACGCTCGCGGTTTCGCTCAACGACGGCGAACCGCTGTCGGCCGCGGTCACGGTCAGCACGTAGGTCGTCTGCGTTTCGTAGTCCAGGCTCCCCGAAAGCACGATGTTGCCGGCCGCATCGACACTGAACGGGCTGGCGCCGCCGCTGTAGGTCACGCTGTCCCCTTCGGGGTCGCTGGCCGAAACCGATCCCACCACCGTGCCGTCCGCCGCGTCTTCCGGCACGTCGAACGAGTACGGCGTGCCGTTGAACACCGGCTTCTCGTTGACGTTGGTCACGTTGATCGTCACGTCCGTCGATGCCGACAACGGTGGGCTGCCATTGTCCCAAGCCGTGACCGTGAACGTGAACGATGTGGGAGGCGTCTCGTAATCCAACGTTCCGGCCACGAGGATTTCACCGGTCGATGAATTGATCCCAAACGGTCCATTTCCCGACAGACTGTACGTCAGCGTCTGTCCGGCATCGGGATCGGTAGCGGTCACAGCGCCGATGGCTGTCCCCGCGGCGGTATTCTCGGCCACACTCAGCGGTCCGACGGAACCAAACACCGGCGCGGAGTTCGCGCTGCCGCCTGATCCGCCCCCGCCATCTCCGGTATCACTCCCACCATCTCCGGTACTACTCCCACCATCTCCCGTACCACTCCCACCACCTCCCGTACCACCCCCGCCCACGCTTCCAGTGCCACCCCCGCCATCGTCAGTGGTCCCGCCGCCGCCAAGACTGTTGACGGAGATTTCGACAATCGCGTTGGCGGTCAGGCCGCCGGTGTCGGTGACGGTGTAGCCGATGGAATCTATCCCGGTGAAATCGGCGTTGGGCGTGTAGGTGACGCTCCCATCCGCATTCGCCACGACGGTGCCGTTCGAGGCGGATGTGCCGAGCGTCGCGGTCAGCGAGTCGCCGTCGGGGTCGAAATCGTTGGCGAGCACGAAGTCCGTCGTGATCGTGACGCTGCCGGGGTTCGACACCGACGTGCTGTCGTTCACCGCCACCGGTGGCTGATTCGCCGGCGGATCGGCCGACGCCGAACGCGGCGCGGCGAACACACTGCTGTATCCGGTCGACGACGGCGGGAGCGAGTCGCCGAAACTGCCTGACGCCACGAATGCGGCGGGGCCGATGCTGCCTGCCGCATCGTGCGTGCGGCCGCTTCCACCACCATTCCCAGCTTGTCCGACCTCCGGCGAGCCGCCGGAGCCACCGAGCGTACTCGAACGAGCCAGACTGCTTGTCTGGCCGCTCGAACGCTGCTCGAAATCATCGAAGGCATCGAACAGCGCGTTGCCGAACACGCCGACGGACAAACTGCTGGTGATCGGGTTGCCCAAGTCCGATCGAATCAGTTGTGGGCTTGGGCGGCTGTCGGTCGCAGAGTCGACGGTCGTTCTCGATGAAGAACCGTGTGACCTTGCCTGGGTGCGGTAAGCGGTTGTGGAAAGCGTGTCCCACATGCTGATCAGCGAGCCGTCGGACGGCAGGACACGAGCCGGGGATAGCGCACCATTCGACACGGTATCCGCCGACAAGTCGGAACGGAGCGCCGTTTCCGCCGCGTCGAACGCGAAAGCCAAGGACGCGGCACCCCCCAGCGCGTACGCTTCACAACCAAAGTTCCCGGTGAGCGCGACCGGTTCCAACCGCTCGACATGGCCTGCCAACTTGAAAGTCTTCCTCCGCCGACGCGCCGGACGCGACTGGAAGGAACCGAATTTCGCCAACGTACCGCGCAGAGACAGAACCCAATTGGTCCAAGGTATGATGACCCCTTCGACAGTGAGTGTCGATTGAGAGAGGTGATCGAACGTCGTCGAATGACGGATCTCACCCTACACTTGGCCCGCGCGAGGTGTCAAGCGACGGCGGAACCCGGCAACCTGCGGTTGATCGACATCGCTCCCGGCACCGCCGACCGACGTGATCGTGTCCGCCGGCTGCTTGGCCGAGGCCATCGCATCGGCCAGTGCGGGCGTGGCCGGTCCATCCGCGTTCGCCAACCGCCGCGCGACTCCGTCCCACGATTCCCTCCCCACGACCAACGTTTCCAATGCGCGCTGACAAGACTCGCACGATTCGAAGTGCTGGTTCAGCGAAGTTTGCTCAGCCTCGGAAAGCGAACCGTCAAGCAGTGCTCGCAGTTGGTCAGGCGTCGGGCAGGCGGATGAAGCGGGCAAGGCGTGGCCTCACGAAAAATCAGGTGACGTACCGGTCGCTGCTGATCGACGCGAGGTTGCCTAGCAGCGTGTCCAATGCCGGCGTGGTGCGGGTCCGAATCCGACGGACGAAGATGGGCGCGATGATTTTCCACGGCAGGACCGAAAGGGCGGCGGTCGTGAAAATTGTCGTCGCCATCTTCCAACCAGCAAACTGCCACGCCAGACCTCCGAGCGTCAACCCAAGGAACACGCCCAACGACGTCGGAAACCACGTCACGAAGCGTTCCATCTTCCGCACGCCGCCGAGTTCGGCTTCGATCATGAGCGTCGCGCCGTCGGCCGCGATCCGCAGGTACGACACGCCGAGCAACCCCGGTTGCCGCGTGTTGTTCATCCCCGGCCCCTCGAACTCCGCCGACGATTCGTCTTGCGCGACGAGCCGGAACCCCAGCGTGGTGAGGATCAATGTGGCGTACTCGATCGCGCGATTCACGTCGCCGTGGAATTCGACGGATTGCGAGTAGTCCATGACATTTCTACGTAGTTGGACCGTGGGACAGGCGTCTCGCCTGTCAGCACCGGCGGGACGCCGGTGCCACGGCCCGTTCGGTTTTCATCATTCCATCTGGACATTGACCGGGCTGAGCACAATTTCAATCTGCTTCGACTCGCCTGACCAATTCCTTCAACCTCGCCATGACCCGACTCTTGGCGAGATACACAGCGGCCACTGACAGGCCGAGGTCGGTCGCGACGTCTTTGCCCGCGTGGCCCTCCACCGTCGTCCGCCAGAACGCCTGCCAGGTGGTCACCTGGACTTCCTGCCGCACGCGTTCAGCGGCCCAGGCGAACATCCGCCGCTCGTGTTCCTGATCCCACAGCGCCGACGAATCGGCTTCGCTGTCGGGCAGATTCGCGAGTTGTTGTTGATCACCAGTGTCTCCGCTGGCGGGAATTGTTCGATGTTGTCTGTCGAGCAGGTCCCGCAGTTCATTCCGCACGATCGTGAACAGCCAGCCGCGGAACGATCCGCGTGCTGCGTCGTAATCGAACCGTCCCGCCGTGCGAGCGACGACGCGAAGCACTTCCTGTGTGAGGTCCACCGCGTCCGCGTCCTGCAACCCATGCTTGCGACCGAACCCGTGGATCAGCGGCGAATAGATGTCCACAAACTCCGACCACGCCTGAGCATCGCGCTGGTCGCGGATTCGCACCAGCAGGCTCGGTCGCGTCGGATGCGGATCACTCATCGCCGCCTCTCTGAAGACAAGTACCCCCGGCGGGCGGAAAACTATCTCGACAAACGACCGCCTGGAGAAAAATGACGAATGACGAAACCCAAATGACAAAAGAATGACGAAGCACGAATGACGAAGGGTGACTGCCACTGGTCGCTGGTCTCGATCGGAATGCTACCAGCCGCCACAGTCCTTCGTCATTCGAACATTCGTCATTCTCTCGTGCTTCGTCATTGGGAATTCGTCATTCCCAGTCAGCCCTTCGCCGTGGCCTGCACCTGCAGCACGGGCTGGGCGTGTTCGCCGCTGCAGAGTACGACGAGCAGGTTCGAGATCAGGACTTCCCTTTGCGCGACGGAGACTTCGAGGCCGGCGTTCCGCAACCGGTCCACCGCGTCGTGGACGATGGAGACGGCACCTTCGACGATCGTCTTCCGCGCGTCGATCAGGGCCAGCGCCTGCTGTCGCATCAGCATGGCTTGCGCGATCTCCGGTGCGTACGTCAGGTCGTTCAACCGCACGCTCAGGACTTTGATCCCGGCGGGATTGACCGCGGACTGCAGCTCGGCCATGTACGCCTTGGTGACTTCCTCGGCTTCGCTTTTCAAACACGGTTCCGACTTGTCCGGCGATTCGTACGGGAAGTGAGAGCTGACGCGCTTGATGACGGCGCCGGCCTGGTCCGCGATGAACTTGTGGAAGTTCTCCACGTCGAGAGCCGCCTTGCGCGTGTCTTCGACTCGATAGACGATGACCGCGCTGATGTTGATCGGGTTTCCGTTCCGTTCGACCACGGTCGAAGTTTCCATGTGCAGCGTGAGGTCGCGCGTGGGGATGCGACGGAGCGACCGGCCGACCGGGTGAATCCAGCGAATGCCTTCGTGCTTAACCGTGCCGACGTACTTTCCAAACCGCAGCACCACCATTTCTTCGCGCGGGTTGACCACGAAGAATCCGAACAGCAGGATCGGCGGGAAGACGATTGTGACCGCGATGACGAGCATGATTTCCATCGTGAGACCTCCGGGAATTGGAATGGGACGTGAGAAACCGCCAGCAGGCTACAATTGCGGCGGTCGAACGTCCAACTCAACGGGCGATCGGCCGGAACGGATCAAGGTCACGCGGGCGGTGCCACAACTTGTTCCGGAAGCGAAACGTCCAGCTTGTGCCATGCGCCCGGAAGCGGAGCCGTGACCGTGATCGGTTCGTACCGGATTGGATGCAAAAAAGTCAGACAGCGGGCGTGAAGAGCGATCGCCGCCGATCGTGGTTCCGGCGGATCGCCAGAATCAGCCAGCATCCGGCTGGCTCCGTACTGCACATCACCCAACACGGGCCAACCGCGGCTGGCGACCTGCACGCGAATCTGGTGCATGCGCCCGGTTTCGAGTTCCACTTCGACGAGTGTGCCGTTTTCAGACGCAGTGAGCATGCGATACCGCAACGAAGCGAGCTTGGCATTGGGCGTTTCGGGAGCGACCACCTGGACATGAGCTTGATCGGCATGCTTGATCAGAAAGTCAGTCAGCGCTCCCTCGGTTGGATCGGGCGGCCGTTCGAGCACGCACCAGTAGATCTTCTTCACCTGCCGTTCACGAAACTGTTCGGCCAGCCGCGCCGCAGCTTTCGAGTTGCGGGCGAAGAGCACGACGCCGGACACCGGCCGGTCCAGCCGATGCGGAATTCCGAGGTATACATTGCCCGGCTTGTGGTATTTCTCCTTGAGAAACGCCTTAACCTGCGCTTCGAGCGTGGGTATGCCGGACGGTACGCCCTGGGTGAGCAATCCCGCTGGCTTGTTCACAGCGAGGACCGGACCGTCCTCGCAAAGAACCGCCAGCGGCGGCAGAGGATCCGTTGAACTGTGTCCTTCGATCTCGAACATCTGGCGACCTGTGCATGCGACAACGCGTGCAGCAAATCATAGCTCGATCGGGCGGCGATCGTTATCCTGCACAAATGCCAGTGTGCCACCGGAGTCGCGCCGACATTGCCATGAACCATCCCTTCATCGACACGAGTTGCTGTGTGTACCTGGAATCCAAGCCGCAATCCGGAGCTTGGAACATGGCGGCTGACGAGGTCTTGTTGCAGGAGGCCATTGAGAATGGTCAGGCGGGCGTCCGTGTTTACCAATGGTCCGAACCAACTCTTTCGCTCGGCTATTTCCAAACGCCCGACGACATTCCAGAGCCGCTTCGATCGATGGGGTTGCCCGCGGTACGACGACTTTCGGGAGGCGGCACGATTCTGCATCACCATGAAGTGACCTACTCGTTCGCCGTCCCAGCCAGCCACAACCAGGCTCGCGTGCCGAAGGAGCTCTACATCCAAGCCCACGAAGCAGTCATCCGGCAACTCGCCTTGTTTGGTGTTTCCGCAAGTTTGCGCGGCTGGGAGGACACCAATCGCCGAGATGCCTTCCTTTGTTTTGCCCGCGGCGACTGGTTTGATGTGGTGATGGGTGCCGGTCACAAAGTCGTCGGAAGTGCCCAGCGGCGTCGGCGAGGGGCGATTCTGCAACACGGAAGCATTGTGCTTCGCCGTTCGGCACTGGCACCGCAGTTTCTGGGGATCGAAGATCTGTCCGCTAAGCCGGTTTCCGTCGTTGACCTCGCCACCGGGTTGTCACTTGAGCTGGGCGGCATGTTCGCAGCCAACCTTATTCAGGCAGTCATCAGCCAGACAGATTGTCAGCGAGTACACGAGCACCGCCAGCGCCTTGCGACGCCGACCGTTGGGGAGTTTTGATTTGACAAGCCTTTGGCACACGGATATTGTGGTCCATGACTAACAGGCGCTTGTTTCCATTTCATCCGTTCTCTTCGCCTGTTCACCGCTCTGTCCGACAATTCGAGGATGCCGCGTTCAAGACGATCGGCAAGTTGGAGAATGTATCCGGTCATTTGCGGTTGATCTGATTTGCAGCTATTCTGGTCGCCAATCCGATTTCCGACCGCAGTACGTTTTCTTCTTATGCTCGACGTTTGTAGATCTCCCACTTCGGGAGGGGGGGGAATTTGTTCCATGCAGGCTGAACTGAAGGTGCTGGACGGAAAGCAACAGGGGAAGTCCATCCCGCTGAACATGAAGAAATTCCTGATCGGGCGGGAGGAAGATTGTCATTTGCGGGCCAGTAGCGACTTGATCAGTCGCCACCACTGTGTGTTCTCGATGGATGATTACACAGTACGATTGCGAGACCTTGGGAGCACCAACGGAACCTTCGTGAATGGCGAGCGCATCTCCGGACAGGTGGTCCTGAACGATGGCGATCGCGTGCAGATCGGGAAGCTGCTTTTCCAAGTTGTCATTCGACAAGGCGTGCCGGCTGCGAAAACGGCCCCCGCGGAAGCACTGGTCACCACCGTCGGAGAATCGGGCCCGATCAATCTCTCCGATAGTGCCATCTTGCCGTCCAACCAGACTCAGGAAATCACAATTCCCCCCGAGATTGCGGCTCAAACGCAAACGGGTGTCTTTGGTGGTGACACGAAGGTCATCGGAACACCATCCGGAGTTCCGGAAGCACCGGTACCGACCAGTCCGGTTGCCGGTTACCCAATCCAACCTGGGTATCCAATGCCGGTGGCCTACATGCCCCAGGCGTATCCGCCTGCCGGTTACCCTCCGGGATACGGAATGCCCGGCTACCCGGCTCCGTTCCCGGTTGCACCCTATCCCATGCCAGGATACGGTGGACCACCGCTTCCAGGTTCCGCACCGCAGAGTCCGGGAGTCCCCGACTTACCCGCAGTGACTCTACCGCCCCCGGAACAAACCGGTGCGAAACCGGTCGCGCCTCCTCCACCTCCTGAAAAGGCGGATGCCTCACAACCCGAACAGAAAAAGCCATCGCAACTGGCTGCCGATATCATTCGTCAGGCATTGCAGCGACGGCCGACTTAGCGTCAGCAACAAGTCTCGGAGAACCCGACAGTGTCCGAATCTGTTTCGTTAGAGGTTCAACAACAGAACTACAAAGAGTTCCTGGCGCTCTTGCCGTTGACGCTGTCGTTGGCAGGTCTGCCGACCAGCTCAAGCGGTCAGTATTACACCGCAGATCAGATCGAAGCCCGGTCGTTCACGGTTCGAAATGCCTTCAAAACGGCGCGAGCACTTGTCCGAGAAGCGATTGCCCAACGCTGACGTGCGGACTTCGTCCGACGTCGATTATCCAACTCGCCAGCCCACGCGCTGGCTCGAAGGTCCCGGTGCCGCTTGGGGCGATTCCCAAATCGACGCGGGGATTCGAGCGGAGCCCGGTGCCTGTCGCCAACCGTGAAACTTCAACCAGCTGAGGCTGGTATCTTTCGTTGGAAAGCAGGTTGACGCACGTGAGTCGCACGGAAAGCCGAGGCAAGGCGGCCTCTCCGATCGTCGGGCAATCGGCCGATGATAGCCTCCGGGCACTCCCTCTGGCACCCGACGACCGAGAGCTCGTTCAACAGTGTCTCGATGGCAATTCCGTTGCGATGCGGGCGTTGGTGGAACGATATCAGGGCTTGCTGTTTGGATTGTGTTACCGGTTGGTTGGGCATCGACACGACGCCGAAGACCTCGTGCAGGAAGTTTTCCTGCGGGCCTTTCGGAGCCTTGCGGGCTGGGACGCCAGTCGACCCCTTCGGCCTTGGTTGGCCAAGATCGCGGTCAATTGCTGCCGAACGGCATTGGCAAACCGGTCTCGCCGACAGACACCGGTTGATTTCCTTGACCATGTCGAGGATGAGCGGTTGCCACATGCCAACTCGAACGATTTCGCAAACGACCTGGGTGAAGAGTTGCAACGAGCACTGAAGAATCTTCGAGAGGAATACCGAACCTGTTTTGTGATGTATCACCATCAGGAATTGCCGCTGGCCGAGATCGCCAGCGTGTTGGACCGTCCCGAGGGGACGATCAAAATCTGGTTGTTTCGAGCCAGGCGTGAGTTGGCCGAACAGCTTCAACAGCGCGGAGTGTGTGTGAGGAGGTGACCGATGTCCTGTGATCAGATTCAAGAGCAGATGCAGCAGTGGCTGTTCGAACCGCAGCCCCGTCCAGCGCGCGACGCCGAATGGTCTCAGCATTTGAGCGATTGCCCGGAGTGCCTGTCGGAGTGGCATCGCCTGCAAACCCTGGCGGACGCCATTCAAGTCTGGCGAGCCGACCTCCCCAGAATCGACATCGCGGATCGAGTGATGTCCAGAGCCGGACGGTCCGAGTGGTCCGAAGCCACCGTGATTCCACGGCGTCCGGCGTGGGCCGATGCGAGCGGTGCCGATGCCGATGCGGGTTCGATTACGACTCCGTCGCGAACCAGCCGATTGTCGTTGATTGCGAGCCTCGCCGGATTGGCGGCTCTCGTTGTCATCGTGGCTGTCTTCGATCAGCCGCCGAACAATCATCGTCCCTCCGGATCCGCCACCAACGTCGCACGTGTGCCGGGTGTGAAGCCGCCCGCGGTCGCTTCCGATACGTCGCCCGATGTGCGCGTCGTGATGGCCGGCGTCGGGTCGGCCTATCTCGCACTTGTGCAAGACACTGCCGGCGTCGTGAACTCGGCCACGGCAATGGCGCTTCCCGTTGGATTCCGTTCGGAGAACGGAACCGCTGACGCGGTGCCCGGCGTGCCGTGGCTCGAAGGCGTCGGTCGCGGCTGGGAACCGATTCAAAAATCGGTTGGCAACATGATCGACACATTTCTGAAACCGGCACCCGCCGACGACCCGTCGCAAACCTGAGCATCGTTGCGGCTCTGCGTCGCGTACGCTTCCCCACCCTCCCGCTGACGAAGTCGCCTCGCTACAATCTTGCCGTTTCCGAGCCGGTCCTGCGCTGGGACCGTGGGCTCGTTGAATTCCCAATGCTTCTTCAGAGAGACAACAATGGCTGTCAAAGTTGCGATTAACGGGTTCGGGCGGATTGGTCGATTGGTGTTCCGCGCGATGGTTGAACAGGGGTTGGTCGGCAAGGACGTGGCGGTCGTCGCCGTGGGCGATATCGTTCCGGCGGACAATCTGGCCTACCTGTTGAAATACGATTCGATCCAGGGCCGGTTCCAAGGCACCGTCGGGTCGAAGAAGTCGGCGGCGGACAAGGCCGAGGACGACATCCTCGTCGTCAACGGGCAGGATATTCGCGTCGTGAGCGCGAAGTCCCCCGCCGAACTGCCGTGGAAGGAACTTGGGGTCGATATCGTAATCGAATCGACCGGCCTGTTCACCGAGGCGGCCAAGGCCCGTGGGCATATCACCGCCGGGGCGAAGAAGGTCATCATTTCAGCCCCCGCGAAGGAGGAAGACATCACCGTGGTGATGGGCGTGAACCATGAGAAATACGACCCGAGGAATCACCACATCATTTCCAATGCCTCTTGCACGACGAACTGCCTCGCGCCGCTGGTTCACGTGCTGTTGAAAGAAGGCTTCGGGATTGAAGAAGGTCTGATGACCACCGTTCACTCGTACACGGCCACGCAGAAAACTGTCGATGGTCCGAGCAAGAAGGATTGGAAGGGCGGCCGTTCGGCGGCGATCAACATCATCCCGTCAACGACCGGAGCCGCCCGCGCGGTCGGTCTCGTCTGTCCCGAAGTGAAAGGGAAGCTGACCGGAATGGCGTTCCGAGTTCCGACCCCCACCGTCTCCGTCGTGGACCTGACGGTGCGCACGGCCAAGGAGACGAGCTACGACGAAATCTCCGCCGCGATGAAACGCGCCAGCGAGACGTACCTCAAGGGAATCCTTGAATACACGGAAGACGAAGTGGTCAGCAGCGACTTCATCCACAGCGCGGCCTCGTCGATCTATGACAAAGGCTCGGGCATCGGCCTCAACAACCGGTTCGTGAAGCTTGTGAGCTGGTACGACAACGAGTGGGGCTACAGCAACCGCGTTGGCGATCTGCTGAAATTCATCCTCAGCAAGGGACTGTGAGCGACGTACTCCCTCTCCCCTCTGGGGGAGAGGGCTGGGGTGAGGGGGACACGCGACACGGAACTCCACCCGCGAACTGATGCAAAACCAGCCCGGCGGCACACCAACCGCCGGGCTGCTTCGTTTCTCAATCCTCCACCGCCACCTTCATCTCCTCCGAGTTGGCTCGCAGTTCGGGTGCGTACATGGCTGACGCTCGTGTGGGCAGGGCCGAGAACTTGCCGGGGATTTCGGCTCGCAGGCGGTAGCTGACGCTATGCTTGCCGCGAGCCAGCGCCCGCGTGAAGAAGCAGACGCGCTCGTCGCGGAACTCGACGTACGCCCCCAGTTCGTTGCCGGTGTATCCGCTGCGGACATCGACCGGTTCGAAACCGGCGGCCTTCAGGTCCTCGAACATCAGGTACTCGTAATCGTTCTTCGAGTCGATTTCGAGTTCGATCTCTACCAGGTCGCCGCTCTTGAGCGTGCCGAGGTTCGGCAATTCGGTCCGCTCGAACTTCTCGACCTTCTGCTTGAGCGCCTGCCCCTTCGATCCAGCCACATCCACCTGCTTGTCCACTTTCGTCAGCCTGTAGAACTTCCGGTTCACCTTCACTTCCAGTCCGGCCTTCGTGATGAAATCTTCGAGCGTGAAGTTGGTCAGATACGCGTTGAAGTACACCGGCCCGTTGCCCTGCTTCCTCAGTTCGAGCGTGTGCTTGCCGGTCTCGACCGCATCGCCGAACTGCAGAAACTGGTTGTCGAACGTGAACAGGTTGTCGCGATTGATCGCCACCTCTTTCTGTCGCTTCCCGTCGAGCCACACTTCGAGCGTCAGGTCCGGCTGGTCCTCGCCGCTGGCGATCATGTACTCGGCCAAAGCCTCGATGCAGAGCGATGTGTCGCGCGTGCTGTTCCAGTACGTCGCGTGTTTGCGGTTGTTGAGCAGATACTTGACCAAGCGCGAGGCCCGTTCGTCTTTGGGAGCCACCCGCGCCAGCAGTTTGAGGTAGTACGCGTGGGCTTCGATCTCGCTGCCGTACCAATGCCACCACGGGTTCCCCTCGGGCAGCCGCAGCCAGGCGGTCTGGTTTTCGTCGTCCTGTTCGAGGAACTGCTCGATGTTCTTCAAAACCATCGCCAGCTTCTCGTCCTGCTGTTGCTTGTGGAGGGCGAGACCGTACAGCGCCTTGCCATACACGGCCAGATGCGTCCTGTCGCGGTAGAGGTAATCGAGCATCTCGACGCTGGCGACGTCGGCATCCACCAGCACCATGTACACGAACGCGTCGAGATTGTCGCCGGCGTCCTTCCACGAGCGGATGCGATCGCGGTCGGCGTCGGTTTTGGCTTCGCGGCGGCGGTCGCCCGCTTTCAGAAGTTCGACCTGCTGCGACTGGTATCGCTTGAGCCATTCGACTCCGCGCTCGAGGACGCCCGGCACCAGAGCCACATCGTTTTGCGTGGCCACTTGCAATCCATGCACCACCACGGCCGTCGTGTGCGGATACGAATGTTCGCCCCAACCGCTGAACCAGCCCCAGCCGCCGTCAGAACACTGCATGTTGGTCAGCCGCTCGACCCCTTCTTTCACCATCGCCTGCACTTCCTCAACGTCGAACACCGGATTCTGTTCCCACCGCTTCCACCCCTTCGCCCGGTCTCGATCGTCGCCGATTTCCTGCGCGTTCAGGTTCGTGCGCTTGTCGCGGATCGCTTTCAAGTCGAGATTCATGCGCTGCAGAATCTTCTGCGTGACGACCGTCGGCACGAAGCGGTTGAGCGTCTGCTCCGTGCAGCCGTAGGGATAGCCGACGAGGTACGGCAAGGCATCGACCATGGCTCCGGCCAGCGTGGGCGAGTAGCGAACCTCCAGCCGCGATTCGTTGATCCGCCGCTCGGCAGGGACGTTGATCGTGACGCTCGCCGAAGTTTTGTCCGGCCGGATGACGCCAGCCCACGACTCCGTTTTCAGCATGCCGTGAACGAACACCGGGAAAGTCTGCTCCATCGCGTCGGACTCTTCGTCCGAGAGGGCTTTCATCCGCACGATGGCCTGCCCCTCACGCAACACCTTCACGCGCCAGTCCACGCGCTGCTCGCCTCCGGCGGGGATGGTGATGTGACGCACGCCCTCTCCCCCTTGGGGAGAGGGTTGGGATGAGAGGTCGTCCGAGGAACTGTCAGCACTCGTCCGCGCGGACCGCCCCTCACCCCCGGCCCCTCTCCCCAAAGGGGCGAGGGCGGATAGCGTGTTGCCATCCAACTCCAGCACCACCTCGACTCGCTTGTCCACCTTCAAATAGTTGTGAACATTCGCCGAAACCACGACCTCATCCTTCTCGACAAAGAACCGCGGCGATTGCAGGCGCACGAGGAGATTCTTCTTCGTCACGACTTCGACTTCCCCTTCGCCCACCTTCGTGCCGTGACCCAGACCCCACGCCTTGACCTTCCAGCCGGTGAGGTTTTCCGGCATGGTGAGCGAGATTTCGGCTTCACCCTTCGCGTCGGTGACGATCGATGCCGCCCAGAACACGGTGTCAGCGAACTTCGTGCGAACGGTGGGTTGCACGAGCAAGGCGGATGGCGAGCCTGTACCCAATCCTGACTTGTCGGCGCCTGCATCCTTTGCATAAAAGTCCAGGTCCACGAAGCCCGGCGGCGCTCCGGCCGATGGCCCCGCGGGCGCTGCCGACTCAGACATCGGACCCATTCCGCCCAGCCCGCCGCCACCCATTCCACCAGCCATGCCGCGCGTGGCCGTCAATGTCATCCGATTGAATCGCATTCCCAACCCCATGCCCTGACCTTCGCCCCACAGCCCCGCCACATCGTCCACAATCCCCGCGCCGAACACGCCCAGATCACTCATCGCAACTTCACCCGACTTGACGACATTCCAAAACCGCCGATCGAGGCTCGACTCCGCGTGGGGATGATGCTGCCGCCGCCACTTCCAGAAGAACTCGCGGATGTTGGACACGTTCGAGCCGCCTGAAATGTACTCCAGCGACTTGTCGTACATCGTGAGCACGGTCTGGCCGACAAACGGCTTGCCGGAAAAGTCGGTGAGCTTGACATTCACCTTCGCCGGCGAACCGGACTTGTACTCGGAGTCCGAAGGAGTGACAGCCACGTTCAGGACGCGCTTCTCCGGCGGGACGATCACCTCGCGCAGCTCGCTGTGAATCCTGCTGTTCGACACGGTCAGCGCTTCGATGAAGAAGTTGGGCATGTCTTTTTTCACAACATCGATCTCGCGCACAGTACTCTTGCCGTCGAGGCGGACAATCTGCGGCGGCAGGTACACACCGTTGGCCGGACGCAGAAAGAGCACGACGGCTCCGCCGGTGCGGTTGGTGTTGACGAGCAGCTTGACCTTTTCGCCCGGCGCGTACTCGCGCTTGTCGGTGACGAGCTCGATATCGTTGAACCGGAACTCGCGCCCGTCAAACGTGTCGCCGCGCACGACGAACACGTAACCCCCCTCGATCGTGTGCTTCGCGGCGTCGGTCAGCTTGTAGCTCAACCGATACTGCCCCGGCTTCGCCGCCTTGATCTGCCGACGGGCGTGACCCTGCTCGTCGGTGTCGAGTTTCCAAGTTTCGACCGGCTTCTCCACCGGTTCGTTCTTCGAGTTGTACGTGATTCCAAACAGCGTCAACTCGCCCGTCCCTGGCACCGGCTTCTGGTCCAGCGTGTGCGCCTGGACGCTGGCTTGGATGTCGTCGCCGGTTCGGTAGTGACCGCGATCGACCCACGTGAAGACTCGGAACGGCTGCCGAGCCACCAGCACGTTGCCGGTGCCGACGATCGTCCTCCGCGATTCATCGGTCACCTCGGCCGTGATCGAATAGCTGTGGTCCTGGTCCCCGTGCAGTTCCTTCGCCAGCGCCGAATCGATTTCGACTTTGATCGAGCCGTCCGCGCCGATCGGAGCCTCGGTGTCGATCACGAGCTCCGGCGGCGGCTGCGGAGATTGCCACCACCACGGGATTGGCCGCAGGCAACCCCAGCGCAAGAACCCGGGATACCACGCGTAGTCGGAGGCGAACCACCAGTAGCCGCGCCCGTAGAACCAATCCCACGACGCGGCCGGATACCAGTTGCCGTTGTAGTTCGTTCGCTGGACCTTGAATTTCACTCTGGCTTTCGTCACCGGGGCACCGAAAAAATACTTCGCGTGGATCGTCGCGGTGATCTTGTCACCCAACTTGACCGGTTCCCTGGAGGCTTCGACGGTCACCTCGAACTCCGGCTTTTTGTATTCCTCAACGCGGAAGTTGCCTCCGCCCAAATTGGTGGCGTCCGGATTCTCCGCATGGTGGATGCTGATCCCATAGACGCCGAGCGTTGCGTCCCTGGCCAACTTGAGTTCGCCCGTCACGCCGCCGTACTCGTCGGCGGTGACCGCCTTGTCGAGGACTCGTTCCCCCTTCGGATTGTGAATGCGAACGACGAACGATTTGCCGGCGAAGTCAGATGTGTCTTCCTGATCGTATTTCGCCATCCGCACCCACTGTTTGAACTGCACGGTCTGCGCGGGGCGATACACCGGGCGATCCGTGATCGAAAACACCTTGGTCGCGTGGTATTCCTGATCGTGGTAGCTTCCGTACCAGACATGCGTAAAGCCCAGGTACGCCAGCCGACCTGCCGGCGTCGTGGCGGTGAGCAGCCACTGGTGATCGTGCGGCTGACGCTTGTCATCCAGGAGCAGTTGCCCGTCGTTGTCCGTGAACTCGGCAAAGTTTTTCACAACCGTACGGTATCGTTCCTGATTCTTTCCCACCGGTTCCTGCTTCCAACCGAACAATTCGACATTTGCCTTCGCCACCGGCAAACCGCTGACGGCGTCGGCGACAAAGTAAAACGCCTTGCCGTCGAGTTGTTTCTTCACGATGACCGTGTCGGCCACCCAGACGATGATTCGGCTGAGATTGCCATCGGCCATCCTGGCGGTGACGAGGTACGCCCCGGGCTTCTGCAGAGGCGTCGTGACGGTCACTCGGTCATCGACGTGGTTGGGCCGCGGTTTGAGATCGAGGTCCCACTGCGCGACGCGGCTGCCGACGTACTCGCGCTGGTTTTGTTCGACCAGCCGGTAGCCGATGTCGTGGATGTTCATCCGCTGCCAGTCGAGTTGCGGCGGGCTGGCCTTGAGATATGCCTTCACGTCGGCCAGCAGTTTCGAAACGAGAATCTCGTGCGCTTCGAACGAGACTTTCTTCCCGTTGCGGAATCGAAAATCGACCACGGCCCCTTTGCCCGCCGGCTGCGTCTGGCCGTTCTCGAAGCGACCCCAGTTGCCGACGATTTGGTCCAGCCGCTGCTGCCGGTGTTTGTCTGAACCGCCGGGGCCGTAAACCTTGATCGCCCGCCGCCAAATCTCCGCAGCCGTCGGATATTGCCGCCGGTTCTCGAACTCCTGAGCCAGCGATTCCAGTGCTTCGCTCGCGCGCATGGATCGCGATCGGTCGGCGATCCTGCGGTAGGCCTTGATGCAGTTGAATTCGTCCGGCAGCTTGATCCGCTTGATGCCGGTGGCCAGCTTGGCGATCGTTTCATCTTCGGTCAGCGTGTGAAGAGCGTACGTCCCTGACTCGTCTTTCTTAAGATCGTCCGCGTCGCCCCCGGCAAGGCCCGGCTGCCAGAGGCCCAGCCGATACTGAATCATCGTTTGCACGCCAAATTGATCGCGGAGAAAATTCGCGAACATCAAGTCGGCTTCGTCGCGCACGCGCGGATTGATTTCGACTGCCTGCTGCAGCAGCCATCTCCAACGCTCACCGTCCGACTTCGCATCCTCGAAGCTCTTCGGCACGCGATGGAACACGGGGTTGCCTGCGTCATCGACCGGCGCTCCCGGAGCCTGCTCGCCGCCCCAGGCGCGGTAGCCTTCGTCGTAGTCTGGAAGCTGCGTCAGATCGGTGAGCACCTGCAACCGCCAGGCCGCGTTCTCCCAGACTCCGTATTGAAACGCGTGCGCGAATCCGAGGTGCAGCCGCGCCACGGCCGGTCGGTCGGCGTCGTCGCGGGCGAGAGCCGCCGCCTGGTGGTAAAGCTGCAGAGCGCGAACCTGGTCGCGATGCATCGCGTCCACGTATCGCCCTTGCCCGCCGCGATGCTGCCCGCGTTCGAACTTCCCGGCGATGATGAAACCGAAATGCTCGATGTTGATGTAGCTCTGAGCCGCCGCTTCCAGCAATCGCCAGTTCTTGTCGTGGACCTTCACGACCGCTTCGCGAAACTCGTCGATTTCGGCGACGCGCCCGAGTGATTGCAGGCAGGACGTGCCATGGTTCAGGTCATCGACGACGGCCTGCCTGTCGGATTGAGCATCGAGGGCAAGCTTGCGGAAAGTGGTATAGGCATCCTTGTAGTTGCCCGCCTCGTAGGTCTTCTTCGCCGCCACCCGCTGCGCCTGCCGATCGGGAGCCTCGGCCGCGACGAGAAACCACGAGAGAGTCAGAACACCCAGCGACAGGCAGACCGCGAGCGACTTGAACATGATGTGACGTGATCCTTCCGGTGAACGACTGCGAAGACAGGCCCGAAAAGCACGAACTAGGACGCGGCCGGACGCTGATTAGTTCCGTCGATGATTCCCCCCGAGGTCGGTAGCCTCGTTTAACCGCGTGCCCAGCGGGCCGCGCGCGTCATGTGATTGACCCGTCACGGCCCCGCGCGCGGCCCGCTGGGCACGCGGTTAAACAACCAACCTTCTCCACATCGAGAGGAAGCCGATGTCAAATCACCTCGCGGATTGGAGCGCGGTGATCGACGAGGTACTGCGGTCGGCCGTTGTGGTCGGTGAGCGTGGCCGTGTGGACATCGATCCCCAGCCGGTGGTACAGCGTGGCGAAAATTTCCTGGAAGTGGACCGGGCGATCAAGGGCGTACGCGGCGTCGCGATCGGTCGAACCGATGACCTGTCCCGTTCGCATCCCGCCGCCAGCCAAGAGCGCGCACGACACCGGTGGCCAGTGATCGCGCCCGGCGTTCGCATTGATTTTCGGCGTGCGGCCGAATTCGCCCCAGACGATGACCGACACGTCCTTGTCCAACCCGCGCTGATGCAGGTCTTCGACCAAGGCACTGACGCCCTGATCCAGCATCGGCAGGTGATGGCGGGCGTTTTCGAAAGTGGTTCCGTGCGGGGTCCCGTGCCAATCCCAACGGCCGTACGCCAGCGTGACGCATCGCGCGCCGGCCTCGATCAGCCGCCGGGCCGTCAGAAAATACGTGTTGAGCAACGGGCCGGCGTCGCCGTAGCCGGCCGGCTCGGGAGAACCGTAGCCGTAGCGGTCCTGAACTTCCTTCGGTTCGCGAGACAGATCGAGGGCTTCGGCCAGGCGGCTGGACGTGAGCACTCCGAACGCCTGCCGCGTCGCGACATCCAGCCCTTCCATCTGGCCCGACGCATCGGCGTCGCGGCGGAACCGGTCGATGCTGGATCGCAGCGCCTGCCGGTCGTGCAACCGGTCGAGCGTGATCCCGTTCAGAATCATGTCGGCCTTCCCTTCGGCCGTCGGTTTGAAGGGAGCATGCGCGAAGCCAAGGAACCCCGGCTGACCCGGATCGGCCCATGTCGCATTTTTCATCGGCGGCGACAACCCGACGAACGCCGGTGCGTCGGGCGCGGTCGGTCCGAGCAGCTTCGAGATCGCCGACCCCATCGACGGCCAGCCGCCTTGCGGTTGATTGTTCACGGGCCATCCAGTCATGCACTGGAACGCCGCGTGACGCCCTTCCGAACCGACAACCGATCGAATGACCGCGAACTTGTCCATCATCCGCGCGAGCAACGGCAGGTGTTCGCAAATCTCGATGCCAGGGACGTTGGTCGCGATCGGGTTGAATTCGCCGCGAACCTCCGACGGCGCTGTCGGCTTGAGGTCCACCATATCCTGATGAGGCGGGCCGCCGGACAGGAAAATGTTGATGACCGCCTTCTTCGACGCCCCATTCCCGGCCCGCGACTCGGCTCGAAAAATGTCGGCCATCGTCAGGCCACCGGCCGCCAGCCCGCCAATCCTGAGAAAATCGCGTCGCGACACGCCGTCGCACAACCGGTGCTGCGGACCGAGAATCGTCAGCATGGCTCAACCTCCCAAAAGCTGCCGGACCAGCGAACTGCGTTCACACCCGACTCGGAATCGTCGTCCAATTCGAGTGTTCGCAGTTTACCCGCCGCACCAAGACAGGCCAAGAGCGCCACCTCACGCGTGGGCTGGCTTGCCCAGCACGAACCAATGTTCAAGCAGGTTGAATACCTGGTCTTGTGTGTCGTTGTCGGCGCTGCGGCTGGCCGCGAGTTCGCGCAAGCGGGTTGCGGCTTTCTCGTGACGTATGTTTAACGTGTCGAGCAGTTTCTTTGCTGCTCGATCGGTTTTGGGTACACAAACTTCGCCACTGACACCAAGAATTGCCATGCGGGCGATCAACTCGGCCTCGCTGCGCGACTGGCAGACCATGTGCTGGCGACGGGCTTTGCCGAAGTAGACGGTCTCGGTGTCAAACAGCGCATCCTGCGCGAGATGAACGGGGCGCTCGCTTGGAATGTTCACGACTTCGCAGTCGCCGATGGCGTGCGCGGCGACCCATTCGGCGAGCGGCGTGAGATCGGTCAGATCGAGGGCATCCCAAGCGTCGGCGGCTTGGTCGGCGGCGACGAATTTCGTGCTACCACCGGAACGGCGGTCTTCCATCTTCTGGATTTCGGTCACACGCACGTCGCGGAAGTGCAGTGTCGTTTCTTCGTACAGACGATCAATCAGGGCTGCGCGTTCCTTTGGATCAGACACGCCGAGTAGTTCAAACACGGCATCGTCGAGTTTACGGCGGTCGGGCTGCTTGAGTTCGTCGGGAAGCGTGACCTTTCGTTTGGCAAGTTCGAGCGCCCGGTCATACGAGTGGCAGTCCTTGAGTGCTTGTTCGCATAAGTCGCCGACCGTCCTTTTGCAGAGCGACTTAAAAGCATCCTTTAGCTTTTTTGCGAGCGGCTTTGAAATCACATGCGGGTCAGGCACTTCAATGAGGTTCACGTCCAACACCATGAGTTCCATCGCGCCTTCAGTACCTGTGTAACGACCGTAAAACTTGCTCCAGAACGCGACCAATGTTGAGTTCAGTACGGCACCGAAAGCGGTGGTATCCCATTTTTCATCTTCATGGGGCACCATGCAGTTAAGTCGGCAGTTCCCGATGAGATTCTCCGGATTGAAGATTACCAGATGCCGGTACTGGCTTCCTTTCGGCCAAAACGCGAATGCTGGAACCACCATTTTGGTCAGATCATACCAAGGCTCTCGCTTTGAGATGTACGACCTGCGGGGAACGGGCACGGATCGGGATTTCTTGGAAGCGTATGTGGCCTCCTCTCCGTATTTGACGTAACGGTACGCATGCGTTCCCCTGATCGAAGACAACGGTCCGCCAACCAAGACGATGACCCTGTCCAGATCATTCCCCCGAACGATCGGTCGATCCATGCCCATAAGACTGTGGACCTCGGGTTGAATAAACTTGGGTTCAATGGCATGGTATGTCCCCGCCCCGTCTTCAATGATCCGAAGGTCGCCAGCGACGACACTCTTTCGGGCGACACCTGTAGCTTTGCGAAACTCCTTGTCGTCTTCGTACTCGGATAGCACCTCGCCGGTCACGTCTTTGGGCATGAAAAAAGCGTCGCATCCGGTTTTCACACCGTAGCGAATGTTGAGGGCAGCACCCAACGGAACAAAGCGACTCCTAAACCGCTCCATGATCTCAAAGTAAAAGTCGGGAGCCCGCAAGTAGCGGCCCCATTTTCCCGCCGCATATTCTCCGTCCACTTTGATCAGATGTCCTCCGTTGGGAACCTTCTTGGTGTCTTCCTCGTCTTCGTCGTCGGGTTCATCGACCGGCACGTCTTTGAGCACAGCGCCGGCTTTCACCCCTTCATCCCACAAATCGCCTTGCCGCTTGACCAGAATCCGCCAGCGGCCGTCGTGGATATTCCGGGTCGTGCGTTCGATGGCATCGCGCACGCGGTCGACGGCCTCTTGCCGGATGCGCTCCTGTTCATCGGCCTCGTCTCCTACGCCGCCGGTGGCGGGCTTGCCGATGATCTCGGCCAGCGGCTTCTCGAATCGCACGAAACGCACCGGGTTTTCGCGGCGTGCGGCATCGTCGCTGCAACGTTCGAGGATCGTGATGCAGGTTTTGACGCGAGCATCGGGGAACCAGCGTTCGGTGGAACTCTCCATGATCGCGATGATCTTGAAATTCTGGAGCATCCATCGCTGCAACTCAAAGCCGTAGTCCACGTCCAGCCACTGCCCGCTGGTCAGGAATCCAAAGGCCGCACCTTCCTTCAGGAAGCGGGAGGCATGCGGCCAGAAGTAGCAGTGCAAGTCGGCGCGGCCTGAAAGCTCAGTTCCCTTGAAGGCGTCGGCGACGGCCTGCGCGTACTTGGGCTTGTCTTGCTTGCCGATCTTTTCTTGGCGCACGTATGGGGGATTGCCGACGACGGCATCAAGCGGTGGAAGCATCACCGGCGTTTTCTTCCCCGTGGCGTGTTCGGGGATAAAACAGAAAGGAGTGTTTGCAGTCAGGTCAAAGAAGTCACGGCGTTCGACGCGCGGGTAGTTGGCTTCGTCGTTGATCTCGCGGGCGGCGAGGTTGAGCGTGGCAAGATGGGCCGGGTACAACGCGATATCGCAGCCGAACAGGTCGCCCAGCATGGCGACGTGCGAGCGCCGGGCATTCATGGCGCGCTTCCGATAGTACGCCCGCACAAGGAACGAACCTGAACCGCATGCTGGGTCGAGGACGGTCGCGTTCGCCGAACGGATGCAAAAGGAATTGATGAGGTCAACGGGATCGGGGCCGGTAAAGTGCTGACCGTAGCGGTGGCGCGTCTCGGGGCTGACGAGTTTCTGAAAGATGAGACCCACCACGTCCGTCGAGACTTCGCGGAAGTCCACACTCTCGATACCACGCAGGAAGGCCCGCCAGGCATCGACCGACCCCTCCGCGTTGAACACCAGTTCGTTGGCCCAATCGTGTGTCTCAGGAAAGAGGAGCGATTCATAGTCGCCGCTGCGATCGGCGGCCTGCTTGAATAATTCACCCAGCCGCCGAAGCGCCTGCGCGGTGGTCCTGACACTCGGTCCGAGTTCGAGCTTAGGCAGTTCAGGAAAGCGGGCGCGTAGTGCTTTGTAAAAGATGAAGCGGTTGGTCCAGATGTAGGCGAGCGACCTTGCGGCGCTATCCAACCCCTTGCGCCATTCGTCGGGTTGGCTGCGGCGAACTTGAAGATCGTTGTTCGCCATCCACTCCTGAAGCCGCCTATCAAAGGCTTTGTCGGCATCGGCCTTCTGGTAAAGATGCTGTCGCAAGAGCGTGACCGGCCAGTTGACGTGGCTCTCCAAGGACCGCAAAAACACTTCGTCTGGCGGCAAGGACCAGTCGCGTCGCTGGCCCGACACGATGTCCGAGAGGTCACGGAGAAGATCGGGTAGAAACCGCTTCTCGATATGGTCGAGGGTTTCGGGCCGCGCGACTTCCTCTGCCGAGGCCAGATCAAGTCGTAATGGCCAGACCTTGATCCGGCGCTCCAGAAGCGGCTTGTCCCAGAGTTGTCGGTCCCAGAGCACGAAGGTATTCACGTCCCAGGTAAAGAAATACTGAACGACGGCCTCTTCGGCCTTGTCGTGGGCGTCTTTGACGATCTTCGAGTCAAACGCACTGGTGTTTCCGGGGAGTTTGACTTCACCCGTGAGAAGGATTCTGTTGTTGGCCCCGTAGAAGCGCAAATCTTTCCTGGCATGCTTACTCTTGCTGCTGCCTTTGCCCTCAATGCGCGCCTCGACAAACGGGCATCGATCACGGATGGTGGCAAAGAATGCCGTCGCAGCCGTGGCCATCTTGCCACAGAAATCGACTTCGTTGATCGTTTCGGAGGTGGGAGGCGTCATTGAGAAAGCAAAATATCGACATTTGGTCGCTACTGCCACATAGGCGGTCTACACTTCGGCCATCCATCGCGGAACGAACCGTGCCGCGCTGAGTTATCTCGCTTTGCTGCTTGACTCGGTTTGCGATTCCGAAGTCGATGATCTTCGGCACCGGCTTCCCGTCGTACAGCGTCACCAAAATGTTCGGCGGCTTCAGATCGCGATGCACGATCCCCTTCTGATGCGCATGCTGCACCGCCTGGCAGATCGGCACGAACAGCTCCATGCGCTGCCGCGGCGTGAGCTTCGCCTCGTCGCAATACTTCGTCAGCGGCAGGCCGTTCACGAGTTCCATCACGAAGTACGGCTGGCCGTGGGGTAGGCTTCCAGGCTGCCGCGAATCGGATGACAGGCTGGAAGCCTGTCCCACGACGCCGCCATCGAACACCTTGGCAATGTTGGGATGATCCATCATCGCCAAAGCCTGCCGTTCCTGCTCGAAGCGCGAGAGGACATCCTACGAGTTCCTGTCCTGCCGGATCAACTTGAGTGCCACCCTGCGCTTGACCGGCTCGGACTGCTTCGCCACCCACACTTCCCCCATGCCCCCCCCCCTTCGCCCAGCTTCTGCAAGAGCGTGTACGGACCAATGGAAAGGCCGACCTTGTCGGCTTCCGGTCGGATCAACGTCGACTGGTCGTAGGCCGGAACGGGCGATCCCGCTGGTCGAGCGAGTTGTTCCATTCGATCGTGGTTCGTGAAAAACTCCCGCAGGTCGTCCGCCAAGTCAGGATGCTTGGCCAGCAGTTCGTCGCGGTTCGGCTTCCCGCCTGCTTCGACCGCGTGCAAGTACTCGGCAAGCACGCCTTCGAGACGGGTTGGCTCCCGCGGCTGGTTGGTCACGTCGTCGTCAGGCATGGCAGAACCTCTCGCAATCACAGAACCGGCTGTTTCAAGATTTCATGGTTGTGGGTCCCCTCCGTAGGACGGCCCTTCCGGGCCGTCACGTCGTCAAAGGATGGCCGTTCGCTGTTTTCCAGACGGCCCGGAAGGGCCGTCCTACGTACTCACGCAATGGCACACCGCACCACGTCGTCTAGCCACACGATAGTTCTTTCACCGTCGTCCCCTCTCCGGGCGGGAGAGGGGACACGATCGAAAAACGCCTCCAGTTCCTCGGTCAGTTCGGGATGCCGCCGCAGCAATTCCGCTCGGCCCGGTACCTGACCCGCGGCCGCAGCTCGCGAATACGAAGCCAGCATAATGTCGTTCGTCAGTCCATCGCCTCCGGGACAGCAGGGCATTTCGGCGTAGCGCAGGTACGCGAGCAGAAGCTGATCCAACTTGATGTGGCCGGTGACGGTAACGGTATTGCGAGCAGCGTTCGTCGTTCAGCTTTCTCCTGCATCAGTTCGCGAAATTACTTTAGACCTCGATGCAACAAGCCGGCGACGGCCGATTCGGAGCGTTTGAATCGCTCCGTGAGCTGCGTCAGGTTCAGCCCTTCCAGATGGTGCAGCACGACCGCTTCGCGCTGGTCGTCGGGCAGGCGGTCGACCGCCTCCGCCAGTCGCAGCACGTTCTCCTGCCGGACGACGCGCTGGCTCGGGGACGATTGCACCGCGACCAATCAGTCGTGCGCGCGGGAGAACGATTCGTCGATCTGCAGGTCGAGCGGCTGCTCCCGCCACACGTCGCGCTTGTCCCGCCCGTGATCGCGCAGCGCGTCGGCGAGGTTGTTCTTCAGAATCTGCCTCAGCCACGCCAGCAATTCGCCGTCTGTCGAGCCACGAAACTGATCCCGTTTCGCGAACGCATCGAGCATCGTCTGCTGCACGATGTCCGACGCATCGATTTTCGATTGCAATCGCGCGCAGAGATGATTGCGAGCCAGGAGCGCGAGGTACGGTCGAAACCGTGCCTGCCACTCCTCGTGACTCGCGAGAGGCTGACTCATCTGCGGCCCACAAGATGAGAATGGGCGGAACGCCCCGAACGTGCGGCTGAGTATGCCAGATTCCCGTGACAGATGCGACGCCGCGGGCGATCCCCCGCCCACCATGCGCCATCGGACACCGTCGTTGGTGCCGCCGATGTTGCGGCGAACGTGACCGGTCGTCCCCTCGCGACGCTTTCATCTGGCTCGCTCCTTGCATCGAGTGCCTCGGCACAGTCAAACCGAACGGGCAAGCCATCGACGTGGCGGCCGCTGGAAGTACAGACTCCCTGCGACGCGCGGCCTGTGCGCGGATTTATGAGAAGATCGAGGTCGTCGCGAAATCGCTTCACCCGTAGCCCGAGGATTTGTGGCTCGAAGAATGGTCGGCTACTTTTTCGATTCCTGCGGCGTCGAGGTTTTTGTCTCTTCGGTGGCCTTCTTTAAAGCGTTCGCCAAACGCTGATCGCCGTGAACAATGTCCAGCCACATGGCCGCTTCGCGGGCCAGCGCGATCGACTGCGGATCATCCTTCGTGGATTGAATGAGCTTCGCAAGCCGAGTGGCCGCAGTGTCGAAGTCGCGGCGGACGTGAGCGACACGGGCTTCGTAGAAATCGATCACGAGCGGGTCGCCAATCTCGGCGCGGTACCGCTTGATCTGCTGTTCGGCCACATCGGCATTGCCCATTTCCAGGGGAAAACCGACCGCCAACAAAGCCAGCGCCTGCTTGTCGACCTTGGAAATCGTGCGACCGAGGACGACATCGATTTCGAACAGCGCCTTGTCCAGTCGCTGCGAACGGACAAGATAACCGCAGTGCAACGTGAGCAGATCGCGACTGCCGGGGAACTTGTTTCGCAGCGACTGCATGGTCGTGTCCCGATCGTCGTTCGCAGTCGAGCGGGCGATGGCGCGGGCGTAGAGCAGCGCGGTATCTTCGCTGTGCTCGTTCGAGTAGATCGACCTGGCCAATCGCAGCGCCTCCTCATTTTCGTTGAGCAGCAGCAGCGTCGCCACCTTTTGCTTCGCGAGCATCTTGTCGCCGGGGCCGAGCTTGTCGAGTTTGTCGAGAATCGACTTGGCCTCGGCGGGCATTTCTGCGCGGAGCGCGAACGACAGCATCTCCGGCAGCAGTTCCGGAACCGACTCGCTCAGCGCAACCGCGGTCCGGAAGGCGTCGCCGGCAGCCCGCGCGTTGCCACGGCGGGCGTATGCGGTCGCGGCGAACAGGGCCAGCGCAGGGGAGGTCTTGTTCGCTTCGTGCAGTTGGATGATCCGATCGACCTCCTCGGCGCCGCCCGTGCTCGCGTGCTCCTGCATCTGCAACCGAAGCTGCAGCCCGACGTACTTGGATTCATCCGGCTTCTGCTCCAACGCCTTCTGCAACTCGGCGGCGGCGGCGTCACGCAAATCCATCCGCAACAGCGACAATGCCCGCAGGTAGTGCGCTTCCGGAGTCTTGTCCGAGCCGAGTTTGTCGAGAGCCTCCTGCGGCTTCCCGAGCGGCAACAGTTTTTGAGCCTGCTTGACGCCTTCGCTTTCGCTGTTGCAGCCAGCGACTAGGCCGAGCACGATCAGGAGCACGACAAGCGGCGAGTACTGAATACTGAGTACCGAGTACTGAGTACTGAGTCGCGTACGGTGAGTGGTGAGTGGTGAGTGGTGAGCGGTGAGTGATGAGTGATGAGTGATGAGTGATGGGTGAGTGGGTTCCACTGGCAACTTGCTACCAGTGCGAGTCTCGCCCGGATTGGCACGGGCGGACAAGCCGCCCGTGGCACCCGAGTCGCTTCTGAAACGGACTCGTCTCGCGCGTTGCCACTCGGTTTGTGCGATCATCATCCCCTCCGTGGTCCTCAGTAATTCAACGCGAAGTCGAAATTGTTTCGTCCGTCCGCGACGTGCCGCACGACGCGGGTGATCCGGATCGGAACGGCCGCATCGGGTCGTTCGAGAGCCGCCGACGTGTCGGCATCGGCGTGGACTTTGACCGTCACCAAATGCCGCCCCACCGCGGCTCCCGCTTCGGACTCGGTGAACCTCAAATCGTACCGGCCGGACGCATCCGCGAATCCGGTCGAGGGCCGACCGGTCGGAGCGTCCGTGTCGTCAACCGGTTGAAACAGCAACTCGGCCCGAACTGGCACGCCGTAGAAAAAGACACGGCCGGAGACACGGCCCAGCGGCACGCCGCTCCCACGCTGGCATCCCGCGACACCAAACAGCAGCACTGACACGATCCACCACTTCATCGGCACGATGGCCTCCGCACGGACGATTTCGACGTGACGGCCAACCATAGTCGATCTTCGGACAACGAGTCCAGTTCTTTCGTTGGGTGCCGAGTGCCACAGAATGCCGAGTTCAGTCGTTGCTTGACGATGCGAGTCACGCAAGGGTAGAGTGATTACCGTCATTCGACGATGTCGCGTTCCCCTCTCTCTCGATCGGCATTCGCTGTCAAAGGAGGCATCACGCCTTGGGCCACTTGGGTCTTGTCGTTGCGCTGTGAAATGACGAATCGCGATGCCTTCAAGTCGCGACCCAAGCGGCGGAGACGCAGGACTCCCAAGTTGGCAGGTATGATCGAGCGAATGGAAGACAGGTCCTTGACGGGCAGTTTGGGTCTGGAATCATTCGTGCTGAGTGGCCCGGCGATCATCCCGTTGGTTGAAGCGATGGGAGTCGATGTTCCCGGAATCACGACGACCGACACCTGCTCATCAACACCGACCGGACTGAGATTCTTATCGAGCAACTTCGATGCGCGGTCGATCACCGCAGGACGGGGGTTTCGATCCGATGTTGGTTCGAGTCTGCTCGACAGTCATTTCCGCGATCCCGCGTTGGCGATCAATTTGTCGGCATCGCACGCTTCGGATGCCGGGAGCACACCATCGCAAAGCGACCGACCCAATACCCATTCAGTAGTCTCCGTGCGCGAGGACTTGCATGGGCTGTCGGACAAGCTGATTGATTCGCGATTGCCGTCCGCCTTGGCCGATCTGTGGATGAGCGGCAGGTTCTCGCTGGAGCAACTGGCCGCAAGACAGCAATCGTCTGTGATTCGCGGTCCATCGGCCGGAAGCGCTGGGGAATCGGGATCGAGCCATGCGACCGGTTCAGCCGCGCCCGCCGTTCCCGACCTGGGACTCGCAGCTTCGGTGCTCGGCACGCCGCTGATGAATTCCGATTCGTTCGCTACGAACTCCGGTTTTGCCGGTGGTGTTGCTCGGCAAGCTCCGCGCAGCGCGGCGACGGAGCCTCCGCCTTGCCCACCGGAAATTCGTCCCATCGCCAACCCCGACATGTACGGAACGCCTGTGGATACGCCGTTGCACATTTCTCCACCCGGCGTGCTGGGCAACGATACGTACGGCTGTTCGATATCGGGGTCTCCCTCCGCTTCGTTGGCTGAGGGATATGCCGGTCCCTTGACGACACAGCATGGAACATTGTCACTGAACGCGAACGGCGAGTTCGATTACACCCCCGATGCCGGCTACGTCGGCACCGACGGTTTCACCTATCTGACCACAGCCGGAGGCCGCACCAGCGATCCGGCGACTGTGACCATCAACGTGGGCACCGGCGGCGGTGGTGGTGGCGGCAATCAACCTCCCGACGCCGTGGACGACACGGCCGCCATGCCGACAGGAGCCACGAGCGTCACGGTCGGGGTGCTCGGCAACGATACCGATCCGAACGGCGACTCGCTCACTGTTACCGGTGTCTCGCAGCCGAGCCTCGGTTCCGCGACGTTCACGTCGTCCAGCGTGACCTACAGCACCGCCAGTGGAAATGGCAATGGCATCTGGAGTGCCTCGGCCGTGTTCGGTTACACGATCAGCGACGGCCAAGGAGGTACAGATTCCGCGACAGTGACGATCACTTTGGGCACGCCTCCCGCCGGAAGCGTTGGCAACGACGGCCCGTACTCGACCAACGAAGACACCACCCTGACCGTCGCCGCGCCCGGCGTGCTCGGCAATGACAGCAACGTCATTCTCATGACCAACAGTACATTATCCACGAAGTTCGCGGCGGTCGGCATTCAGAATGACGGCGCCTTCACCTACGACCCGAGATACTCTCCGATCCTCCAAGCCCTGAAAGCCGGAGAAACAACGGACGACACGTTCACGTATCAAGCAATGGACGCGGGCAGCAACACGCTCACCGGAACGGTGACGGTCACGGTGACTGGAATTAACGATCCACCCATTGCACTAAACGATCAGTACTTCCTCGATGAGGTCGGGCCAGGAGATAGCTATACAATCGATGCCCCTGGCGTTTTGCTGAACGATAGCGATCCGGAGGGTGACCCACTAACTGCATCGCTTACTTCCGGTCCGGCGCATGCGGAAGCGTTCACGTTGAATTCAAACGGATCGTTCACATACAAACCCGCGGCGTCTGACCCGAACACGACAAGAGAAGTCGGCGGAGTGATCTTTCTTGGGAGGGACGTGCCAGTCGACGATGGTAGTGTTTTGCCAAGTAGTGGCGGCGGATTTGAGGGCATCACAGACTCGTTCACCTACTCTATCGCGGATTCAACGGGTGCAACGGCGTCTGCGCGAGTTGATCTTGTGCAGATTGTCAAGCGGGACTGGTCGGTGCGGTTGCTCCCCACTGATCCAACGGATGCGCAGGTCAGGATGGACGGGGAGTACGGATATCGACTCAAGGTACGGCAGATCTATGGCGCGAAGTCCCCCGGTGCCACCGCGAAGCCGGAAAGTCAATACCTGCAAAAGAACGTCCGAACTGCAAGGTATCTCTTCGTCGATGGACTGGCAAATGCGAAATTGCAATCTGCCACGAACGAAGTTTGGGCGGACAAGTCGGACTTCATTGGAGGAGAGAAGACGCCATTGCCAATTGACGACACTTTGGAATCCCGGCCAGACGATACCGTTGCGGATGTTGGTTTTATGGTGGAGGTTTGGCAGAAAACGGCTGGCTTTTCACTGAGCCAACTAATCCGAACGGACAAATCGAATCCATTCCTCGCAAACCCCGAGCAACAGGCGGCATTGGAGCAAATCAATACCGAATTAGGAACCTTGCAGACATCTACGAGTTACCTTTTCGTCAATCGCCAAATCGTGCTCAATCTGCACGCTCAAGGAAAGATCACTCAGGAAAATTATGATGACATTGTTGCTGTGCTGCAGAATCAGGGAATCGACTTCAATACGATGCCGAATCGACTTGAACGATTCTCATTCTCCGGACCCGGCGTCCAAAAGACATGGGAATTCACAGGACCATAATTGATCGCCATGGAAACCCTCGCTATCGTGCAGGCGCAAAGTTGAAATCTGTCATACTGGGAAAGGTTCCGCTCGTGAAAGTGCCAACAAACGAAGTCAACACGTTGCGATGGGCTTATGACGGACATCGCAGCCCATTCCCGACGGCATTGTCGCGATTGCCGCAGTTGCTCATGCTGGTGCTCTGCCTCGCAGTTGATGGCAGTGGAACCGGTACCGCAAGCGGGCAGACACCGTCACGGGAGCCCGTTCAGGGACGCGCGGCGTTGGACAAGCTTGTCAATGACGACCTCAGACGGATTTCTGTTCACCAGTTGAATCTGTTTCATCTTCACTTTGTCGAAGTGTGCCTTGAGCGGGAGGAGGCGGAAGAAGAGGACCGCCTGCCGAGAGAAGTACGAATTCGATACCTTGGACCTCTCAAGTCCGCCACGACTGTTCAGAAGTCTAAGGTTTCCGGCAGCAACATCATCGGTCGCACTGCGCTCAGTTGGGTCCTCTACCGCGAGTTTCGTGCGGATCCTCGCGTGATTGGTCAGACGGACGATCAGATTGCAGAAGCTAACCGCGGAGCGCAGAACCCCATTTTTGAGTTCTGGATTTCGACACAACAGACCAGATCGACAATCAAGACTTGCCGGATCGAGGGCAAACAAATGTTCGTCAACGTTGAATCTGTGATTAGAAAGGAAACTGTGGATCAGCCGTTGCAGGAGCTGGGGGGGCGCAGCGTGCGTTCAGTCCTTGCATGGTTAACGGATAGGCCACCTGGTGAAGCTGATGCCGAGCCAGATGATCTGATTGTCCGCGAAAGTCTCCGGAGAATCTCTGTGTATCAATTGAGCCAAGTCCATCTCTTGTTTCTTGAGAACTGTATCGTACGCCAGAAACTACCTAATCGTATCGGTGTCCACTATGAAGGCACTCCGGGAACAATTGACAGTCCGAGAAAACTCAAATTGGTGAATGCAGGTATTGGTGATCGACTGGCTCTTACCTGGTCTGTCGGTCACGATCTCGTTGTCTTCCGATTCTGGATTTCCACGAAGGAAACGGAAGAAACAATCACAAGTTGCCGGATCGACGATGTTGAGTTGTTTGTTAATGTCTCGTTTGTTATGGAAGGTCTACCAGTCGAAGCGAACTTGGAAGACCTTGGCAACCAAAGCGTCCGGCGAGTTTTATCGCGATTGACCAATCCGGGAATATGATAGTTGATAGTTGCAGTCAGCTACGGTGGCTCGGCCGGGTCGCACTGATGGAATCAGTGGGTTATTGTGTGCCCACTGGCTTTGCCTGTGGTTCTAATTTATTGCAACCCGGCCAATGGCACACCCGATTGGATTGTGGGGGCCGAGTTGTGAGTCACTGCACGGCAGGACGGATGACAGGGTGGCTTGTGACGTAAGTCGAGGAAGAGGGCGCGAGGAGCGGGCGGTGTAAACTCGCGTGCCAAACGGCTCGACCCTGTGTTTTTCAGGCTGATTTCGCGTCTTCTCGGCCTAGGTACTGAGGAATTCTCGTTGGGTCCAGGAGCGGACAAGTTTGACGCTGGGAATTCCGACTGGGTGCTGGCAAAATCAGATTATCGTCTGGCACAATCAGAGTTGCGGCAGAGGAAATCCATAACGCATCTATGTGTGATGATGCGTTACAGCATATTTCTGAATTATGTCTGAATAAATCCGGAAAGGTGCTGGCGGAATCCTGTTCTTCTCTGTAGTTTGGCAGGCGTCCACAGCGCCTGGGCTGAGTTTCCGTGAGGGGACTTACGTCACGACAGCCCAGATGTTCCGGGGCTGACGAGGCTGGCTCGCTGATCCATTTCCGGAGGAACTCATCATGGCGACACGTATCGAGGTGGAGTACGACCGGTAGTACGCGAATGCCGAGACGCAGGCGATCATCGCTCGCGCGACCGCGACGATCAACGTCTTGCAACAGTTGGGAACCGCGTATCAAAGCCTGCCCGGCATGGCGATGGCCGGCTATCAGACCGAGGTAGACGCTCTGGAAGCCGACAACATCGCGCTGAATGCGCTCGTCGATCAGATTCGACCGCTGCTCATCTCCATCGACGCCAAGTCGCGCCCGCTGGATGAGAAAAACAAGGCTGCCCTCAAGACACTCAGCGGTCTGCTGACCACCGACGCCGACCGCGCCCTGCTCGATCAAATCACCGGCCCCACCCCCCAATCCGGCGGCGGCTCTCCGACACCTCCGCCCCCGCCGTGAGGGTCATTAGCAATCCTCGCGTTCTTTATCAAAACGCGTTCGGTATCGGTTCGCCTCCGGCGATGGTCGAGAGGGCTTGCAGGATGCGCTGGCTCACGAAGTCGTTCACGAACCGGGACGAACCGTCCGCGAACAGGAAGTGGGCTCCCCCCGCGTGCATTGACTGGAACGAATAGATCGGCCGCTCGTCCGCGGCGGCGGGGAGGTCGCGCGGAATCGGGTTGATCGGGAACGGTTCGGCGTTCGTCAGAGAATCCTTGGGACAGAACGGCAGCTTGAGGTCGGCGGTGACAGCGAACGGGCCGGCCACCCAGGCCGATCCCGGCGTCCGTTCGTTTCCCGTCGCGGCGAAATATGCGACCGCCGCCATCGCCCACGGGTATTCGACCGGCAGCTTGGGAAACGTGTCGTTCCAGCCGGCATAGGTCAGGCGCCGGCCCGCTTTCTCGCCGATCAGGATCGTGTTCGAATGGCCATCGGTGATGTCGCGATTCGTGCAACTGCTGCTGTACCCGAACGCACCGCGCGTGCCGTCCGGCCACTGCGACCAGAAGTGCAGCATCCCGTCCGGACAGCCCACGTCGTCTCCCGGCAGCGCACGGATGGAATCGGCTCCGTGGCAAAACGAGTAGTCCGCCGGAGCGCCCGCCATCCAGTGAGTCACCGGGCCGGCCGATTCGCCTCCGAGCGGGCCTTCGTGGACGACGCTTGGGCACAGCAGCACCGAGAGCATGGTCTGGTTGAGTCGCCACGCGCGGCGATCGTTCGCGTCGGTCATGCTCGATAGCCACGAGCCGCGAAAGTCGTACTTGTCGTACAGAACTCCCTGGTCGAGGAACGGCAGCAGCATGTGATAGCCGGTCCAGTGGCTGCGGTAGCGCAGATGCGGAAACGTGATCCCCGGCGGCGGCGGCGGGTTGCCATCTTCCTGACGGATGAAACTCGGCGGCAGCAGTTTGTGAGCCGCCTCGTAGGCTTGCAGCGCGACCCCGATCTGCCGCAGATTGTTGAGACATTGCCCGGCCCGCGCCCGCTCGCGAGCCTGCTGCACTGCCGGAAGCAGCAGCGCGACGAGCAAGGCGATGATCGCGACTACGACCAGCAGTTCGATCAGCGTGAATCCGGTTCGACGACGGCGATGCATGACCCGTCGATACCGAAACATCTCGATTCCGGCAATCCCAGACCGCTGCCACCTCCCCTTTCCCCACCGGGGGAGAGGGGGCGCGCATCGTCTCCCCTCTCCCCGCCGGGGGAGAGGGGCCGGGGGTGAGGGGGTGGAGCGTCTCTCGCAACCTGTTCACAACCAAGCCGCGTTGCAGCTCGGCCCCCTCACCCTAACCCTCTCCCCCGGAGGGGAGAGGGGACCGCGTGTCATGTGGTGTAGTCCGCATTCAGTCGCACGTACTCGGCCGTCAGATCGCACGTCCAAAACCGGACGGCGGCGGAGCCGAGTGTCAGTTCGAGTTCGATCGACACGTCGCGGTTGTTTCGAAGGGCTTGCGACACGGCCGCCGCGTCGAAATCCACGGGAGCGCCGTCGCGGTACAACCACGTTCCGTTGACCTTCAACGAGATGTCCCGTTCGGCCAGCTTGACGCCGGCGTATCCGGCGGCGGAAACGATCCGCCCCCAATTCGGGTCCGCGCCCGCGATCGCGGTTTTGACGAGCGGAGACTCGCCGATCTCCTTCGCGATCCGAAACGCCTCGTCGCGCGTGCGGCATCCGCGCACGTCGATGGTCACGAAATGATCGGCTCCCTCGGCGTCGCGGATGATCGCCTGAGCCAACTCGCTGGCGACTTCGTCGATGGCCTGCTGAAGTCGCGGTCGATCCGCGTCGGCAAGTGGCGCGGCACCGGCGGCTCCGTTCGCGAGCAGCAGCACCGTGTCGCTCGTGCTCATGTGCCCTTCGACGCTGATGCAGTTGAAGCTGTCGTTGACCGCGTGACGGAGCAGGGCGTCGGCATCGGCCGTGGTCAGCGTCGCGTCCGTCAGGATCACGCCCAGCATGGTGGCCATGTTGGGCGCGATCATCGCCGCACCCTTGCAAGCGCCGCTCACGCGAACCGGCTTCCCGCCGATTTCGACCGTACGCGTGGACTGCTTGGCAAACGTGTCGGTGGTCATCATGGCTCGGGCGGCGTTGTGGAACGAACCCGGCGATGCCGCCAGCGCGGAGGCAACTCGCGGGATGCCGGCACCGAGGGCCTCGCGCGGCAGGAACCGGCCGATCACGCCCGTCGAACAAACCAGCACGTCGTCGTCGGCACATCCCACGCACTTCGCAACCTCGGCTGTCATCCACTTGGCATCCGTGATGCCTCGGTCGCCCGTGCAGGCATTCGAGTTTCCGGAGTTGATCACAACGGCTCGCGAGGTGCTCCGCCGCACGCGCTCGCGAGACACCTTGACCGGCGCTCCGTGAACGAGGTTCGTTGTGAAGACACCGGCGCTGGCCGCCGGCCGGTCGGAAACGAACAGGGCGAGGTCGAGGATCGCGGGGTCTTTCTTCACGCCGCAGTGAATGCCCGCGGCTTTGAAACCAGCGGGCAAGGGGATCAAGTTGTCGGACATCGCTGTTTTCCCGGAATGTAGGTCAGCCTTTCCAGACGGACGCGGTTGAGTTTGCGGACGATTCTGAAATTGCGTCAGGCTGGAAAGCCTGACCTACGGCTTGTCAATTTGGCGTGGTTCATCGAAGCAGACCGAAGATCGACCGACACGAACTGTCACATTGGCACGACGAAAACGCACGGTTCAAGCCGCGTCGGCGTTGGCCTGCAACGACACCACGATCAGCTTTGAAACTGTAGCCACAGAGTTTCAAAGAGTTAAGTCAACCGATGCGTGTGCCGTCCTGGAGTCGCCTCGTCGCACACTGGTTCGGAACGCCCGTTGCATTTTGACTTTGCTGTCCCGACTGGACCCAGTCGAGAACCTGTTTGGCTCGATCACATCTGTTACTTGTTGGGAAAGTTTGAATCAAAGGAGGTGTCCCATGTTGCTGAGTACTCGACGATTCGCGTTTCCGTCTGCCGATCCGTTCACGTCCATGCGGCGCGAGATGGATCAACTGTTTGGCCGTTTCCTGAACGAAGCGCCCGAAAACGGCGGGGCCACTCGCGGCTGGTACGCACCGGTCGCCATGTGAGATGACGCGGGGAAAGTGTTCCTCGAAGTGGAACTGCCCGGCGTGAAAAAGGACAAGCTCGACCTGACCGTTCACAATGGAGTGCTGCACATCCGCGGCGAACGAACGGCATCGGAAGGCGAACGGAACTACTGGATCAATGACCGGCTGTTCGGCACATTCGAGCGAGCCATCGCGCTGCCGGATGACGTGGACGCCGACAGTATCGACGCCCACCTGACCGATGGTGTGCTGTGCATCGCGCTGACGAAGCGGCCTGAAGCTCAGCCGAAGAAGTCACCGTCAAGGGCTGATCGAGGTGTCCTCCTGCTCGACTTGGACAAGCAGGATGACAGCGAGTGATGCGGGGAGAGCCGATTCTCCAATCGTCGGCTCGCCCCGCGTTTCTTTTTGAGGCGAACCGCATCAGCACCGCACCGTTTTCCGCCTCCTGCCAACCCGGCCCATCGACTCGATTTTCTGGATCGTCTCAACGGCGGACGGGACCTTGCACGCCGTATCTCCCATTTCCACATCCACCTTGCCGATCTTCTTGGCCGTGGCTTTCGCCTTGGCGAGCAACGGCTTGACATACGATCCAACTGAAATGACGAAGCCATTCATGCAGTAACGCACGCGGTTCGGCGCTTTCGCGATTTCCTTCTCCACGCGCGCCAGCAACCTGGTGATTTCGGCCAGGTCGAGTTCCGAATCCGGTGTGAGGGCGAGCCAACCCGAGTAGGCGTTCCAACCCGCCACCGCCACCGATTCCTTCGAGGAATCGATCCATTTGAGTGCCACATCGCGGGCGAAGTGACTTTCCGCGGCGACCCAGGCCACCGTGTACTCCGAGATAATCCCCCAATCGGCCGACTTGCACCAGGCGTCGAGTTTCTTGCGTGTCATCTGCCGCGGATCGACCACAAGCCCGGCGAGGTACATCGCGTCGAGATTTCCCGTGCGATAGAGTTCGAGCGCCACCGCCTGATTCCCCTTGAGCTTTTTGGCGACCACCTTGAGGTCTCCAATCTTGACGCCGTACACGTCGCCCTTCGCCCCGTGCCGGATGTACGTTTTGAGCTGCTGAGGATTCCCGAGCCGCTTGAGTTCCGCCATCACTTCGCCGGTCGTCATGTTGTGCTCTTCGATTTGGAGTTGGACCGCAGACTTGATTCCCCGTGTTCGCTCGCAGCAAGGGAGTGATCTTCGGGTCGCTCGCACGCCGCGTCAAGCAAGCGAATTGGAATACCGCGGCCTCTGCGGTAAGACTTCGCCCGGTGGCGACATTCGCTGGACCTGTTCTTGGTACGCGGCCATACTGTCTCGCCGCACCGCTGTTCAACACGCACGAAGGAGGCTCGCATGGCGACAGACATCACCTGGTTTGGCCACGGCACGTGGATGGTGCAGACCGGTCCGCACCGCATCGTGATTGACCCGTTCTTCAACGACAACCCGGCGTCTCCCGTGAAGTCGTCGCAGGTGCAGGCCGATTTCCTGCTGGTATCGCACGGACATTTTGATCACGTGGCGGACGCGGCCGAGATCGCCAACCGATGTGGCGCGACGGTCGTGTCGAATTTCGAAATCTGTCAGTGGTTCTCGAAACAGCACGGCGTGAAGCACACGGAATCGATGAACCTTGGCGGAACGATCGACCTGCCGTTCGGGCGGGTGAAATCGACCATCGCGCATCACAGTTCGGAACTGCCCGACGGATCGTACGGCGGCAACCCCGGCGGCTTTCTGCTGATGCTGCGAGAGACCGGCCACCGGATTTACTTTGCGGGGGACACCGCGCTGTTCCTCGACATGCAACTGATCGGTGCCGGTGGTCTCGATCTGGCCGTGCTGCCGATCGGCGACCGGTTCACGATGGGCCCGGACGATTCGCTCGAAGCCGTGCGACTGCTCAACCCGCGCCGCGTCGCCGCGTCGCACTTCAACACCTGGCCGCCGATCGCTCAGGACGCAACCGCCTGGGCCGCCCGAGTCCGCTCCGAAACCAAGGCCGAACCAGTCGTGCTCGAACCGGGCGGAAAGTTCACCCTCTGAGTAGCCACGCTCGCCAAGTGCGTGGGAAAGCTTGCGGAACACTCACGCTTTTGCAAGCGTGGCTACGGAAGCAACGCCGTCGTTTCCGGGAAGCCGCACATCAGGTTGAAGTTCTGGACGGCGACGCCGGACGCGCCTTTGATCAAATTGTCGAGGCACGAGATCACGATGGCCCGACCTCGGGCGACGCGGACGGTGATGTCGCAAAAGTTCGTGTTCGCGGAATCCTTCGTGGAGGGCAGGTGATCGACCACGCGGATGAAGGATTTTCCCGCGTAGAACTCGCGCACGGCGGCCAGCAGGTCGGCCTGCGTGGCCGATCGCGCCAGGCGGCCGTAGCAGGTGGCGTGGATGCCGCGGTCCATCGGGATCAGGTGCGGCGTGAAGATGATTTCGACGGGCCGACCGGTGGAATCGCTGAGCACCTGTTCGATCTCGGGCGCGTGGCGATGGGCATAGCCGACGGAGTAGGCAGACACCCCTTCGTTGCATTCCGAGAAGAGCGTGGTCATTTTCGGAGTACGACCGGCTCCCGAAACGCCGCTCTTCGCGTCGATGATGATGCCGGTGGGTTCGATCCAGCCTCCCTTGAGCAGCGGGGCCAGAGCCAGAATCGACGCGCTCGTGTAACAGCCGGGGTTCGCGATCAACTTCTGATCGGGAATTTTTTCCGACCAAAGTTCGGGCAGGCCGTAAATCGTCGTCGCCAGCCGATCGGCGTCGGTGTGCTTGTGGCCGTACCATTTTTCGTAGACGGCCGGGTCATGCAGCCGGTAATCGGCGGACAGGTCGCACACGCGACAGCCGCCGTCGAGCAACGCCGGGATCGCTTCCATGCTGGCGACGTGCGGCAGCGCACAAAACACGAAGTCCGCCCGTTCGGCCACCTGCGCCGGCGACAAATCCTCGCACCGAACGTCCAGCCGCCCGGCGAGCGATTGATGGATCGAACTGACGTGCGGCGCCCCCTCCTGCCGCGTGGTCAAAGCCGTGATCTTGGCCTGCGGATGTCGCAGCAGAATCTTGATGAGTTCCAGAGCGGTGTAACCGGTGGCTCCAAGGATGGCGACGCGGGGCATGGTGGTGGTCCGTGGAAAACAAAAGGAGTGACGACGATGTAGGACGGCCCTTCCGGGCCGTCGCAGTATTGAGGACAAGGGTCATGCTGACGGCCCGGAAGGGCCGTCCTCCGAAACCTCACAGCCTCGGAGTGAAAGACGACGATACGGCGAACTGGCCCCAACCCTCCATTCGATTGTAGAGCGACGCGGCGGAGCCGCAACCAAGCCGTAGGATGTCCGCCCTCGGCCGTCCTGCCAGGGTGCGTTCTCAACGACGGACGGCCGAGGGCGGCCATCCTACGACGATTTGACACCGGCCCTGCTGACCCGGTTCGCAATCACGATTCCTTCCGAAGCTCAAGTCGTGAGTCTTCCCGATCGGAACTCTCCCGAGTTCCGTTATACTCGCGGGGCATTGCCCACGAGGTTAATCGGGGCGATTGCCGCATTTGCGCCCCCCGGCCAGTCGATGCAAAGAACTTCTGCCTGTGCCAACACAAGCTCTGTGGCCCGTGCCTGCTTGTCCGGTGGATAGCCGTATTTGCGAAGGATGCGCTTGATGATGACCCGTAGGTTGGCCCGCACGTTCTCCCGGACCGTCCAGTCGATGGTCAGATTGTTCCGCACGGCCCTCACCAGGTCCTGGGCGATTAGCTTCAAAACCTCGTCGCCGAGCACCTTGACCGCGCTGTCGTTCACCTCCAGCGCGTCGTAGAACGCGATCTCGTCGTCCGTCAGGCCAAGTTGCTCGCCGCGTTGCTGGGCTTCGCGCATGTCCTTCGCCAGCCCGATCAACTCCTCGATCACCGCAGCCGTCTCGATGGCTCGGTTTTGGTAGCGAGTAATCGACTTCTCCAGCATTTCCCTGAACGAGCGCGCCTGCACGACGTTCTTCTTCGCCCGTTGTTTGATCTCGCCGCTCAAAAGCTTCCGCAGCATCTCCACCGCCAAGTTGCGTTGCGGCAAGCCGCGCACCTCGGCGAGAAACTCATCCGACAAGACGGAGATATCCGGTTTCTTCAATCCCGCCGCAGCGAAGATGTCGATGACCTCGTCGGACGAGACGGCCCGCGACACGATCTGCCGGATGGCGTGGTCGATCTGGCTCGGATCACGTGGCTCCCCGCCCGCCGACTTGGTCAACACCGACTTGATCGCCTGAAAAAACGCCACGTCATCGACTACCGCCAGCGCCTCGTCGGCCGGCACCGCCAGTGCAAACGCCTTGGACAGCTCGACGACCGCCTTGACGAACCGGTTCTTGCCGTCGTCCTGCTTCAGAATGTGTTCCTGCGCGGCCGGCAGGATGCCGAGTTTCTGCGTGGCATTCCCCGCCGCCCAGGTCGAATGGTCGAAGCCGTGGAAGAAGGCCGCACAGACCTCGTACTTCTCCCGCATCAGGGCGACCGCTTCGTCCTGGTCGATCGCCGTCTGCCCCTTGCCGCCGCTCTCCGTGTAGGTGGCCAGGGCCTGCTTCAGCTCGTGGGCCAGACCCAGGTAATCGACCACCAGCCCGCCGGGCTTGTCCGTGAAGACGCGGTTCACCCTCGCGATCGCCTGCATTAGCCCATGGCCACGCATCGGCTTGTCGGCGTACATCGTGTGCAGGCACGGCGCGTCGAACCCCGTCAACCACATGTCGCGGACGATCACGATCTTGAACGAGTCGGCCGCGTTCTTGAACCGCTTGGCCAACTCCTCGCGGCGCGGCTTCGAGCGGATGTGTGGCTGCCAGTCCTGCGGGTCGGTCGCCGAGCCGGTCATCACGACTTTCAAGACGCCCTTGTCGTCGGCGGCGTGGTGCCATTCGGGCCGCAAGGCGATCAACGCCTTATACAGGTCGATGCAGATGCGCCGGCTCATGCAAACGATCATCGCCTTGCCGTCCATCGCCTCCAGCCGTTTCTCCCAGTGGGCGACCAGGTCGGCGGCCACCAGTTTGATCCGCTCGTCGGCCCCGACCAGCGCTTCGAGCGCAGCCCATTTTGTCTTGAGCTTCTCTTTGTGCGATGTTTCCTCGCCCTCGGTCGCTTCCTCGAACTCGGCGTCGAGTTTCGGCTTCTTGGCCTCGTCGAGGTTCAGCTTCGCCAGCCGGCTTTCGTAATAGATCGGCACCGTCGCGCTGTCCTTCACGGCCCGCTCGATGTCGTAGACGCTGACGTAGTCGCCGAAGACCGCCCGCGTGTTGGCGTCGGCCTTCTCGATCGGCGTACCAGTGAAGCCGATGAACGACGCTCCCGGCAGCGCATTCCGCATGTGGGCCGCGAACCCGTCCACGAAGTCGTACTGGCTGCGGTGCGCCTCATCCGCCATCACCACGATGTTCCGCCGATCCGACAAGAGCGGGAACTTCGCCTCGTCGGCCGTGGGGAAGAACTTGTGAACCGTGGTGAAGATCACCCCGCCCGAATCGGTCTTGAGCAGTTCGCGCAGATGCCCGCGGCTCTCGGCCTGCATCGGCTCCTGCCGCAGCAGTTCCTTGCACCGCGCGAATGTACCGAACAGTTGCTCGTCGAGGTCGTTGCGGTCGGTCAGCATCAGGATGGTCGGGTTCTTCATCGCCGGTTCGAGCACCACCCGCCCGGCATAGAACGCCATCGTCAGGCTCTTGCCCGATCCCTGCGTGTGCCAGACAACGCCGACACGGCGGTCGCCGCCCGCCCCGGTCGCCTTGATCGTCGCCGCCAACGCCAGGTTCACCGCGTGGAACTGGTGATACCCCGCCATCTTCTTGACGAGTTTGCCGCCGCCCTCGTCCTCGAACACGATGAAGTGCCGGACCAGTTGCAGGAATCGCGTCTTCTCGAACACGCCCTCCAGGACGATTTGCAACTCCGGCATTGCCGCCGGGGCCAGTTGCTCGCCGGCGATGGTCCGCCAGGGCATGAAGCGTTCCTTGTCGGCCGTCAGTGTGCCGATGCGGGCCGCGAGCCCGTCGGAAATGACCAGCGCCGCGTTCCAGGTGAACAGCGACGGGATTTGCGACTTGTACGTCTGCAACTGGTTGAACGCGCTCCAGATGGTTGCGTTCTCGTCGGCGGCGTTCTTGAGTTCCAGCACCGCCAGCGGCAGGCCGTTGACGTACAGCACCACGTCCGGCCGCCGCTCGTGCTTGTTCTCGACGACCGTCAGTTGGTTCACGGCGAGGAAGTCATTGTTCGCCGGGTCGTCAAAGTCGATGACGCGGACGATGTCGCCCCCCATCGAGCCGTCCTGGCGCTGGTACTCGACCGGCACGCCCTCGACCAGCAGCCGGTGCATGGCGTGGTTGCCGCCCACCAGCGACGGCGAATCGGGAATCGTCAGCTTGCGGAACGCTTCCTCGATGGCACTGGCCGGCACCTTCGGATTCAGTTGGACCAGTGCGGCCCGCAGCCGATCCGCCAGGACCACCCGGCCATAGTCACCGCCGCGCTCGGAATCGATGATATCCGACCCGTGGGCGACGGCGTAGCCCAGCCCGGCCAGCCAATCAAGGGCCGCTTCTTCGACGACAGATTCGGTGAAGGTCATGTCATTTCCCCACGAGCCGGAAGCGTAAGCGACGGATTGACGTTCTTTGAATCCGTCCGTCGCTCGTCATGTTCGTTGCGGCCATCGAATCGCGCCATAGGCTCGCCTTGCTCGTCGATTACGTAGACGCATTTCGCCGCCAGCGCTTCTTCCGAGTTCAACCACAGTGTGCTGCCGTGCTGCGTCCAGCGGTCGCGGTCGGCAACTTCCTGGAACGCTTCGCGCAGCCGGCGGCTCGCCCACGCCTTGAAGTCGGCCATTACTTTTTCCGGTTTCGCCGACGCGGTCACCACGATGTGTACATGATTGGTGCGGACGTGGACGGCCCTTAGTTTCCATTGGCGATGGTGAGCCACCTCGCGGATCGTTCGAAGGACAACTTCGCGCCGCTGTTCATCGAGAAAATAGGGTTTCTGCCGCAAGCCCCTCCGACGCGAGGCTTCCAGTGCCGGGTCCACGGGAAGAACCGGCGTCCCCGGCGCGTTGTGCTGACGATCCACCGAACCCGGAGCGCGCCCATGCAGCCACGTTCCGTACGTCGAGAACGTGATGAAGTAAGCGAGTGGTTCTGCCATGATTTTCTCCACGAGCCGGAAGCGTTTCCACGAGCCGGAAGCGTTTCCACGAGCCGGAAGCGTCAGCGACGGATGGCGAGTGAAACCGTCGCTGACGCTTCCGGCTCGTTACGTAATCCTCCCCACGATCCGCTCCGCGTCCGGCACCCGCAACTCCCCGCTGATCAGCTTCGGCAACAACGCATCCCGCAACGCCGCCAGGGTGCGGGATTCGTCGATGGCTTGATGAATACTGCCGATCATCGGTTTGAACTGCATGGTAAATGTCCCCGCCACATTCGAGGCGGGAATGATGACCTGAAACCTTGCTAAATCGCTCCAGTTGGTGCGAGGCATCTTCGTTCCAGTCGATGCACGGTCGGCATGCTGGATAATGGCATCGCTGGAAAAATGGCCAGCACAGAAGCCGAGCCAGTCAGCACCTTTCGGAACGATTACGAGGATGTCGGTTGAACAGACGCCATTCACTGGTGCGATGCCGACCTTGTGGAAGTACGGGCGCAATTTGCCGAAGAGGATTTCCCCTCTGTGGAACTCGAACTTGTTGCTTTCGATCTCGTAAGCCGTTATCCAATCCGTTAAGGCAATGCTTCGCCGCGGCATGTGTTCCAATGCGATGTACGGCGTTCCGAGCTTGATTTCGTTGGCTGCGATTCCGCGACGCGGGTTTTCAGCAACCTCGCCAAGCTTTCACACCCGCAACCCCTGCGGAATCGGCCCGAGGGGCGAGTCGGTGAAGGAGTCGGGGAAGAGGGCGGCG
>Ga0233424_10000314_pt1 | contig 65209 bp, 48 predicted proteins | sample Watercolumn_Towu_FD_181011 | JGI IMG/M metagenome (GOLD analysis project Ga0233424, IMG submission 181011) | Freshwater microbial communities from Lake Towuti, South Sulawesi, Indonesia - Watercolumn_Towuti2014_125_MG | ecosystem: Environmental > Aquatic > Freshwater > Lake | place: Indonesia... | reverse complement strand
TCGCTCGCTCCCCGTTGTCACCCGTTCGACTACTCCCCTCTCCCCTTTGGGGAGAGGGGCCGGGGGTGAGGGGCGCGCCGAGCAACGCGCGAACCACCCCTCACCCCTCACCCCTCTCCCCAAAGGGGAGAGGGGAACGGCTGATTCGGTTTCTCTCGTCCCCCTCGACCCTCGACCCTCGACTCTTAGCCCTCCACTCTCCACCCTCCACCCTCCACCCTCCATGTCCAACACCTCCACTCCCGACCCCAAATCGAACCTCGCCTTCGCCGCCCCTTCCAACACACCCAGCGCGGCGGTTTCGAGCACGGCGACGTTTGAAGGTCGCGGTGGCCGCGCGAACCTGACGGAAATCTCCTCGCTCACCGTCGAGCAGGAGCGGGCGATCCATCGCGCGGCGTGTGACATCGTCGCCGCCGCGATCGAAGGACGACCCGAACGCCATCCCGATCCGACGCTCGGCGGCACGTCGTACCACCTCGTGATGGGAGCCTTCGTCACGCTCAAGCGGCAGGGCCACCTGCGAGCCTGCTGCGGTTCACTCGGCACGCCGTTCCCGCTCGCCGACGCGCTGCGACAGGCCGCGTTCCGAACGGCGACGGGTGACGTGCGGTTTCCGTCGATCTCTGCGACCGAACTTCCACACCTCTCCGTCGACGTGACGCTGCTGTTCAACTTCCAGGGGGTGACCGCACGCGGCACCGACCGCGTGAGCGCAGTAAAAATCGGCCGTCACGGTTTGCAAATTCGACGCGGCAACCAGTCGGGTCTGCTGCTCCCCAGCGTTGCCACGGAACACGGCTTGGACACCGAGGCGTTTCTAAAACAGGTGTGCAAGAAGGCGGGACTTCCTTCGGATGCGTGGCAGGCGGACGACACGCAACTTGTCACGTTCGAAGGGCACTCGATCCACGGACCGATGGAACCGGAGGTGCTGACCGATTCCGGAACCGCTGCGGCAGCGGTCGTGCCGCGGCTTCCGTTCACACCGACGGACGTCGGGAATCTCGCGGCGCATTGCCGCACGAACGTCGCTGCCTTGCTGCGTCGGGCAACTCCGAATTACTACCTGTTCGGCTGTCGCGACGGCACGGTGACCGGCGTGGCCTTGACTATTCGCGGCACCGGACTTCGCGGTCCGTCGCACATGGCGCAGTTCTCGCTGCGACCGGGTGTGCCGCTGCAGGCGACGCTGTTTCAGCTCGCACAAACCGCCGCCGCGACCTGGCCGGTACCGCCGCAGGGCAGCGGAATCCAACGTGGCGACGGGCTGGAGGCGGGAGTCACGATCCTCCTCGACCCCGCCATGCACGGCACGGTCGCGAAGCCCGATCTCGCCGGGATCGACCCGCGCCGCCGAGCCATCTTGATTGTCGAAGGGGGTCGCAACACGTGGGTCTTCAACCCGCGAGCCACCGCCGACGAACTGTTCGATCAGGTGCGCCGCGACGCGCACGTCAGCATCCCCGACGCGGCGGCCGTGTTCAGCCTCGAAGTGATTTCAACCGAGGAATCCGTCACCGTGTCGAACGTGCCCAAGCCGCTGGTCGGGCAGTCGGTGCGACCGCCCGCCGTCGCGGGGACGTTTTACCCCGGTGATGCCAATGAACTCTCGCGGCTGGTGGATGACTTCCTCGAATCGGCGAGCGGTCGTGCCAAAAAGTGGCCCGCCGTGATGGTGCCGCATGCGGGTCTGAAATACTCCGGCCGCCTCGCCGCCGCCGTCTTCCGGCGCGCAAAAATTCCCGACACGGTCATCGTCCTCGGCCCCAAGCACACGCGGCTGGGAGTCGAATGGGCCGTCGCGCCGCACGAGACGTGGCGCATCCCCACCGGCGAAATTGCGTCCGATCCGGAACTGGCTCGGCGACTGGCCGACAACATCCCCGGATTGCAACTCGACGCCGCGGCCCATGCGCAGGAGCACGGCATCGAAGTCGAACTGCCGTTCCTGCACAAGCTGGCTTCGTCGGCAAAGGTGGTCGGCATGGCGATCGGCGGCGGCGACCTCGAGCGTTGCCGGGCGTTCGCGCGCGGGCTGGCCGGCGTCATCCGCCAGCTTCCGAAACCGCCGCTGCTCGTGATCTCCAGCGACATGAATCATTTCGAAGACGACGCCGAAACCCGCCGCCGCGACGCCCTCGCGCTGGCCTGCCTCGACCGGCTCGACGCCGCCGATCTGCTCCAAACCTGCCGCGACCACGACATCAGCATGTGCGGTGTGCTCCCCGCCGTCATCGTGCTGGAAACGCTTCGTGAACTGGGCCAACTCAAAACATGCGAGCGCGTCGGCTACGCCACCAGCGGCGACATCACCGGCGATTTGTCCCGCGTGGTCGGTTACGCCGGAATGCTGTTTGGCGGTTGAGGCGGAGGGATTGCCGATTTTCGATTGCCGAATGCCGGTTGAATTCTTGAGCAGAGCCATCTGACATGAGCGAACCATTCGGCAATCGGCATTCGGCAATCGGCAATTCGGTCGCGGCCGATGTTGCGCCCACCAAGACCCCGACCGTCCCGATCATCTTCTTCGACGGCGTCTGCGGTCTGTGCAACCGGTCGGTCGACTGGATTTTCCGCCGCGACCGAAACGCGATCTTCCGCTACGCCCCGTTGCAGGGAGAGACGTCACGCACGCTGCTCGGCCCCGACGCCGGAGCCGAATTGAATACGATCGTGCTGCTCGACGATCACGGCCAGCACCGCCGATCGGACGCGGCCGTCGTGATCCTGCGCCGGCTGGGCGGCCTCTGGCGATTCTGCGGTGCGCTGCTGTGGGCCGTGCCACGCCCGATTCGCGACTGGGGCTACGACGTCATCGCCCGCAACCGATATCGCTGGTTTGGTCAACACGAAACGTGCCGCGTTCCGACTCCGGCCGAGCGGTTGCGATTCCTGCCGTGATCCGGTCGTGGATCCTCGAAGTCGGCGATGAGACGCGCTAGTGATGAGGCGGAGATCGTGTTAGCATATTTTCACCGCCGGCTTCCCCGCGTGAGCGGACGGTATCCACCTGGAGTTTCCCCTTCGAGGGGAGATGCACACCAAACGCGGCTGAACCTCGCGTTGTGATCCCACCACGATGACGGCAATTCGCATGGTGATCTGCAAGCTGACTCCGGTCCTGATCGTTGCCGCGTTGACGGCTGAAACCGTTGCCGAAGACGACGTGAAGTTCTCCCGCGACGTGTTGCCGATCCTGTCGGACAACTGCTTTTCGTGCCACGGGCCGGACGCAAATGCGCGGAAGGCCGACCTGCGGCTGGATACGAAGGAAGGAGCGTTGCGGACCGAGAACCCCGTGATCGTGCCGGGGAAGTCGGCCGAGAGCGACCTCGTCGCCCGCATCACATCGCCCGACCCCGCCGAAGTTATGCCGCCGCCGAAGTCGAATCGAAAGCTGACGCCGGCGCAGATCGAATCGCTGCGAAGGTGGATCGATGAGGGAGCAGTCTGGGGCAAGCATTGGGCCTTCGAGCCGCCGCAGCGTCCGGCTGTCCCCGCGATCGACAATCGGCAATCGAGAATCGACAATCCAATCGACGCCTTCATCCTCGCTCGGCTGGAACGCGAAGGACTGTCGCTATCCCCGCAGGCCTCGAAGGAAACGCTGATTCGCCGCGTCACGCTCGACCTGAGCGGTCTGCCTCCGACGCTGGACGAAGTCGATGCGTTCGTTGCCGACACATCGCCTGACGCCTACGAGAAAGTCGTAGACCGGCTTCTCGCTTCGCCGCGGTTTGGCGAACGGATGGTGTGGGAATGGCTCGACGCGGCTCGCTACGCCGACACGAATGGGTATCAAGGAGACCCCACACGCACGATGCACTTTTGGCGCGACTGGGTGATCGACGCGTTGAATTCGAACATGCCGTTCGACCAGTTTACGGTCGAACAACTGGCCGGCGACCTGTTGCCGAACCCGACGCAGGCGCAACTCGTGGCGACGGGCTTCCACCGCAACCACATGATCAATGGGGAAGGGGGGCGGATTGCCGAGGAATCTCGCGTGGACTACGTGCAGGACCGCGTCGAAACCACCGGCACCGTGTGGCTGGGGCTGACGTTCAACTGCTGCCGTTGCCACGATCACAAGTTCGACCCGTTCACGCAACGCGAGTACTACCAGCTCTCGGCATTTTTCAATTCGATCGAAGAGAGCGGCAGCAACGATGCAGGTGGGTTGGCGAATCCGGTTATCACGCTGTCGTCTCCCGAACAACTGAAGCGAATCGAGGAGCTGAAAGCTGCTGAGGTGGACACGAACAAACGACGGGACGAGATCGAAAAGCAGCTTCGCGAGGCGCTGCCGGAATGGGAGAAATCGCTCACGACCGAAAGCAAGTTGCCGGACGACATCCGAGCGATCGTGCAAAAACCCGCCGACCAACGCAGCGATGCCGACAAGAAGAAACTCACCGAGTTCCATCGTGACAACGATTCGCTGTTCGTCACAGCGAAGAAACAGGCCGACGAGGCCAAGAAGTCGCGGGATGGTTTCGAGAAATCGTTGCCGCGCACGATGGTGATGCGGGAGCGACCGCAACCGCGCGACACGTTCATCCTCGTTCGCGGCGCGTACGACAAGTTCGCCGACAAGGTTACGCACGCCGTGCCGTCGGTGCTGCCTCCACTGCCGAGCAAATCCCCAACGAACCGACTGGCGTTGGCTCGCTGGCTGGTCTCGCCCGACAACCCGCTGACGGCGCGCGTCACGGTCAATCGAATGTGGCAGACGTTTTTCGGAATGGGACTGGTCAAGACGGCCGAAGACTTTGGCGTGCAGGGGGAGAAGCCGTCGCATCCGGAGTTGCTTGACTGGCTGGCGACGGAGTTTGTTGGTGATGCGACGCCATCGCGTCACGCCTGGGACGTGAAGCACATCATTCGCTTGATCGTCACGTCCGCGACATATCGCCAGGCGTCGGTTGTCACGCCGACGCTCGTGGCCCGCGACCCGGAGAATCGGTTACTCGCGCGAGGGGCGCGGTATCGGTGGCCGTCGTGGATGATTCGCGACCAGTCGCTTGCGATCGGCGGGTTGCTTGTGGAAAAAGTCGGCGGACCGCCGGTGAAGGGTTATCAGCCAGCCGGAATTTGGGAAGAGGCGACATTCGGAAAGATCGGATATTCACAAGACCACGGCGAATCGCTCTACCGCCGCAGTCTGTATCAGTTTTGGAGGCGGATCGTCGGGCCCACGGTGTTCTTCGACGTGGCCGCGCGGCAGACGTGTCAGGTCAAAACGGCTCGCACGAACACGCCGCTCCACGCGCTCGTCACGCTGAACGACGTGACGTACGTCGAAGCTGCCCGCGCGTTGGCCGAACGCGTGCTGCTCGGTCCCGCCACCGAAGACGCCGGCCGCCTCACCGAAGCCTTCCGCCGCTGCACGTCTCGCCCGCCGAGACCAAACGAACTCGCCGTGCTCACCAAGCGCCTGGCCACTCTCCGCGAAACCTTTTCCAAAGACGAATCCGCTGCGAAAAGACTGATCGCGGTCGGAGAATCGAAACCTAGCGAGAAACTGAACCACGCCGAACTGGCCGCGTACACGAGCGTCGCCACGCTGCTGCTGAATTTGGATGAGACGATTACGAAGGAGTAACACCGTGGACTCTGCGCTCATCTGCGTTTGAACTCGTGAATCGGAAACGCAGATTACGCAGATTGTCGCAGAGGTGGGATTGATGATCATGACAACTGTTCAACAACAAGCCGCATACCTCACTCGTCGGCAACTGTTCGGCCGCGGGGCCATCGGCCTCGGCACGGCGACTCTCGCGAAGTTGTTGCCGAGTGAACTGCTGGCCGCGGACGCGCCGCGGCAGCTCGGGGGGCTGCCCGGCTTGCCGCATCATCCGCCGAAGGTGAAGAATGTCATCTATCTGCTGCAGAACGGTGCTCCGCCGCATGTGGACACGTTTGATTACAAGCCGCAGATGGAGAAATGGCGGGGGCAGGAATTGCCGGAGTCGATTCACAAAAATCAGCGGCTGAGCACGATGACGCAGGGGCAGAAGTCGAAGGCGGTGTTGCCGGCGTTCACGAAGTTTCGCCAGTACGGCGAGTGCGGAGCGTGGGTGGGCGACTTCATGCCGCACATCGGGTCGATCGTGGACGAGGTCACGTTCATCAAGTCGATGCACACGACGCAGGTGAACCACGCCCCCGCGATCACGTTTTTCCTGACCGGAGCCGAATTGCCGGGCCGGCCCAGCATGGGGGCGTGGGCGACGTATGGCCTCGGCAGCGAGTCGCAGGAACTGCCGGGGTTCGTGGTCATGACGTCGCGCGACAAGGAGGCGAGTTGCGGTCAGATTTTCTACGACTTCTACTGGGGCAGCGGCTTCCTGCCGACGAAGTTTCAGGGGGTGAAGTTTCGCGGAAGCGGAGACCCTGTGCTGTACCTGTCGAATCCCGACGGGATGAGCCGCGAGGTGCGCCGCGGGCTGCTGGACGATCTGGCCACGCTCAACGAATTGAAGTACGCCGAGTTCGGCGACCCGGAAATCCTCACGCGCATCGCGCAGTACGAAATGGCGTACCGCATGCAAGCCAGCGTCCCTGAACTGACGGACATCGCGAGCGAACCGAAACACATCCTCGATTCGTACGGGCCCGAGGTCACGCGCGAAGGCTCATTCGCGTACAACTGCCTGATGGCCCGGCGGCTGGTCGAGCGCGGAGTTCGATTCGTGCAGTGTTTTCACGCGGGCTGGGATCATCATCGCAACCTGAGTACGCAATTTGAAATCCAATGCCGCGACACCGACCAACCGTCGGCCGCGCTCGTCAAGGATCTCAAGCAACGTGGCCTGCTCGACGACACGCTGGTCATCTGGGGCGGCGAGTTTGGAAGAACGCCGTTCTGCCAGGGAGACATCAACGACCTGAAGTCACTCGGTCGCGATCATCATCCGTACGTCTTCACCATCTGGATGGCTGGAGGCGGCGTGAAGCGTGGATACTCGTTCGGCGAGTCCGACGAATTCGCCTACAACCCGGCCAAAGACCCCGTCCACGTTCACGATTTCCAGGCGACGGTGCTCCACCTGTTGGGAATCGACCACGAGAAGCTCACCTACCGATTCCAAGGCCGCGACTTCCGCCTGACCGACGTGCATGGCCGAGTAGTCCACGAGGTTCTGGCGTGAGTCCTGCAAGTGGGCGTGCTGGTTGAAATGCGAGCGTGGAAATCGGATACTGCGCTCGCTCGTGTTGCATCCTCGACACTCAACAGCCAGGAATCCAGATCATGAAAAGCAGTCGGCTTGCCATCGCGTTCGTGCTTGTCCTCGCCGTCGCCATCCCGGTCGCGGCGGCGGACAAGGTTTCGTCGGTTCGGATGGGATGCGGGAGCATGACCTTCGACACGGTCCCCGGCTGGGGACTTGGGGACGATGGCAAGTCGGTCATCGGATCGACTCATGGCGGCGTCGTGATCGACAAAGCGGGGAGTATCTACACCAGTTCCAGCTTGGGAGTCTTCGTCTTTTCGCCCGAGGGCAAGGTCATCCGCCGGTTCGTTGGTGACCAGTACAACAACATCCACGATCTGGAGATTCGTGCCGAAGGCGACGCTGAGTTCATCTACGGTGCACGCAACGTGGCTGGCGAAGGGATCAAGTTCCACTCTGAAACAGGCGACATCGTGCTCAAGCTGGGCATCCCCGAAGAGTCGGGACTGAAGCTGACCAAGTGGAACCCGACCGCGATCACCGTCGCTCCCAACGGCGACATCATTCTGGCGGACGGCTACGCGAGCAATCACATCTTCAAGTTCGACAAGGCGGGCAAGTACAAGATGCACTTCGGCACGAAGGGAAACGGGCTGAAGGAATTCAACACCGCGCACGGCATGACGCTCGACACGCGGTACGATCCGCCGCGGCTGTTGATCTGCGACCGCAACCACACTCCGAAGGGCCGCTTGTTGCATTACGACCTGGACGGCAACTATATCGACGAGGTCGTCACCGGCCTCGGCATGCCGACATCGGTCGCCGTTTCGGGAGACTACGTTTCCGTGCCCGACCTGCATGGCCGCGTGGTTATCCTCGACAAGACGAACACGATCATCGCCGTGCTCGGCCACAACCCGGACCAGGGCAAGGGGCGAAATTTCAACATCCCGCAAAACCAGTGGGTCGAAGGCATTTTCAGCGGCACGCACGGTTCGTATTGGGACAAGGACGGCAACCTGTACGTCCAGGATTGGAACGTCTCCGGCCGCCTGATGAAGCTGGTGCGGGTGAAATAATGCTTCTCCCCTCGCCCTCGAAGGGGGAGAGAGGCCGGGGGTGAGGGGCCAACGTCTCCGAACCGCATCTACTCACGATCCCATGAAACTCCTCGGTCGCAAAGCCCTCGTTACTGGAGCCGCGCGAGGCATCGGGCGGGGATGTGCCTTGGAATTGGCGCGGGCGGGGGCCGACGTGGCAGTGAACGACCGCGAGCGCTCTCCGCAGGCGGAGGCGGTCGTTGACGAAATCCGATCGCTCGGCCGTCAGGCGGTGCTCGTCGATGGAGATTCCTTCGCGAGGCCGTCTTGCGAAAGTATCGTTGCGCGGGCGGTCGAAGCCCTCGGGCGGATCGACATTTTCGTGAGCAACCCCGCGTTTTCGCGACGCGGCGATTTTCTCGACTACGATCCCGACCTGTTCGACAAGACTCTGCGCGGCACGCTCGCGGGCGGATTTCACATCAGCCAGCTTGTGGCTCGGCAGATGGTGGCTCGCAGCGGCGGGGGCAAGATCATTTTCATTTCGAGCGTCCACTCGCGAATTCCGTACACCCGCAGCGTCGCGTACAACGCGGCCAAGGCGGGGCTGAATCACATGGCATTCACGATCGCGGCCGAACTCGTGCGGCATCGGATCAACGTGAACGTGATCGAACCCGGCTGGATCGACACCCCCGGCGAACACGAAACATTCGGCGACGACGCGATCCGCGAGGCCGCACCAACGCTCCCGTGGGGACGCCTCGGCCAACCGGAAGACATCGGCAAAGCCGCCGTGTTTCTGGCATCAGACGACGCGGATTACATCACCGGCACGTCGCTCCTCGTCGACGGCGGCTTCTGGTTACGCGGCGCCGGAGCACGGCCGGATGGGGTTCCAACGTAAGCTGGCGAGCGGGGGGCGTCAGCCCCCTGATCGAGGTCCGAGAGACACACAATCAGGGGGCTGACGCCCCCCGCTCGCCGTGTCGATCCATCGGAGTCAATCCATGTCCACCATTCACGCTCGAGTCCGCCGCTCGATGCAACTCTACCAGCGCGCCCTCGAACTCATCCCCGGCGGCACGCAACTCATCAGCCGTCGGCCGACGCGATATGCCGCCGGCGTGTCGCCGGTTTACGCAGTGCGGGCCAAGGGGGCGCGGTTCTGGGACGTGGATGGGAACGAGTACATCGACTGGGCCAGCGGCATCGGAGCCATCATCCTCGGCTACTGCGATCCGGTCGTGGACGAAGCCGTGCGCGAGCAGCTTTCGCGCGGGATGGCGACTTCGATCAACCACGAGTTGGAAATCGAACTCGCCGAGGAACTGTGCCGCGTCATCCCGTCTGCCGAAATGGTCCGCTATGCCAAGTGCGGCGGCGAAGCGTGTGCTATCGCGATCCGCATCGCGCGCGGAGCCACCGGGCGCGACAAGGTGCTTTTCTGCGGATACCACGGCTGGCACGATTGGTATCTGGCCGCGAATCTTTCCGCCGAAGCCAACTTGAACGCGCATCTGTTTCCCGGCATCGAACCGATCGGCGTGCCGCGAGCGCTTGCTGACACCGTGTTCCCGTTTCCGTACGGCGATCTCGCCGCGCTGGGCGAACTGTTGGACAAGCACCGCGGCAGCATCGCGGCCGTCATCATGGAACCGATGCGCTCCGAGCTTCCGCCGGCGGGGTACCTCGACGGAGTCCAGCGGCTGGCTCGCGAGCACGGAGCCGTCTTGATTTTCGATGAAGTGACGTCGGGGTTCCGCATCCGGCTGGGAGGCGTTCAGGAATTCGTCGGCGTGACGCCCGACATGACGGTCCTCGGCAAAGCCATCTCGAATGGATACCCGATGGCGGCCGTCCTCGGCCGGCGCGACGTGATGCAGCACGCGGCGCGGATGTTCATCAGCAGCACCTACTGGAGCGACCCGCTCGGCCTTCGAGCCGCGCTCACGACCATCCGCGAACTGCGATCGCGCGACGTGCCCGGTCAACTCGAATGGTTCGGCGCGGAGTTGCAGCGGCGGCTGAACGAGGTCGCGGGCGAAACCGGCTTGGCCGTGCGCTGCGGCGGGCTGAGCGTGCATCCGCACGTGCACTTCGCGACCGACGACGCAGCGATCAAGGCGAAGCTGTCCACTTTGTACGTCCAGGAGATGGCGAAGCGCGGTTGCCACGGCTATCCTGCGTTCTACCTCAACGCCGCCCAGGGAGACGCCGAGTTGGAACAGACCGTCGCGGCCGCTCGCGAATCGTTCGCGATCCTCGCCGCCGGCTGGTCGTCCGGGAACCTCGATCAACGTCTGGAGTGCGACGTCCAGCAAGACGTCTTCCGCCGGCTGGTGAGGTAGTGAGGTAGGGTGTGCCGAGCGCAGCGAGTCACACCGATTTCGTTTAGAAACTCGAGCACAGTGAGTGGTGTGACTCGCTGCGCTCGGCACACCCTACGGAGCTACGGAGCGGCCACTTGACCGACACCACCACACTCACGCACGCCGGCCTGCAACCGCTCGACTACGCGGCGGTGGCGGCGTACCTACTGGTGACGTTCGGCATCGCGGTGTGGTTCGGACGCAAGCAGGAATCGACGGAGGATTTCTTCGTCGGTGGCCGGCGCATGCCGTGGTTCGCGGTTGGCCTCAGCATCCTCGCCACTCTGTTCTCGACGCTGTCGTATCTCGGCGTGCCGGGCGAAATGATCAAGCAGGGGATCGGGCTGTTCACGGGCTACCTCGCCGTGCCGTTCAGCCTGGCCGTCGTGACGTTCCTGTGGATTCCATTCTTCATGCGACTGAGGTTGACGAGCGCGTACGAATACCTCGAACGCCGGTTCAGCTATCCCGTGCGATTGGTCGGTGCCGGGCTGTTCGTGCTGCTGCGGCTGGGTTGGATGAGCATGGTCGTGTTCGCCGCGTCGATGGCGCTCGACTGCGTCGTCAGCGGGTCCACGCCGGGGAAGCCGGGTCCGTATTTCTACTGGTGGATCGGAGGGATCGGACTCACCGCGACTGTGTACACGGCCATCGGTGGCATTCAAGCGGTGATCTGGGTCGATGTGCTCCAGTGCATCCTGCTGCTCGCGGGCGTGCTGCTGGCGATCGGTTTTGTGGTGTTCACGGACGGCACGGGACCGGCCGACTGGTGGCGCACGGCCGCGGCGACGACGGAGCGTCACACCACGCCGCCGGTCTTCACGTGGGACCTCACCGTCCGCGTAACGATTGTCTGGACGATGATCAACAATTTTTTCTGGACCGTCTGCACGCACGGGTCGGACCAGGTCGTCCTGCAACGGTACTTCTCGACAGCATCGCTGCAGGCGGCTCGGCGAAGTTACTTCATCAACGTGCTGGTCGATATCACGATGGCCGGTTTGCTTTCGCTGGCGGGTCTGGCTCTGCTGGCGTTCTACCTCAAGCACGGCGACCTGTTGCCAGATGGGACACCGGCACCGAAGATGGCCGACAAACTTTTCCCGCACTTCCTCGGCCATCAACTTCCGGCCGGGTGCGCGGGGGTGATCATTTCGGCCTTCCTGTGCGATGCAATTCAGACGCTCGAATCGGGAGTCAACGCGATCACGGCCGTGGTCACGAAAGACCTCCTCGCCCGAGGCGAATCGTCCACCGAAACTGCGGCGGGCGAACTGCGAGCGGCTCGGCTGCTGACGATCGGCATCACGCTGTTCGTCACGGCCAATGCCTACGCCGTCGCGCACTTGCAACAGAAGTACAACCTGTCGCTGGTGGACATGATGCCCAAATTCTTCAACATGTTTGTCGGCCCGCTGGCGGCGTTGTTTTTCATCGGGATGTTTCTGCCGCGCTGCACCAGCCGTTCGGCCTTGCCGGCCGTGGCGTGTGGGCTGCTGACGTCGATCGTCTGGAGTTGGTGGGAGACGATCTTCGGCACGACGACGCGCCCGACGATTTTCCTGTCGATCGGTGTCCCGTGCGTAACGACGTTCGGGTTGGCGGCGCTCAGCGGCGTCCTGTTCGAGCGCGGCGAACGACACTCGGGAAGCGAGTTCACGTGGTGGTCAGTAGTTCGTACACCTGCTCCCCTCTCCCCTCCGGGGGAGAGGGGCCGGGCGTGAGGGGGCGGAGCGAGAGTGAAGCATCGTTGTCAGAGTCGATCCGGATTCCAGCCGTTGTGATCACTCGGCCCCCTCACCCTAACCCTCTCCCCCAAAGGGGAGAGGGAACTGGAGAAATCATGCCCTACTCACAATTCAAACCAAGCTACGACCGTGACGGCTTCGTCATCGTGCGGCAACTGCTGGACGCGGCTGAACTCGCCGACTTGCGGAGCAACCTCGACCGGTACATCCGCGACGTTGTCCCGACGCTGCCGGATACCGGAGCGTTCTTCGACGACAAGTCGCGGCCCGAAACGCTCAAGCAGATGCAGCACATGCAGGGAGACGACTTCTTCCGCAAGTACGTGCGGCATCCGAAATGGGTCGCACTGGCCGAAGCCTTGGTCGGCGAGGAGGCTCACAGCGAGAGTCCGGAGTGGTTCAACAAGCCGCCGGGGACGAATCACGTCACACCGCCGCATCAGGACAACTACTACTTTTGCCTCGCACCGCCGAACGTGGTCACGATCTGGCTGGCTCTCGATTCGGTGAACGACGAGAACGGATGCCTCCGGTACGTCGCCGGATCGCACTTGCAGGGCTTCCGGCCTCACGCGCGGTCCCGCATCCTCGGCTTTTCGCAAGGGATCACCGATCACGGACCACCCGACGTGGCCCGCGAAGTCCCGATCCATCTCCAACCCGGCGACGCCGTCGCCCACCACGGCATGACCATCCACCGCGCCGAAGCCAACCTCTCGGCGACTCGCCAGCGTCGCTCCTTCGCGATGGTGTTCAAAGGCATCAGTTGCGGCCGCGACGATACCGCGTTCACGCGCTATCAGGCTGCGGTCCAGGCGCAGCACGCAGAGCTGGGATTGCAGACGACGTAGGGTGGGACAAGGCCGCACAGCGGCCGCCGGCCCACCAGTTCGGTCGTGGTGGGCCGGCGCTCGATACGCGAGCTGGTCCCACCCTACGATGAGCTGGGATTACAGACACAGTGATGAAGTAGAAACCACGGAAGACACGGATCGCACGGAAGGTTTCAGCATGGGATTCATTTTGTGTGATCCGTGTTTTCCGTGGTTTCCATCGGGCGTGCCTGTTGTGTTGAGGAGGCGTACAATCGTTCGCAGGCAGAAGGTTTTTGAAAACGCGAGCCGAATGGTGACAACCATGAGACGAATGGTCGCAGCACTGCTGGCGGGATGCGTCGCGCTGCTTGTCGTCAGTGCGATGGCGATGGAAGACAAACCGCAGCCGGCCGGCAGCGAAAAGCCCGCGCCGGTGGATGGGCCGCTGGCGCCCGAGGCGGCACTCAAGGCGTTTCAGCTTGAGCCGGGATTGCGGATCGAACTCGTGGCAGCGGAACCGTTGATCGACAGCCCGTGTGCGATGGCGTTCGACGAGCGCGGCCGATTGTTCGTCGTCGAGAATCGTGGGTATCCGAACGGTCCGACGGAGGGACAGGAGCCGGTCGGGCGCGTGTCGATGCTCGAAGATGCCGACGGCGACGGGCGGTTTGAGAAGCGGACGACGTTTGTCGATGGCCTGACGTTTCCGAACGGCGTGATGCCCTGGAAGCAGGGTCTGATCGTCACCTGTGCGCCGGACATCCTGTACTTCAAGGATACCGACGGCGATGGCAAGGCGGACGAGCGCGACGTGTGGTTCACCGGGTTCTCGACGAAAGGCTCGACGCAGCTTCGCGTCAGTCACCCGACGCTCGGGATCGACGGCTGGATTTACGTGACGAGCGGCCTCACCGGCGGCGAAGTCACCTGCCCCAAGCATCCGGATCGGCCGGCGCTGAAGTTCGGCAAGACCGATTTCCGATTCCGACCGGACCTCAGCGAGTACGAAACGTGCGACGGCGGCGGGCAGTTCGGCCTCTGCTTCGACGACTTCGGACACCGGTTCATCTGCTACAACCGCGTGCAGGTGCAGCACGTGGTCCTGCCGTCGCGGTATCTCAAGCGCAACCCGCACCTCGCGTTTTCGGAAACCGTGCAGAACTGCCCGGTGGACCTCGCGCCGGAACCGCTCAAGGGTCACGGTCAGGGAGCGCGGCTGTACCCGATCTCTGCCAACGTGACGACGGCCGATTCGCACGCGGGAACCTTCACCGCCGCGTGTGGCGTCCTCGTGTGGCGCGGCACCAGCCTGCCGGACAGGTATCGCGGCGGCGCGTTCTCGTGCGACCCGACCGGCAACCTCGTCCATTTTGACAAACTGGAACCGAACGGCGCGACATTCACCGCGCGCCCCGATGCGGTTCGCCCCGGCATGGAATTCCTCGCCAGCCCCGACAACTGGTTCCGCCCCGTGTTCCTCGCCCACGGCCCGGACGGAGCCTTGTACATCTGCGACATGTACCGCAAGACGATCGAACACCCCGACTACCTGCCGGTCGAAATCCGCAAGCGCACCGATTTCGAGAGCGGCAAGGGAATGGGGAGGATTTGGCGGGTGGTGAGCGACACCTGCGACCGGGAGTTCCTCCAGACCGTATTTGCGGATGCACTGACGGACAAGTTGGACTTTGTTTGGAGCTTCAATGCGTGGGGTCGCGAAAGGAAACACATTAAGTCCTTGCAAGTGAATGTTCGTGGCGCCGCAATTGAAGAGGCCTTTGATCGCGCTGAGGAGGATGTCTGGGGTGTTTGGCCTGACGTTTCAGAGGCTGCCCTGCTTCACATTCTCCGGCTGCGCGAAGCACGGGATTTACTGAGCATCAAAGCTTTGGAAAGGGCTCTGGCCGCGACGGCTCCCCGTATCTTTTTCAGCAGGTATGCTGGTCTCCGAGAGCACGCATTGCAACTCGCGGAAAGTCGTCTCGACAAATCACCCGAGCTGATCGCTGCGGTCATGCCGCTGGCGAATGATCTCGATGCCCGTGTGCGGTTCCAGTGGGCGTTGACGGTCGGCGAGATCAAGGACGCGCGGGCGATCCCCGACCTGGCGAAACTGGCCGTGCGCGACGCTCGCGATCGCTGGCTGCGAGCCGCCGTGCTCAGTTCCATCGCCGGCCGCGAAGGCGAGTTCCTCCGCGAGTTGCTGGCCGTGCCGATCGGTGCCACTGGCAGCTTGCCTGCCAGTGACGAGCGATCACAGGGCGGCAAGTCGTCAACCGGCACTGGCGGACAAGCCGCCAGTGGCACCCCCGGTGTGAGTGGAACACTCGGCGATGGAATCGCCGAACTGCATTCCGAATTCGGCCGCGTCCTCGGTGCCAGTCAGAAGTCCGATTTTTGGGATGCGTTGCTGACAAACATCGTCAATAACACAGGCGAGCGGGGGGCGTTAGCCCCCCGAGTAGATCACGGCCCGATTGCGGATCGCGCGAACAATCGTGAGCAGGTCGAACCCACTCGGGGGGCTAACGCCCCCCGCTCGCCGGACGCAAACTTCGTTTGCTCCGCCGCGCTGCTGACCGGTTTCGCCGACGCCCTCCGCAGCCGCGGGGCGAAACGGGACGGCGGCTCGGTTCTCGTGGCGGCTCTCAAGTCGGATGACAAGGACACTGCCATCGCGAAGAAAAACCTCGCCGCGATGTTCGACCACGCCGTGCAAATCGCCAAGGACGCGGCTCGCGATCCGCGCGACCGGGCGGTCGCGCTCGGATTGCTCGCCCACGCCGATTTCGCGTCCGCCGGGTCCACGCTCCTCGGTCTCGTCGATCCACGTCAGCCGGCCGAAGTGCAGTCGAAGGCCATCCGCGCGCTCGGCGGCATGGCCGATGCCACGATCTCCGCCACGTTGCTCAACGACGAACAATTCGCCGCGTACTCGCCAGCGCTGCGCGAGGAGGTGTTGTCGGCCATGCTGTCGTCGAAGGAGCACCTCCCCGGCCTGCTGGCGGCTCTCGAATCGGGGGCCGTGCCGGCGACGGCCGTCGATTCGGTTCGCCGCAAGCAATTGACCGAACACAAAGACGCCTCCATCCGCGAGCGAGCGACCAAAGTGTTCGGCGCGGCGAAGGAAGGGGATCGCGGCAAGGTCTACGAAGAATTCAAGTCGGTGCTCACGCTGACGCCGAACTCGGACCACGGCCGCGCGGCGTTCAAAAAGCATTGCTCCAACTGCCATCGCCTCGACCGCGAGGGCTTCGCCGTCGGCCCCGATCTGTTCGGCATCCGCAACCAGCCGAAGGAAGCGATCCTGTTGCACCTCCTGATCCCCGAGTACGAAATCACGCGCGGCTACGAAGCGTACGTCGTCGTGACAAAGGACGGCAAGACGCTGACCGGCCTCCTGACAGGCGAAACGCCGACCAGCGTCACGCTCAAGCAGGCGCTCGGCAAGGAAGAAACGATTCTCCGCGCCGACATCGAAGAACTCGTCTCGGGCAAACTGTCGCTCATGCCGCAGGGTTTGGAGAAAACAATGACCCGGCAGGAAATCGCGGACGTGATTTCGTATCTCAAGGGAGAAAACCTGACCGACCGGCTGCGGAATTGAAATCGACCGTTTGCAAAGCGAAGGAGTCGGGAGTCTTTTTCGTTCCGGGAGTTGGCCTTGCGATGCAATCGTCGCTCCCGCCCGCCACGAAAAAGACTCCCGACCCCGTTTCGCTCCGATCACCGCGATTCAAGCCGCAGCAGCGCGGCATCGACCTCGCCCTGCAACTCGGCGTCCGCATGTTTGGCCGCGAGGCGATAGTAGATCAGGGCGGTGCTCGGTTGACCGGCGGATTCAGCTTGCCGGGCGCGGTCGAGGTACTTCCGAGCCGTCTCACGATTGGATTGAGCTTCGAAGCGGGTCGGTGAGTTCGACTTTGATCGAGTTGATGTCGAACTGCCGGACGCCGCGAGTTCGGCCGCCTTGCGTTCGATCAGTTGCTGCCGCACGGCCGCGGCAGACGTGATCGGTTGGCGGAAGACGTCGCGCGCTGGCGGAGGCGCTGGTTCGTCGTTGCGCGCTTCGTCGACGGCAACGCGTCCGGGGACGACCACGTGGCCATCCTGCATCGCGAACTCACCACGTTGCATTCGACCGACGAGCGGCGACGGCGACGAATACGGCATCACCGACGGTCCGTATCCCGGGTTGAAGCCGTTGAAATACCCTGCCGGTTGCCGCGAGGTGCTGGGCACGTAGAAGAAGCCGCCTCCGTTGCCAACCACGGGGACGAGGCCGGTCACGAAGTTGCGCTGCTGGCCCGCGATCAGTAAGCCGGGAACGCCGTTGGTCACCGTCAACACGGGAGCCTGCGTGACGCTGGAATACGAACTCGCCTGCGAGAAATCAAAACTGAAGTTGGTGTTGAATCCCCCGCCATTGATGGCGAAGCCCGTCGTCAGCCCGGCATTCGGCACGAATCCGCCGAACGGTGGCCGGCTCAAGCCGGGGTTTCCGAACCGGGCGAAGAATCCCGGCCCGTTCATGCTCCAGCCCACGCTACTTTGTTCGAAGAAGGTCGCCGAGTTGCTCTGCAGCGGCGTTTGAACCGTCACCTGTTGCGCGATGGCGGTGCGGACGAACAGCATCACAACGACGAGGGCGGGCAACACTCGCGAGACATTGGACATGAACAGTCCTCCACGGGCGATGCGATTGATCAGTCCCCACGGCAACCAGTGTCACCGGGATCGAGCGGGTTGTCAACGGGCGGTTCTCGAACCGATGACCGTTCGACCGCAGACGTTGCGAGGATCACCACTTCCAACCCGTTCGTCCCTTCAGATTCTGTACGCAACCTTCGGGCCAGACGCCATTCCACAAGCCGACGATGATTTCGGCGTACATTTTGGCTGTGTCATAGGCGGACTCGTCGTCCAGCCCGGCAACATGCCCCGCGAGCAGCACGTTGTCGAGTTCCAGGAGCGGGCTTGTCAGCGGCAATGGCTCGGTGTGAAACACATCAAGCCCAGCGCCGGCCAAGTGACCCGACTTCAGGGCCTCGTACAAAGCCGCCTCGTCCACCAAGGGGCCTCGCGCCGTGTTGATGAGCAGCGATCCCGTTTTCATCTTCGCAAACCGCTCGCGGTTCATCAGTTGGAGGTTCTCCTTGCTCATCGGCGCGTGCAGCGACACGAAATCCGACCGGGCCAGCAGCGTGTCGAGGTCCACCAGTTCGATGTTCCATTGCTTCACGAACTCGGCGTTTGGATACGGTTCGTAAGCGATGACCTTCATACCGAGGCCCACGCCTCGCCACGCCACCGCTTGGCCGATTCGACCCAGCCCCACGATCCCCAGCGTCCGCCCCATCGCCCGTGGATGGGACACGCGGTTCCAGCGGCCTTGCCGCACCTTGCGGTCCAGTTCGGGGAAGCCCCGCACCAGGCCCATCAACATCGCGATCGTATGCTCGGCGACGCTGTGATGATTCACGCCGGGGGTCGTACAGACGGGGATGTCCCGGTCGTCGCAGGCCGCCAGATCGACCGCGTCAAACCCGACACCGCTCCGCGCGATCACCCGTAGCTTCGGCAGCGATTCGATCACGCGACGGGTGTACGGCTCAGACCCGGCCACAACCGCATCGGCATCCTTCAGGACTTGGATCAGGTTGTCGTTAACAAACAAATCCACATCACGGGGCGCGACACGGCAATCAAAGCCGCCGCGCCGAAGAATCTCCAAGTGCGGGCCGTTTTCGGTGTTCAGGCCGGTGCAAACCACATTGGGCATATGAATCTCCGGACAAATGACTTGGGATTAGGATCGAGGACAAAGATAGGGAATCGCGATCAGTGAAGCCATTCAGTCCAGAAAAAGTGACCAATGGACTGTCCCCGCGCCGATGGCCTTGGTATGCTGCCCAGGCATTGAGACTGAATCTCAGTTGCCAGCCTTGCGGCATCCCGTTGGGAGCAACCGACGTGTCACAACTCCTTCCCCTGCAATTCCTCAGCACTGGTGAGTCCGGTCGCGTCCGCGATTTGCACGGTAACGCACGACTGATTTCCAGGCTGGAGGAAATGGGATTGCGGCCCGGAGCGCACGTCCGCATGGTTCAGCCGGGTGAGCCGTGCATCGTCGCGTTGGATCACCAACGGCTCAGCCTCCGCGGCGAAGAAGAAGCGATGGTGCTGGTGGAACTCGCGTGCGACGAGGCAGTCTGATGTCCAGCACTCTCGACACATTGCCAGTTGGCGGTCGAGGCCGCGTCGTGGAGATCATGGGAGACGACGCCGTTGCCGTGCGATTGATGGAGATGGGGCTGACCGAAGGGGAGGACATTGCATTCCTCGGAGCCGCTCCGTTGGGCGATCCACTCGAATTCGAGGTCCGTGGCTATCGCCTTTTGCTCCGCGCGTCCGAAGCCCGCCGGGTTCAGATCCAGACAGCCGATTGAACCGTCGCCATTCTCGATCTTCCATCCTCAGTGACCATCGCTGCCGATGCCTTCCACGCTTGTACCACGCACGACGGAGAAAAATCGTCGCTCCCTGACCGTGGCCATCGTTGGCAATCCCAATACCGGCAAAAGCACACTGTTCAATGCGCTGTCCGGCGGTGCCGCATTGACCGGAAACTATCCCGGTTGCACGGTCGAGAAAAAACTCGGGCGGATGCGGTGCAAGGATTGCGAGGTCACGCTGATCGACTTGCCGGGGACGTACAGTCTGTCTCCGCGTTCGCTCGACGAGATGGTGACTGTGGACGTGCTTCTCGGTCGGCAGCCGGACGTCGGTCATCCGGACGCGGTGGTCTGCATCGTCGATGCCTCAAACATCGAACGCAACCTGTATCTCGTCAGCCAGGTGCTCGATATCGGTCTGCCCACGATCCTCGTTCTTAACATGACCGACGTGGCCGAATTCCGCGGCCTGCGGATCAACGCCACCGCGCTTTCGCGCAAGCTGAGCCTGCCGGTTCTTGAAACGCAGGCCCACCGCAAGCGCGGCATCGACGAACTGCGCAAGGCGATCGTCGCCGTCACGACGGACGAACTCCCTCGCCCCCTTGAGGGAGTGGGCAGTGGTGAGGGGCGACCGTCTCTGGGCATCGATTGCGAACCGCGTTCAGAGACACCCGCTCCTCACCCCCTGACCCCCTCTCCCCCTGCGGGGGCAAGGGGGAACTTGTTTCCCGCTGCCTTCGATTCTGAAACCGAACTCCTCCGTTCGCGTCTCTCGGCTTGGGGTGAAACCGACTTCCCGCCGTTTCTCGTCCGGCGGCTGTTGCTCGACACGGGCGGGTACCTCGAAACAGCCTTCGGCCAGCAATCACATGGCGTGCATCTTGATGCCGCGCGGCACGAGGAATTGCTGGCCCATCTGCGCGACGCCCGCCAGCGGCTGGCGGATGCGGGATGCAAAGTTCCGGCCGTCGAAGCTCGCGTGCGGTACGCCTGGGTCCGCGAAATGCTCGACGGCGTAGTGACGAAACCTGCTACGCGGCCCGTCACGTTCAGCGACAAGTTGGACCGCGTGTTGACTCACCGCGTCAGCGGCCTCGTGATCTTTGCGGCCTTGATGTTCGTGGTGTTTCAAGCCCTGTATTCGTGGGCGGCGTATCTGCAAAGTTATTGCGAAGCGGGGCAGGGGTGGGTGAGCGGTCAGGTAGCGGCGGCCATTTCGCCGGGTCCGCTGCGCAGCCTGCTGATCGACGGCGTGATCGCCGGAGTCGGCGGTGTGTTGGTGTTTTTGCCGCAGATCGTGATCCTGTTTTTGTTCATCGCGCTGCTCGAAGACTGCGGTTACATGGCTCGGGCGGCGTTTTTGATGGACAAGCTGATGACCAAGGTCGGGCTGTCGGGAAAATCGTTCGTGCCGCTGATGTCTTCGTTCGCGTGCGCGATTCCCGGAGTAATGGCGACACGGGTGATCGAGAACCGCCGCGATCGCATGACGACGATCCTGGTCGCTCCGCTGATGAGCTGCTCCGCGCGGCAACCGGTCTACGCGCTGATGATCGGTTGCTTCATCCCTGCGACCACGTTCGCCGGCGACTGGATCAACCTGCAGGGTCTGACGCTGTTCGGCATGACGTCGCTCGGTGCTCTCGTCGCCGTGCCGATTGCGTGGCTGTTCCGCAAAACCCTGTTCCGCGGCGAGCCGCCGCCGTTCGTGATGGAACTGCCGACGTACAAATGGCCGTCACCACGCATCGTCCTGCAGCGTGTCTACTGGCAAGCACGAGCGTTCGTGACTCGCGCAGGGACGTTGATCCTCGCCGTCACCGTGTTGGTTTGGGCGGCGAGTTTTTTCCCCGCGAATCATGCCGACGTGTACGACTTGCAGCGCCGCCTGTCCGAGATCGAATTGCGGAGCGACCTCACGGACGAAGCTCGCTCCGAACTCGCGGCACCGCTGCTCGACGAGCAGGCGCGGGTCAGCGCGGCGCTTCTCGAACGAAGTTGGCTCGGGCAGGCTGGGCACTTGATCGAGCCGGCCGTTCGTCCGCTGGGCTGGGATTGGAAGATCGGCGTCGGCGTGCTGGCGTCGTTTCCGGCTCGCGAAGTGATCGTCGGCACGCTCGGCACGATTTACAGCCTCGGCGGAACCGATGATCCCGAAGACTCGGCGTTGCGGAGCGCACTGCAAGATGCCACCTGGCCCGACGGCCGCAAGGTGTACAACGTGCCGGTCGCGTTGTCGGTCATGGTGTTCTTTGCCTTGTGCGCGCAATGCGCTTCGACCCTGATGGTCATCCGCCGCGAAACCGGCAACTGGGGCTGGCCCGCCTTCACCTTCGCCTACATGACCGCCCTCGCGTATGCTGGTGCCTGGATCGCGTACCGCGTGGCGATGGCGTTCGCGTGACGCGGGCAAACGCATTCGAAACCATCGTCGGAGGTGCAGCAATGACACGCTGGCCATGGCACACAACTCTCGTGCTCGTCGGACTGTTCGCCTCGCCTGTTTGGTCTCAAGACACCCGCTCAACCGAACTCTACCGCCGGATCAAATCAAATCTCGATGCTGTTCCTGCGATCGACACGCACGACCACCTGTGGCCGTTCGACAAGCTGCCGGGCTACGTCGAAACCAAGGCAGGGCGCGGGATGAACCTGTCGAGTGTGTGGCGGAACAGCTACTACACCTGGTTCAATCCGGTCACGGCGTGGCAGCCGAAGATGGAATTCGCCGACTGGTGGAGCAAGGCCAAACACGACTTCCGCGACGCGCGGGCGACGAGTTTCTATCGTTACCAACTCCCCGCGTTTCAGGATTTATACGGGATCGACTTCGAGCGGATTTCCGACGAGCAAGCGGCCGAGCTCGACAGAAAAATCTTCGAAAACTATCGCGATCAAAAATGGCTGTACCACGTCGTCACCGAGCGAGCCAACATCGAATTGATGTTCAACGACCCGTACTGGTCACGGTACACGTTCACCACGTCGTATCCGTTTGAAGTGCTCGTGTTCAACGTGACGCCGCTCGTGCGCGGGTTTCATGCGTCCGAGTTCGACAAGCCGGAAGACAGCCCGTTCGAGTTCGCGTCGAAGCACGGCTTGCCGGTCGATTCGCTGGACAACTACCTCGTGGTTCTGGAGAAGTTGTTTCTGGAAGCAAAGGACAAGGGGGCCGTCTGCCTCAAGACGACGCTGGCGTATCAACGCACGCTGCGATTCGAAAACGTCGCCAAGGAGCGGGCGGAAAAACATTTCGGCAAGCGGCGCACCGCGCTCACCGCCGACGAGATCAAGGAATTCGAAGACTTCATCTTTTGGCGGCTGTGCGAACTGAGTGCGAAGTTCGAGCTTCCGTTTCAAATCCACACGGGGCAAGCTCGCATTCAAGGCTCGAACCCGATGCTGCTGGTGGACCTGATCGAAGCCAACCCGAAAACGAAATTCATCCTGTTTCACGGCGGGTTCCCGTGGGTCGGTGAAACCGGCGTGATCCTCATGCGGCACAGCCGGCACGTCTGGATCGATTCGGTGTGGCTCCCCACGCTTAGCTACACAACGGCCAAGCGGGCGTTTCACGAGTGGCTCGAAGTCATGCCATCCAGCCGAATCATGTGGGGAGCCGACTGCAACCACGCCGAGGGAATCTACGGCGCGACCGAATTCACCCGCATGTGCCTCGCCGAAGTGCTCGCGGAAAAAGTCGAACGCGGCGACCTGCTCGAAGAACATGCCCTGCGGATCGGCCGCCAGATTCTTCGCGACAACGCGCTGGAACTGTTTCCGCAGTTGAAGGACCGGCTGTGGAAACACAAGGGTAAGCTGGAGCCGCCATCGTGACCGACAACTGGCAATCCCTGATCGTCGCGATCTGCATTGCCGTCGCCGCGTGGTGGCTGGGGAAGCGCGTCGGTCGCTTTGTTCGCGCGTTGCGGAACCCGGCCGATGCAACCGCGTGCGGCGGCTGCGAACAATGCCCATCGCATCAGCCAGCCCAGACCGAGAGCGGCATGCCGATCGTGGACCTACACATCGGTGACAAGCGGCCAATTCGTTGATCGCCTTCGGTCGCTGTTGATTTTCGACGCCCGTCCGCGTTTCTACCCCTTGGCGTCCGTGTGATGCGGAAACGCTCGCGGCCTGCGCGCAGCAAGACGCCTCCGTATTCGGCCGCAATTGAACTTTTCCCGGTGGCGTGGCTACCATGCGTCGCGTGGGGTCTGTCACAACTCGTTCTGTTCTCGAAAGGAACGTGCCCATGCTCCGTCGATGTGACCGTGCCTCCGCTCTGACGTCTCGCTCCGCGTGGTGGATCACTTGCCTCTGCCTGAGCCTCACCGCGCTCGCCGTCGCCGCCAACTCGCGGCCGATCAAGAAGCCGACCTACGATCCGAAAGCAGACGTCGTCGAACTGTTCGACGGCATCGATGACGGTTCGCTCGACGTGTCGGTGATCGCGAACAACGACCTCTCGGTAAACGTGTTCTTCACGAACAAGACAGATCGCCCGCTGACCGTGAAGCTGCCGCACGCGGTCGCCGCCGTGCAGGTGCTGAAGCAGCAGGGTCTCGTCGGTCAACCGGGAGCCGGCAATGGTCGCGGTTCGGGGCAGGGGAACGGCGGGCAAGCTCAGGGAGTCGGTTTTGGATTCGGCCAGCAAGGGCGTGGCACCGGGCAGGGAAACGGTTTCAACAATGGGCAGCAAGGCGGGAACAATCCGTTCCAAGGCCAGGCGTTCTTTTCAATCCCTTCCGAAAAGGTCGTGATGCTGTCTGAAAAAGGACTGTGTTTGAACCACGACCGGCCGAATCCCAAGCCTCGACTTGCGTACCAACTCGTGCCGCTCGACACCGTGAATGACAGCCCGGTTCTGGTCGAAGTCATCCGCTCGCACTCATCGGCAAGCATCGCGACGCCCGTGGCCCAGGCCGCCGCGTGGCATGTCGCCAACGGTTTGACGTGGCGCGATCTCGAAACGAAGTTGATCGACCACCTCGGCCGACCCGACTCGCCCTACTTCACCCGCTCGCAGGTCGATGCGGCTCGCAAGGTGATCGAGCAGGCGGAGGAACGGGTCGCCCAGCGGAAGTCGTCGCAACCGACGAACGTCTCCCAACGGCGATGAAGCACGGCACAATTCGAGTTTGACGAGATTCGTTTAGCCGCAACGCCGAAGGCGTGCGCGCTCGGAGCAGCCTCCCATCCTTGGCGTGCAGCCCTACGGGCTTGCGGCTAAACGAATTCACTTTCAAGGAGAGATCGTGCGGCGACTCTGTGTCTTTTGCGGTTCCAATTCAGGAGCGAAGCCGGAGTACCGCCGTGCGGCCGAGGAAGTTGGTCGGCTGCTGGCCGAGCGCGGGATCGAGGTCGTGTACGGCGGCGGCAAGGTCGGATTGATGGGAGTCGTGGCCGATGCGGCGCTGGCGGCGGGAGGCCGCGTGATCGGCGTCCTGCCGCGAGCGCTCGCCACGAAGGAGTTGGCTCACGACGGCCTGACCGATCTGCGCGTCGTCGAGTCGATGCACGAGCGGAAGGCACTGATGGCCGAGTTGTCAGACGGCTTCATCGCGCTCCCCGGCGGAATCGGCACGATGGAGGAGTTCTTTGAAGTCTGGACCTGGAGCCAACTCGGCTACCACGCCAAGCCGTGCGGCCTGCTGAATTCCGGCGGCTACTTCGATGGCTTGATTTCATTCCTCGACCACATGTCTTCGGAAAAGTTCCTTCGCAACGAACACCGGTCGATGCTGGTGATCGCTCAGACGGCGAGCGAACTCCTCGACCGATTTGCCACGTTCCGTCCGCCGCAGGTCGAGAAGTGGCTCGACCGAGAGGCGACGTGACGGTTCTACCCCGTCGTGTACATCCCATCTCGTTCATCACATCAGCGTCCCGAAGGGACGCCGGTGTACAGCCGTGGGCGAAAGCCCACGGGGCGAGTGCATCGTCTAATTTCAAGCCCCGGAGGGGCGACGTTTGCGTTGCGGACCGATGTCGCCCCTCCGGGGCTTCGGTTGTTAACGACTCGAGTCCGTGGGCTGACGCCCACGACTGTACGCCTTGGCCCCTTCGGGGCCGAGTTGCAAACGCGAAGTGGTTCCATTCCAATCGCGGCATGGCCTCGCAGTTTGAATTTCATCTCGACCACACCGACAGCGGTTCCGCAGCGCGAAGCGGACGCTGGGTGACACCGCACGGGGTTGTCGAATCACCCGCATTCATGCCGGTGGGGACGTGCGCGAGCGTGAAGGGAGTTTTGCCGAGCCAGCTTCGTGAAGTCGGCGTGCAGCAGATTCTGGCGAACACGTATCACCTCGCGCTGCGGCCCGGGCCGGAAGTCGTCGAGGATCTGGGTGGGCTGCACCGGTTCATGGCTTGGGACGGGCCGATCCTCACTGACAGCGGCGGGTTTCAGGTGTTCAGTCTGGCTCGGCTGACGAAGCTGGACGACGAGCAAGTCGTCTTCCGGTCGCATCTGGATGGGAGCCTGCTGGAACTTTCGCCGGAGCGGGCGATCAAGATTCAGGAGCAGCTCGGGGCCGACTGCATCATGTGCCTCGACGAGTGCCCGGCGCACGATGTGCCGGCGGAGCGGATGCAGATCGCCGTCGATCGCACCACGCGCTGGGCGGCTCGCTGCCGAGAAGCGCACGCTCGCGACGATCAGGCTTTGTTCGGGATCGTGCAAGGCGGGACCAACCTCGCGCTGCGCGAGCGGTCGGCGGAGGGACTGCTGCCACTGGATTTCCCCGGCTACGCGGTCGGCGGACTGAGCGTCGGCGAGACGCCCGACGAAATGTACGCGACCCTCGCCGGAGTCGTCCCGATGCTGCCGGCCGGAAGGCCGCGGTACCTGATGGGAGTCGGCCGGCCGACCGACCTCGTTGAAGCGGTGCTCCGTGGAATTGATCTGTTCGACTGCGTGCTGCCAACGCGGAACGGCCGCAACGCGATGGCGTTCACCAGCCGTGGTCCACTTCGGCTGCGAAACCTGCAGTACCAGCGGGACGACTCGCCACTCGATCCCGATTGCACGTGCCCGGTCTGTCGGACGTTCAGCCGGGCTTACGTGCGGCATCTCTTTCTCGTGAACGAGATGCTCGGCCCAATCCTGCTCTCGTGGCACAACGTCGCGTTCTACCAGACGTTGCTCCGCGAGCTGCGGCTTGCCATCCGAGCCGATTCCGCCCGCGAGTTTCGAGCCACCCAGCTTGCCCGCTGGGGCGGAGCAATCTAAGATACGCCCCGCGCCGAACCGCTCAGCCCGGCCGGAGTGGGCCGGGCATTGTCGTTTATCGGTCGAGGGTGGAGCGTGGAGGGTCGGGGGACTTCGCAGTGGCTTGCGAATGAAGTCCAGAGACGATCACCCCTCACCCCCGGCCCCTCTCCCCGTGCGGGGGCGAGGGGAGGAGATCATCAGTTTTTTTCGTCACGAGATTGAGTTTCATGTCGCATTGGCTTCCGCTTGTTCCCGTCGTCCTCGCTGAAGGCAACGCTCAGGATCAGGGCAATTCGTTCGGGGCGATGTTTCTGCTGTTCGCACCGATCATCATTCTGTACTTTTTCATCGTGCTCCGGCCACAGCGCAAGGAGCAGCAGGCTCGGCAGGCGATGTTGTCGGCGCTGAAAAAGAACGACCGGGTGCTCACGATCGGCGGGATCATCGGCACCGTCGCGAACATTTCTGCGGACGGCGAAGAGGTGACGCTCAGGGTCGATGACAACGCGAAGATTCGTTTCGTCCGCAGCAGCATCCAGAAGGTGCTCAGTGCCTCCGATCAACCGTCTGACGCCGGTGGCGACAAGACGCCATAACCTCAAACTTTCGGTCATTCCATGACCGGCGATGTCGAGTCAGGGAACGGCTCGACGACTGTTCATCCGATCAGGATCAATTTCCATGACTGAATTCCTTGAGTTCCTCAACGCTTTGGCCTGGATCTTCGGACTGTTTGTGGCACCGTTTCTGGTCGGGTCCATCCTCGGCAAGACGCTCCGGGTGAAGGACCTGTCGTTCAAGATCGGCCTTGTGCTGTGTACGGTCGTGCTGGCGGTTGCTCCATTCGTGTGGCGGATGTTCGAGACCGAGCGGACGGGCTACAAGAATGCGGCCGGCGATTGGGTGTCCGCCGACGCCGTGGCCAATGGCGTCGAGACACGGACTGGCGAGAAAGTTCAAGCGGTCTCACTGAGCGCGGCCGAGGTGGTAACGAAGGACGGGCGATACGTCTTGGAGGGCAAGCACGAGAAGGACATCGTGGTCAATCAGGTGACCACGTTGGACGTCAATCGGTGGCAGAACGCACTGAGTTACGGCATCGACCTGGCCGGCGGCACGAACCTCGTGTACGAAGTCGAGGAGACCGAGGACCTGAAGGTGACGTCCGACATCATGAAAAACATGGTCGGCGCCATCAACCGCCGCATTAATCCGTCGGGAACGAACGAAGTCATCGTGCGGCAGGTGGGCACGAACCGGATCGAAGTCATCATCCCTGGTGCGAACCCGGAAGCGGTCGAGGCGACAAAGAAGGCGATGACGCGCCTCGGCAGTCTCGAATTCGCGATCCTTGCCAGCACACTGAGGTCCGAGCATCAGCCGTGGATCGAACAGGCCAGGAAAGATCCGAAGGCGAAAGACGTGCGTGTGCAAGTCGGCGACCGGATGGTGGTCGTCGCCAGTTGGAAACCGGTCATGCAGAAACGTGGTCCGGACGGAAAGCCGCTTCCGACCCGCGAGTTTGCGGAGGACGATCGTGAGATCGCCGTGAGGCCCGTTGCCGGTTCGACCACGGGCCAAAAGGAAGTGCTGATCATTGTCGAACCAGACGAAAACCGGCGGATCACGGGACGGTTTCTGCGTCGTGCGGATTCGCAGCGCGACAACTCAGGGCGGCCGGCGGTCGGATTTCATTTCAATCACGAAGGAGGCGTGCTGTTCCAACAGCTTACGACGAAGTACCGGCCTCAAAAGGACGGCTCGCGGTTCCGGCTGGCGATTCTGCTCGACGATCAAATCCATTCGGCCCCATCGATCAAAAGCCCAATCGGTGCGGATGGCATCATCGAGGGTGATTTCACCGAAGCAGATGTCACCGAACAGATCAACGTGCTGAACGCCGGTGCGTTGCCCATCCCGCTGAAGAAAGACCCGATCAGCGAATTCACGATCAGCCCCACGCTGGGGGCCGATGTGCAATCCAAGGGCCGGCTGGCTTTGTGGGTGTCCACGATCGCGGTCGTCGTGTTCATGGCGGTCTATTACATGTTCGCCGGCGTCGTGGCGGACGTGGCGATGCTGCTCAACCTGCTGTTCATCGTCGCCATCATGGCCGTGATCAACGCGGCGTTCACTCTGCCCGGCCTGGCGGGGCTGGTGCTGTCGGCCGGCATGTCCGTCGATTCCAACGTGTTGATCTACGAACGCATCCGCGAGGAATTGCACCGCGGGTCGAGCCTCCGCATGGCGATCCACAACGGGTTTGACAAGGCCTTCACCGCGATCCTCGATTCGCACGTGACCACGATCATCACGGCGATCATCCTCTACGGCATCGGCACCGAACAGGTCCGTGGCTTCGCGGTGACGCTGTTCATCGGCCTGGTGATCAACCTGTACACCGCAGTCTTCGTCAGCCGGTTGGTCCTGAATATCGTCGAACGGAATCGCTGGTCGAAGCTGAAGATGCTCAGCCTGATCGGCGAGACGAAGATCGATTTCGTCGGCAAGCAGAACATGGCCATAGCGGCCTCGGCGGTGGTGATTCTGGCCGGGCTGATCACGTTCTTCATCCGCGGCCAAGACAACTATGACATTGATTTCACGGGCGGAACGATGGTCAGCATGCAGTTCACCCAGCCGCAGGAAACCGACGCGGTGCGGAAGTCGCTCGAAACGTCGTTCGGCGGCGACATCACCCTGGAAGAGTTGACCCGCACCGGCGAAGCTCAACGCGGCTTGCGATTCCGACTCCGCACGACCAACCAGAACGAAGAGGAAGTCAAGCAGACGATCAACAAGACGTTCCCCGGTAAGCTCGCCCGTGTCACGCTGGAGGACATGAAGTTCACCGCGGCGGCGGTTCCGGCTGACGACAAGTCCGCGGAGAAACCGGCTGTCGCGCCGAGCGACTATCACGTTGATCTGACGTTCAGCGCGGATATCGCTCCCAGTACATTTCTCGACCTGCTGACCAAAAAGCTGGATGCGAGCAAGTATCCGAACGTCGAAGGCTTGTTCACGCTCGACGAACAAAAGTCGTCGGCCCTCAAGCCGGTCAAGGTCACGACGCAGACTCAGTCGGGAACGGTGAAGCTGTTCAACCAGATGCGGTTTGACGTGCGGCCCACGCTGGTTCAGGCAGACCTCGAAGCGGGCCTCAAGCAGGTGCAGCAGGCGTTCGCGGACAGCCCGATCTTCGAGGAGGTCAACTCGTTCGAGAGTTCTGTCGCCGGCGAAACCAAGCAGTGGGCGGTGGTCGCCATTGTCGCCAGCCTGATCGCGATCATCGTGTACCTGTGGTTCCGGTTTGAATGGGCCGTGTTCGGTGTGGCCACGGTCATTGCGCTGGCGCACGACGTGCTCGTCACGTTGGGTATGCTGGCGATGTGTTCGTACCTGGATGGCACCACGATCGGATCGCTGTTCATGCTCAATGATTTCAAAATCAACATGGCGATGATCGCCGCGTTCCTGACCATCGTCGGCTATTCAACGAACGACACGATCGTGATCTTCGACCGGCTGCGCGAAATCCGTGGCAAGAACCCCCAGATCACGAAAGACATGATCAACCTGACTGTCAATCAATGCCTCGGCCGCACCATCCTGACGGCGACCACGGTGTTCATGACACTGCTGATCCTGTACATCGTCGGCGGCGAAGGCATCCACGGCTTCGCGTTCGCGATGGTCATCGGGAGCATCGCCGGAACGTACAGCACGGTGTACATCGCCAGTCCGCTCGTCTTGTGGCTGATGGATCGCAGTCAACCGACGAACGGCCGAGCCCGCGTTTCGGTGCCGGCGCAGACAGCCGCATCTGCGTCGGCAAGGTAATCCCCGCGGCACCTACTGAAGCCTGAATCGCAATCGAAAGACAAGCATGACACGGTCTTCGCTTGCGGTTCAGGCTTCAATGATCCTTCCGTCATGTGGATCAGAAGTCAGTACCTTGGCAACGATGTGTCGATGGTCGTCGCCCACTCGTCGATTCCGCCGGCCATGCTCTTGACGTGCGAGAAGCCTTGCTGGCGGAGCCATTTGGTCACCTTGAGGCTTCGGCCGCCGTGATGGCAATGCACGACGATCTCGGCATCTCGGCTGGATTCGAGTTCCCCGACGCGCTGGATCAGTTCGCTCATCGGCAACAGCTTCGCTTCGCGAATGCGCACCAACTGATACTCGTCCGCCTCGCGGCAGTCGAGCAGCAAAAACTTGCAGCCGGAGTCGAGTTTGGCTTTGACGTCACGACAGGGAATTTCGAGCGGAAGCGTGGCGGGAGAATCAGGCATGTCGACGGTCTCGGGAAGAACAGGCACCGACGAAGCAGCGTGGCAGCAGCGAGATTCTAGCGGCGACCATATCGCCTCGCCACACGCTGGACCTTGCCGCGCAAGAAAAAACCGGCCAGAAGCTGTCACCCTTCGGCCGGTTGGATGTCGTCGCGTCGTTACCCGCAGTCAATCAGTAGCAGCACGGGTCGCAGGTCGTCACGCACGTCGGCGGGCAGACCGGTACGCGCTGCACAACTCGACGTGCGACCATTCGGCAGACCTGGACGTCGACCTCACGCTTCACTTCGTGAGGCACGAACACGGTGAATCGTTCTTCGCGTTGGCTGGGCACGCAGCGGTGTTCGACCACCTCGCGCAAGCGCTGTTCAACGCGAGGCACACTCACGGTGAACTCGACCTCGCGGCTCTTCGTTTCAGCCACCATCCGGCAGACGCGGACCGTGCACTGCCGTTGCTCCGGACGACACACTGTGACCGAGTACTCGCACGGTTCCTGAACGGTCTCCATGCGGAAGAAGGTGTACTCGACCTGGCGCTGCACGATGTTTGGCACCCACACGCGACAGTACCGCGGCGGACACGGAACCGGGCAGCAATTCGCCACGACGACGCCACACGGATTGCAGACCGTCACCGGTCGGCAAACTGGAGGCGTCGGAATCGGCCGCATTTCCCAGCGGCCCCGGTCCTCGCAGATCGTTCTCACGCCGCGAGCTTGCACTGGCCGGCAGACCGTTCGAAATCCTTGCCGACGCTCGACGTGCGGCACCATCACCGTTTGAGATTGAACCTGGTCCTCTCAAACGGGGCGGCATTCGGTCCAGGTTTCGGTGCGACGTTGGATTTGCGGAACCATCACCGTCACATTGCACGGCACCTGCCGCCGTTCCGTCACGGTGTTGTAGACTGTCACCTGTCGAACGCGTTCCTCGGGTCGGCACTCGACGCTGCAGACGGTCCGCCGTTCCGTGACGAATTGTGGTTCGTACACAACGAGTTCCGTCTCTCGAAACTGCGGTTCGCGCTGTACCACGGGAACACAAGCCACAGGTTGACTGCAAACCGTGGCTGACCCGCAGCGGCTGGCGGCGACACATGGTGCTGGGCAGACACCGCAGACTTGCGGCCCGCATTGGTCGGCGATCGCAGCCGGAGAGAATGCCAACACGCTGGCAATCGACAGTAGGATTCGACGCATTGGGATCCTCGCTTTCCTTCTCGGGCCGCATGCTTCATCGGCGAGAAATGCATTGAGCGTGATGAATGCACAGTTTGGCGAGGATCGATCGACTTTAAAGAATGGAATGAATTTGAGGCTCGTCGGAGACTGATGACAAACGGGCTGTTTGAGTTGTCGCAAGTCACAACTCATTATCCGCCAAGCGTCCGGAGACAGAGAAGGCAGCTCTACCCGGCCCTTCGAAGAGGGATTGGGAGCTGCGGCCGCGGACCAGCGGGACCGACGTTGGCGCCAGACCAATGGTGTGTCGCCACGGAAGTCAGGACGAGTTCGGCGACCCGCATGGTTTCGAGGGCTTGATCCCCGTCGACCACAGCCGGGCGCTTGTTGTCGACGCTCTCCACGAAACTGGACAGCTCCGCAGTCAGCTGGTCGAGAGAAGGAATCGTCGGACGATCGACTGAAAGGTACTTCCCGAACACGTCCTGCTTGAGTTGTTCGATGTTGGCTCCCGGCTCGCGAGCCTTCGCCAGCGGTGATGGTCCAAATCGCAAAAGGTCGCTCGGCGAAACTCGCATCACCTCGCGCTTGGCGAAATCGATTTGCACGCAGCCATCCTGCGACCAGACTTGCATGCAGCGCTTGGTTTCAGGGCTGACTCGATTCGCCGACAAGTCGGCAACGCAGCCGTTCTGAAACCGCAGCCGAACCTGCACGCAGTCCTCGTGTCCGCCGAGAATCGTGATGCCAAACGCTTCGACGCCGTCAGGCTGCCGCAGCGGGGAACCGACGAGTTGCAACACCAGGTCGAGATCGTGAATCAGCACGTCATGCACGACACCGATGTCGGTTGAACGAAAGGCGTACGGGCTGTACCGCTCGGCTCGAATGTATTTTGGATCGTGGACCAGCAGCTCAGCCGCCTGAAACGCGGGATTGAACCGTTCGATGTGGCCGACCTGCAACAGCGTTTGCGATTCCTTTGCGAGGGCAACGAGCTGCCGCGCATGGTCGAAATTGGAAGCGAGCGGCTTTTCGACCAGCACCGGAATGTGACGCCGCAGGAAGTCGGCGGCCACGTCGCGATGAGCGAACGTCGGAACAGCGACCACCGCGGCGTCGATTTGTTCGGCTAGCAACAACTCGCGGTAATCCGTCAGCCACCGAGTCCTGCAAGTCTGCGCGACGGCCTGCGCCGAATCGGCATTGCAGTCGGCGACAGCCACCAGCTCGACCGACGGCAGTTGCGAGAGAATGCGGGCGTGGTGCTTTCCCAAGGCACCGGTACCGACCACGACCATTCGTAAGCGACTCATGCCGCCCTCCGCAGGTCCGGCGAGGTTTCGGGTGCCGCAGCCTGATCGCCGCCGTCGAGTTCGAACTTCTGGCTGCGTCGGGCTTCTCCGGCGCGACCTTGTTGGCCGTCTTTCTTGCCGTCGAGGAAGTTCAGCAGGTGCATCAGTTCCAAGGGAAGGATGTCGCCGAGTTCGTCGAGGAAGTGTTCACGCACCTCGGCGACCTTTTTGCAATCGCGGAACAGCAAACGGTAAGCCTGCTTGAGGAGTGCGATGGTTTCGGCCGAGAATCCTTTCCGGCGCAGGCCCACCAGGTTGACCGTGCGTACCAGCGGGTCGTCGGCCCCCTGGTAGAGCATGTATGGCGGGACATCGGTCGTCACTCGGCTGGCTCCACCGACGAAACAGAGCGTGCCCAGCGTGGCAAAGTGATGCACGACCGAGTTACCACTGACGATGGCTCCGTCATGCACGTGGACATGTCCCCCTAGCAGCACGCCATTCACGAGGACCACGCCGTCGCCGACCTGGCAATTGTGAGCGACATGACTATTCGCCATGAACATGTTTCGATGCCCAATGCGGGTCACGCCATCTTCCTTTTCGGCTCCGCGATGCACCGTCACGCCTTCGCGGAAGATGTTGCCGTCACCGATCTCGACGCGCGTCGGCGAACCGCCGTAGCTGTAGTCCTGCGGTTCAGCTCCGATGACGGTGTTCGGGAAGAAGCGGTTGTCGCAACCGATGGTCGTGTGTCCCACGAGGACGACGTGCGAATCGAGCTTGCAGTCGGGGCCGATTCGCACGTCGGGGCCGACAAGGCAGAACGGTCCGATCTCGACTCCGGCCCCGATTTCGGCCCGCGCATCGACCACGGCCAGCGGAGAAATCTTCGAGACCGCCATGTCCACCTCCTGTGTTTTGCCGGCATCCGTGCCGGCTTGTCCGAGCGACTCGCGTTAGGCCACACGTCGCAGCGCGGGCGATTCGGCCGGTTCCTCCTGAATCAGTCTCAGACGCCGAACCAATTCGGCGTTCAAGCGGTGTCCGCTGCGGAAGGCTCGCACGTCGGCCACGAGATCGCAGCCGAGCAGCGCGAAGTCGCCGACGCAGTCCAAAACCTTGTGCCGCGCACACTCGTCGTCGGTTCGCAGCGCGTTGTCGATCACCCCCTGCGGGCCGAACACCAGCAAGTCTTTGGCGGTCGTGCGGCGACCGTAGCCCTGTGCCTGCAGGTGTCGCACTTCGCTGTCGAGAATGAACGTGCGGGCGAAGGCGATGTCTCGCGCGAACGACTCCGGAGTCAATTCCGCGACGTGACCTTGCGATGGGATAGCTGAGGCAGGTCCGTAGTCGAGTTGATACCCAATCGTCAGCAATCCGGACGACGCCGGAGTGACGCTGATTTGCTGACTGCCGTCTTCCGACCTGATGACGTCGGGTTGCCGCACGATGATTCGTCGCCGCGGTGAAGTCTGCTTGACGAGGTCCGCGTCGAGGAGGGCGTCAACGAATGGCAGGCACGATCCATCAAGCCCCGGCGGTTCCGGGGCGTTGATTTCGACGAGGCAATTGTCGATCCACAGCCCCGCCAGCGCGGCCATGACGTGCTCGATCAATTCGACCGACACGCCACGGCGTTCGATCGCCGTGCGTCGGAGACGAGGGACGGTGTATTCGACCAGCGCAGGAATCGGTTCGGCGCCCGCGAGGTCGGTGCGCCGGAAGGCGATGCCGGAATCTTCGTTCGCCGGGAGGAATCGCACGCGCACGTCGGCTCCGGTGAGGAACCCGACACCGCCCACCTCCGCCGGACGGGCGATCGTCCGTTGCGACCGAAAAGTCATGTTGTCTCCCGCTGAGTTGATTCTGGCAACGCCGTCGAGGCGCGACGACGGCGTCCGGCGCGCTCGCGAAACCCGGTCGCTGTTGGCCGGGTTTCGCGATGGAAGTTGCCGACGATGGTTACCTGTTTCCGCCGGCCGGCTTGACCGCACCCTTTGTTGCACCCGAGGTGGTTCCGCCGGCCGTCGTCGCGGCACCGGACGTTTTTCCCGCTTTCGCGTACTGGCCGTTGAGGTACTCGACGACGGAGTCGGTCAAGTCGTCGTCCGGTCGGAAATGCACGACGGTGCGCTGCAGGCCCGCGATGAGCTTCTGCGGATCGTCGGTGTTCAGTTCGTCGCGGCTGAATCGCAAGATGAGGGTGTACTTGTACGCCTTGCAGTACTTTTGAATCGCGTCTTCAACTTCCTTGTAGACCGTGCCGTAGATCTTCGACTCCTTGCGGAGGAAGTCCTTTTGCGAGACCGCCCGGAACGTGTTGAAGTCCGATGTGAGCTTGGCGAGTTGCGTCTCGCGGGAGATGTACTCCTGACTGCCTTCCTTAAAGACGCCGCTCTTCAGTTCATTCTGAAGGGTTTGAATCTTGTCGGCGAATTTCTTGCCTTCGGCCTCGGTGGATTCGAGTTCTTCCTTCAGATCGTTGCGCAGGGCCTCGAACTTTTTATGTTCCTTGAAGACGTGGGCCATATCGATCAGGCCGATCTTGTGCGGCAGTTCCGCGGCCGGCGCGCCTGCGGTTTTGTTCTGTCCCAGCGCGGAGCCGATCCAGACTGACGTGCCGACGAGCGCGGCGAAGGCCAACGAAACCAGAATTGTCTTTTTCACGGCGGATGCACTCCTTTGCTGAGCCGGTGGGCACACTTCCCGCGGGTGTAGTCGTCCGGCACCGTCCTTGATGCTGCGGGGGGACCGTCTCCGGTCCCGGTTAGGCCGCGGGATTTTGCACAGATCGCGAATCTCGTCAAGCCCGGTTGCGGGCAGGGGCGCAGTAAAAAGCCCGGGCGATCGCTCGCACCGGGCTGATGGTCGCCGATTGTCAGGTGTGGGGTTACTGATTCTCGCCCGGAGCCGCTGCGTCGTCCTTCTTTTTCGCCTTGGCTTTGGCCGGGTCGACGACGAGGCCGGTCAGTTCTTCACCGGTCAGGCTGGCACGGGCTGCGTACAGGGCTTTGATTCGCGAGACGGGGTACATCCGCACGACCTTGCCCTTGTACGTGACGCGACCTTCGGTATCGCGACCGATCTCGGAAGCGACGTCATCCGTCGCGAGACCCGCGTAGAGCGCGGCGAACGTCTCGGGGTCAACGCCACGCCCGCGCTCCAGGTCCTCCTTCACGTTGAGGCCTCCGGAGAAGACCGCGAACGAGTTCGTGCCCTGCGTGGCGGGATTGAGCAGGCCCTCGCCCTGCAGCGCATCCATCGCTGTTTTGAGGGCATTGGCGGCGGACTTCAATTTGTCCTGCGTCTCCTGCGAAGGTCCGCCGGCCGGTTCGGCCGCCTTCTTCGCGTCTGCCTGAGCCAACACGGCCGCTGGCGCCAAGGCCTGTGACGCACCGAGCACGTATCCGAAGATCACCAGAGATAACGCCGCCGCGAATGTCACTCCCGTACGCATGAGAAACGCTCCTGTGAATATTGGATTTCAGATTTCTGATTTTGAATTTGAGCACGTTTCGAATATCGAACCACCCGTCGAGTTCGACGGGCGGGCGATATGGTCGCGTTGTGTGCGGTTCCTTGCAAGAGAGAAAGCCACGGGTGCCGGCGACACACAGTCCGCGTCAACTTGTGTCCCAGCCCGCGGCGGTTCAAGGTCCCGGAAACCGGCTCATCGGATGTCCATCACTCCGCGAGGCAGTTCTGCGCCCGTTTGGCTTCCTGCAGCTTGAGCCATCGGGCGCGGCGGACCCAGTAAAATCGAACGGGGAGGAACAAGTCGACGACTTCGTCGGAGATCAACAGCCCGCCGAGGACCGGCAGGGCCATCGGAGCGAGAATCTCGCCGCCGACGCCGCGGGCGAAGACCATCGGGAAGATCGCGATGATCGCCACGCCTTCCGTCAGCAGCTTCGGCCGCAGCCGATGCACGGCTCCTTCGATCACCGCCTGCCGAAGCTGTTCGAGCGACGTCATGTTTTCCAGCCCGCCGTGCTTCTCGATCGCTTCGCGGAGGTACACGAGCATGATGATCCCGGTTTCGGTCGCCATGCCAAAGCAGGCGATGAAACCAACCCACACCGCCACCGAAAAATCCATCGGCGGCGCGTCCCAGCCCTGCATGATTTTCGGGAACAGGAACATGAAAAACGCTCCGCCCGCGAGCGCTTCGGGCACGGCCAGCATCATCAAGGCGGCATCTGCCAGGTCGTGGTACGTGAGGTACAGGATCACGAAGATCAGCACGATCACGGCGGGGAAGACGAAGCGCAGCGTCTGCGCGGCCCGCACCTGGTGCTCGAACTCGCCGCTCCATTCGATGTGGACCCCTTCGGGCAGATCCACCTTCTGAGCCACCACCCGCTGGGCTTCGTCCACGAACCCAACGATGTCGCGACCACGCACGTTCAGCGTAACGTAGTTCAGCAGGCGGCCGTTCTCGCTCTTAATCATCGCCGGGCCTTCGACCACGCGCACGTCGGCGACGCTTCCCAGCGGGATCAGCCGCTCGCCGCGACCGGCATGCGCGGGCATGGCCGTGTGGCTGGCGTTCAGGCTCGGCTTGATCGATGTCGGGGCGCCCTTGCCGTCTCCAATGCTGCCCGCGCTCGCGCCGCGAGATGCCGTCGAGCCGGACTTCGCTCCGCCCATGCTCGACATCCCGCCGCCTGCCGACTCGCCGCTGGACGACATGCCGTTCGGGCTGATGAGCAGTCGCCGAATCGCCTCCTCGTCCTCGCGGTCGGCGCGGGCGTAGCGTATCCGCAAGGGAAACCGCTCGCGCTTCTCGACGGTGTACGTCACCGTCCGGCCGCCGAGCGCGACTTCGATCTCGTTTTGAATGTCCTCGATCGCGATCCCGTATCGCGCCGCCTGCTCACGGTCGATGTCGATTTGCAAGTACCCCTTGCCCATGATCGGCGCGGCCACCACGTCGCGGGCTCCGCTGACGGGCTTGAGCGCGGCTTCGATCTTCCTGCAGACGCCGTTGATCGTGTCGAGGTCCGGGCCGAACACCTTCACGCCGATGTCCGTGCGCACCCCGGTCGAGAGCATTTCGATGCGGTTGATGATCGGCTGCGTAAAGATGTTTGACCACCCGGGCACTTGCAGGACGCGACCCATCTCGTCGTCCACGAGGTCCCCCTTCGGCCCGGTTTGCCGCGGCCAGAGGAACACGCGGTCGCGGAACGCGGGGAGAAGGTCGTCGCGGAGTGTGGCGAGTGGTGAGTGGTGAGAGCTGAGTTCCGAGTACTGAGTACTGAGTACTGAGTACTCAGCCGTTCGATCTTGTCGTTGGGCAGTTTGCGTGGCAGCGAGGAACTGATCGGACTCCGCCGCGAGCTTGGCCCCTTCCATGAGCGATTGGCCTCTGGCGGCATTGATCAGTTCCTCGATCGCGAACCAAGTGAACGCCGATGTGCCGGTGTCGAACAGTTCCCAGTTGATCTGCTTCACCCGCTCCCGCCACAGCCGCAGCCGCTCGGCCTCGACCGCCTTGAGCACTTCGCCGGCGAACGACTTTCGTTCGCCTCCGAAAAACTCCGCCGTGCGGTCGAGGGCCGACTGCCACCACGGGCAATGGAGTTCGAGCGCCGTGGCCGAATTGTCGAGCCAGCCGGATTCGTCCAGAGATTGCACGACCTCGTGTGCAAGTCGATCGATATCTTCAAGCGACAGGCTGCGGGCCAGCCAGCGGCCGTGGCGCGACGCGAGTTGATTACGTTGCTCGTCCAACGTCCCCGAATGAGAGTTGCCTGCTCCCTCTCCCCTTTGGGGAGAGGGCTGGGGTGAGGGGCTGTCCGAGCGCTCCACCGACCCCTCATCCCCGGCCCTTCTCCCCAAAGGGGAGAGGGGAGAATAAATCGAAACGGCATCACGGATCTGTCCCGCATCACGTATGCGCCGCACCACGTCGTCCACAGCGAACCGCGTCAACGCCGGTTCCAGCTCGCACTCGAATTCGGCGTACCGCAGCGCGGCCAGTTCGCGCTGGACCTCGTCGAACCGTTCGAGGGCTTTTTGAGTGGCATCGTTGACAAGCGATTCGTGGTCTTCGCTGGCTTTCGGGGAAGCCAGATAACCTCGATCAACGAGGGCCGTCAGCACATCGCGGGTTTGGCGGGCAGCGTCTGGGAATTTTAGGACGCGCTTGGGCCACAGGTCGCGCGGGCGGAAGTTGACGAAGGTTTCGACCATGTCGAGCGGGGCCGGGTCGGTGGGCGTGTCGGCGCGGCCCGCCTTGCCGATCACCGATTCGACTTCGGGGAACCCGCGGAGCAGGGCGTCGCGCGCCTTCAGGTCGTCCGCCGATTGCGTCACGCTGGCTCGCGGCACGGTGATCGGCATGTCGAGCGTTGTCCCTTCGTCGAGCGCGGGCATGAACGACACGCCGATTTTCGGCAGGTGGTAGGCCCACAGCCCAATGACAAGCAAGCTCACGAATGCGATGCTCTGCCAAGTTGCTCGGCGCTTCGCAATGTTCCCCAACGTCAATGCTGCGATGACCAGGAGAACCGCCACGAACAGCGAGAACCATGACAAGCAAGAGAACACAGACGCCGGGCCAACCAGAGGGAGACTGACTTCAAATCCACGGAGTTGCCCAAGGTACACGCTGAGAAACGCAGCTCCTCCAGCCAAGGCAAGCAACATGAACACAACCAAAAGGCATAGAAGTCCCTTGCAAAAGAAGCGGAAACCTCTGCCGGCGCTGGACGAGCCTGTCGTAAACATCACCGTCAGAAACGTCACCAATCCGAACGTCGCGAAGTAGCAGACACGCCACGCTGTCTCCGCCGCACCCATGCCGAAAATCGCCTGCAACGGGAAGATGCCGGCGGCGACGATCAGCAGCACAGCGAACAGCCACATCACGAGATTCCGCCGGGGCAGCGCCCACGTCAGCAGCGGCTTGTAGATGTTGATGAAGCTGCGGACGATCGCGTTGTCTTCTTCGCTCTTCAACCGGCCTTTGATGAACGTCGGGATCAGGGCCGGGACCACGGTCACCGAGATCAACGCCACGCCGAGCAAGGCGAAACTCTTCGTGAACGCCAGCGGGTGGAAGTATTTTCCCTCGCGGCCGCTGAGCATGAACACGGGGACGAACGACAGCAGCATGATCATCACCGAGAAGAAAATCGGGCGACCGACCGTGCGGCAGGCGGGGATGACCAGTTCGCGAGTGTCGCCGGTCACCTTGAAGATGCCGAAGTGCGCCTTCAGGTGATGCGTGGCGTTCTCGGTCATCACGATTGCCTGATCGACGAGGATGCCGATCGAAATCGTGATCCCGGCCAGCGACATGATGTTCGCCTGGATGTCCACGATGCCGAGTTTCCGCAGCACGAACATCAGCAGGAATGAAAACAGCACAGAGAGCGGCAACGTCACGCAGATCACGAACACGCTGCGGAGGTGCGACAGGATCAACAGGATCGCCAGCGACGCGATCACCATCTCGTGCCACATGACTTCGGTGAGCGTGTGGATGGCGCCGCGGATCAGCCGCGTGCGGTCGTAGGCCGGGACAATGTGAACCCCCTCGGGCAGCCCCGGCTGCAGCTCCTGGATTTTGTCTTTCACCCGCTGCGTGACCTCAAGCGGGTTTTCGCCATGCCGCATGAGCACGGCCCCGCCGGCGACTTCGCTGCCGTCCTTCTCGTACACGCTGCGGCGGAACTGCGTGCCAAGCTGCACGTTCGCCACCGTCTTGACGAAGATCGGCGTGCCGTTCACCGCGCGGATGACGGTGTTCTCGATGTCCTGCTTCCCGGCGATCCACCCCACGCCGCGGACGATGTATTCGGCGTTGTTCTTCTGCACGACGCCGCCGCTGGACGGCAGGTTGCTTTTCGCGACGGCCGCATACAGTTCGCCCAGCGTGATGCCGTACGCGCGGAGGGCTTCCGGGCGCACATCGATCTGATACTCCAACGGCGTTCCGCCGACGATCGCGACGTCGGACACACCCTTCGCCGCGTTGAGCTGTGGAGCGATGTAGAACTTGTTCAGCGCCCAAAGTTTCGCCGTGTCGAGCGGGTTTTCGGGGCTGGGTTCGACCGTGTACCAGAAGATTTGCCCGAGTGCGGTCGCGTCCGGCGCGAGATACGGCACCACCCCCGCCGGCAGAAACGTGTTCGACTGGCCGAGCTTCTCGGTGACACGTTGCCGAGCAAAATAGAAATCCAAGCTGTCCTCGAAGATGATCGTAATCATCGAGAAATTGAACTCGGATGACGACCGGACCGCGCGCACGCCGGCGAGTCCCTGCAGCTTTCGAGACAGCGGGTACGTCACCTGATCTTCAATCTCGCGCGGGCTGCGACCCATCCAGTCGGTGAACACGATGACCTGGTTCTCGGACAGGTCCGGGATCGCATCGACCGGCGTCTGAAACACCGCGTACACGCCCGCCACCGTCAGCGCAGCCGTGACGATCAGCACGAGAAACTGATTGCGGATGGCGGATTCAATCAATCGTTCGATCATGTGCGAGTGGCGAGTGGCAAGTGCTGAGTCGCGAGTGATTGCTTGACTTCTCCCCTCTCGCCTTCGGGGGAGAGGGGGCGGGGTTGAGGGACCGCGCGGGCTCTACCTTTTCCGTTTCAACTCCTCCACCTTCTTCAACGTCTCCTGCGGATGCTTGAGTGCCTCGGACTTGCATCCGGCGCAGCACAGAAACACCGGCTGACTTTCAATCGTCACTTTGATCGGAGCGCCCATCGATCCCAGCGGCTCTCCTGTGATCGGACACGCGCGCTGATCAGCGGCAAGTCGCCGGTCGGCAGGAGACAACTTCGCCAGCGCGGCGTTGAGCTTGGGGTCGGGCTTCGCGCGTGGCTCGCCCTCACCCCCGGCCCCTTTCCCGGGGGGAGAGGGGGGATTGGGGAGATTTGATTTGCGGAGTTTCGCAACGGCAGCCAGCGTTTCCTGCGGCTTGTCGAGCGCGGGCTTCTTGCATCCGGTGCAGCAGATGAACACGGGCTGACCATCCACCATCAGCTTCACCGGCGCGCCCATCGAACCGAGTCGACTGTCGGTGAGGATCGGGCAGAACTTCTGACTTTCCGCCAGACGTCGATCGTCCGGCGAGAGTTTTTTCAGCACGTCGACGATCTTCGTGTCGATGTCCTCCGGCGTGGACGGGCGCACGGTCGGTGCCGGACCATCGGAGCGCGATCCGCTGCCGCCGCCAAAGTAAATCGAGCCGGCCGCCGGGTTCAACCGCGTTTCGGCATCGACAAGGAACGACCCCGCTGTGACAACGCGCTCGCCGGCCTCCAAGCCGCCGAGCACCGGGAAATACACGACGTCGTTCGGCCCCAGCATTCGCGGACCAAGGTCTACTCGCACGCCCTCGTACGTGCCGGGCCAGGCTTCGCGGTACACGATCGTCTGCGAACCTGTGTCGATCACCGAGGATTCAGGCACAGCGAGAAGCTGGCCCTCCGCGAGTTTCTTTTCGCTGCCGGGTGGCATGGGCGGTTTGTCCGCCGGTGGCGCGGAACTGCCAACACGAACGGCACTGGCAGACGAGCTACCAGTGGCACCCGGCAGGCTCTTCGGTGGGATGTGAATCTTGACGGTGGCCGACGTTCCCGGCCGCAGCTTGTGCCCGGGGTTGGTCACCTCGACGCGAACCGTCAGCGTGCGCGTCTCCTGATCGACGTGCGGATACACGAACGCCAGTGATCCGTGAAACGGTTCATTCGGAAACGCCCGCGTCGTCGCCGTGACCAGCAGTGGCTCCTTCAATTGCGAGAGCGATCGCCTGTGCTCCTGCTCCACGGGCAAAAACATCATGTCTTCTTCGTAAACCTGGGCGAGGATCCAGACCGTCGAGAGATCGGCCACGTCGTACAGAGGCATTCCTTCGTCCACGTAGTCTCCCTCGCGGACATATTTTCGAATGACATGCCCCGCGATTGGCGATCGAATTCTGAGATGCGTGTTGGGCTTGCCCGTCTGCAGCACGTCCTCGATCTGCTGGTCGTCGACGCCCAGCAACCGCAAACGCGACCGCGCGATGCGCAGCATGTCTTCCTTGCCGGACTTTTTCGCATCGACGAGGTTCTGCATCGAGACGTTCAGTTCGGGACTGTAAATGGCCGCGAGGTCGTCGCCCTCCTCGACCATCTGCCCGGTCTCATTGACGAACAAGGAGTCAAGTCGTCCCTTCACTCGCGCCGGGACCGTGCGCAGGCCGCGTTCGTTGAATTCGACGAATCCGACCGCCGTGATGTCCTTCGTCAGCGGCTGATACTCCACTGGCGTGGTTTGCACTCCAGCGAGGACCACGCGGTACGGCGAAAGCTGCACGCGATTGACGACGCCGGCCGGCAGGACTGCGACCGTCGCTTTGCCCTTTTTCCTCTTCGAAAGTGGCATGAAACAGATGGGGCATTTCTCGCGGGGGTTGTCGCGGATGATCGTCGGATGCATCGGGCAAAACCACTCGACGTCACTTTCCGCTCCCGCCACGCCATCGTTCGCCGGCCGCGTCCACTTGTCGTACATCGCGTGCAGGTGGTCCCATTGCGTGATCACGGCGCCGATGACGACCAGCACGGCAATGAACCGCAGCCGAGCCAACTTCACAAGGATCAAAAAATCAAACCACCACCACAACGTGCCCAAAAAGCCCAGGTCCGGCGGTGCGTGCAATCCGCCTTCATCCGTCGCTGACGATGGCGGGGTGGACGTCGCGTTTACGACGGGATGCGATTTGTCGTGAGTGGACATGCGTGTGCTCGAATTGGTGAACGAGGGACAAACCGGACACGGCCCGGCTGCGTGAGCGAGTCGGGCCGTGCCTCGCAGGCGATCGGCCTGCTGATTGGGGTTAGTAGGTTCCGCGCAGCTTGTGATCGGCGCGAAGCGAATCGAAGGCCGACGGCGACTGCCGGTAGGTTTGCATCGGGGTCCGGTAGACCGGAGCCGGAGCCATCGGGGCCGTCGGTTCGGCCGAGAAGCTGCGGTAGGCCTGCCGGTCGCCGCCCGCCTGTGCAGTTGTCGGTGCCGGTGGCGGGGCCGGTGCGTCGTACTCGGGTTGATGCGCCGCCGGAGCCGCCGGCACCTGGCACGCCGGTGCTGCGCAGCAGGGAGCCGATCGACAACAACGACGTCCGCACGCTTGAGCCGGGTCGCACACGAAGCAGACTCCCGCCAGGCCAAGCAACGATGTGGTCATGATTTTCAACATGATCTAGTTCCTTTCATGCAGTGGGTCTAGGACATGCCGTCGCTGTTTTGAGCCAGCGGCGCGTCCGCAAACCCGAGTGTTGCAATCGTCGCTCACGCGTTGACTTCGAACGCTCGAAGATCCACAACGCAATCGGCGACGGACTCCGCCCTCCGAGTGATGCCGGCGGCAATCTCAGACGGCGCGATGACAGAATTTGTGCCGGACAAGAAAGGGCCGCAAGGAGCAACGAGTTCGCGATGCAATTCGGGCGCAGGCAGCGGCACGGCGGACCGCAATCAGATCACGAGCACGCAGCAGCGATGAAGAATGTCCACGCCGGAACGGGCGTGGCGATGTCGTGAAAGATCGACCGCGAAGCCATTGGCTGCGGCTCGGCTCCAATCGTGCTCTTCCGATTGCCAGGTGCAATCGTCTTCGAAACTGCACGCTGGCGCGGCGACGAAGTTTTTAACCGCGTTCGGCGGAATCAGGTAAGGCTGGCAGCACCGGTGCGAAGCAGCAGCCCCCGCGATGTGCTCTTCATGCGCCTGGCCGCAACAGGCCGGGGTTCGCTTGCTCTCGGTCGCCACTCGCACCTTCGCGCCCGCACAGCAGTCACATCCCGAGCACTCGGCGTACGCCATCGCACGTACAGACGCGTTTGGCTGAATGCCCTGACAGTATGGCCGATGGTCGCCGTTGGCGCACAGGCAACCAACGCGCGGCATGCCGCTGACCAGGACGAACGGAATCGTCGTCCACGCCACCACGGAAAAAAATTGTTGCTGCCGAAACCAGATCATGGACCTACCCCGCCGAACAATCCTACGTCATGTTCGATGATCGCGAGCGGCCGAAGTTTCGCACGCTTTTCATTTCGTCGGACGTCGACTGTTTCAAACACGATCAAATCGTAAGCCGGGTATCGGGCGGAGGTCAATCGCAGGTCGAAAACGCGGAGCCGACGATCCAACACGAAATCGCCTGCAATTCCGCCACTGATTGCCCGCCGACTGGGCATTGGGCCGACCGTCGACTCTTCCCCGATGAGCATCAACACCGATGAGAATCCGCCTCAACCGGCCCGATGGCTTGGCATTGTGGCCGAAGTTTGGAAAGCCGTCGCGGGCGTGTCGTCGCTGGTACGCCGTTTGAATCTGACCGATGGCGAACCCCAACCGTTAGAAGACTGGGGACTCGCACTCCACCTACATTCACGACGACATGACACCTGCTTGGATCGGACTTTGTGTTTTCCTTGGAGCCAACCCGCTGGTCCGTCCGGCGACCAACGTGCGTCCTCTCGAACCAGTCTCGTTTCGCATGGCGGGGCCAACGACGACCTCCCGCGCCAGCGCATGCGTCGCCACCCGTGATTTTCAAATCTGCTGCTGCGGGTCGAATGTCGATCCTCAGCCGGTAGCAGAAACGTGCGAACGCCTTCGCCGCCAGCTTCGCCAAATCTGGTTCCAGGCTGACGACGACTGCACCTGGTCGCCGCGATGCCAGGTCGTTGTTCACCCGACTCTGGAATCGTACGTCCGGCAACTTGGCCCCGGCAGCGAAGGGACTTCAGGTTGTTCAAGCATCGAACTGGATTCCGGTCGCGTCGTCGTGCGGCGGATCGACCTGCGAGCCGACGCCGAAGGCTGGCTGACCGAATCGCTGCCGCACGAACTCACACACGTCGTGCTCGCCGATCGATTCTCGTCGCGCCGCATCCCCCGCTGGGCCGACGAGGGGCTTGCGATCCTTGCGGAGTCGGTGGAAAAGCAGCAACTTCGAGAACGAACGTGGCTGGCGGAATCTCGGGCAGGGATGCAGTTCAACGCGCGGGACCTCTTTGCCGTGGACGCACCTCCGCCTTCGAACCGGCACAATGCTTTCTACGGACAGAGTGCGTCGCTGGTTCGATTCCTTATCGAGCAGGGGACGCCAGGGCGATTCATGGGCTTTGTCGAAGCAACTCAGCAACACGGCTCGGTAAAGGCGTTGCAGGAAACATACGGTTTCGACAGCGTCGAACACCTGCAGCAGCTGTGGGCTAGCCGGCGACCGGTCCCGAATGGTTCGATCCTTCTTGCCGATCGAAAACCAACGGTCGAGAAGTCTGAGGCGGTCTCCACAGACTGACCTTGTCCCAAGTCCGTGTCCGGTGCTACTCTCCGCCCCGTTTCTGCGGGCTCGGATTTCGTACCACCACGGTGCCAAGGATGACCAGCACGACTTGTGACATTGACGTCGGCGTCGTCTACACGCACGAGCGGCATTACATGCAGCCGCTGATCGCGACGCTGTCGGCCTCGGCGCGCGACCTGCGTGTGCGGCTGATCCTGATCGACAACGCGTCGCCCGACGGCACTCGCGACTGGGAGTCGTCGTTCAGCGAAACGACCGTGATCCGCAACGCGACGCGGCAGGGATACGCCGAGAACCTGAACCAGGTCATCGCCCACGCGTCGTCGAAGTACGTGCTGTTGCTCAACACCGATATGTACTTCGATGTCGGCGAGCAGTGCGTTCGGAAAATGTGGGAGTTCATGGAGTCGCACCCCGATTGCGGGCTGAGCGGCTGCCGGCTGTACCATCCCGATGGATCGTATGCCAATCCGGCGCGACGTTTTCAGACGCTGCCGATCATCGCCGCCCGCCGATTGGGGCTGGGTCACGTGTTGCCGCGCACCTTGCACCGCTACTTCTATCGCGACCACGACGTCCGAGATGCGTTTGAGTGCGAGTGGGTGTCCGGCTGTTTCATGTTCGTACGCCGCGAAGCGATTCAGCAGGTCGGCCAACTCGACCTCCGATTCGCGAAGTATTTCGAAGACGTAGACCTGTCGCTGCGCATGGCGGCCACGGGCTGGAGGGTGATGTTCAACGGCGCGACGTACGGTTACCACTGCGAGCAGCGGGCCAGCACGAAACTCTTTTCGCGAGACGGTTGGCAGCACATCCGGTCGTATCTTCGCTGGTTGGGGAAGTGGGGTTTCAACCCGCGCCGCCACATCGCTCGCGGGCGATCGCGGACTGCGGCGACTCCACGCCTGGCTGCGATCCAACGATTCGAACCCGGCCACGGCAGCGAGCTCGTCCTGCCAGTGGCATCACCGCACGCGATTTCCAACTCCGACGCTGCGATGCCTGCGCTGCAGTGATTTACAGCTTGATCCACGGCTCGGCTGCCGATCTCGCGGCCTTGCTTGCACGACGCAACCGGCTCGTCCATCCTCTGACGGCGCGTTAACGGACCGTGGCACCTTGCGAGGACATCATGGACAAATCTCAGATTCACTGCACCGTTGATTTCGAGCGCACCGGAATTCAGCACGGACACCTGGGAGTGCCTTACTCGCACAACCTCGGCGGATGGGCCAACTTGCTCATGCCGATCACGGTCATCCGAAACGGGAGCGGGCCGACGGTGCTTCTCATGGCGGGCAACCACGGCGACGAGTATCCCGGTCAGGTGGCGATTCTGAAGCTGATGCGCGAGCTCTCGCCCGACCAGGTGCGAGGCCGGTTGATCATGATCCCGGTGCTCAACGTCCCTGCGTCAAAGGCGGCGACGCGGTTGTCGCCGCTCGACGGCAAGAACCTGAACCGCTGCTTTCCCGGCAAGGCGGACGGGACCGTCAGCGAAATGATCGCACACTTTTGTTCGACCGTATTGTTCCCGCTGGCGGACGTCGTGATCGACATCCACACCGGCGGCCGAAGCACCGACTTCTACCCGTGCGCTCACATGCACCTCGTCCCCGACCGCGAGCAGCGGCGAAGAATGGTCGAGGGGACACTGGCTTGGAACACAGACTTCGCTTTCCTGTACGCCGACATCGCCGGCACCGGTCTATTGCCCGTCGAGGCCGAACGGCAGGGGAAAGTCGTCATCACGACCGAGATGGGTGGCGGCGAACCGATTCCCGCCGCGGTCCATCGCACCACGCAACACGGATTGCACAACGTCCTCGTCCACGTCGGCCTGCTCGCCGGACGAACGCAGTCGCGAGCCGATCTCGGTTTGCCTCCGACCCGCTGGGTGCAGTCGCTCAGCCGGGACGATTATCGCTTCGCGCCGGAGTCCGGAATCTACGAAAATCTCGTCGATCTCGGAGTCGAAGTCGCCGCCGGTCAGCCGGTCGGCCAGATTCATTACTTGGAACGCCCCGACCGCGAACCTGCGGTCGTGATCGCGCCGACGGCTGGAGTCTTGCTCGCGACCCGCGGCCCCGCGCTCGTCGCGCAGGGCGATTGCGTTGCGTGTATCGCTCACGATGTGGACCCGATGGCCCTCGCGTGACGAGTCACAAACGATAAATCACAAACGATGATTGGCGAGCCGGAGGCCGTAAGGCCCCGGACCGAGTCAAACTCGAGATCAATCCGGGGCCTTACGGCCTCCGGCTCGCCTGTCGCGATGCGTGGCCAACGGCTCACCCTCGACACAATCGGTTCCATCGCCACGGACACCGTTGCACTTTGGAAACGTGACGTGTCGGCCGCCGTGTGCGAATTGACGACTGGGCAGTCGATCGATCAGAATTCGCGAGACCCGTCGCGGACTTTGGCGGGGACCTCAAACTCGCGCGAAGTGCAAGGAGTCGGCGCGTGGCAGGCGACTCGATCTCGTCTCAAATTTTCCGTTGCCTTGGCGAAGTTGCGGTCACGATCGCACCTCGCCCGCAGCGGCGAAGTGGCTGCGCGGGGCGGTTGCCCGTGGTCGTCGAGCGGCTGGAGGAGCGGCGGCTGCTTGCGGCGATCGACCTCACGGCCGAGGAGCAATTGGTTCTCGAACTCGTGAACCGGGCGCGGGCCAACCCGCAGGCCGAGGCCGACCGCTACGGGATCGGGCTCAACGACGGGCTGGCTGCGGGGACGATCACGTCGGATCCGAAGCAACCACTCACCCCGAACCAAGCCCTGGAAAACGCGGCCACAGCCCACACGCTTGACATGCTGGCCCGTGACTTTTTCAGCCATACGAATCCCGATGGCAGAACGGCATCGCAGCGTGCGACCGATGCGGGCTACAACTGGAACCTCGTCGGCGAAAACATCGCGTACCAGTCCTCGGGTTCAACGAATCGCGAGCCGGTCGTTCTGTCCCACCATCAGGGACTGTTCGAAAGTCCTGGCCATCGGCGGAACATTCTGAACTCGAACTACCGCGAACTCGGCGCGGGTGAACGGTGGGGAAATTACACAGGCTTCAACGTGAGCATGCTCACCGAATTGTTCGGCAACCGCAGCGGCAACTCGTTCGTCACCGGTGTGGCGTACACCGACCTGATATTGACCGACACTTTCTACACGATCGGCGAAGCGGTGACGGGAGCGACCGTGACGGCGACACGCAGCGGCAGCGGCGAATCGTACGTCACGACGACCGGCACATCGGGCGGCTACTCGTTGCAGGTACCCGACGGCACGTACACCGTGACGTTGTCCGGCGGCAGCCTGGCATTGCCAATTTCAAAACCAAACGCCGTGGTGTCGGCAGCCAACGTGAAAGTTGATTTCGTGACGCTCAACCAGCGGCCGACGATCGTGCTCACGCCGAACGCCCGCACGTTCGCCGAAGGTGGTGCGCCGGTGGTGCTGGATTCGGGCGCGATCGTGATTGATCCCGATTCGGCCAATTTCGACACGAGCACGCTGACGGTGACGGTCAGCGTCGGCGCGAACGTGAACGACCGACTCGAAGTGCGACACCAGGGGACGGCGGCGTGGCAGATCGGGATCGCGGGGAGCAACGTTTCGTTCGGCGGGACGACGATCGGTTCTTTCAGCGGCGGCGGGGGATCGTCGCCGCTCTCGATCACGCTGGGCGCGAATGCTGCCACCGCCGCGGTGCAGGCTCTGCTGCGCAACGTGACCTTCCGGACATCCGGTGCGCCGATCAACTCGGCGAGCCGCACGATCGACATCGTCGTGACTGACGGCAACGGCGGCGCGAGCACTTCGGTCCGGCGAACGGTCAACGTGGTCGGCATCTCGGCAACCGCCAACACGACGCGTATGTTTCGCGCTTACAACCCAAACGCGGACTACCACTTCTTCACGATCTCCACCGGCGAGTTCTCGAACGCCGTGGCCGCGAGCTGCCACGACGAGACCGCCGGGCGATCGGGCTTCGCCGTGCTGGACAATCTGTTGGCGAATTCAACGCCGATCCATCGGCTTTACAACCCGAACAACGGCCGGCATTACTACACGATTAACGACGGCGAACGCGACTTTCTGGTGTCGATCGGCTGGCGGTTCGAGAAGGAGGAGGGGTTCATGTACGCTGCCTCCGCGCCGGGAGCCACCGCGATCCACCGGTTGTACAACGACAATTCGGGTGTGCACCTGTACACCGAGAGTGCAGCCACGCGAACCGCAATCCTCACGACATTCGCCGGGATTTGGGTCGAGCATGCCGCGTTGGGTCACGCGTTCACTGTCAACGTGGCCGCTGAGCGATCTCGATTGTCGGCGATTCGGGCGGCAACCGCGAGTTTGCTTCGAGACGAAGTTCCGTCGACGGAACTTCGTGCTTCGCCTCCGCGACCTCGCACCGAATCCGGCACCGTCGTCGTCGCAACGGAAGCATGGCGGGAAGTCGTTGCAATGGAGCGGCCGGCTGGGCGCGAAGTTGACGTGGCGGCGGAGCCGTCGCGAGGCCGCAGGTCGCTTACCGGCAGTTCGCGGCGGGGAACCGCTTCGCCGTCGACTGTCGATGGGTTTTTCGCTTTGGAATGGCAGTCCGACGGAAACGGGCTGGCTGCTGAGTTCGACTGACCGTGAACTGCTGGTCGCGTTTTCGAGGCGGTGCCGGTCCGATCATCTGTCCTGGCCGGGACGAATCCCAGGTCGAAACGGCCCGCCGCCGCTGCCGGGTTTGCGCTCGTCCGGCCTCCGGTCCGATGTCGTATCACCGGGGATCGGGCGGATCTCGCGTGGCCGGGCGGACGGGAGATGCCGGATCGATTCGCGATAACGTCGCACGGCATCGAGCGGGTAAAGTTCCGGATGCGCCTCGCGGAACTGATCCGCCAGCCGACGTTGGCCCTCCTCCGGCCGCAACCGCATGATCTCGTCGCGTTCGCTCCCACTGAGTTCGTCGGAGAAGAGTTTCTCGAGTTCTGACAGCGTGGGGGGCGGCGACTTTAGCTGCTCGTCCAGCGATTTCGCGAGCAGTGTGAACAGCAACATTTTGGGCATCCAGGGCATTTCGATGAACCCCTTCGGTCGCGGCAGTTCGAGTTTGGAACCTGCGGCGTCAATCAGTTTTTTGGCGAGATCGGGAGCCAGCGGCTGGGCCGGGCCGCGCAGGTGGTCCTTTTCAATCTCGCGGTCGATCACGTATCCGAGGACCAGACCTTGGCGTTGCCGCGGCGCGCGAGTCAGTGCCGCGAGTTTGGACTTTTCTTCGGATTTCAGGTTGTTCTGCAGCAGAGCCGTTTCGAGGATCGAGACGACTTCGTCGAGTTCCTGTTCCGTGAGTGTTGGGACCTGCTTGGCGACTCTGGCCATCGGACCGAACTCGGCCCAATCCTGCGAACTGCGTTCATCGGCCTGAGCCTTGCGGAACGATTTCACGCGGGTGAGTTTTTGGGCGTTCGACCTGGCATTCCGCAGATCGTCATGCTGGCCGGCGTCGAGCGTGGCGAACCAATCGTAGTAGCGAGTCATTGTGAGCTGGAGCCTGGGGTCGGCCTGCACGTCGGCGTGAAGCGCGAGCAGCTGGTCTTGCTGCTCGCGGGGCAGGGCGCGGAAGGTCTGGTAGTTTTTCCGAATCCGCACGCGCTCGCCATCAGACATTTTTTCGACGCGCCGCCTTGCGACCTCAAGCGAGTCGCGGTCGGAAACCGGGATGTCGGCGCCCGACAATGCGCACAGCGTTCCCAACAGCGCGACGACCGCGCCCACTCCGAATCGATGTCGACCGTGAGTTGCGTCATTCATGGCCCGGGTCCTCCGTGGCGAACACGGCGCTGCTCTGCAGCATTTTCAAAAACTCGCCATTTCCAGCGGCCTGATACTCATCGAATTGTTCAAGGATCGGTAGCAGCGTTAGCATTTCGTCAGTTTCGTTGGGAATCCAACGCCGCGTGGCGAGGTATCCAACTCCCGCGACGATCAACAAGCCAATCACCCAGGCGCCCAGGATGGACCCTTGGCGCGTGTTTCGATACCAGTTGAAGCTGTCGAGCGGTCGCGGCTTTTGATCGATGGTCCGCAGTTGCGTCAGCGTCTTGCGGGTGAATTCCTCGGACACCTTGACCCGCGGCAGGATACCCAGGAGATCCCAAGTGCGCGACAAAACGTCGACTTCATGGCGGGCGATCGAACTTCGCGCCAGGGCGGTTTCAATGTCCTGGGTTTCGGAGTCATCCAGTTCTCCGTCCAGGTACGCGGTCAGGTTTTCGCGTTGTTCTTGTGAGAGTCGTGGAATCTTTTCCATGATCGCTCCAAATGGTGGCCCAGCCGGTCACCCCTCCAGCAACTCGCCGGAGAAGCTTCCTTGTGTGACGTACGGCTCCAAAATCACCCGGAGATTCTCCCGGGCCCGCGACAGCAACGATTTGATCGCCGCCGGACTCATGTCCATTGCCGATCCGATGTCCGCGTAACTCATGTCTTCAAATTTGTGCAGCAGGACCGCCATGCGCTGGCGGTCGCTGAGTTCTTCCAAAGCCACTTGCACAACCTTGCGCAATTCGTGTTTGTCGACCTGCCGAGTCGGCATGAGACCGGACTTCTCGGTCAGGACTTGTTCCTCGGGACGGGCTCCCAGCGGTCCCGACTCGCGTACTTTCAATGGCACTTCGCGCCGCCGGCCGCGATTTCGTCGGGTGTTGCTCGCGAGGTTGTTGGCGATGCGGAACAACCAGGTCGAAAACTTGGCCGTCGCTTGATAACCATGGCGCGCTCGATAAATCCTCAAGAACACATCCTGAGCCAGATCCTCGGCTGCTTCCTGACTCTGCAGGATGTGCGTGAAAACACTGACCACGCGGTCCTGATAGGCCTCGACCAACTGCGTGAATGCCGACTCGTCGCCGTCCTTCGCGCGCAGCATCAACCGCACGTCGGGATCGCGCAACGCAAGTTGTTGTTCAGTTTCCGCGGCCGTGATGTTTTCCATGGCCTACCATGCGTGTTCCTGGTCGGCTGAAGTACTTCCTCCACACCGGTTCCACGAAGGCATCCGCCCAAGCCGCACGACCGGGCCGTCTTGGCCGCGGAAACAGGTTGGACGTGTCATTAAACCCCCAGTGCCGCTTTGGGTTTCGGTTCGTCACCGGTGCGTCTAAATAGCCGGAGTTGCTTACCGGCAGAGTCTTGAATCCAGGCAGCGGGAGCCATTTTTCTCTCTCCCTTCCAATGTCAGACGAAGGTGTCCGGAGAATTATAACTGCTGACAGACGTTCCGGTTAGCCTGGTTGGAAACTCAACGAGGTCGTCGTGCGGTCGCGCGACGTGCAACCTCGAATCGACGATCCGATCCAGCGGCAGTCCAAGCTGGGAATCGAACGACGACCGCTGGAAAAGCCGATTGGACGCCGTTGGGATACCGATAAATGGTGACAGACTGCCGCTTTGCGCGGCAGCGGCGGACGGTGGTTGGCAGCCGAAGGTCGACGACGGGGGCACCATGCAACGCGGAATCAACGTGCTGGCTTTGGTGAAGGAGACGGAGCGGTACATCTTTCTGTACGACGACGAAAGTTCCGAGACTCTGCTGCAAAAGCTGGGAGAATTCGCGTCCAGCACCGACTTGAACTTCTCGTGGTATGACGCGGCCGTCCTCAGTCAGAAGCTGCGACGACTGCGCCCCAAGGCGGGTTCCGACACCGAGCCCAATCTGGAATTCCCTGAATTCAGCCGGTGAACCGGTGATCGGGCCGATGCCGACCGGCGACCCGTCTCCATGTCCACCGTCCGCGATCATGCACGCCGCCATCGCCGCCTTCCTGCAGTTTCTGCGCATCGAGCGGAACGCGTCGCCGCTGACTCTCAAGTCCTATCACGAAGATCTCGAGAGCGTGCGTGAGTATTTCGAGACGCAGGTGGGCCGGTTTCCTTCGGCAGACGAAGTGACGACGGCTGAACTGCGCGGATACGTTGCGTACCTGCACGACTGCCAGTACGCACGTGCGACGATGGCTCGACGCCTGGCGTGCCTGCGGAGTTTCTTCCGTTACTGCTGTCGCGAGGGCCTGTCCGCGTCGAATCCGGCGAAGGCGCTTCGCACCCCGCGAGCGGGTCGCCGTCTACCGCACTTCCTGACGTGCGAGCAAGTCGCGGCGCTGTTGGAGGCACCGCCGGCCAACACGCCGATGGGACTTCGTGATCGGGCGATTCTCGAGACGACTTACTCCGCGGGGCTTCGCGTGGCGGAAGTTGTCGGGCTGAACGTGACCAGTTGGGACCGCGACGCGGGCATCCTGCGCGTGCTCGGCAAGGGTCGCAAAGAACGGATCTCGCCGGTCGGACGCTACGCGTCCGCCGCACTGTCGCGCTGGCTGGAGGTTCGCGAACCCGATTCCACGGCGTCCGCGAATCACCAGGCTGCTATGTTCCTCAACAAGCGAGGTCGCCGGCTGACGACTCGCAGCGTGGGCCGGATGCTCGAGAAGTACATTTCGCTCACCGGTCTCGATCAATTGACCAGCCCGCACACGCTCCGACACAGCTTTGCCACGCACCTGCTCGACGGCGGAGCCGACTTGCGAAGCGTTCAGGAACTGCTGGGTCACAAAAGTCTGACGACGACTCAGATCTACACCCACGTCAGCACGAAACGACTGCGCGAGACGTACGAGAAGGCTCACCCACACGCAGCCGGGGCACAGTCAAACCGCTGACGATTTGCGCGGCCGATCCGCCCCTCCAGACAATCCGGTTCGATGCCCGAGTCGACGAAGGATTCGCGAAGATTTTCGCGTCAGCTTTGCACGACACCAGCCCGGCGCGTATGCTAGTGCCATCGTTTTCATCCACTGGTGTTCTTACGGTGGGCGTCCCGCGTCCTCCGTTTTTCATTTCCTTTTTTCAGGAGTCCGGGCCATGTCAAGTGGTGACAACGTTACGTTGGATGTGTCGGGAGTCGCCTCACGGATTCAAGCCGTGAGGCAGGACGTGGTTGCAGTCAATCAACTGCTGGCTTCGGCCCGCCGTGTGCGACTGTGGCTGATCTTGGTCGTTGTGGTTTGGCTGGGGGCCGTCGTTTGGTCATTTCTGGGAATGGTCAATCGGGTTCTCAGCGAAGAATTTCGAAAGGAGATGACCGAAGCAGCGCGACCCCAGATCGATGCGCAGACGGCGCAGGTGAAGAGCCAGGCGGAGAAGTTTTGGAACAACGCTCAGCCCGTGTTGACCGAGGCCTTCAACAAGCAGTGGGAAAAGGACACCGAAAAGTTCACGAGCTCGCTCGAATCCCAGCGCGACCTGTTGAAGGAGAACCTGCAGAAGCGGGTTGAGGAGGAACTCAAGGGACGCTACGAGAAGATTGTCGAGAAGCATCGCAAACTTCTGGAGGCGGAATTCCCGGTCGTCAAGGATGAGGAGACGCACCAGCGGATGGTGGACAATCTGTCGGTGGCCATGACAGATCTGGTGGAGAAGTACTACTTCGAGGAGTTCAAGCGGCACCTGGCGCGAATGGACAAGACCTGGGAGGATTTCCCGATGGTGGATGCGCCGGATCCGAAAGATCCGGAACAATCCAGTCTCGCGAGCCAACTGGTCGTGGAGTTGCTGGATCTGGTTCCGTTGTTGATTACGGCCAGCCAGGAAATCCCGATGGAAGAGGGCACACCCTGATCCTTCGTGTCCTAGCGTGCTCTGAAGTCTTCGTTTGAACCAACCTCAACCAGAAACCACAAGGAACCACCCATGTCAGAGAATACTCCGAGTCCGGCAGGTGCTGCGTCCGCGGACCTCACGTCCGCGCTGCAGCAGGCAGAACGTGAACTGGCCGCCTTGAAGGTCAAACTCCGCTCCTCATCAAGACTCACCGGCATCGTTGGCCTGGTGATCCTGGCGTTGCTGAGCGGTTACTTTTACTACGGCTACACCGAGATCAACTCGTTACTGCAGCCTAAACAGATCGTCAACGCCGCTTCAGATTTCATCGACCAGCAACTGCCTGAGATTCGTCAGCAGTTGGAAAGTCAGATCAAGAACAACTCGGGCGAGTGGATGCAGACGGCGAGCGACGAAGCTTTGAACGCGATTCCGCAGCTTCGCGCCGCCATCGAAGATTTTGCCATCGACCACATGAACGAAGTGATGGATCAGGTGGCGACGATCACCGAAGACGAATTCCGCAAGTTCATCACCGACAATCGTGAACTTGTGGAAACCACATTCAAGGAACTCGCCGACAACCCCAAGGTGTCGGATGAGTTGCTCAAGCAGTTGGAAGCGGCGCTCGACCAGCAGTTGGGTGTCGAGATGAAATCGCAGGCGGAGGACCTGCTGGACTTGCTCGCCAAACTGGCCGACGAGGTCGAGAGTCTCAGGGAAGGGAAGAATCTTGGCGAACTGGAACGTAAGAAACGCAGCATTCTGATGATCGCCCGGCGCTTACAGCACGATCAGGCACTGACGAGCGAAGGGGACGATCTCGAAATGTTGAAACCGCTGCAGGAAGCGGTGAAAGGTGCCGCAGCCGAAAAGGACGCCGGCTGAAGTTCGCGGTTCGCTCATCTTGATCGGCGCGCAGTCAACAACGCCGACGGCGTGCGGGGTGGAATTGCCAACCCCGACACGCCGCCGGCGCTTTGTTTTGCGACCAGCGCGAACTACTTTCCAGCCGACTCGAATTTGAAGATTCCCTGTCCGTTCGGAGTGACGATGGTGAAATACACCTCGCCCTGTTCGTCCTCGCCGTAGGAAATGACAGGCAGATTGGGTCCCGGGATTGAATAGTTGCCAACGACCTGTTTTTTGTCAGCGTCGTATTTCAAAGCCCAGAGTCGTCCTGATACGTAGTCGGCGTACAGGTAGCAACCGATCAGTTCCGGAACCTGCTTGCCGCGGTAGACGCTGCCGCCGGTGATCGACTTGCCGACCTCGTGGTCGTACTCCCAGATCGGTTCGACCATGTCGGAATTCGCATCCACACCCTTCGAGCCAAACGGATGCTGCGACTCGCGTCGGTTCCAGCCAAAGTTGCCACCCTTCACGACCAGGTTGATCTCTTCCCAAAGATTCTGACCGACGTCGGCGGCCCAGAGGGCTCCGGTCTGGCGATCGAACGCCAGCCGCCACACGTTGCGGAAACCATACGCGTAGATTTCCGGTCGGGCTCCGGCGACGTTCACGAACGGGTTGTCTTTCGGGATGGCGTACAACTTGTTTCCCTCCGCGTGATCGACGTCGATCCGCAGAATTTTCGCCAGCAACGTGTCGAGGTTCTGTCCGTTTCCGAACGGGTCGTTCGCACTCCCGCCGTCTCCCACCGCGACGTACAAGTGGCCGTCCGGCCCAAACGCGATCGTCCCGCCCTTGTGGTTCCAGAACGGGTGTTCGATCCGCAGCAGTTCGCGCTCGCTGGAGACGTCGGCTCGGTCCGCTTGCCCCTTCGCGACTCGAAACTCCGACACGACCGTCGTGTGCGGCTTGTCGACCGTGTTGTAGAAGAGGAAAAACCGTCCGTTCCGTTTGAACCTCGGGTGGAACGCCATCCCCAGCAGCCCCTCTTCATTTTCCGAGTCCTTGTAGACGACCTTCTTGCTCAGATCGAGAAACACCTTCGTCGCCTGGGGACCGGGTTTGTTCTCGAACACGTGGACAACACCCTGCTGCGTCGGCACGAAGATGCGATTCGATCGGTCTCCGGCGTGGGTCAGCAGGATCGGTCGCAGCGGCACCGGCTTGCCGTCGTCTCCCTCGGGATTCCAGCCCGACCACTTGAGTTGCGGGAAGGCGAGCGTCGTTTTCACCGCCAACTCGCCATCGACCGGGTTCGGCACCGTGCCGTTCTTCAGCTCGCGAATCTTGATGTTGCGGAACGCGACCGGGTTCCCGTGGTCCTGCAGGCAGATGTGCCCTTTCGTCGGCTTGCCGAAGTTCGGGAACTTCGCGAACTTGCTCGCCGCGACCCGCTTGTTCCAGTCATCGCTCCCCTTCTGAAACCGAGCGTATCGCAGACCGTTCACGTTGATCTCGCACTGCTGCGGCGTCACGCGAAGTTGCACGTGGTTCCATTCGCCGGCCGGGCGCGTGGCATCGACCATCGGTTCTGGTTTGTAGAGTTGATACAGCCAGCCCGCCTTCTGCGGATCGTGGCCGTCCTTATTGTCCTGCACCTGAATCTCCGGCCCGGTGTGCCACGGAGCCTCGCCGTCCTCCGTGACGTGAAACATGATCCCGCTGTTGCCCCCCTTGGAAATCTTAAACTCAATCGACAATTCAAAACTGTCGTACTGCTCGACCGTGACAATGTCCCCGGCCCCACCACTCACGCGAGTCAACTCGCCCCCCTGCGCCTGCCAGCCGTCGCCGATTTTGTCCTTGCGATAGTTCCGCCAGCCGTTGGTGCTCTGCCCGTCGAACAACAGCCTCCACCCGGCCCGTTGTTCCGAGTCCGAGAGTGTGTTTTGCGAATTCTCTCCGGCCGCTCGCGCTGCAAACGGAACCAACGTCGCGGCGACAAAAGCCACGACGAACGAATGACGAACGAATCGAAATGGCAGCGCGGTGGAAATCATTGGGCAGACTCCGAGCAAGCGAGGGACGTTTCAAACCAAGCGGCCAAGGTAGACGGCCTGCAAGCGGACTGCAAGCGACCACGTCTGCTGGTAGTGGTACAGTTTGGCGAGCGGAGGGCGTCAGCCCTCCGTGAATTCGGCTGGTTGCTCGGGGGCCTCACGGCCTCCGCTCGCCAAACTGTACTACTACCCGTCTGCTCCCCTCGCCCCCAAAGGGGTGCGGAGCCGAGGCTTCATCACAGCAGATGCCACTTCTTGCAGGCGGGGCAACGCTCGTAGCGTTTGGTCCCGAGGTTGATCCCGAACAGCGGGCGAGCGTACACGGTGCAGCAGTCGGGACACGTCGCGTGCCCCAACAGTAGCCGACCGAGTTCCCAGTTGCCGGCCAGCAGCCAGCACAGCACGACCAGCATGGCGAGGAAGTACGCCACGACCCACATCCCGACGATCGGCGTCCACACTTTCTCGCCCCAGCCGAAGGCATTGATTGCTTTCAGGTAAATCGGAAAGTTGCCGAAGAAGTGCAACGCCATCGCTGCCGGTACACCGAACCATCGGCCTCGGATGGCGACCGCGGTGAACGCTCCGTGAATCGCGCACACCATGAACCGTTCGTTGATGAAACCGCCCAATTGCCAGAACGGAAGCGCGGCGATATCGGGTTGCTCGCGATGCAGTATCTCGGCGATAAACCAAATCTCGCCGATCCCGAATCCCAGCCCGAGGGCCATCGCCACGCGCACCGCATTCTCGCGTGACAGGCGTCGCCCGACGAACGGGATCAACAGCGGCCACAACTTCGCCGGTTCTTCGGTGACCGGCGCGTAAAAAGTCTTCACGAAACCGTGAGTCGCCACGTCGGGCATTCGCGGCCAGACCGCATGGTCCAGCGGCACCCGCACGCCGTAGTACGCGAGCGGGCTCATCGGCAATTCGAGCACCAGCAATAGTGCGAGCAGACCCCACTCGTTCCGCGGCGATCGCCATCCGACGAATCCGCCGATCAACGCGAGCGACAGCACCGTCGTGATGATGGCTGCGATGTAGGTGCCCATTTCGCACTTTCTCCTCTCGCCCCCGAAGGGGGTATAGGGGTTGGGGGGTGAGGGACTGGCGTCTCTGAACTTCGTTTGCGAACAACGTCCGTGGTAGCCCGGCCCCATCACCTTACCCCTCTTCCTCAATGGGGAGAGGGGACACGCTGATCGCACTCTCCGCCATCTCCCCCGCGTGGTAGCTCGACCGCACGAACGGACCGCTGGCGACCATGCTGAAACCGAGCGTGCGGGCCAGGCGGCCGATTTCGTCGAACTCTTCGGGCGGGAGGTAACGCTCGACGGGGAGGTGATCCGGCGACGGTTGCAGGTACTGGCCGAGAGTCAGCATGTCGCAGCCGACCGAGCGCAGGTCGGACAGGGTCTCGAACAGTTCGTCGTGCGTTTCGCCGAGGCCCAGCATGAGGCCGCTTTTCGTCGGCGTGTCGGGAGCCGTCTGCTTGACCTGGTCGAGCAGGTTGAGGGTCCGGCGGTAATCGGCATTGCGGCGGACTCGGTGGTACAACCGCGGGACGGTTTCGGTGTTGTGATTGAACACGTCGGGCCGCGATTCGATCACACGGCCGATCGCCGCGCGGTTGCCGAGGAAGTCGGGAGTCAAAACCTCAACCTTGGCACCGGTGCGCTCGCGCACGATCGTCACGCAGCGGAAGAAGTGTTCGGCTCCGCCATCCGGCAGGTCATCGCGCGTGACGGACGTGATGACGACATACTTCAAACCCAGGCGCATCGCCGCCTCGGCGACACGATCGGGTTCGTCGGCCTGCAACGCTTCGGCCTTCCCTTTGGGGACCGAGCAAAACCCGCACGGGCGCGTGCAAACATTGCCGAGGATCATGAACGTCGCCGTCTGCTGCGACCAGCACTCCGTGCGATTCGGGCACTTGGCACTTTCGCACACAGTTTCGAGCCGCAAGTCTTCGATCACCGCGTTCGTGTACGCCATCCCACTCTGAGGCAATGGCCGACGAAGCCAGGGCGGCAGGCGTCGCCGTGGGGCAGTTGGCGGCGGTTCGAGCGTGACGATGGGCAGCATGTTTCAGTTTCAGATATCAATCAAATTCTCCCCTCTCCCCCGGAGGGGAGAGGGAGTTTGTTATCACGCAATCGCCACGACCTGTCGTGAACGTCGCAGTGATGGATGACCGGAGTACACGTGGAAGTTCTCGTAACCGAACCGCGACGACAGATTGCGGATCAAACTCTCGCGCACCGTGTGCATCGGCGTCGGGCGCAGTCGCTGTGCGGCCAGCGACGACACGCGACTGCCCGACGGCAGCGAGACCATTCGCTGGAGGTCCATGCTCGGCGACGCGTTCACGAACAGCCCGTGATGCGTCACGCCCGACCGTACCGTCACGCCGAGCGCGGCCAGTCGTCCGCACCGGCACCACACGCCCGGTTCCGTCGCTTCGCGCCAAACCGAAACGTGCAGCTCGCGGCAGACATCCAGCAGCGCCAACTCCAGCCGAGCCCGAAGTTCGGCCAAGCCGACACCCAGCCTCTGCACGGGCATGATCGGGTAGGCTGCCAACTGCCCTGGCCCATGCACGATGGCTCCACCTCCGCGGTTGACCCACCGCACCTCCATGTTCCGCACTGTGAATTCTTCGGGCTCGCACGCCAGGTGCGAATGACTCGCCTCGCGTCCCATCGTGACCAGCGGTGGGTGTTCGCAAACAAGCAGCGTCCCGCAACGGTCGCGGCGCTCGGCAACCTCCTCGGCCAGCCGTTCTTGCAACCACAGGCACGAATCGAAATCGACCAACCCCAGCAGATACACGTCCAGCGACTGGTGGCGGGTCATCGTGTAGTCGAAACTCGCGGTGATCATCGTTTCGATTTTGTAGCAGAGGCGGGAAGGGGTCACAAGCAGAGGCCAGATGCCAGAAGCCAGTCGTCAGGACATTGATCATCCGTCAACCACTGACTTCTGGCTTCTGATTCAGTAGCGAACCCCTCTCCTTTCGGCTATCCTGCCTCTCTCATCCAGAGCCTCTCGGCTCGCATTGTGTGCTGCGTGATCAGGATCCGTTTGCGATGAACAACGACTCGACTCCGGCGGTCCAGACCGAGGACCCAGCCCCGCCTGCCGTCACTCCGCCTCGCGTGCAACTCAATCCCACCGTCGATCCGGAAACTGACAAGCCGGTGCCGCAGTACGCCAGCGCCGCGGCCATCTCGATAGACGCATCGGCGGAATCGCCCGCACCGCCGCCAGCGCGCGTCGTATCCGCGTCGCCCGTCGAAGTGCCTCGCAAATCGCAGAAGGAAGACTTGGAAGCCAGTCTCGAAGCTGAAATTAATGCGGCCTTGTCCGGCGTGTCGGGTCTGAGCGAAGCATCGCCCGCGGCCGTCGTTGCCGAAGCGGCGACGACGGCCGTTCAGGAAGACCAGCTTCTGCCGGGGACGAAGCTCAAGGGAAAAGTGCAATCCGTCCACGGTGACAGCGTGATCGTGGATGTCGGTTTCCGTGCGTCGGGCGTCGTCCCGACTCGGCAGTTCGATCAGAACAAACTGCCACAGCCGGGGTCCGAATTGGACCTTGTCGTCGAGAATTACAATTCGGATGAAGGCTTGGTGCATCTCAACCTGCACAAGCAAACCGTCACCAAGCCCGCGGGCAACTGGGATGCGGTTTCCGAAGGGCAGATCGTCGATTGCATGGTCGTCAAGACGAACAAGGGCGGTCTGGAAGTGACCGTCAGCAGTCTGCGCGGCTTTCTGCCGGCGGGGCAGGTTGACGTCAGTTTCGTCTCCAACCTCGAACCGTATGTCGGCCAGAAACTGCGGGTGAAGATCCTCGAAGTCAATCCGAAAAAGCGCAACCTCGTGGTCAGCCGCCGGGCGTTTCTCGAAGCGGACGTCGCTGAGAAACGAGTGGAGATCTGGAAGACGCTCGAAGTCGGCCAGAAGCGCACTGGCACGGTCAAGACGCTCAAGGATTACGGCGCGTTCGTGGACATCGGCGGGGTCGATGGCATGATCCACGTCGGTGAGATGAGCTGGAGCCGGATCAACAAGCCGTCCGACATCTTGTCCGTCGGCCAGCAGGTCGAGGTGCAGATTCTCTCGATCGATCAGGAGAAACAGAAGGTCAGCCTTGGCATGCGACAGCTCATGGCCAATCCGTGGCAAATGATCGTCGAGAAGTTTCAACCGGCGAGCGTGGTCCACGGCAAAGTGACCAAGACGACCGAATTCGGAGCGTTCGTAGAACTCGAACCGGGCGTCGAAGGCATGGTCCACATCAGTGAGCTCGACCACCGCCGAGTCCACCGCGTAGCCGACGTTCTCAACGTGGGCGATGAAAAAGATTTTCAGGTCATCTCCGTCGATGCCGAGAAAAAGCGGATCGCTCTGTCACTGAAGCGCCTCATCGCCAAACCCGACGCGCCGGCGAAGAAGACGGACGAAGACTTGTCCCCCAGTGGCGGACAGACCTACGAACGCAAACGCAAGGAACCGCTGAAAGGCGGCGGCACCGGCAGCGGCGGCTTGCTGTTTGGCAATCCGCGGTGACGTGTGCGTGGGAGTTTTCGACCTTCTTGACTGCTGACTTGGCGAGGTCGCCGCATGGGTACGGAGAGAGGTGTCAGTGTAATGGGGTGAGAGAGTGTGGAGGTGACACCACGCGTCCCCGTCACGCTCGCACTCTCTCACCCTCACACAACGGACGTGTTTGATCCTCCTTCGTGCGGAGAGAATCAATCTTCACGTACTCTCTTCACGCGGTACGAACCGTCGTAGTGGCCGTAGTCCTGACTCGTCACGCCGCTTTGAACGGTTCCCTGAAACGCGGGTTGAGGGCCGAGGATCGTGACCTTCACGACACCGGTTTGACCCGGCCGGACGGCTCCGGAATGAACCGCGGCCACGGCCAGCGAGCTGTCGAGCGTGTACGTGTCGGTCCCCCACAGCGAACCCTCGGCGGCTCCCGTCACGCGGAAGAAAAACACTTTGCCCACCTGGCCCCGCAGGTTTTACAGCCGGCCGGGGTCGGGCTGGATGTTGTCCGGTTCGATCTCCTCCATCGACCGCACGCTGCGCAGGTCCGCGAGCTTGACCTGCTGCTCGCCGAACTGCCGCGTGGTCACGCGCCGCGACGACGCAGCGATCGTCCCGGCGATCTTCATGTCGTCAGTGTGGATCACGTCGTCCTTTCGAATTTCAAACCGATCCGCGGGCAAGGTCTCGCGGATTTTCTCGAGAATCTGCTCGGCGCGATGCACCACCTCCAGGTTCGGATGCTTGGTCGCCTTCAGCAGGGCGGGGATGGCCCGGTCGTGAAACTCGACCAGCGCGGAACTTGCTTCCTCCCGCGTGCCAAAATCCGGGCTGGAGAGCTTCGCGAGGTGTTCGTCAATCCGTTTCGAGATCGACTCTTCGACCCGCGTCGCCAGTTCGATCCGTCGAATCTCCGCGACTGGAATCTGGACGGTGCCATAGCGAGTTTGAACCTCCAGCCGCGCATCATGCGCCACGACCCGCAACGTGCTGCCGTCGCCAAAATGGGCCTCGACCTCTAGTGCTCTGTCACAGCTTAATTGTCGGGTAAACCGACTTTGGTTTTGTTCGGGCGTCGTCAATCTTCATTTGCCAATCGACGCCACGCTGGGTGTCGTTGACATCCGTTGACCACGCTTCTGTTT
>Ga0233424_10000312_pt1 | contig 65225 bp, 66 predicted proteins | sample Watercolumn_Towu_FD_181011 | JGI IMG/M metagenome (GOLD analysis project Ga0233424, IMG submission 181011) | Freshwater microbial communities from Lake Towuti, South Sulawesi, Indonesia - Watercolumn_Towuti2014_125_MG | ecosystem: Environmental > Aquatic > Freshwater > Lake | place: Indonesia... | reverse complement strand
CGCTCCGTGATCTGCTTGACCGCCTCGATCTTGAATTCTTCTGGGTAGGGTTGCTTGCTTTGCATGGCACCTCCGATTGGGCCTCAGTTTGAGGCTCGAAGGTGTCTACTGGACCCGGGTCGATTCATAGGGGGCCGGCTCCCAGCTGACTTCCTCAACTGTGATTACGGGTATCTCCCAGCATCGCATCTAGCCAATATAGGTCTGCTCGCCAGCGCCCGGCGACTTGGCGAACCTTCTACTTGGCAAGTCGTATTGCATGAAGTGCGCATGGCGGGGTTCTCGCCTGGGTGGCACCTTTTTGTCCCACAGACCAGGTCGGCAGCAGCAGATTCCGCAAGCACTTCCCAGGCGGCAAGAGCCTCCGCCGAGTGCATGAGTGCAGGCCCGCCGCCCATGTAGACGCAAACGGCGAGAACCTCCCCCAGCTCCTTCTTCACGGCACCGAGTCGCCGAAGCGCCTTGATATGAAAGCCGATGCAGCCAAAGCATCCTTGCGTCACGCCAATCGCCAATGCGACCAGCTCCTTTTGCTTAGCACTGACTGATCCATCGGCCATTGCCGCCTGCGCCAGTGAAACATCGCGGAACGCGGGGCGATTCAAATCGCCAGCGCCGTCGTGTGCTTCACCTCCTCCATCACCGCATAGGTGCGGGTCTCCCGCACGCCGGGCAGGGTCCAGATCACGCTGCCGATGAACTCGCGGTAGTGGCCCATATCGGCCACCCGGGTCTTGAGCAGGTAGTCAAAACCGCCGGCCACCAGATGGCATTCCAGGATCTCGGGACGGGCTTGCACGGCGGCCTTGAAGTTGTCCATCACATCGTGCACCGTGCGGTCCAGCAGGATCTCGATGAAGACCAGCATCGAGGCCCCCAGCTTGGCCGGGTTGAGCCGGGCCTCGTAGCCCAGGATGTAGCCCTCGCGGGTGAGGCGCTTCACACGCTCCAGCACCGCCGTGGGCGAGAGATGCACCGCCTCGGCCAGCTTGAGGTTGGAGATGCGCCCGTCCGCCTGCAGCACGCGCAGGATGCGGGCGTCGATCTTGTCGAGTTCTTCGGTCACCGGATTTTTCTCTGAGGAAGCGTCAATGTTCTGAATTTAATTCAGATGACGGACAAATAAAGTCCCGGCAGTCACTAATGAGAGGTCCGCCATGAGCGCTTTTCCCCTGCCCCCGGAGTCGCCCCGCCTGCCCAGCCCCTACCGGGACGAGATGCCCGTGGTGCAGGCCTTGGCGGCGAGTGTGAGGCTGGACTGGCCGGCGGTGCTGGCCACGGCCGCGCCCTGGGTGGACCAGGTGCGCGCCAACCCGGCGCCCTTCTGGGCCATGGAATCCCTGCTGCGCGAGTACCCCATCACCAGCGCCGAGGGCCTGGCCCTGATGCGTCTGGCCGAGGCCCTGCTGCGCGTGCCCGATGTGGAGACCGCCATCGCCCTGACGGCCGACCAGCTGGGCAAGGCCGATTTCGACGCCAGCGCCGAGGGCCCGCACAAGCTGCTGGCCGGCCTGGCGGCCAGCGCCATCGGCCTGTCCAAGAAGTTCCTGCCCGAGGCCGAGAACGAGGGCGGCCTGTTCAAGCGCCTGGGCGCGCAGACGGTGGTGGCCGCCACGGTGCGCGCCATCCAGCTGCTGGGCCGCCAGTTCGTGCTGGGCCGCAGCATCCAGGAGGCCATGGGCGAGGCCGATGCAGCCCGCAAGGCCCAGGCTCAGCTGCGCTTCTCCTACGACATGCTGGGTGAGGGCGCCCGCACCGAGCACGATGCCGAGCGCTACCAGGCAGCCTATGTGGGCGCCATCAAGGCCATCGCGGCCGGCCGCAAGGCCGAGTCGCCCGAGGGTGCCGACGGCATCTCCATCAAGCTCAGCGCCCTGTTCTCGCGCTACGAGGTGCTGCAGCGCGAGCGCGTGTTCGCCGAGCTGCTGCCGCGTGTCTGGCAGCTGATCGAGCTGGCGGCCCAGGCCAATATCAACCTCACCATCGACGCCGAGGAGGTGGACCGCCTGGAGCTCTCGCTCGATGTGCTGGATGTGCTGGCCGCCCGCATCGCCAGCCACTACCCGCAGTGGCGCGGCTTCGGCCTGGCCGTGCAGGCCTACCAGACCCGTGCCCGCCAGGTGGTGGACGAGGTGGCGGCCATCGCCCGCAAGCATGGGCTCAAGTTCATGGTGCGCCTGGTCAAGGGCGCCTACTGGGACGGCGAGATCAAGCGCGCCCAGGAGCAGGGCCTCTCGGCCTATCCGGTGTTCACGCACAAGCAGCACACCGATGTCTCGTATCTGGCCTGCGCCCAGGCGCTCATCGGCCATGCCGATGTGATCTACCCGCAGTTCGCCAGCCACAACGCCGGCACCATCGCCGCCATCCTGCAGATGGCCCGCGCGGCGGGGGCCAAGTTCGAGATGCAGCGCCTGCACGGCATGGGCGAGGGCGTGTACCGCGAGGTGCTGAAGGACCCCAGCATTCCCTGCCGCGTCTACGCCCCGGTGGGCGAGCACCGCGACCTGCTGGCCTATCTGGTGCGCCGCCTGCTGGAAAACGGGGCCAACAGCTCCTTTGTGCACCAGCTGGCCGATGCCGAGGTCAAGGTGGACGAGCTGCTGGCCTCGCCGCTGAGCCAGGTGCAGAGCACCGGCTCCCTGCCCCTGCCGCTGCACATCCTGGGCGATCGCCGCAACAGCCGCGGGGCCGACCTCACCGCGCCGGACGAGCGTGCGCCCATCGTGGCCGCCATCGCCGCGGCCCGCGTGCAGCCCGTGCCCGAGGCCTTTGCCGCCGATGTGGACGCCGCCATGGCCCGCCTGGCCGCCGGCTTCCCGGCCTGGAACGCCCGCCCCGTGGCCGAGCGCGCCGCCATCCTGCGCCGCGCCGCCGATGCGCTGGACGCGCGCCTGCCCGAGTTCTGCGGCCTGCTGGTCCAGGAGGCCTACAAGACCGCGGGCGACTGCATCGCCGAGGTGCGCGAGGCGGTGGACTTCCTGCGTTACTACGCCGACCAGGCCGAGCTGGAGCAGGAGCCTCTGCAAGGCCGCGGCGTCTTCGTCTGCATCAGCCCCTGGAACTTCCCCCTGGCCATCTTCGCCGGCCAAGTGGTGGCCGCCCTGGTGGTGGGCAATACCGTGGCCGCCAAGCCCGCCGAGCAGACGCCCTATGTGGCGCTGAAGATGGTGGAGCTGCTGCATGAGGCCGGCGTGCCGCAAGACGCCCTGGCCCTGCTGCACGGCCCCGGCGAGACCGTGGGCGCCGGCCTGGTGGCCCACGCCCAGACCGCGGGCGTGTGCTTCACCGGCTCCACCCAGGTGGCCCAGATCATCAACCGCACGCTGGCCGCCAAGCCCGGCGACGGCCTGCTGCCCCTGATCGCCGAAACCGGCGGCATCAACGCCATGGTGGTGGACTCCACCGCCCTGCCCGAGCAGGTGGTGGACGCCGTGGTGCAGAGCGCCTTCCGCTCGGCCGGCCAGCGCTGCTCGGCCCTGCGCCTGCTGTGCGTGCACGAGAGCATTGCCGGCGGCGTGATCGCCATGCTCAAGGGCGCGCTGCAGGAGCTGTGGGTGGGCCATCCCGCCGAGCTGGCCACCGATGTGGGCCCGGTCATCGACGACGAGGCTTTCGAAAACATCCAGCGCCATGTGGACCGCCTCAAGCGCGAGGCCCGCCTGATCGCCGAAGCCCCGGTGCACGATGCGCTGCCGCGCCTGGTGCGCCCCGTGGCCTTCGAGATCGCCAAGGTCGAGGATCTGGGCCAGGAGATCTTCGGCCCGGTGCTGCATGTGCTGCGCTGGGGCGGCGAGGCCGATGGCCTGATCGAGCGCATCAACGGCCTGGGCTATGGCCTCACGCTGGGCATCCAGACCCGCATCGACAGCCGCGCGCTGCGCCTGGCCGAGAAGGCACGCATCGGTAATGTCTATGTGAACCGCAACATCATCGGTGCCGTGGTGGGCGTGCAGCCCTTCGGCGGCGAAGGCCTCTCGGGCACCGGCCCCAAGGCCGGCGGCCCCAGCTATCTGCGCCGCTTCGCCGCCGTGCAGGCCTCGGCCGCTGCCGCCGCGCCCCTGGCCGCGCCCGCGGCCGGCGTCACCCCGGCCGTGGCACCCGCCTTTGCCGAGCTGGAGCAGGGCCTGGCCGCCTGGAGTGCCACCCCGCTGGCCCAGCGCGCCGCGGCCCTGCGCCGCGCCGCCGCCGGCCTGGGCGCCGAGAGCGCCGCCCTGGTGGCGGCCCTGGCCGCTGCTGCCGAGCAAGACCTGGCCCCGCTGGCCCTGCCCGGCCCCACGGGCGAGAGCAATGAGCTGCGCCGCCATGCCCGCGGTGTGTTCCTGGTGCTGGGTGCCGGCGCGGGCGAGGCCGATCTGGCCGCCGCCCTGGCCGCGCCCCTGCTGGCCGGCAATAGCGTGGCCCTGCTGGCCGATGCGGCCGGCGAGGCCCTGGCCCGCCGCCTGCAGGCCGAGCTGCCCCTGGGCGTGCTGCGCCTGGCCGGCGCCCAGGACAGCCTGGGCTGCTGGCTGGCCCCGAGCGGCCTGGCCGGCGTGGTGCTGGCCCGCGCGGGCGATGCCGAGCTGCAGCGCGCCCTGCGCCAGCAGCTGGCCGAGCGCCCGGGCGCCATCCTGCCCCTGGTCGCGGCCGCCGAGGCCCGCGATCCGCGCCAGCTCTACCGCTTCGCCGCCGAGCAGACGCTCACCATCAACACCGCCGCCGCTGGCGGCAACGCGGCCCTGCTGGCGGGCGGTCACTGAGGCCCCGGGGCGGGGCGCGGGGCCCCGCCTGCGCCCCGGCATCCTCTGGGACAATAGCCGTTTCGAACGCCTATTGCCGACGCCCCATGAGCGACACCAAGCCCGCCCTGCCCGACCACCTCAGCATCGACCCGCGCAGCCCCCACCATGTGGCCGCGGTCTTCGAGCACGACATCGGCATCCTGTTCAACGGCAAGGAGCGCGTCGACGTGGAGGAATACTGCGTCAGCGAGGGCTGGATCAAGGTGCCGGCCGGCCGCACGGTGGACCGCAAGGGCCGTCCCCTGCTGATGAAGCTCAAGGGCAAGGTCGAGGCCTTCTACAAGTAAGCCCCGCCGGCCCGCCTGCCGCCCGCATCGCGTCCGCGCCCCCGCCGCATGTACGCCGCCTTCTTCGGCCTGCGCCACGAGCCCTTCTCGATCGCGCCGGACCCGCGCTACCTCTTCATGAGCGAGCGCCACCGCGAGGCCCTGGCGCATCTGCTCTACGGCCTCTCGGGTGGCGGCGGCTTCGTGCTGCTCACCGGCGAGATCGGCGCGGGCAAGACCACGGTGTGCCGCTGCTTTCTGGAGCAGGTGCCGGCGCACTGCCATATCGCCTACATCTTCAACCCGCGGCTCACGGTCGAGGAGCTGCTGCGCACGGTCTGCGAGGAGTACGGCATCGCCCTGCCCGCGCCCGAGAGCGGGCCGCTCTCGCTCAAGGCCGTGGTGGACCGGCTCAACGCCTTTCTGCTGCAAGCCCATGCCGCGGGCCGCAGCTGCGTGCTCATCATCGACGAGGCACAGCAGCTCAGCGCCGAGGTGCTGGAGCAGCTGCGCCTGCTGACCAATCTGGAAACCAGCGAGCGCAAGCTGCTGCAGATCATCCTGATCGGCCAGCCCGAGCTGCGCGGCATGCTGGCCCGGCCCGAGCTGGAGCAGCTAGCCCAGCGCGTGATTGCCCGCTACCACCTGGGCGCGCTGGAGCCCGAGGAGACGGCCCAGTATGTGCGCCACCGCCTGGCGGTGGCCGGCGCCGCCGCCGCGGCCCTGCCCTTTGATGCGCGCGCGCTCGGCCTGATCCACCGCCTGAGCCGCGGCGTGCCGCGGCGCATCAATCTCTTGTGCGACCGCGCCCTGCTGGGCGCCTATGCCCAGGGCCGCGCCAAGGTGGATGCACGCACCGTGCGCCGCGCCGCGGCCGAGGTCTTCGAGGGCCCAGCACCCGCGCCGGCCGGGTCGCGCCGGGCCTGGCTGCTGGGCGGCGGATTGGGCTTGGGCCTGAGCCTGGTGGCCCTGGCCACGGCGGCTGCCCTGGGCCTGGGGCCGCGCCTGCCCTGGGGCACGCCCGAGCCCGTGGCCGCGCCGCAGGCGGCCAGCGCGCCCGCCTCCGAGGCGGCTGCCGCCGCGGCGTTGGCCCCGCCGATCGCGGCCTCGGCCGCCAGTGCCCCGGCGGAGCTGGCTGATGTATCGCCCGCCGAGCTGGGCCCTCAGGCGGAGCGCCAGGCCTGGGCTGCGCTGGCCCGGCTCTGGGCCCTGCCCGAGGCCGAGGCCCTGGCCGCGCAGGACGATCCCTGCCAGGCGCTCAAGGCCCGGACCGACGCGGCCCCCGAGACCGAGCCAGGCCTGCGCTGTTTCCGCAGCGAGGAGGGCTTGGCCCAGCTGCGTCTGCTGGACCGGCCGGCCCTGCTGCGCCTGCAGCCGCCGGAGCGTGGCGCGGCGCCGGTCTATGCCCTGCTGGTGGGCCTGGACGGCCGCCAGGCCCGGCTGCGCCTGCCCGATGGCCGGGTGCAGCGCCTGGACCTGCTGAGCCTGGCGCGCCTGTGGCGCGGCGAGTTCCTGACCCTGTGGCGCAGCCCGCCGGGCGGCTACCAGGGCCGCATCCTCAGCGACACCGGTCTGGGCTGGCTGGACCTGCAGCTGGCCCGCGTCTTCGATCAGCCGCCCCTGGCCCAGACCGTGGGCGACTCGCGCGCCCGCTATGACGCGGCCCTGCAAGCCCGGGTGGCCGCCTTCCAGCGCAGCCAGGGCCTGCGCAGCGACGGGCGCGCCGGCCCCATCACCCTGATGCAGCTCAACCGCGCCGCCGGCCTGGACGAGCCGCGCCTGGAACGTCCGCCCGCCTAGGCTCGCCATGTCCTACATCCTCGAAGCGCTGCGGCGCGCCGAATCCGAACGCGAGCGCGGCAAGGTGCCGGGCCTGCACAGCCAGGCCTGGGCCGAGGGCGCCGCCGCGGCGCCGGCCACGGGCCGTCCCGGGGCGCGCCGGGGCGCGCAGCCGCTGCTGATCGGCGGCCTGGTCTTGCTGCTGCTGGCCGGCGCGGGGGCTTATATGTGGTGGAGCCGTCCGGCGCCCGCACCGGCTCCCGTACTGGCCTCGGCTGAGCCGGCGCCGACGCCCGCGCCCGCGGCCTCCGTCGCGCCGCCGCCGCCACCCGTGCCGGCCGCGGCCTCGGCCCTGCCGCTGCCGCCTCCGCCGGTGGTGCTGCCCGCACCCGCGCCAGCGCCGGCTTCCACGCCGGCCCCGGCCGCCCGACCGGCCGCGCCCATCCCCACCCTGGCCGAGCTCAGCCCGGCCCTGCGCGCTGAGCTGCCGCCGCTGCAGGTGGGCGGCGCCATGCATTCGGACACGCCGGCCAACCGCATGCTCATCCTCAACGGCCAGGTCTACCGCGAGGGCGATGCCATCGCCCCGGGCCTGCAGCTGGAGCAGATCCAGCTGCGCAGCGCCGTGCTGCTCTACAAGGGCCAGCGCCTGCGCCTGAGCTACTGAGGCGTGGGGCGGGCCTCGCAGTCGCTCAGTCCTCGTTGCGGATGCCGGCCTCGCGCACCACGCGCGCATTGGCCTCATGCTCCTGGCGCACGCGGGCCGCGAAAGCGTCCACGCTGGCGGGGCTCACCACCATGTCCAGCTTGGCCAGGCGCTCCTGGATGTCCTTGGCCGCCAGCAGCTTGTTGAACTCGGCATTGATGCGCAGCTGCAGCTCGCGCGGCGTGCGGGCCGGCGCGAAGAGGCCGAACACCGAGCTGAGATTGGCCTCGGCATAGCCCAGCTCGGCCAGGGTGGGCACCTCGGGCAGGGTGGCCAGGCGCTGCGGCGCGGCCACGGCCAGCACGCGCAGGCGGCCATTGGCGATCTGGGCATTCAGGGCCGGGGCCGGGTTGGCGGTGAAGAGCTCGAACTGGCCGCCCAGCGCGTCATTGGTGACCTGGCCGCCGCCCTTGTAGGGGATGTGGTTGAAGCGCACGCCGGCCTTGCGGCCGATCTGCTCCAGCATCAGGTGGCCGATGCTGCCCATGCCCGAGCTGGCCATGTTCAGCGCGCCGGGCCGGACCTTGGCCTGGGCGATGGCGTCGGCCAGGCTCTTGCCCGTGAAGGCCTGGGTGGCCATCAGATAGACCGGGGCGTACATCACCTGGGCCACGGGGGCCAGGTCCTTGAGCGCGTCATAAGGCATGCGCGGCTGCAGATGCGGGTTGAGCGTGAGCGGGCTGATGGCGGCAAAGGCCAGGGTCTGGCCGTCCGGCGCGGCCTTGGCCACCTGGTCCATGCCCGTGGTGCCGCTGGCGCCGGGCTTGTTCTCCACCGCCACCGCCTGGCCCAGGGCGGCATGCAGGCGCTCGCCCAGCAGGCGGGCCACCGCGTCGCTGCTGCCGCCGGGTGCATAAGGCACGACGATGCGCAGGGGCTTGGCGGGCCAGGCCGGCTCGGCGGCCTGCAGGGCGCCGGGCAGGGCCAGGGGCAGCAGGGTGGCGAGCAGCCAGCGGCGGCGGGGCAGGGCGGACGGGGACTTGGGCATGGGGACAGCGGCGAAAAATGGGGGGGGCCGCAGGGTAAGCCATCCAGGTCCGGCTGCGCTTACAGTGCGGCGATGACGATCAGCAGCAGCTACCTCTACCTGGGCATTGCCATCGTGGCCGAGGTCATCGCCACCAGCGCGCTCAAGAGCTCGGAGTCCTTCACCCGCCTGTGGCCCAGCCTGCTCACCCTGGCGGGCTATGTGCTGGCCTTCTACTTCCTGTCCCTGACCCTGCGCAGCATCCCGGTGGGCATCGCCTATGCGCTCTGGTCCGGCGTGGGCATCGTGCTGATCTCCCTGCTGGGCTGGTGGGTGCACAAGCAGACCCTGGATCTGCCCGCCCTGCTGGGCCTGGGGCTGATCATCGCGGGCGTGCTGGTGATCAATCTGTTCTCGAAATCCGTGTCGCACTGAGGGGCGGGGCGCTCAAGCCCCGCCAGGCTGCCGCCAGGGCGAAGCGCGCCCGCTTCAGCAGCCCGGGACGGGTTTCGCACCACAGCAGGAGCGCGGCCCCCGACGCGGCGGCGTGCAGCCACAGCGGGCCCTCGCCGGCCGCCAGAGTCCAGCCCTCGCCGGCCCGCAGTTGCACGGGGGGCAGGGCCAGCCAGGCCGGGCGCATCAGCGCCAGCCGGCCCTGTTGCACCTGCAGATGCAGCGATGCGCGGGGCGGGGCGGCCAGACGCAGGATCTGGCCGGGTGCCAGGCTGAGGGGGCGGAAGACTTCAGGCATGGCGCCAGCCTAGGGGCCGGCGCAGGCCCTGCCCAGACACAAGCCGGCCGCTGTACAGCAGCACAGTGCCGGCGCCGACCCCTACACTCGCGGCATGAGCTTTCCCCGCATCGCATTCATCGGTGGCGGCAATATGGCCAGCGCCATCCTGGGCGGCCTCTTGCGCGCCGGTCGTCCGCCCGAATCCCTGCTGGTGCTGGAGCCCAGCGCCGCGCAGCGCGAGCGACTGGCCGGCGAGCTGGGCCTGCAGGCCTGCGCCGACGCTGCGGCCCTGAGCGCGGCCGGTCTGGACCAGGCGGCCCTGGTGGTCTGGGCCGTCAAGCCCCAGCTCTTTGCCGAGGCCGCCGCGCCCCTGGCCGGGCAGCTGGGCCAGGCCCTGCAGCTCTCGGTGATGGCCGGCATTCCCAGCGAGGCCTTGCGGCGCGCGAGCGGCAGCGAGCGCGTGGTGCGCGCCATGCCCAACACCCCGGCTCTGATCGGCCAGGGCATGACGGGGCTGTATGCCCGCGAGGCTGTCTCGGCCGCCGACCGCCAACTGGTGGAGCAGGTGCTGGCGCCCACCGGGGCCTGGCTGTGGCTGGCGCAGGAGTCGCAGATCGATGCGGTGACCGCGCTCTCGGGCTCGGGGCCGGCCTATTTCTTCTTCGTGGTCGAGTCCATGATGCAGGCGGCGCAGGCCCTGGGCCTGAGCGCCGAGCAGGGCCGCCAGCTGGCCCTGGGCACCTGTGCCGGCGCCGCGGCGCTGGCCCTGCAGTCCGAGGAATCGCCCACCCAGCTGCGCGAGAAGGTCACCTCCAAGGGCGGCACCACGCATGCCGCCATCAGCAGCCTGCAGGCCGACGGGGTGGATGCCGCCCTGCGTCGCGCCGTGCTGGCCGCCGCCCAGCGTGCGCGCGAGCTGGGCGAGGAATTCGGACGCTGAAGCCCGCAGCATGGGAATCGCGAGCCGTGCCGGCTTGCGCGCCTGGTTGCGCGCGCCCGGCTCCCTGAGCCGCCGTCTGGCGGCCCTGGGCAAGAAGTACGAAGTCAGCGTCCTGCGCCAGACCGTGGCGCCGCTGCGCGCGGCCGAGAAGCGCGCCCTGGGCCTGCCGCCGCGCGGCTGCACCGTGGTGCGCGAGGTGATCCTCAGCGTGGACGGCCGGCCCCTGGTCTGGGCCCGCTCGGCCCTGCACGGCGCGGCCCTGGCCGGGCCTTGGAAGGCGCTCAAGGGCCTGGGGTCCAAACCCCTGGGCCATCTGCTCTATGCCGACCCGCGGGTGAGCCGCAGCGAGCTGCAGCCGCGCCGCCTGGCCCGCCATGGTCACACCTGGCGCCAGATGGCCGGGCAATGGGAGGCCGCCACGGGCGCGCCGCCCTCGACCCAGATGCTGTGGTCGCGCAACTCGGTCTTCACCCGCCATGGCGCCCAGCTGCGGGTGATGGAGCTGTTCGCACCCGATCTGGGCGGCAGCCGCCCGCCGGGCAGCCGGCGCCGCCGCTAGCGGCCCAGCCAGGCCTGCAGCAGATGAGCCGGGGCCGGTTCGGCATCCGGGGCGGCGGGCAGCCAGCCGCGCTGGCCGGTGCGCAGGCTGCGCATGCAGCTGCAGCGCTGCTGCTGGGCGCGGGCGCCGGGACAGTCCTCGGCGGGCTGCAGATCGGTCTCGGGTGCCAGCAGCACGGGCACGGCGCCGAACTGGCCCAGGGCCACCGCCGTGGCCTCGCTCGGGCTGGCATACAGCGCCACCATGGCCGTGTGAAAGTCGCCTTCCGCCCGGCCGCCTTCGGGAGCCAGGCTCTGGCAGGCGCCCAGCAGCAGGGCGCTGGCGGGCAGGAGCAGCAGGCGGATCAGGTGGGCGGGCCGGATCATGGTCGGGGAGGGGGCTTCGTCGGATGCGTGCCGATTGTGAGCGCGGTGCGCGCTGCGGCCCATCGGATCAAGCCCTGAGATGACGGGGCCGCTGCCGCCGGGCTTTAATCAGGCCATGTCCAGCACGCCCGAACCGACCGACACCACCGATGCCGCAGCCCGCCTGGCCGAGGCCATCGCCTTCGCCCAGGCCCATGAATGCCCCTGGCCCCGCGACCCCGCGCAGGACCCCACCGCCTGGGGCGTGCACCATGAGGACCCGCCGCCCTGGAACCGCCTGCGCGGCCCGGTGCATGCGCGCGGGCCCCAGGGCGGGGTGGTCTGGCAGGGCGGGCGCGAGCTGGCGGCCTGGGGCGAGTCGGAGCGGCCCGACCTGACCTTCAGCGTGGCCAAGACCTATCTGGCCCTGCTGGCCGGCGTGGCCCAGCGCGAGGGCCTGCTGCCGGACCTGCACCGGCCGGTGGTCGAGCAGCTGCCGGGCATCGGTTTTGACAGCCCGCACAACCGCCCCATCAGCTGGGCCATGCTGCTGGATCAGACCAGCGAGTGGGAGGGCGAGTGCTTCGGCCTGCCCGACCAGGTGGACCGCTGGCGCAAGGTGGCGCACGACCCGCGCCCGGCCGGTGGCCCCAAGGGCGGGCCGCGGCCCCTGCAGGCGCCGGGCAGCTACTGGGAATACAACGATGTGCGCATCAACCAGCTGGCGCTGGCCCTGCTGCACCTGTTCCGCCGGCCTCTGCCCGAGGTGTTCCTGGACGAGATCCTGCGGCCGCTGGGCGGTGGCGCGGGCTTTGCCTGGCGCGGCTATGAGGATGCCTGGCTCACGCTGCCGGGCCTGGGTCGTGTGCAGTCGGTGCCGGGCGGCACGCACTGGGGCGGCGGTGTTTCGATCAGCGCGCGCGATCAGGCGCGCATCGGCCAGCTGCTGCTGGCGGGCGGCGTGCATGCGGGCCGCCAGATCCTGCCGCGCGACTGGGTGGACGGTCTGCAGCAGCCCTGCGCCATCGCCCCCTTCTACGGCCGCCTGGTCTGGCTCAACCGCGAGGGGCGCTATTTCCCCGGGGCCTCGCCGCAGGCCTTCTTCATGGTGGGCGCGGGCGGGCACTACACCTGGATCGAACCGGCCCTGGACGCGGTGATCGTGCTGCGCTGGCTGGACGGCAGCCAGGCGCCGGGCGTGATGCGGCGCTTCAGCCAGGCCCTGGGCGCGGCCTGATCAGGCGTTCTGGCAGTCGGGGCAGCGGCCGTAGAGGGTCAGCTCGTGATCCTCGACGCTGAAGCCGGCCGGCGCCAGCCGGGCCAGATTGCCGGGGCAGGCGTCGATGTCGAAGACGCGCTGGCAGTGCCGGCACAGAAAGTGGTGGTGGTGGCCATGGCGGGCCTCGTAGCGCGGGTTCTCGCCCGGCAGCTGCACCACCTGCAGCTCCTCGCTCTCCACCAGGCTCTTGAGATTGCGGTAGACCGTGGCCAGCGACAGGCCCGGCACCTCCAGCTGCGCCTGCTCCAGGATCTCCTGGGCCAGCAGGGGCCGGCCGGCCTGGTCCACGGTGGCACGGATGGCGGTGCGCTGACGGGTTGAGCGCTGGGGGGCTTGTTCCATGGCGGCAGTGTAGCCAGCGCCCCCGACGCGGTCCGGGCCTGTCTCGTGGCTTGTTTGTGTAAATGCAAATGCATTATCATTAAGAAATGCTGCTGCCCACCACCACCCCTGCCCAGCCCCTGCCGGTCACCGTGCTGTCCGGCTTTCTGGGGGCCGGCAAGACCACCCTGCTCAACCATGTGCTGGCCAATCGCCAGGGCCTGCGCGTGGCGGTGATCGTCAACGACATGAGCGAGGTGAACATCGACGCCGCCCTGGTGGCCATGGGCAGCGAGAAGGCCGGCGCCGCGCTCTCGCGCACCGAGGAGCGCCTGGTCGAGATGAGCAATGGCTGCATCTGCTGCACCCTGCGCGAGGACCTGCTGCTGGAGGTGCGGCGCCTGGCGGCCGAGGGCCGCTTCGACCATCTGCTGATCGAGAGCACCGGCATCGGCGAGCCCCTGCCGGTGGCCGCCACCTTTGACTTCCGCGACGAGCAGGGCTTCTCGCTCAACGATGTGGCCCGCATCGACACCCTGGTCACCGTGGTGGACGGCGCCCAGCTGCTGTGCGACTTCGCCGGCCGCGATCTGCTGGCCGAGCGCGGCGCCGTGGCGGGGGAGGGCGACGAGCGCTCCCTGGCGGCCCTGCTGACCGAGCAGATCGAGTTCGCCAATGTGATCGTGCTCAACAAGCTGGACCTGATCAGCCCCGCCCAGCGCGAGCAGGTGCAGGGCCTGCTGCGCGCGCTCAATCCGGCGGCCCAGATCGTGGAGGCGCTGCGCGGCCAGGTGCCGCTGGATCGCATCCTCGGCACGGGCCTCTTCGATCTGGAGGCCGCCAGCGAGCAGCCCGGCTGGGCCCGCGCCCTGGAGGGCGATCACCTGCCCGAGACCGAGGCCTATGGCATCGCCAGCTTTGTGCTGCAAAGCCGTGAGCCCCTGCATCCCGAGCGCTTTGCAGCCTTCATGGAATACCCCTTCGCCGGCCTGCTGCGCGCCAAGGGCTATGTCTGGCTGGCCAGTCGGCCCGACTGGGTGCTGGCCTACAGCCGCGCCGGCCAGATGGCCACCCACGAGCCCCTGGGCCGCTGGTGGGCGGCGGCGCCGCGCGAGCGCTGGCCCGCGCCGGGCACGCCGGAGCGCGCCGGCCTCGAGCGGAACTGGTGCGAGCCCTATGGCGACCGCATGAACGAGCTGGTCTTCATCGGCCGCGGGCTGGACCGCCCCGCCATCGAGGCCGCCTGGCGCCGGCTGCACCTGAGCCCGGATGAATGCCGACGCGGCCCGACCTACTGGGCCGGCCTGCCCGATCCCTTCCCCGCCTGGGAGCCCGCCGAAGCGCTGGGCTGATTCCCTGGGGCGCGCCCACGCGGCCCCGACTCTTCAACCAAGGAAAGAAGAAAACCATGAATGCTTCAGTGCAGTCGCGCCCCTGGGCGCTCGCCCTCCTCGTCAGCGCCCTGCTGGCTGCCTGCGGTGGCGGCGTGGATGAGCCCGCCAAGGGCGATGACCACGGCTCGGTGAGCATCGCCACCGCCGGCCGCCTGGCTGTGGCCGAGTTGGGCAGCAAGACCCTGCGCCTGCACGATCTGGACGGCACCAGCGCCGCCGTCGAGGCCAGCTACACCCTGGACAACGAGCCCTCGGCGATCTACGCCAGCCCGCGCGGCCGCTACGCCCTGGCCGTGCAGCGCCTGCAGGACCAGGTGCAGATCGTGGACGGTGGCATCTGGCAGGAAGACCATGGCGACCATCTGCACGACTACAAGCAGGCCAGCCGCGCCCTGGCCTGGAAGATCACGGGCCCGCGCCCCACGCATTACGACGTGCAGGCCGGCAAGCAGGCGGCCTTCTTCATGGACGGCAATGCCACGGCCTCGCCGGTGCAGAACGCGGGCGTGCGCCTGATCACCGAGGCCTCCATCGCCGCGGGCGCTCTGGTGGCCAGCAGCGATCTGGCCGCGCCCATCCACGGCCTGGGCGAACCGGTGGACGACAAGCTGCTGCTGGTGAGCCGCGCCGCCGATGCGCCCGACACCCTGCCCACCCATCTGAACCTGCACCTGCGCAATGGCAGCGGCTACAGCTTCACGCGCCAGATCGCCACGCGCTGCAACGGCATGCATGGCAGCTTCAGCAGCGGCGCCTACACCGTGGCTGGCTGCCTGGACGGCATGCTGCTGGTTCAGCACACCGGCACGACGACGGTGGATGAGGGCCGCAAGCTGGCCACGCCGCTGCGCGTGGGCACCATCGCCGGTCATGCTCGCCTGCCGGGCCAGTTCATCGGCATCGCCACCGAAGGCGCGGCGCCCGCTCCGGTGACCACCCGCTTCTATGCGGTGGACGGCGAGCGTGCCAGCGTCGGCGACTTCGTGCCCGAGGGCTGGACCACCGGCCGCCAGCGCCGCGCCCATGGCTTCGACCGCAGCGGCCAGCGCTTCTTCGTGCTGGATGACCAGGGCACGCTGATCGTCAGCGAGCGGCGCAATGGCGCCTGGGCGCCCCTGGCCCGCGTGAGCGCTGCCATTCCCGCCATGCCCACGGCCGCGCCCTGGCCGGCGCTGGTGGCCAATGGCGCGGTGGACGAGCTCTATCTGAGCGACCCCGTGGCCAAGCAGTTGGTGGTGCTGGACAGCAAGACCGGCACCGTCAAGGCCCGCCGCGCCCTGGGCTATGTGCCCAGCACCCTGAGCTGGCTGGGCATCAGCCGTTGAACAAGAGGGCCTCTTCCATGACGTACACCGCCTCCAAGTCTTTGCTCACCATGGCCGCGACCTTGCTGGCCCTGTCCGCCGCCCAGGCCCAGGCGCCAGCCAAGCCCACCAACCCGGCCTGGCAGTTCGGCGCCGTGCTGGACCTGACGCAGACCAGCCGGCCCCTGGCCCTGGGCGGGCGCGATCAGGGCCTGCAGCTGGGCCACAGCGACCTCACGGCCAGCGGCCCGCTCGGCCCCTGGCTGCGCGCCCAGGCCACGGCCACCGTGGCCACGCACGAGGGCAAGCTGGAAAAAGGCATCGAGGAGTTCTGGCTGGAAACCACCCGCCTGCCCGCGGGCCTGCAGCTGCGCGCCGGCCGCTTTGCCTCGCAGATCGGCTACCTCAACCAGCAGCACCCGCATGCCGACGATTTCGTGGAGCGTCCCCTGCTCTACCGCGCCTTCTACGGTGGGCACTGGAATGACGACGGCCTGCGCCTGAACATCACCCTGCCCACCAGCTTCTACTGGATGGTGGGGGCCGAGGCCTTTCGCGGTCGCAAGCTGGTGGCCGAGGCCGCGCCGGGTAGCCCCGGCGGCTTGGGCGTGAGCACGCTCAGCACCAAGCTGGGCGCCGACCTGAATCGCCAGCACAGCTGGCAGCTGGGCCTCTCCCACATCCATAACCGCCGCGAGGCCGCGCTGGAAGACGGGGACCATGAGCACGGCGCTGAAGCGCACGAGCACCACCACCACCATCACGGCGCCCAGTTCAGCGGCCGCAAGACCTGGCTGCTGGACGGCACCTGGAAATGGGCACCCGGCGGCAATAACCGCGAGCAGCAGCTGCGCCTGGGCTTCGAGGCCGCGCGCATCACCGGCCTGAACCGCTTTGCCCGCGGCAGCGACAAGCACGAGGCCAATGCCCTGAGCGCGGTCTGGCGCTTCAATCCCAGCTGGGAAGTGGGCGTACGCAGCGACTGGCTGCGCGCCCGCCAGCCCCATGGCGATCACTTCCACAGCGTGCTGCTGCGCGAGCGCAGCCTGATGCTGGCCTGGAAGCCCACGCATATGCAGGCCCTGCGCCTGCAGTACGCGCGCCAGCGCGATGCGCATGAGGTGGAGAACCCCTCGCGCGGGACCTGGCAGCTGCAGTATGTGATGGCCTTTGGAGCCCATGGTGCGCACAGCTTCTGAACCCCGTCGCCCGCGCCCCTGGGCGCGCCTGCTGGGCCTCGGCCTGCTGCTGGGCCTGGCCCTGCCGGCACGCGCGCTCACCGTGTTTGCCTGCGAGCCCGAGTGGGCCGCCCTGACCCGGGTGCTGGCGCCCCAGGCCAGGCTGCATGTGGCCACCCATGCCGGCCAGGACCCGCATCACATCGAGGCGCGACCCAGCCTGATCGCCCAGCTGCGCGCCGCCGATCTGGCGGTCTGCACCGGGGCGGGCCTGGAGTCGGGCTGGCTGCCCATGCTGCGCCAGCGGGCCGGGCGCGAGCCGCTGCTCTTCGAGGCCAGCGACTATGTGGCCCTGATCGATGCCCAGCCCGGCGCTCGCGCCACGCCCTGGAGCGGCGATGTGCATGCCGAGGGCAACCCCCACATCCACACCGATCCACGCCGCCTGCTGGAGGTGGCCGCCGGCCTGGCCGAGCAGCTGCAGGCCCTGCTGCCCGCGGCCGAGCGCCCGGCCGTGGCCCAGCGCCTGGCCGCTTTCCAGCAGAACTGGCGCGGCCGCATCGCGGCCTGGGAGCGCCAGGCCGCGCCGATGCGCGGCCGCGCGGTGGCGGCCCAGCACAGCAGCTTTGGCTATCTCTTCGCCTGGCTGGGCCTGCGCCCGGTGGCCGATCTGGAGCCCAAACCCGGCATGGCGCCCACACCCGGCCATCTGCAGCAGCTGCTGACGAGCCTGCGCGCCCAGCCGCCCGCGGCCGTGGTGATCAGCAGCTACCAGGACCCGCGCCCGGGGCGCTGGCTCAGCGGCCAGCTGAACGGCACGCCGCTCTTGGTGCTGCCCGCCACCGTGGCCGAGGACGCCGCCGCGCCCGAGCTGGCGCAGTGGATGGACGGCCTGCTGCGGCAGCTTCTGGCCATCTCGGGGCGTTGAGCCATGGGGGGCTTGAGCGAACTCTGGTTCCTGGCGCCCGCGGCCGCCCTGGCCCTGGGCCTGCTGGCCCTGGCGCCCCTGGGCGAGCAGGTGCTGCGTCGCGGCGTGGTCTTCATCGACCTGGCGGTGGCCCAGGCCGCGGCGGCCGCGGCCCTGGCCGCCGCCACCCTGGTGGACCATCCCGGCTGGTGGCCGACCCAGGCCGCGGCCGCCGCGGGTGCCTTGCTCAGCGCGGCCGCGGTGGCCGCGCTGGCGCGGCGCTGGCCGGCCCAGCGCGAGGCCCTGATCGGCCTGCTATATGTGGCCGCGGCCTGCGTGGCCCTGCTGGCCGCGCGCCTGGATCCGCATGGGCGCGAGCGCCTGGCCGAGCTGCTGGCGGCCGATGTGCTGTGGGCGGGCTGGTTCCAGGTGGGGGTGCTGGCCGTGGCCGCGGCGGCCGTGCTGCTGCTGCGCCGAGGGCTGGCGCACAACGCGCTCTTCTTCCCGCTCTTTGCCGGCGTGGCCAGCCTGGCGGTGCCGGTGCTGGGCCTCTTCGTGGTGTTTGCCGCCCTGATCGCGCCGGCCCTGTGGCGGCGCGCGGGCCATGGCTGGGGCCTGGCCCTGGGCGGGGCGCTGGCGGCGGTGGGTGCGGGCCTGGCCTGCTCCTGGGGCCTGGACGCGCCCAGCGGGGCCTGCGTGGCCCTGGGCCTGGCTCTGTTCGGTGCGGCGGCGGCCTTCAGCCCCGCAGCGCCAGATCCAGCACCGTGCCCACAAACACCGCGAAGCCCAGCCAGTGGTTCTCGCGGAAGGCCTTGAAGCAGCCCTCGCGGCTGCGGTCCTTGATCAGGCGGTAGTGCCAGACCACCTGGGCGGCGCCGGCCGCGATGCCCAGCAGAAAGACCTTGCCCAGGCCCAGGTGCAGGCCCAGGGCGGCCCAGCTGGCCAGGTGGATGGCGTAGAAGCCCATCACGCCGGCCACATCGAAGCGACCCAGGGTCAGGGCCGAGGTCTTGATGCCGATGCGGATGTCGTCATCACGGTCCACCATGGCGTACTCGGTGTCGTAGGCCAGCACCCAGAACAGATTGGACAGCAGCAGGGCCCAGGCCGAGAGCGGCACGGCGCCGCGAAGGGCCTGCCAGTTCCAGTCATTGCTGCCCAGGGCCGCGGCAAAGGCCATGGGAATGCCGAAGCTGAAGGCCACGCCCAGCACCGCCTGGGGCATGGCCACCACCCGCTTGGCGTAGGGGTAGATCAGGGCCACGAAGAGCGCACCGAAGGACAGGGCGATGGTGGGCGCATTGGTCGTCAGCACCAGGCCGAAGGAGACCAGGGCCAGGGCGGCGCCCAGGCCCAGGGCCTCTTTCACCGAGAGCGCGCCGCTGGTGACGGGGCGCTGGGCGGTGCGCTTCACATGACGGTCGAACTCGCGGTCGGCCACATCGTTGACACAGCAGCCGGCCGAGCGCATCAGCACCGTGCCCAGGCTGAAGACGAGCAGCAGATGCCAGCCCGGCCAGCCGTCGGCCGCGATCCACAGCGCGCTCAGCGTGGGCCAGAGCAGCAGCAGCCAGCCCGCGGGGCGGTTCCAGCGGATCAGGTCCAGGTAGAGGGACAGGCGGCTGCGGCGCTCGGCCGCGGGGGTGAGGCTCTCGGAATTCACGCCCGCCATTGTGGCAGCAGGCTAGGATGGGATCACGCCAGTGCTGCCGCCCTGCGAACCCTGAAGGGCCTGCCCCATGACTCCACTCAAGCTTCTGCCCCTCTTCTGCCTGGGCCTGGCCTGTGCCGCGCACGCGGCGCCGGTCGAGGGGGCTGCGGTGCCCGCGCCGGCCGCCAGCAGCCCCTGGCAGGCCGAGGGCGAGCTGCTGATCGACACCCGCCACGGCCTGCGCTGGCGGCGCTGCCTGGAAGGCCAGCGCTGGGACGGCAAGACCTGCCGCGGCGAGGCCCTGCAGCTGAGCCTGGCCGAGGCCCAGCTGCGCGCCCGCCAGGCCGGTGCCGGCTGGCGCCTGCCGCGGCTCAAGGAGCTGCAGCAGCTGCCGCGCGGCGGCGTGGGGGCCCAGCTCTTTGATGTGGCGGCGCTGGAGGAATGGCACTGGTCGGGCACCGCCGTGCTGCGCACCGCGCCCAACAACCCCTACAACTACGGCAATGTGATGCGCAACCGCGGCCAGGCCGGCGCCCCGGGCCAGGAGGCCGATGATGAGGGCCTGATGCTGGGCTGGGCCGTGCTGCCCGCCAGCGGCGCCAGCCGCGAGCAGCCGCGCTCACTGCGTCTGCATGCGCGCCTGGTGCAGTCGCCGCCCTGAGCGCGGGCGGGTCCGGACTCAGCTGCCGCTGCGCCGCTTTTCCAGCAGGTGGCCGATCTCGCCCACGATGCCGCGGCGGAAGGCCAGCACGCAGAGGATGAAGATCAGGCCCGTGACCAGGGAGACCGATTCGCCCAGGCCCATGAACCACTGCACGCCGGTCAGGTCGGCCAGGAGCTTGCCGGCGTCGCCGATCTTGTTCTCCAGCGCGATGATGACCAGGGCGCCGACGATGGGACCGATCATGGTGCCCATGCCGCCCACCAGGGTCATCAGGATGACCAGGCCCGAGGTGGTCCAGATGGCATCGGTCAGGGTGGCAAAGCCCAGCACCAGGGTCTTGGTGGCGCCGGCCAGACCGGCCAGGGCGGCGGACAGCACAAAGGCCACCAGCTTGAAGCGCGCCACGTCATAGCCCAGGGAGGTGGCGCGGGCCTCGTTCTCGCGGATCGAAGTCAGCACCTGGCCGAAGGGCGAGTGCACGATGCGGTAGATCAGCCAGAAGGCGCCGACGAAGATGGCCAGCACCAGGTAGTACAGCAGCTGATCGTTCTCCAGATTCAGCCCCAGCAGATGGCCGCGGGGCACGGCCTGCAGGCCGTCCTCGCCGCCGGTGAACTGGGCCTGCAGGAAGAAGAAGAACAGCATCTGCGACAGGGCCAGGGTGATCATCGAGAAGTAGATGCCCGAGCGGCGGATGGCCAGGGCGCCGAACACCAGGCCGGTCAGGGCCGCGGCCGCCACGCCGAAAGCCAGGCCCAGGGGCACGGGCAGGCCCCAGACCTTGAGCGCATGGCCGGCGCCATAGGCCGCCGCGCCCAGGAAGGCGGCGTGGCCGAAGCTCAGCAGGCCGGTGAAGCCGATCAGCAGATTGAAGGCGCAGGCGAAGAGCGCGTAGCACATCACCTTCATCACGAAGATGGGGTAGGCGCCCAGCAGGGGCAGCAGCGCGACGCCGGCGAACAGCAGGCCGTAGCCGATCATGGGGTTCTTCGTCTGGCTCATTTTTCTTTGCCGAAGAGGCCGGCGGGACGGACCAGGAGGACGATCGCCATCACGACGAACACGACGGTGTTGGAGGCCTCGGGGTAGAAGACCTTGGTGAGGCCCTCCACCACGCCCAGGCCCAGGCCGGTGAGGATGGAGCCCAGGATGGAGCCCATGCCGCCGATCACCACCACGGCGAAGACCACGATGATGAGATTGCTGCCCATCAGGGCCGTGACCTGCAGGATGGGCGCGGCCAGCACGCCGGCGAAGGCGGCCAGGGCCACACCGCCGGCATAGGTCAGGGTGATCATGCGCGGCACATTGATGCCGAAGGCCTGAACCAGCTTGGGGTTCTCGGTGCCGGCACGCAGGGTGGCGCCCAGCGAGGTCTTCTCGATCAGGGCCCAGACCGCCAGGCAGACCACGATGGAGGCCACCACCACCCAGGCGCGGTAGTTGGGCAGGATCATGAAGCCCAGATTGGTGGCGCCCTGCAGGGCCTCGGGCACGGCATAGGGCTGGCCCGAGACGCCGTAGAAGCTGCGGAAGATGCCCTCGGTCACCAGTGTGATGCCGAAGGTCAGCAAGAGGCCGTAGAGATGGTCCAGCTTGTAGAGCCACTGCAGCAGCAGGCGCTCGATCAGCACGCCCAGCGCGCCCACCACCAGGGGTGCGAGCAGCAGCATCACCCAGTAGTTGAGCCCCAGGTACTCCAGGCCCATCCAGGCCAGGAAGGCCCCCATCATGTACAGCGCCCCATGGGCGAAGTTGATGATGTTGAGCATGCCGAAGATCACGGCCAGGCCCAGGGACAGCATCGCGTAGAAGGAGCCGTTCACCAGGCCCAGCAGCAGCTGGCCCAGCAGGGCTGGCAGCGGAATACCAAAAATTTCGGTCATGTCAGTCAATGCTCAAGGCGCCGCCAAGGCCGCCGTGCTGCCCTTCGGGGCCGCCGCAGGCCGGCCCCACTTCGCACGGCTCCCGCCGAGCCGGCTTTGCCGGTCGGCCGGGAGCGCCCCCTTCGAGGGGGCCGGCGAAGCCGGTAGGGGGTGGGTTATTTCTTCACCAGCGGGCACTTGCTGTCCGCCAGCTTGGTGAAGGCCTCGTCGCCCGGGATGCGGGTCGCGACCTTGTAGTAGTCCCAGGGCTCGGTGGATTCCTTGGGGCTCTTCACCTGCAGCAGGAACATATCGTGCACGCCGCGGCCGTCTTCCTTGCGGATCGTGCCCTTGGTGTAGAAGTCGTTGATGGGCGTGTCCTTCATCTTGGCCATCACCTTGTCGGCGTCGTCGCTCTTGAGCGCCTCGACGGCCTTGAGGTAGTGCATGGCCGCCGAGTAGTCGGCCGCCTGCAGGGAGGACGGCATGCGCTTCATCTTCTCGAAGAAGCGGCGGCTCCAGGCGCGCGCCTCGGGCGACTGGTTCCAGTACCAGCTGTCGGTCACATACATGCCCTCGGCGGCCTTCAGGCCCACCGAGTGCACATCGTTGATGAACATCAGCAGGCCGGCCAGCTTCATGCTCTTGGTGATGCCGAACTCGTTGGCCGCCTTGATCGAGTTGATGGTGTCGCCACCGGCGTTGGCCAGGCCCAGGATCTGGGCACCGCTGCTCTGGGCCTGCAGCAGGAAGGAGCTGAAGTCGCTGGCGTTCAGCGGGTGCTTGACCGCACCCATCACCTTGCCGCCGGCCTTGGTGATCACCTCGGTGGCGTCGGCCTGCAGCGAGGCGCCGAAGGCGTAGTCGGCGGTCATGAAGTACCAGTTCTTGCCCCCGGCCTTGACCATGGGGTTCACCGTGCCGCGGGCCAGGGCCACGGTGTCGTAGGCGTAGTGAATGGTGTAGGGCGTGCAGGCGTCATTGGTCAGGCGCGAGCTGCCGGCACCGATGGCGATGAAGGGCTTCTTCTTCTCGGCCGCGATGGTGGCCATGGCCAGGCTGGTGCCGGAGTTGGTGCCACCGATCAGCAGGTCCAGACCCTGGGTGTCGATCCACTCACGCGCCTTGGAGGCGGCCACATCGGCCTTGTTCTGGTGGTCGGCAAAGATCAGCTCGATCTTCTTGCCACCCGCCATGCCCTTCATGTCGGCGATGGCCATCTTGATGGCCTCCACGCCGCCGGCGCCGTCGATATCGGCGTAGACGCTGGACATGTCGGTGATGAAGCCGATCTTCACCACATCGCCAGAAATCTGAGCCTGGGCGGTGGCCGCGCCGCAGGCCAGCAGCGAGGCCAGGGCGATGCGCTTGAAGGCGTGTTGCTTTGTCATGCTTGTCTCCTTAGGGGTGAGTGACATCAAGGCGTTCAAACGCTGAGCAGTTCGTCGAGCAGGGCGCGCTTGGCGTCCAGCTCGGCGGCGGGGAAGGACTCCACCACCTGGCCATGCTCGATCACCACGAAGTGATCGGCCAGGGGGGCGGCGAAGCGGAAGTTCTGCTCCACCATCACGACGGTGAAGCCCTGGGCCTTGAGCATGCGGATCATGCGCGCCAGGGCCTGGACGATGACGGGGGCCAGGCCCTCGGAGATCTCGTCCAGCAGCAGGATGTCGGCGCCGGTGCGCAGGATGCGCGCCACGGCCAGCATCTGCTGTTCGCCGCCCGAAAGCCGCGTGCCCTGGCTGGCGCGGCGCTCGGCCAGATTGGGGAACATGGCGTAGATCTCGTCTTCGCTCATGGGCTTGCCGCGCCCGCTCTTGAGCTTGGGCGGCAGGCGCAGGTTCTCCTCGGTCGTGAGCGAGGCGAAGATGCCGCGCTCCTCCGGGCAGTAGCCCAGGCCCAGATGGGCGATGCGGTGCGTGGGCAGGGTGATGGTTTCCTCGCCATGCACCTTGATCGAGCCCTTGCGCTCGCCGGTCAGGCCCATGATGGCGCGCAGCGTGGTGGTGCGGCCCGCGCCATTGCGGCCCAGCAGGGTCACGACCTGGCCCTTGGGCACGCTGATATTGATGCCGTGCAGGATGTGGCTCTCGCCATACCAGGCGTGCAGGTCCTTGATTTCCAGCGCGGCCGTCATCAGTGGGCTCCCTGGAGTTCGGCGGCTTCGCTGCCCATATAGGCTTCCAGCACGGCAGGGTGCTTGCTGACCTCGGCGTAGTCGCCCTCGGCCAGCACGGCGCCGCGCGCCAGCACGGTGATGCGGTCGGCGATCTTGGAGACCACGCGCATATTGTGTTCAACCATCAGCACGGTGCGGCCCTGGGCCACGCGCTTGATCAGGTCGGTGACGCGCTCCACATCTTCGTGGCCCATGCCCTGGGTGGGCTCGTCCAGCAGCATCAGCTCGGGCTCCATGGCCATGGTGGTGGCGATCTCCAGCGCGCGCTTGCGGCCATAGGGCAGGTCGCCGGCCTTGAGCTGGGCCATGTCCTGCAGGTCCACCTGGGCCAGCAGCTCCATCACGCGGCAGTCCAGCTGGCGCAGACCCGAGAGGCCCTTCCAGAAATGGAAGCTGGTGCCGGTGAAGCGCTGCAGGCCGATGCGCACGTTCTCCAGCACCGTGAGGTGGGGAAACACGGCCGAGATCTGGAAGCTGCGGATCACGCCGCGGCGGGCGATCTCGGCGGGCTTCTCGCCGGTGATGTCCACGCCGTTGAAGACGATCTTGCCGCGCGTGGGTTCCAGGAACTTGGTCAGCAGATTGAAGCAGGTGGTCTTGCCCGCGCCATTGGGGCCGATCAGGGCGTGGATATGGCCGCGCCGCACGCGCAGGTCGACCTTGTCGACGGCCGTGAAGCCCTTGAACTCCTTGGTGAGTCCGCTTGTCTCCAGGATGAGTTCGCTCATCGCCTTGCTTCTCTGAGTGGAACACTCAATGTAGGGCGATCCCCGGGCGGGTAACCACCGGGAACTACCTGTACGTAGCTTTGCGCAAGGGTTTATGCCGATGCCGAACGGCAGGGGCGGCGCGCGAGGGCGCTCAGGGGATGCCCAGCGTGCGCCCCATCAGCGCGGTGGCGCGGTGCACGCCGAAGCGCTGGCGCAGCCGGGCGCGCAGCTTCTCCACGGTGCGCGGTGAGAGGCCCAGCTGGCGCGCGGCCTCCTTGGCCGTCTGGCCGCCCATCATGCCGGCCAGCACCTCGCGCTCGCGCGGCGTCAGGCCATCGGGCTCCACACCGCTGAGCAGGGGCTCGAAGACCCAGGCCACCTCGCGCAGCGGCTCTTCACGGTCATGGGTGTGGCCGTGCACGCGAAACCATTGCATCAGGCCGTCGCGGCGCTGCATCAGGCGCTCGTCACGGTAGCTGCCGCTCTCGCGCAGGCTGGCCTGCAGGCGCTGACCGATGCGCTCGAACTCGGCCTCGGTGGCGAAGAGCAGGCGAAAGCTCTGGCCCGTCAGGGCCTCCCGCGTGTAGCCGAACATGGTGGCAAAGGCCTCGTTGACCCAGACCAGATGGCGCTGCCGGGCCAGGGCCAGTCCCAGGGGGCTGAGGGCGGCGAAGGCATCGGCTGGGGAAAACCCGGGCGTAATCCTGGGGCTGTCGCAGGCTTGCATGGCTGCCTAGGCTACCACCGCCCGATGTGTCCCCTCATAACAGCACGGAGACAAACGATGCAGCCCAAGCCGCACGCGCAGACCCATGGACTTCAGCAGGCAGTATCCCGGCGTGCGCCCGCACGCAGCCCTCTGGCCCTGGCGGCCCTGACGCTTCTGCTCGGGGCCTGCGGCTCCGACAACGACAGCAGCACGCCGGCCCCTCCGCCGCCGCCCCAGCCGGTGGTGAATGTGCTGCCCGGCTTCGTGGCCGGCAGCGTGGGCAGCATGGCCTACGACGGCACGAGCGACGATCTGCTCACCGCCGGCCTGGGCAAGACCGGCCTGATGGCTGCGGCCGCGCCTGCCTATGCCAACCCGGCTGCGCCCACCGCCGCCGAGCTGCGCCGCAATGCCATCTACACCAACTACCGCGCCCTGGTGGACTACACGGCGGGTGGCGGCTTCGGCCGGCTCTACGGCCCCAATATCGACAAGGACGGCAATGACAGCGGCGGCGAGGGCCGCATTGCCGGCACCGAGTACATCGCCGTGGCCGACGAGGGCAGCGGCAAGCAGAACGTGGTGATGATGGTGCAGGTGCCGGCCAGCTTCGACCCGGCGAACGCCTGCATCGTCAGCGCCACCTCCTCGGGCTCGCGCGGCGTGTACGGCGCCATCGCCACCGCGGGCGAATGGGGCCTCAAACGCGGCTGTGCCGTGGCCTACACCGACAAGGGCACGGGCAATGGCGTGCATGATCTGGTGACCGACCAGGTGCTGCAGATCGACGGCACCGCGGCCACCGCCACCGCCGCCGGCAAGAAGGCCCAGTTCAAGGCCGACCTGAGCGACGCCGAGCGCCAGGCCTACAACGCCGCCTTCCCCAACCGCGTGGCCTACAAGCACGCCCACTCCCAGCTCAATCCCGAGAAGGACTGGGGCCGCGACACCCTGCGCGCCATCAAGCTGGCCTTCTATGTGCTCAACGAGAAGTACGGCAAGGACATTCCCGGTCAGGCCGGCAAGAAGGAGGTGGTGATCACCCCGGCCAACACCCTGGTGATCGCGGGCTCGGTGTCCAATGGCGGCGGCGCTGCCCTCGCCGCGGCCGAGCAGGACAGCGAGGGCCTGATCGACGGCGTGGCCGTGGCCGAGCCCCAGGTGCAGCCCGGCAGCAACACCGGCCTGACCATCAAGCAGGGCGCCAGCACCGTGGCCACGCACAGCAAGCCCCTGGCCGACTACTTCAGCTACGCCAATCTCTACCAGCCTTGCGCCGCGCTCTCCAGCCAGGCCGGGCTCTCGCTCAGCGCCCTGTTCTGGCCCGCGGCCTACACCACGGCGGCGCAGAACCGCTGCGCCGCGCTCAAGACCCGCGGCCTGCTCACGGCCGCCACCCTGGCCGATCAGGCGGACGAGGCCCTGGCCAAGCTCAACAGCTATGGCTGGATGGCGGAGAACAACTTCCTGCAGCAGTCGCAGTACCGCTTCGCCACCAACTCCATCGCCGTCACCTATGTGAACACCTATGGGCGCTTCAAGCCCACGGACAATGTCTGCGGCTTCAGCTTCGCCAACACCAATGCCACGGGCGATGTGATCGCCCAGGTGGCGGCCACCCAGGCGGGGCTCTTCGCCAGCGGCAACGGCGTGCCGCCCACCTCGGGCGTGAACATCGTCTACAACGACTCGGTGGGCGGCGCCAAGCTGGACTTCCTGGCGGTCTCGCCCACCAGCGGCACGGCCGACTTCGCGCTGGACGGCGCCCTGTGCCTGCGCGCCCTGGTCACGGGCAAGGACCCGGTGAGCGGCAATGCGCTGTTCGGCACGATGAAGAGCTGGTCGGACCGCGTGATCGCCGGCATCGGCGAGGTGCAGCTCAGCGCCAAGCTGCGCGGCCTGCCCACGGTCATCGTGGCCGGCCGCAACGACACCCTGATCCCGGTGAACCATGCGGCCCGCGCCTACTACGGCAAGCATCTGCTGCAGGACGGCGCTACGTCCAAGGCGCGCTACTACGAGGTGAACAACGCCCAGCACTTCGATGGCTTCATCGCCTTCGGCGCCCTGCTGGGCTATGACGCGCGCTACATCCCCCTGCACGTGTACTACCTGCGCGCCATGGACCTGATGTGGTCTCACCTCAAGAGCGGCGCCGCCCTGCCGCCCAGCCAGGTGCTGCGCACCACGCCACGCGGCGCCGGCGCCCCGGCCCTGACGGCGGCGCAGCTGCCCGCCTGGGCGGCCACGCCGGCCGCGTCCGATGCCATCGCCTTCGAGGGTGGGGTGCTGAGCGTGCCGCAGTAAGCCTGCTGCAGCCCCACGGCGCGGGCGCCTTCGCCCGGTCGCCAGCAGAAAACGCCGGCTTGCCCTATGCTCGCCGGCGTTTTTGCTTGCGAGGGCCGCGACCGCAGGGCCCTCGTCGCTCCATCCCCCGTTCACACAAGGAGTTGTCGCGATGCGTACCCGTTCAACCGTGCTGGCTCTCAGCCTGGCCCTGCTGGGCCTGGGTGCCCAGGCCGCCGCTCCCCAGGTCAAGGCCCAGGCCCCGGGCTTCTATCGCATGATGCTGGGCGATTTCGAGATCACCGCGCTCAACGACGGCACGGTGGACCTGCCGGTGGACAAGCTGCTCAAGGAGCGCCAGCCGGGCCAGGTCTTGCGCGCGCTGCGCCACGCCTATCTGGGCGTGCCGCTGGAGACCTCGGTCAATGGCTATCTGATCAATACCGGCGCCAAGCTGGTGCTGGTGGACACCGGCGCGGCCGGGCTTTTCGGCCCCACCCTGGGCCGGCTGCAGGCCAATCTGCGGGCCGCGGGCTACCAGCCCGAGCAGGTGGACGAGGTCTACATCACCCATCTGCACCCCGACCATGTGGGCGGCCTGCTGGGCGCCGATGGCAAGCCCGCCTTCCCCAATGCCGTGGTGCGCTTCGACAAGCGTGACGCCGATTTCTGGCTCAGCCCCGAGCAGATGGACAAGGCCCCGGCCGATGCCAAGGGCTTCTTCCAGGGCGCCATGGCCTCGCTCAAGCCCTACCAGGAGGCCGGCCGTGTCCAGCCCTTCGACGGCGCCACCGAGCTGCTGCCGGGCCTGCGCGCCCAGCCCGCCTATGGCCATACGCCGGGCCACACCGTCTATGCCGTGGAGAGCCAGGGCCGCAAGCTGGTGATCTGGGGTGACCTCATGCACGTGGCCGCGGTGCAGTTCAGCGACCCCACCGTGACCATCGCCTTCGACACCGATTCCAAGGCCGCCATGCCGCAGCGCCGCAAGGCCTATGCGGCCGCGGCCGAGCAGGGTTTCTATGTGGCCGTGGCCCATGTGTCCTTCCCGGGCATCGGCCAGCTGCGCCCGGATGGCAAGGGCTATCGCTGGTTGCCGGCCAACTACAGCAGCAAGCCCTGAGGGCTCAGTCGAAGTAGCGCTTGCGCAAGGCCTCGTAGCGCCCGTCGCGGCGCAGCTTGTCCAGCGCCTCCTGCAGGCGCTTGACCAGGGCGGGGTCGGTGTCGGGCGGCAGGCCGAACCAGTAGCTGCGCGCCGTGTCCAGGGGCAGCACCGGCGTGAGCGTGCGCATGGGCAGCTTGTGCTGGTGCAGATGCCAGGCGGCGGCCCAGTCCAGCAGCACGATCAGGTCCATGCGACCGGCCAGCAGCTTGCGCAGATTGGTGGCGTCGTCCAGCCCCAGCTCCAGCTGGTCCTCGCGCAGGCCCTCGGCCAGCAGCTGGCGGGCGGAGGCGGAGTCGCGCACCACGCCGGTCCGCAGGCCGGCCAGGGCCTGCAGATGGGCCGGTTGCAGCTCGGGCCGTCGGGTCAGCCGGTAGATCAGGATGCGGCGCGGGCTGATGGGCCCCACCCACTGGAACTGGCTTTCGCGCTCGGGCGTGCGAGTGAGCGAGAACAGCAGGCTGTTGGGCTGGGCCGCCGCCGACTGCATGGCGCGCTGCCAGGGCATGACCCGGATCTCCAGCGGCAGCCCCGCCTCGCGCGCCATCAGGCGCAGCAGCTCCACACTGAAGCCGCGGGTGTGGCCGTTCTCCTCGTAGTTGAGCGGCGGCAGGTTCTCGGTGAAGCCCGTGAGCCGCGGGGCGGACTCGCCGTTGGCCAGGGCCAGGCCTGGCGTCAGCAGCAGCCCCGGCAGGCCGCGCAGCAGGCCGCGGCGACGCAGCAGACCGGGCTGGGCAGCAGCGCTTCGGGGGCGGCGACGGGGGAGGGGCGACATCGCCGCGCAGTCTAGGGCGCGCAGATTGTGCGTGTCTTACGGCGCGGCCGACGCCCCCGTACTTCGTGATGGATTGCGCAGCCTGGCGGCCCGTGGCGGGGGCTCAGTCCTGCGGCACGAAGATCCAGAGCAGCAGATAGATCAGGGCGCCGGTGCCGGCACACAGCAGGGCCAGGGCGAAGAGCAGGCGCACCGCCCAGGAAGCCAGGCCGGTGAAGCGGGCCAGGCCGCCGCAGACCCCGCCCAGCCAGCGGTCATCGCGGCTGCGGCGCAGACGGTTCAGGGCCGCGCCTTCCGCAAAGCCCGTGCCGCCTCCGGCCAGCACCCGCGCCTTGGCCCGGGCAAACTCATCGTCGCTCAGGGCGCCGCGCTGGTGCAGATCGGCCAGGCGGCCCAGTTCCTCGCTATCGGACATGTCGTGCTCCCGCCGGGAGTGGATTGAACATGGACGCAAGGCTACGCCACGAGGCCCGCGCGGGCCAGCCGCGCGCGACGAAGCGACATCGCGTTGGCACAGGCCTGCACAGCGGCTGACAGACCGTCAGGCGCTGCGCTTCACGCGCAATGGCTCAGTCGCTCAGCCCTCGATCTTCTGCTGGAACACCAGGCCCGCGTGTTCGCGCAGGGCGTGGAATCGGATCTTGGGCCAGTTCTCCTGCATGGCGCGCAGCTCGCCGGCGTACTCCAGCAGCACGGTGGGGGCGTTCACCGCGTCCCAGGCCACGCGGTGGGCGTTGTGGTCGATGAAGCGGCGCAGCTCCTTCTCGCCGCCGTCCGCATCGTCACAAGTGACCCAGCGCGCCACGTTGTAACGCGCCGCGGTGATGCGGGCCTTGACGCCGTACTCATGCTCCAGGCGGTGGGCCACCACCTCGAACTGCAGCTGGCCCACGGCGCCCAGCAGCAGCACGCTGCCGGCCTCGGGGCGGAAGACCTGGATCGCGCCTTCCTCGCCGAGCTGGCGCAGGCCCTCGCGCAGCTGCTTGGTCTTGAGCGGGTCGGCCACTTCCACGCTGCGGAACATTTCCGGCGCGAAGAAGGGCAGGCCGGTGAACTGCAGGGCCTCGCCCTCGGTGATGGTGTCGCCCAGCTGCAGCACGCCGTGGTTGGGGATGCCGATGATGTCGCCGGCAAAGGCCTCGTCCAGCAGCTCGCGGCGCTGCGAGAGGAAGCTCACCACGGTGTTGGGCCGCAGCTCCTTGCCGCTGCGCACCACCTTCAGGCGCATGCCGCGCTCGAAGTGGCCCGAGGCCACGCGCAGGAAGGCGATGCGGTCGCGGTGGGCCGGGTCCATATTGGCCTGGATCTTGAAGACCACGCCGCTGAACTTGGGCTCCTCGGGCTGGACCACGCGCTGCATGGCGGCGCGTTCGGCCGGGGCCGGGGCGAGCTCCACCAGGGCGTCCAGCACCTCCTGCACGCCGAAGTTGTTGACCGCGGAGCCGAAGAACATGGGCGTCTGCCGGCCCGCCAGGAAGTCGTCCAGCTCGAAGGCCGGCGCGGCCAGTTGTACAAGCTCGATCTCGCCCTGGGCGTTTTCATACTGCATGCCGAAGCGCTCGCCATAGGCCGGGTTGTCCAGGCCTTCCAGCACCTCCTCGGTGCCGGCCACGCGGTCCTCGCCGGGCGAGAACACGCGCATGCGCTCTTGGCGCAGGTCCATCACGCCATGGAAATGCTTGCCCATGCCCACCGGCCAGGTGAAGGGCACGACGGTCATGCCCAGCTCCTGCTCGATCTCGTCCATCAGGGCCAGCGGGTCTTTCACCTCGCGGTCCATCTTGTTGACGAAGGTGAGGATGGGCGTGTTGCGTGCGCGGCAGACCTGCAGCAGGCGGCGGGTCTGCGGCTCCACGCCATTGGCCGCGTCGATCACCATCAGGGCCGCGTCCACGGCGGTCAGCACGCGGTAGGTGTCTTCCGAGAAGTCCTGGTGGCCCGGGGTGTCCAGCAGATTGATCACGCAGTCGCGGTACTCCATCTGCATCACCGAGCTGGCCACCGAGATGCCGCGTTGCTTTTCGATCTCCATCCAGTCCGAGGTCGCATGGCGCGAGGCCTTGCGTGCCTTCACCGAGCCGGCGATCTGGATCGCGCCGGAGAACAGCAGCAGCTTCTCGGTCAGCGTGGTCTTGCCCGCGTCAGGGTGGGAAATGATGGCGAAGGTGCGGCGGCGGCGGACTTCGCTGTCGATGCGCGAGGCGATGGGACTATCGGCGGACATGGTGATGAGAGCGGTCGTTTCGGTCGGGCGGCGGCCAGAGAGCGGGGTGACGGTCTGTTGGTCAGTCGTGCATTCGTTTCATCTGTGTCGCCGAGCCTGTGGCGCGCCGGGCTTGCCTCGCGCTGAAGAAGAACAGGACGCGAGAAGGCGGTCGGGTGGGGCCCAAGCAGGGAAGGGCGGATTATCGCAGGGGGTGGGCGAGCGGGGATCGGGGGGGCTGCAGGCGGGCCGGGCGCCATGGCAACATCCGGGGCGGCGCCGACACGCCAGGACGCACTTTCACTTCCACGCTTCATGCTGCGCAGACTCATCGCCTCCCTCCTGGCCGCCAGCTGCGTGGCCCTTCCCGAGCTGGCCCTGGCCGCCGATGTGCTTTCCGCCAAGGCGCGTCTGAAGTCCTGCCAAGCCCCGGTGGCTTTGGCGGCGGCCAAGGACATCCTGAACGACGCCCGCACCCTGAACGACCCCCTGGAGATGTTCTGGCCGGCCCTGACCCTCTTCCAGTCGGGGGAGAAGGACGAAGCCTTGTTCTGGTTCTACGCCGCCCAGCTCCGCCTGCGCTACCAGCAGGCCGTGGCGCCGAGCAGCGAGCTCGGACAGCTCCTGCAGGTCATGCTGATGACGGTCGTACCGCCGATCAACAACTACGGATTTCAGGATGTGTCCCGACTGGATCGCCAGCTGGAGCGGGTGCTGGCCTGGGACCGCGCAACGCCGAATCCGCTGCGTGAGAAGTCGCCGGAGCCCAAGACCCAGCTGCGTATCGATCAGGTTTACACGGGCTTTCGGGAGCTCAGAGCCAGGCTGCAGCGGGAACAGGGCGAGCTCGAGGCCCAGGCCAAGGCCGCCGCCGCCCAGATGGAGCAGATGGCAGCGCAGATGCGCCCCCGCCCCTGTTGAGCAGGCCTTGCGCCGCCATCGAAGGCCCGGATAGCCATGGAGCAGCGAACCCGGAGCGCGGCGCCCTCGCGCTCCCAGGGGACGAGGGCGCTGCGCCCGGCGTCGAGGCGGCTCACGGGGCGCCGCGGGTCCGCCCTGCCTGACGTCTTTGCCAGGCCAGCACGCCCAGCCCCCCGGCCAGCATCAGCGCCCAGCTGGCCGGCTCCGGAACCGGGGCGGCGCTGAAGTCGTGGCCGCTGACGCCCACGGTATTGAGCCCCGCCACCGAGGGTGCGAGCTGGAAGACGGCGGTGTTCATGAAGTCGGCGCTGGCGCTGCGGCCGGCGACGGCCGAGTCGGCCCAGGCGCTGACCCCGAGATTGCCGGTCAGGCGCAGCTCGTGGCCCACGGCGGTGTTCAGCGTGATCGAGTACAGGCCCGTGGCCTGGTCCCTGGAGCGCCATTCGAAACTCACCTGCTGCCCGCTGCTGAGGTCGGCCAGGCGCAGCAGCGCCGTGGCATCGGCATAGGTGTTGCTGAACGGGGCGGTGGTGCCCAGCTGGCCCAGCACCCGGCCGCTGATGTGCAGGTCCAGCCGGTAGTTCACCGGCGTGCCCAGGGCCAGGCCCGCGCCGTCGACCCGCAGGGTATCGGCGAAGGTGGCCGAGGCCGTGGCCACCCCGCGGCCATAGGTCTGGGCCAGATAGGGATATTCCGCCGAAGCCCGGGCGCGCAGCAGGCCCATGGCGCTCTCCACCGCCGCATGCATCTGGGCGCCATTGCCCAGCTGCACATCGGCCGCGCGGCTGTGCGCCTGCGCCAGCGCCGGGTCGATGGGGCCGAAGTCGCCGGTGTCGAAATAGAAGCTGGGGTGCTGGGTCAGGTCCTGATAGGGCTGGGGCTGGTAGGCGCTGGCAAAGGCATCGCCGCTGAGCTGGGCGCGCGGCGTCCAGGCCAGGGCACTGGCCTGGGCCAGCAGCAGGGCCAGGGCCAGTGCGATCGGGCGGTTTGTGAGGAGGGGGCCGCGGCTCATGAGCGGCTCCTCAGGCGGCGCACGCCGCCCAGCAGCGCGGCCAGGCCGGCGCTCCACAGGCCCAGGGTGCCGGGCTCGGGCACGGGGCTCACCTCGAAGCGCACCTCGCTGAGCATGGTGGCCGTGTCGCGGCGCAGCACCTGCAGCTGCAGGCTCTGGCCGATGAAGCCGGCGGGCAGGTCCAGCACCGAGGCGAAGGGCGCGTCACCCGCGGGGTCCGCAATGTCGAAGCGCTGGCTGCGCCCGCCCACGGTGAGCACAAAGCCCAGGGGCGTGGCCACATTGCCATAGCCATTGGCGTCGTCATGCCAGATGCTGACGCGGCGGAACTGCTGCGGCGTGGCGAAATGGAACGTGATGACGGGGTCCAGCACCGCCCAGCCCACATAGGGGCCCGAGCCTTCCAGGTTCTCGGTCTGGTCCCAGCGCTGGGTGGCGATGAGGCCGTCCGTCAGATCGCCCAGACCGCCCGTGAGCGGCGCGAAGTCCTGCCGCGTGTTGCCGCTGCCGCTGTAGGCCAGGTCCCAGTAGTTGAAGGAGCCTTCATGGGCCACGCCATAGCCATTGGGCATGTCATAGCTGCTGGGGGTGGCCACGGTGAGGGCCTGGGCGGCCAGGCCGCTGCTCGCGAGCAGCAGGGCCAGGCCGGCGGCCCGGAGGGCCGGGCGGTGGCCCGGTGGTGAATGGTGGTGCATGAGCGCTTCTCCCTGGGTTGACGAGGGCCGGAGTCCGCCGGAATGGCGGTGGCTTCCGAGGGGACATACGCAATCGCAGGCGCCGTCCGGCCACGACGAACTAGGGGGTGGTGCTGGCGAGGCGAGCTTGCTGCGCCTCGATGCCCTGGCGCAGATGCGGGGCCCAGCGCGGATGCCGGGCCAGGGTGGCCATGGCCGTGGCCTGCAGCGCGCGGGCCTGCGCCGTCTCGCCCAGGCTCAGCAGGCAGCCCGCCAGGCGCGAGCGGGCCAGGGCGAGCTTGGGGCTCTCGGGGTGCTGATCGTCCTCGGCCAGGCGCAGGGCACGCTCGAACAGGGGGCGGGCCTGGTCCGGCCGGCCCAGGCCCTGCAGCACCCGCGCCAGCCGGGTGGCCAGCACATGCTCGGCCGCGCGCGAGCGCTCGGCCTCGGGCTGGGCGGCAATGCGGTCCCAGGCCGCCTGGGCCGGCGCCAGCTGGCCCTCGAAGCGGCCGCGCTGCAGGGCCAGAAAGGCCAGGTTGTGCCGCGCCTGGTCGCGCACCGAGCCGAAGCTGCCGCCGCGCGCATCCGCCACATCGACCAGGCGGCGCAGGCGCTGCTCGGCCGCCTCGTAGCGACCCCAGGCCATCTCCACCAGGGCCAGGCGGTTGTCGATGGAGGCCACGCCCACATGCGTCTCGCCGAACTGGGCGGCGCGGCGCTGTCGCGCCTCGCTCAGGCTCTGCATGGCGGCCTCGTACTGGCCCAGATCGAGCTGGCCGCGGGCCCGCACCATCAGGGTCAGGGCCTCGCGGCGGCCGGGCTGGGCGGCGTCGAGCGCGGCGGCCTGCTGCAGCGCCGCCTCGGCGGCCTCGGGCTCGCCATGGTCCAGCAGGCTTTCGCCGCTGAAGGTCCAGGCATCGATCAGGCGCTCGGGCGAAACGCTGTCGGCATGCTGCTGCAGCACCCGGGCGGCGCGGCCCAGCAGGGGCGCGGCCTCCTGCGGCCGGCCGAAGACCGAGCGGGTGCGGCCCTGCTGCAGCTCCACCAGGGCCAGCAGCGGGTGATCGGGGCCCACGCGCGCGCGCAGCAGCTCGGCGCCGGCCTGAAAGGCCCGGTCCGCCTCCTGGGGGCGGCGCTGCAGGGCCAGCTCGTCGCCCAGCTGCTGGTGGGCCAGGGCCAGGGCGCCGATATCGGCCTGGGGCACGCGCTGCCAGGCGGCCAGCGCGGCTTCATAGGCCTGCACCGCCTCGGTCGGCTGGCCACGCAGGCTGTGCAGGCGCGCACGCACGGCCAGGGCCTGGGCCAGCGGCGTGGGCGGCATGCCGGGCCGGCGCGCCAGGGCCAGGGCGGCCTCGGCGGCGCGCTCGCCGGCCTCCAGCTGGCCGGTGGCCATCTCGGCGCGGGCGCGCAGCAGGGCGGCGCTCACGCGCAGGGCATCGGCCGTGGCGCCCGCCTGGCCGGCGAGCTGCTGCTCCGCCCGGTCCAGCGCGGCCGGCAGCTCGGCATAGCGGGCCAGGGCCACCAGGCTCTCGGCCAGGTCGAGCGCGGCCGCGGCCTGCTCCAGCGCTGGGGCACCCGCGGCCGCCAGGTCCTGCAGGCGCTGCTGGCGCAGGGGCAGGGCGGCGTCGGCCAGGCCCAGGCCCTGCACCACGCGGCCCACCACGCCCTGCAGATCGGCGCGCAGGCCGGCCTCGGCCGGCGGGCGCTGGCTCAGCTGGCGGGCGCTGCGGCGCAGCCAGGCCTCGACGCTCTGGCCGCGGCGGAAAGCGGCATCGTCGGCGTCCAGGGCCTGGGTCTCGAAGAGGCTGGCCAGATAGTCGCGGCTGGCCTGGGCCCGGGCCGCGGCCTCGCGCGCCCGCTCGGCCTGCCACAGGGCCAGGCCCAGGCCGCCGCCCAGGGCCAGCATCACCGCGCCGGCCGCAGCCACCGGCCAGCGGTAGCGGCGCAGGGCGCGGGCCGGCGCGTGCCAGCGCTCGCCGCGCCGGGCCTGCAGGGCGCGGCCCTCCAGATGGTGGCGAACATCTTCGGCAAAGGCCTCGGCCGTGGCGTAGCGCGCCGCGGGATCGGGGGCCATGGCCTGGGCCACGATGGCATCCAGATCGCCGCTCAGGGCGCGCCGCCGCGCCGCCGGGGCCTGGCGGCTGGGCGGGGGCACGCTCAGGGTGGCCAGCTGCTGATCCAGCGGCGTGGGCGAGCGGCTGTCCAGGCGGTAGGGGCGCTGGCCGCTGAGCAGCTCGTAGAGCACCACGCCCAGGGCATAGACGTCGGAGCTCACCGCCAGGGGCTGGCCGGCCAGCTGCTCGGGCGAGGCCACATCGGGGGTCAGGGCTTGCGTCCCGGGCTCGGCCGCGTCCAGCAGGCGGGCGATGCCGAAGTCCAGCAGCTTCACCTGGCCGCTCTCGTCCACCAGGATGTTGCCGGGCTTGAGGTCGCGGTGGATGACCAGGCGGCTGTGGGCGAAGGCCACGGCCGCGAGCACCTGCAGAAAGAGCGGCAGCACCCGGGCCGTCGACCAGGGCTGGCGCGCCACCCAGTGGTTGATGGGCTCGCCGCGCACCTGCTCCATGGCCAGATAGGGCTGGCCTTCGGGGCTGAGGCCGGCGTCGTAGAGCCGCGCGATATGCGGGTGCTCCAGCGCGGCCAGCAGATCGCGCTCGTTGACGAAGCGCTCGCGCATGCGCTCCGGCGCCTCCAGCTGGCGCAGCGGCAGCTTCAGGGCCACGCGGCGCAGCACGCCGCGGGTCTGCTCGGCGGCCCAGACCACGGACATGCCGCCCTCGCCCAGCGGCGCCAGCAGGCGGTAGTCGGCGATGCAGTCGCCGGCGCGCAGGGGCGTGGCGCGCTGGGGGGCCAGGGCCTGCTGCAGCAGGGCGGTGGGTGGGCCGTCGAGCGCGGTGCCCTGCTCATGCGCCTGCAGCAGGGCCTGCAGCGGCGCCAGCAGCTCGGGCTCGGTGGCGCCCAGGGCCTGCAGGCGGGCGGCGCGCTCGGCCGCGGGCAGGGACGCCAGGGCGTCGAACTGCGCGGAGAGGCGCGGCCAGAGCTCGGGCGGGATCTGCGGCGCGCGGGGGCGGCTCATGGACGCTCCTAGCGCAGGGCCAGCAGCAAAAAGGCGCGCGCCTTGTCCCACTGGCGGCGCACGGCGCGTTCATGTGTGCCCAGGGCCGCGGCAATCTCGGCATCGGTGTAGCCGCCGTAAAAGCGCAGCTCCACCAGTTCGGCCAGGGCCGGGTCCAGGCGCTGCAGGGCCTGCAGGGCTTCGTCCAGGGCGGCGATGTCTTCGTGGGCGGCGGGGGCGGGCGTGTCCTGCAGCAGGCTGTCCAGGCTGAGCTTTTCCTGGTCGCCACCGCGGCGCTGTGCCTGGGCGCGCCGCACGAAGTCCACCACGATATGGCGCATGGCCTTGGCCGCATAGGCATAGAAGTGGCGGCGGCTCTCCAGCGCCACCGGCGCGCCGGCCACAAAGCGCAGAAAGCTCTCGTGCACCAAGGCCTCGGTGTCCAGCAGGGTGGGGGCCTGGTGGACGCGCAGGCGCGAGCGGGCGATCTTGAGCAGCTCGGGGTAGAGCAGGCGGTAGGCCGCGTCGGCCGCGGCGGGGTCGCCGGCCTGGGCGCTGTGCAGCAGGCGGGTCAGGGCCGGGGTGTCGGCGGCGCTGGGGGGCGCGCTCGGGCTCATGGTCTGGCTCCCTCGGGCCGGCCGCATGGCGCGGCGGAGCGGCCGTTTTATCACGCCCTAGACCACAAAGGGCCGCACGCGCTCCATCAGCTGCCGGACGTGATCGGGCTTCTCACCCACCGGGGCCAGCTCCTGCAGCGCAGCGCACGCTGCGGCTTCACCGGCCCGGCGCCACATGACCCAGGTGGCCAGATAGGGCGCAGCCAGGGCGCCGCCGGCCGTGGCCACCGGGCCCTGGGCATGGAAGGGCTCCTCGTCCAGCACGCGCACGCCGGCCTCCACCACCCAGGGCTTGCTGGTCGCATCGGTGCAGGCCGGCTGCTCGCCCAGCAGGCCCAGGCGCGCCAGCAGCAGCACGCCCGGGCCCTGGGCCCCCAGCAGCTGACGCGTGGGGTCCAGCTGCAGGCGGTCCAGCAGGGCGGCGTTCTCCGCGATGGCGCGGCTGTAGAGGCCGGCGCCGAAAAGCACGACCTCGGCCTCATTGGCCCATTCCAGCGGCCGGCCCAGCTGCACCGTGACCCCGTTCATCGAGGTGGCGGCATGGGTCGGCCCGCAGAGCTCGGCCCTGAAGCCCTGGGCGCGCAGCTGGTTGAGCAGGCCCAACAGCGTGAAGCTGTCCAGCTCCATGAAGCCGTCGAAGCAGGGCAGGGCGATGCGGGTGGTGTCCAGGCTCACGATGCGCTCCCTGTGGCCGGGCCTGCCGGCCGTTCCTCAGTCCACCCGCAGATTCTGCAGGGCGGGATCGCCCGGCGGGTAGCGCAGGTCCAGGGCCTGCAGCTGCTCCCTCAGCAGACGAGCGATCATCAGATTGCGATGGGTCTTGGAATCGGCCGGCACGATATGCCATGGCGCCCAGGGGCTGGCCGTGGCGGCGATGGCCTGCTCGTAGGCGGTCTGGTACGCGTCCCAGCGCTGGCGCGTGGCCAGGTCCGAGGCCTGGAACTTCCAGTGCTTGGCCGGATCGTCCAGGCGTTCCTGCAGGCGCTGGCGCTGCTCCTCTTTCGAGATGTGCAGCATGCACTTGAGGATCACGGTGCCGGTCTCGGCCAGCAGGCGCTCGAAGTCGCGGATCTGGGCATAGCGCTGGGCGGTCTGGCGCGCGTCGATCCAGCCCTCGACCACGGGCACCAGCACGTCCTCGTAATGGCTGCGGTTGAAGACCACGATCTCGCCCGCGGCCGGCACCTGCCGGTGGATGCGCCAGAGGTAGTCGTGATCGCGCTCCTCGGCGCTGGGCGCCTTCCAGCCCACGGCGCGCACGCCCAGCGGGCTCATGCGGCCGAAGACGCCGCGCAGCGTGCCGTCCTTGCCGCTGGTGTCCAGGCCTTGCAGCACCACCAGCAGCTTGTAGCGCCGGTCGGCGTAGAAGAGGTTCTGCAGCCCGTCCAGTTCCTGGGCCAGGGCTTCCACGGCGGCCTTGTCCGCGGCCTTGTCGCCGCTGGAGCAGGGTTTGGCGCCGGGGTCGTAGTCGGCCAGGCTCAGGCCGGCATGGGCCTCGTCCAGGCGGTAGTGACTCAGGGGCGCGGGCTTGCGCCGGCTGCCGGGGCTGTCGTCGGACATGCGGACCACTCCTTGGGTGCAGGATAACGCTGGCGATGCCCGATGGCCCAGGTCGCCAGCAGGCTGTAGCCCAGGGCCTGCAGGCTCAGGGCCAGCAGCTGGGGCTGCACCGCCTGCAGCGGCGCGTCCATCTGGTTCAGGCGCAGCAGGGCCTGGATGCCGGGCACGGCCGGTATGGCCTCGCCCAGCCACCACAGCGGCGCCGGCAGGGCCTCGCGCGGCCAGGAGAAGCCGGCCAGGAAGGCGATGGGCAGAGAGGTGGCCAGCAGCAGGGCCATGGCGCGTTCGCGGTCGGCCAGCAGGGCGCCCAGGGCCAGGCCCAGGGCCGCGCTGGCCCAGAGCAGTAAGGCCAGGGCCAGGGTGGTGCCGGCCGGATTGCCGCCATGGGCATAGCCGAAGAAGGGAAAGATCAGGCCGTAGAACCAGGCCGCGCCCACACCGCCCAGGCTGGCCAGGGCCAGCAGGCGTGCGCTCCAGGGGCCGATGCCCTCGGCCGGGCCGGGGCGCTCGAAGCGGTGGCCCACCCACATGGCCACGCCGATCAGCAGCAGCTGCTGGATGATGAGTACGGCCACCGCCGGCACCACGGTGCTGCCATAGCCCTCATGCGGGTTGTACAGGGCGGCCAGCTCCACATTCAGCGGGCTGCGGCTGGCCTGGGCCTGCCGGGGCGACTGGCCGCCGGCCTGCAGCTGGCGCAGCTCGATGCCGGCCGAGGCCGTGCCCAGCACCTCGGCAAAGCCCTGCAGCACGATCTTGTTGGGCAGGAAGTAGGCGCCGTCGGCCAGCACCGGCACAACCTGACCCCGGCCGCGCGCGGCCTCGCGCTTGAGCCCGGCTGGCAGCAGGGCGTAGCCGCGGATCTCGCCGGCTTCCAGGGCCGCGCGGGCCTGGCCCTCGTCGCCGGTGAGCAGGCGCAGCTCCAGGCGCGGGCTGGCCTGCACAAAGCGCTGGATCTGGCGCGAGAGGCCGCTGTGGTCCTGATCCACCAGGGCCACGGGCACGCGCTGCAGCTGCTCGGTGCTGTAGGGCCAGGGGTAGAAGAAGGAGTAGATCAGTGGCGCGATCAGCAGCATCAGCAGCACGCCGGCATCGCCCAGCACGGCGCGCCAGGTGGCGAGGATTTCGCGCAGCCAGGAGTTTTTCATGGCGTCTCACCCCAGGCTGACACATGCCATGGGAGTCCGGTCTGTTCGCAGGAGGGCGGGCAGGCCTGCTGCTGCGTGTCCCCCGGCCGCTTCGCGGCCTCCTCCTTGACCTCCGCATCAGGCCTGCCCGCCCTCCTGCTAGTCGCTGCGTACGGTGTTCTTCCCAGATGAACAGCGATGGACAAGCCGGGATACGGGTAGGCGCAATCGCGCAGGTCAAGGAGGAGGGCCGCGTGCGGCCCGGGGGACACGGAGCGATTGCGCCTGCCCGTGTCCCGGCGCCCCCCGGCTCCGTGCAGACAGTGGGACCGGTGCGCCTGCATTGCCGGTTGTTGCGCGGCACTCATCGCTTGCCCCAGGCTCGCGGATCGGCCGCCACCGCCGGCAGGCGCCAGGCGGCGAGGGCCAGCAGGGCCAGGCTGGCCGCGGCCAGCAGGCTCATCAGGGGCAGGGCGCGCGTGGCGGGCCAGCCTTGCTGCAACAGGCCTACCTGGGCTTGCATCACCCAGGTCAGGGGCAGGGCCTCGGCCCAGAGCCGCGCGCCCTCGGGCATGGCCATCAGGGGGAAGCCCAGGCCCGAGAAGGCAAAGGCCGGCGCGGTGATGAAGCCGGCGGCGGAAAGCGCCAGGCGCAGCGAGCTGGCCAGCAGGGCCACGGCCGCACCCAGGGCCAGGTAGAGGGCCAGCATCAGGCTGTGCAGGGCCAGCAGGGCCGGGGCCTGGCCGGGCTGCAGCAGGCCCAGGGCGGCCAGGGCCAGCAGGATGATGCCGTCCACCGCCAGCAGCAGGCCCCAGGCCGGTGCCAGCTTGCCCAGCAGGGCGGGCCAGGCGCGGCCGCTGGCCGCGGCCAGCCAGTCGGGCGCCGTGGCCTCGCGCAGCTCGCGGCCCGCGCTCCAGGCGCCGGCCACCATGGCCAGCAGATGCAGCAGGGCGGGCATCAGGGCCGTGGCCAGGAACTGCTGGTAGTTGAGACCCGGGTTGTAGGCCGAGGCCAGGCCGGCGCGCAGGGGCTCGAAGCCGCGCGCCGCGGCCAGGGCGGGCTGGCCGCGCTTCTCGCGCGCCAGGATCTCGATGCCGGCGCTCAGCGTGCCCACGGCGCCACGCACCTCTTTCTGGATCAGGCCCGAGTGGGTGCTGAACTGCGCGTTATGCAGCAGGCTCACCTGGGCGGCGCGGCCGCTCTTGATCTCGCGCGCCAGGCCCGGACGTATCACCAGCACCGCGTAGACGCGGCCGGCGCGTAGGGCCTCGCGGGCCTGGGCCTCGTCGCTCAGGGGCGCGCTCAGGGCCAGGCCCGGGGCGGCATCGAGCAGGCGCTGCAGCTGGCGCGAGAGGCCGCTGTGGTCCTGATCCAGCACGGCCACGGGCAGGCGCGTGGCCAGGCCGGCCGAGAAGGTCCAGAGCATCAACAGGCCCAGGGCCAGCGGAAAGAGGCTGAGCAGCAGCAGGTCCAGCGGCGCGGCGCGCAGGCGCGCCCACTCGCGCCGCCCGCTGCCGGTCCAGGCGCTCATGACGGCACCCTGGGGCCTGCGGCCCGTCCCGCCGGGCGGGAGCGAGCGCGCTGGGGGCGGCCCGGCGCAGCGCTCATTCCACGATCACGCTCATGCCGGGGCGGGCCCCGGCGATGGGCTGCAGGGGGCGGGCCTTGATCTCGAAGGTGCGCAGGTCATAGCCCTGGTTGCCGCGCGTGGCGCGCCAGGTGGCGAAGTCGGGCAGGGGCTTGCTGGCCACCACCTTGAAGCGCGGCTGCAGCGCGGGCAGGGCCGGCAGGCGGGCGGCGAACTCCTGGCCCACGGCGAAGCGGGCCAGCTGGTCTTCGCGCACATTGAACAGGGCCCACTGGTCCTTGAGGTCCACCACGGTCACCACGGGCACGCCGGCCGGCGAGAGCTCGCCCACCTTGGCCAGCAGCTTGGCGACCTCGCCGCCCACGGGCGACTTGAGCTCGGTCTCGGCGCGGGCGGCTTCCACCTCCTGCACCAGGCCGGCCACCTGGCGGGCCTGGGCGGTGGCGGCGGCCTGGTCCTCGGCGCGGGCGCCGGCCTGGGCCAGCTCCCACTGGGCCTTGGCGGCTTCGGCCTGGCGTTCGCTGGCGCGCCAGTTGGTCTCGGCCTCGTCGCGCTTCTGGGCGGCGATCAGGCCGTCCTTGAAGAGGCTGTCCACCCGCTCAAAGCTCTTGCGGGCCAGCTCGGCGCCGGCACGCGCGCGCTCGTAGTTGGCCTGGGCCATGCGGATCTCCTGCGGGCGGGCGCCGTTGCGCGCCTTCAGGGCCACGGCCGAGGCGGCGGCCTCGGCGCTGCTGGCCTGGGCCAGCTTGGCCTGCACCTCGGGCGAGTCGATGCGCAGCAGCAGGGCGCCCGCGGCAATGGTCTGGCCCTCCTGCACCGCCAGGGCGGCAATGCGGCCGGTGAGCTTGGGCGCGATATCGGTTTCCTGCGCTTCCATCATGCCCTGCAGCGGGGCCTGCTCGGGTCCGCGCCCGGCGCGCCACAGGGCGTGCACGCCCAGGGCCGCGAGCAGGAGCACGGCCAGCGGGATGAGGGCCTTCTTTGCTTTCATCGTGAGGTCACTCCAGACGCAGGTCGGCCCGGGCCAGATGCTCGCCCAGGCGGCCGATCTGACCGCTGGTGCTGAGCAGCTGGGTCAGGGCCATCAGATAGTCGTAGGCCACCTGCGCGCGCTCGGTGCGCAGCTTGGCCAGATTGAGTTCGGCGTCGATCAGCTCCAGGGCCGTGCTGCTGCCCTGGCGCAGGCCGGCCTGGCGCAGGCGCAGCAGCTCCAGGCCCAGGTCCTCCTGTGCGGCCATGGCCAGATAGCGCTCGCGTGCGGCCTCGGTGGCGCGCCACTGCTGCTCCACCAGCAGGGCGATGTCGCCGCGTGCCTGGGCGTCGGTGGCCTCGGCCTGGGCGATCTGGCGGGCGTGGCCGCGGTCCAGGGCCTGGTGGTCCACCGAGTTCCAGAGGCTCACGCGCAGGCCCACGCCGGCCACCCAGTTGCCCTGCTGGCCCAGCTGGCGCTGGCCGAAGGCAAAGAGCTGAGGCCGGTTCAGGGCCTTGCTGGCCTCGCGCAGCTGCTCGGCCTGGCTTTTCTTGGCCGCCACCTTGGCCAGGCCCGGATGGCTGAGCAGGGCCTGCTGGATGAAGTCGCCCAGCGGGGCCAGGGGCTGGCTGGACAGGGCCAGCGGCGTGCTGGGGCTGGGGTTGGGGCCGCTGAGCTTGAGGCTGCGGGCCAGGGCGCTGGCGGCCAGCTCGGCATCGCTGCGGGCTTTGCGGGCCTGCTGGCGCGCATCGGCCAGGGCGGCCTTGGCCTGCAGGCGTTCCAGCTGGGACGCCAGGCCGGCCTTGAGCATCTTCTCAGCGGCGTCGTCGTGCTGGGCGATGGTCTCGGCCGCGGCCTCGCGCAGGGCGGCGGCGCGGCGCGCCAGCTGGGTCAGGAAATAGCGCTGGGACAGCTGGGCCAGGGCCTCGTCCTCGCTGGCACCGAGCTCGGCACGGGCTTCCTCGCCCTGGGCGCGCACCAGGCCGCGCGCGGCATCGCTGGCGCCGCCCAGATAGAGCGGCCAGATGGCGCTGAGCGAGGCGGTGCTGCCGCTCTTGCTGCGTTCCACCGTGTAGCTGCGCGGCAGCTGGGGCAGGGGCGGCAGCAGCTGGGAGAGGCCGGGCGGCAGGCCGCCCAGGGTCTGGTCCAGGCGCTGGTTCAGCGGGTCCAGATCCAGGTCCAGGCTGGCCTGATAGCGGTAGGCGGCGCCGCTGAGGCTGAGGCTGGGCCCGCCCAGGTGGCGTATGCCCTCGGCCTGGGCTTCGCGCTGCTCCAGCTGGGCACGGGCGGCCGCCAGGCGGTCGGAACCCTCACGCAGGCGTGAGGCGGCCTGCTCCCAACTGAGCGCCTCCTGCGCACCGGCAGGCAGCTGGCTCAGGCCAAGCAGCAGGAGTAACAGCGGTTTCAGGCCTTGGATGGGACGGCGGCCCACCCGCTCACTCTTCCAGCAGGCTGCGCAGCATCCAGGCGGTCTGCTCATGCACCGTCAGGCGCTGGGTGAGCAGGTCGGCGCTGGGCTCGTCGCTGGCCTTGTCCACCAGGGGGAAGAGGCTGCGCGCGGTGCGGGCGGCGCCTTCATGGCCTTCCATCAGGATGCGCACCATCTCCATGGCCTTGGGCGGCTGGATGGGGGCGTCCGGCAGGGAGCTGAGTTCGGCGAACTGGGCATAGGAGCCCGGTGCGGCATGGCCCAGGGAGCGGATGCGCTCGGCGATGGGGTCCACCGCGTTCCAGAGCTCGGTGTACTGGGCCATGAACATCGCGTGCAGCGAGTTGAACATGGGGCCCGTCACGTTCCAGTGGAAGTTGTGGGTGGTGAGGTAGAGGGTGTAGGTGTCGGCCAGCAGCTTGGACAGGCCGGTGGCGATGGCGCCACGGTCCTTGTCGGCGATGCCGATATTGATGGCGGGGGCGGCGCCGCTGCCGCTGGTGCTCTTGCCGATGGCCTTGTCGGCCTTCTTCTTGCTCATGCGTCCATCCTTCCTTGCGGGCTAGGGTCTATGGCCCCGACTATAGGACGGGATGGTGTCAGTTGTTGCAGTGCCGCATCCATTCGACCAGGTATTCGGCATTGAGCATGGCGCCGGCCAGGGTGAGGGCCAGGCCCAGCCATTGACGTTTGCGGGGGGTGTGCATGCGGTACTCCTTGCAGCAGCGGGCCGGATGAAAAAGGGGCGGCAGGGCCGCCCCTTCTCGGCTTTCAAGGGAATCAGGCCAGATCGAAACGGTCCAGGTTCATCACCTTGGTCCAGGCGGCGACGAAGTCCTTCACCAGCTTGGCCTGGCCATCGGCGCTGGCATAGACCTCGGCATAGGCGCGCAGCACCGAGTTGGAGCCGAACACCAGGTCCGCGCGGGTGGCGGTGTGCTTCACGGCGCCGCTCTTGCGGTCGCGGCCTTCGAAGAGCTCGCCGCTGGCGTCAGTCGCCTTCCAGACGGTGGCCATGTCCAGCAGCTGCACAAAGAAGTCGTTGCTGAGCACGCCCACCCGCTCGGTGAACACGCCGTGGCGGCTGCCGTCGAAGTTGGCGCCCAGCACCCGCAGGCCGCCGACCAGGGCGGTGAGCTCCGGCCCGGTGAGGGTGAGCTGCTGGGCCCGGTCGATCAGCAGGGCTTCGGTGGGCGCACCCACCGGCGCCTTGCGGTAGTTGCGGAAGCCGTCGGCGATGGGCTCCAGCACGGCGAAGGAGGCCACATCGGTCTGGTCCTGGCGGGCATCCACCCGGCCGGGGGCGAAGGGCACGTCCACCGCCACGCCGGCGGCCTTGGCGGCCTGCTCCACGCCCACCACGCCGGCCAGCACGATCACATCGGCCAGCGAGGCCTTGCCCGAAGCCTGCTGGATCTCCACCAGCTTGGGCAGGACCTGGACGGCGCTCTGGTTGACCGCCCAGTCCTTTTGCGGAGCCAGCGCTAGGCGGGCGCCGTTGGCACCACCGCGCATATCACCACCGCGGAAGGTGGAGGCCGAGGCCCAGGCCACCGACACCAGCTCGCTGACCGAGAGGCCGGCGGCCGCGATCCTGGCCTTCAGGTCGGCGATATCGGCCGCCGTGGGCTGGTGCGTGGCGGCCGGCAGGGGGTCTTGCCACAGCAGGTCTTCGGCCGGCACTTCGGGGCCCAGGTAACGGGCCTTGGGGCCCATATCGCGGTGGGTGAGCTTGAACCAGGCGCGGGCAAAGGCCTCGGCAAAGGCCTGCGGGTTCTCGTAGAAGCGCTTGGAGATCTTGCCGAACTCGGGGTCGAAGCGCATGGTGAGGTCGGTGGTCAGCATCCGGGGCTTGTGGAACTTGCCCGGGATGTGCGCGTCCGGAATGATCTCCGGCGCATCCTTGGCCACCCATTGCTTGGCGCCGGCGGGGCTCTTCTCCAGCTCCCACTCGTACTTGAAGAGGTTCTCGAAGAAGTTGTTGCCCCACTGTGCGGGCGTGGTGGTCCAGGTCACTTCCAGACCGCTGGAGACGGTGTCCTTGCCATGGCCCTGGCCGTGCTTGCTGGTCCAGCCCAGGCCTTGCTCCTCGAGGCTCGCGCCCTCGGGCTCGGGGCCCTTGTTCGATTCGGGGGCGGCACCGTGGGCCTTGCCGAAGGTGTGGCCGCCAGCGATCAGGGCGACGATTTCCTCGTCATCCATGGCCATGCGGTAGAAGGTGGCGCGGATGTCGTGCGCGGCGGCCAGGTAGTCGCCGCTGGCGTTCGGCCCTTCCGGGTTCACATAGATCAGGCCCATATGGGTGGCGGCCAGGTTGTGGTCCAGCTCGCGCTCGCCATGGAAGCGCTTGTCATCGGCCAGCCATTTGGTCTCAGCGCCGTAGTTCACGTCCTGATCCGGCTCCCAGGTGTCCACGCGGCCACCGGCAAAGCCGAAGGTGCGAAAGCCCATGCTCTCCAGCGCCACATTGCCGGCCAGGATGAAGAGGTCGGCCCAGGAGATGCTCTGGCCGTACTTCTGCTTGATGGGCCAGAGCAGGCGGCGGCTCTTGTCGATATTGACGTTGTCCGGCCAGCTGTTGAGCGGGGCGAAGCGCTGCTGCCCGCGGCCGCCACCGCCGCGGCCGTCCAGGGTGCGGTAGGTGCCGGCGCTGTGCCAGGCCATGCGCACCATCTGCGGGCCGTAGTGGCCGAAGTCGGCCGGCCACCAGTCCTGGCTGTCGGTCATCAGCTTGACCAGATCGGCCTTGAGGGCGTGGTAGTCCAGCTTCTTGAAGGCCTGGGCGTAGTCGAAATGCTCGCCCAGGGGATTGGATTTCTCGGAGTGCTGGTTCAGCAGGTCCACCCGCAGCTGCTTGGGCCACCAGTCCTTGTTGCTGGTGCCGCCCCCGGCAGCATGGTGGAAGGGGCACTTGGCTTCGCTCGTCATTGCATCTCTCCTCGGTTGATCCAGACCTCGAACCGGCGAACACCGGCTGACCGAAGCTTATTTTTTGCTAGGAAATTGATCCAATCAATTGATCAAAAGTTACTGATAGCAAAAAACGAAAGCCGCACCATCTTCCGATAGTGCGGCTGTTTTGTCACGGCCCGTCCCTGTGGGGGCCGGGGCTTCAGGAGAGGCGCTGCACGCCCTCGAGCTGGCAGTCGTAGATGGCGTTGCGCAGGGCGGCGATGGCCTCGTAGCGGGTGAAGGTGCGGCGCCAGGCCAGCACCACGCGGCGGCTGGGCACGGGGTCCTCGAAGGGCACGAAGCGCAGATGGGCCTGGGGCTCCTTGGGCACCGAGAGCGTGGGCACCACGGTCACACCCATGCCCGAGGCCACCATATGCTTGATGGTTTCCAGCGAGCTGCCCTCGAAGCTCTTGCGTATGCCCTCGGCGTCGCTGGAGAAGCGCGCGAACTCGGGGCAGACCTCCAGCACATGGTCGCGGAAGCAGTGGCCGGTGCCCAGCAGCAGCATGGTCTCGCTCTTGAGCTCGGCCGAGCTGATCCGCTCGCGCTGGGCAAAGGGGTGGCTGGCCGGGGCGGCCACCACAAAGGGCTCGTCATACAAGGGGGCGATGGCCAGACCGGTGTCCGGGAAGGGCTCGGCCATGATGGCGCAGTCCAGCTCGCCGGTGCGCAGCATCTCCAGCAGCTTGACGGTGAAGTTCTCCTGCAGCATCAGCGGCATCTGCGGGTAGCGCTCGATGGTGTGCCGGACCAGCTCGGGCAGCAGATAGGGGCCGATGGTGTAGATGATGCCCAGGCGCAGGGCGCCGGCCAGGGGGTCCTTGCCGCGCTTGGCAATCTCCTTGATGGCGCTGGCCTGCTCGATCACGGACTGGGCCTGGCGCACGATGTCCTCGCCCAGGGGCGTGACGCTCACCTCACTGCCTCCGCGCTCGAAGATCTTGACATCCAGCTCCTCCTCCAGCTTCTTGATCGCCACGCTCAGCGTGGGCTGGGAGACGAAGCAGGCCTCGGCCGCGCGGCCGAAATGGCGCTCGCGGGCCACGGCGACGATGTAGCGCAGCTCGGTCAGGGTCATCAATGTCTCCTATCAGGACTCAAGCCTGCATTGTCTGCGCCAAAGTGGGGCTTTGCCAGGCCCCGCTACACTGCGCCCCGCCGCAGCCCGCGGTATGCCGCTATTCGCACGTTTGGCCCGCTGCCGGGCGTGCCCCAGCCCCCCGCCATGAGTACCGAACGCAAAGCCCTGAGCCTGCAACGCCTGCAGGAAATGCATGCCACCGGCGAGAAGATCGCCATGCTGACCTGCTACGACGCCGCCTTCGCCAGCGTGCTGGACGAGGCCGGCGTGGACGTGCTGCTGGTGGGCGACTCCCTGGGCATGGTGCTGCAGGGCGAGGCCAGCACCGTGCCGGTGAGCCTGTCCGACATGGTCTATCACACCCGCTGCGTGGCCCGGGGCCGCCGCAGCGCCTGGGTGCTGGGCGATCTGCCCTTCGACAGCTACCAGTCCAGCCCCCAGGAAGCCTGGAAGAGCGCCGCCGCCCTGGTCAAGGCCGGCGCCCAGATGGTGAAGCTCGAAGGCGGCGGCTGGACCGCGCCCGTGGTGCGCTTCCTGGTGGAGCGCGGCATCCCCGTCTGCGCCCATCTGGGTCTGACGCCGCAGACCGTCACCATGCTGGGTGGCTACAAGGTGCAAGGCCGCGATGAGGCCGCCGCCGAGAAGCTGCGCCGCGAGGCGCGCGAGCTGGTCGAGGCCGGCGCCCAGATGCTGGTGCTGGAGATGGTGCCGGCGCCGCTGGCGGCCGAGCTGACGCAGAGCCTGGGCATCCCGGTGATCGGCATCGGCGCCGGCGTGGGCACCTCGGGCCAGGTCCTGGTGCTGCACGACATGCTGGACGTGACCCCGGGCCGGCGCCCGCGCTTCGTCAAGAACTTCATGCAGGGCGCGTCCTCGGTGCAGGATGCGGTGCGCCGCTATGTGGCCGAGGTCAAGGCCCAGACCTTCCCCGACAACGCCCTGCACAGCTACTGAAGCGCCCCTCCGTCCATGCAAGTCATTCACACCATCGCCGAGCTGCGCGCCGCCCTGGCCGGCCAGGCCAGCGCCTTCGTGCCCACCATGGGCAATCTGCACGAGGGCCATCTGAGCCTGGTGCGCCAGGCCCGCGCGGCCGCCGGCACGGGGCCGGTCGTGGCCAGCATCTTCGTGAACCGCCTGCAGTTCGCGCCGCATGAGGACTTCGACCGCTACCCCCGCACCCTGGCGCGCGACGCCGAGCTGCTGGCCGGCGCCGGCTGCGACTATGTGTTCGCCCCGGCCGAAGAAGAGCTCTATCCCGAGCCCCAGGGCTACAAGGTGCAGCCGCCGACGGCGCTGGCCGACATCCTGGAAGGCCATTTCCGCCCCGGCTTCTTCACCGGCGTGTGCACCGTGGTGCACAAGCTTTTCAATATCGTGCAGCCGCGCTGGGCCGTGTTCGGCAAGAAGGACTACCAGCAGCTGATGGTGATCCGCCGCATGGTGGCCCAGATGGCCCTGCCCATCGAGATCCTGGCCGGCGAGACCACGCGCAATGCGGGCGGCCTGGCCCTGTCCTCGCGCAACGGCTATCTCAGCGAGGCCGAGCTGGCCGAGGCCCTGCGCCTGTCCGCCACGCTCAAGGCCATGATCGCGCGCTGGCAGGCCGGCGAGCGCGATCTGGCCACCATCGAGGGCGAGGCCGAGGCGGCCCTGCGCGCCGCGGGCTGGGTGCCGGACTATCTGGTGCTGCGCCGCCGCCTGGACCTGGGCGCACCCGGCGAGGGCGAGGGCCTGGTGGCCCTGGGCGCTGCCCGTCTGGGCCACACCCGGCTGATCGACAACCTGGAGTTCTGAGGCCGCAGGCGCCGGGAGCGGCGCCTGTCAGCCTGCGCGCCGCGGCTTACTGCACCGAGACCAGCTCCACCTCGAAGATCAGGGCGGCGCCGCCGGGGATGATGCTCCTGCCGGTGCTGCCATAGGCCAGCGAGGCCGGGATCAGCAGCGTGCGCTTGCCGCCGACCTTCATGCCCTTGACGCCCTGGTCCCAGCCCTTGATCACCTCGCCCGCGCCCAGGTTGAAGGGGAAACCGGTCGTGGTGTTGCTGTCGAACTGCGAGCCCTTCTGGGTGCCGGCCACGCGCTTGTCGTAGAGCCAGCCGGTGTAGCGCACGTTCAGCTTCTTGCCGTCAACGGCCTCGGCGCCGGTGCCGGCCGTGGTGTCGGTGATCTTGAGCTCGGTGATGGCGCTGGAGCCCGAAACCTCGGCCCAGTTGGCGACGTTTTCATCGCTGCCGCCCCCACCGCCGCCGCAGGCCGCCAGGCCCAGCAGGGTGGCGGCGCTCAGGCCGATCAGGAGGTGGCGACGGGTGCTGACTTGCTTCATGGTGTGGACGAGGCCTGGTGGGCCTTCTGGGTTCGGAACGTGAAAGAAACAGGCTGCCGGCCCATGGGCGTGCGCAGCGGGCGGCGGCAGTGTAGCCAGGGCCCGAGCCCCCGCCGGGGCCCATGGCTTCGGGGTTCTCCCTGCTTGGGCGCGCAGCGCGCAGGCGCTTAAGCCTTCAGAAACTCGGCCTTGCCGCCCAGCCAGCGCTCCACATGGCGTAGCGCGGCCTCGGCGTGCTCGTCCAGCAGGCGCGGCGCGAGCTGGCGGGCGGCCTTGAGCAGGGGCGCGTCTTCCTGCAGATCGGCGAAGCGCAGCAGCTCGGCCCCGCTCTGGCGTGCGCCCATGAACTCGCCGGGGCCGCGGATGTCCAGATCGCGGCGCGCGATCTCGAAGCCGTCGGTGGTTTCGGCCATGGCACGCAGGCGCTCGCGGCCGGTGGGCGAGAGCGGGCCGGTGTAGAGCAGCACGCAGACGCTGGCCTTGGCGCCGCGCCCCACGCGGCCACGCAGCTGGTGCAGCTGCGAAAGACCGAAGCGTTCGGCATGCTCGATCACCATCAGGCTGGCATTGGGCACGTCCACACCCACCTCGATCACCGTGGTGGCCACCAGCACGCTCAAGCTGCCGGTGCTGAAGGCGGCCATCACCGCGGCCTTCTCCGCGGGGGGCATGCGCCCGTGCAGCAGACCCACGCCATGGCCAGCCAGCGCGGCGCTCAGCTCGGCATGGGTCTCGGTGGCGTTCTTCAGATCCAGGGTCTCGGACTCCTCGATCAGGGGGCAGACCCAGTAGGCCTGGGCGCCCTTGCCCTCCACCTCGTCGCGGATGCGCGCGATCACGCTCAGGCGCTTCTCCTCGGCAAAGACCTTGGTGACGATGGGCGTGCGCCCGGGCGGCAGCTCGTCGATGGTGCTGACCGCCAGATCGGCGAAATAGGTCATGGCCAGGGTGCGCGGGATGGGCGTGGCGCTCATCATCAGCATGTGCGGTTCCATCGCCTGCGCATGGCCGCGCGAGGTCTGGGCCTCCAGCTTCTTGCGCAGGGCCAGGCGCTGGGCCACGCCGAAGCGGTGCTGCTCGTCGATGACGGCCAAGCCCAGGCGCTTGAACACCACCTTGTCCTCGATCACCGCATGCGTGCCCACCACCAGATGGGCCGAGCCGTCGGCCACCGCATCGATCATCTTCTGGCGGGCCTTGCCCTTGATGCTGCCGGTGAGCCAGGCCACCTTCAGGCCCAGGGGCTCCAGCCAGCCGATCAGCTTGCGGAAATGCTGCTCGGCCAGGATCTCGGTGGGCGCCATCAGGGCGCATTGCCAGCCGGCGTCTATGGCCACCGTGGCGGCCAGAGCCGCCACCACGGTCTTGCCCGCGCCCACATCACCTTGCAGCAGACGGTGCATGGGCTGGGGCAGGGCCAGGTCTTGCGCAATCTCCTCGGCCACGCGCTGCTGGGCGCCGGTCAGGGCGAAGGGCAGGGCGGCCAGCAATTGCTCATGCAGGCCGCCGGGGCCGGCGCGCAGCGCCGGTGCGCGCAGCCGGGCGCGCTCGCGCTGGGCCCGCATCTGGCTGAGCTGCTGAGCCAGCAGCTCCTCGAACTTCAGGCGCTGCCAGGCCGGGTGGCTGTGGTCCTCCAGCGTGGCCAAGCTCACCCGCGGCGGCGGGTGGTGCAGAAAGTCCAGGGCCTCGCGCAGCGTGGGCAGCTGGCGCGGCACGCTGCCGGGCGGCAGCACCTCGGCCAGGTCGGCGCGCCGCAGGCCGGCGGCCACGGCCTTGCGCAGATAGGCCTGGGGCAGGTTGGCGCCGGCCGGGTAGACCGGGGTCAGGCTTTGCGCCAGCGGCGTGTCCTCATTCACGGCGCGGAACTGCGGATGCACCATCTCGCGCCCGAAGAAGCCGCCGCGCAGCTCGCCCCGCACGCGCAGGCGCTGGCCCACGGCGCAGGTCTTCTGGTGCGAGGGGTAGAAGTGGATGAAGCGCAGCAGCAGCTCCTCGCCCTCGTCATCCTGCAGGCGCACGATCAGCTGGCGTCGGCCGCGCTGCTCGATGCGGCATTCGGTGACCTCGCCCTCGCACTGGAGGGTCTCGCCCTCGCGCGCCTGGCGCAGGGGCGTGAGGCGGGTTTCGTCCTCGTAGCGCAGGGGCAGGTGCAGGGCCAGGTCGATGTCGCGCTTCAGGCCCAGCTTCTCCATGGCCTTCTGCGGCGCGGACTTGCTGGCCTTGGCGGGCGTGACAGTGCTGGATGAAACCTCAGGCATGGGCGCGATTGTGCCGTCAGGTCGCGCCGGCATCCCCCGATTCGGGGCGGCACGCGCGAGCGCGCTTTACAAACAGGCACAATCCGGGCCGCGCCGCCTGGGCGGCCATCTCAGAACACCAACAGAACAGATGCAGAAGGGGAGGGCTCGGATGAGCAGGCATTTCCACGCACGCGCCGGATGGACCGGTGCGCTCTTGATTTCGGCGGCGCTGTTGAGCGCCTGTGGCGGCGGCGGCGATGCCGGCCCCGCACCCGTGGTGGAGGCGCCGACCGCCATCCCCAGCGAGCTGAGCATCAATGCCACGGCCTTGAGTGATGTGATGTCCGGCACCGCATTCACCAGCAATGCCGCGGCCCTGAGCGGCCTGAGCCATCTCTGGATCTTTGGTGACGGCAGCACCAGCGGCGAAGCCAGCCCCAAGCACGACTATGCCAAGGTGGGCGACTACGAGGTCTCGCTGCGGGTGACGAACAGCGCCGGCGCCAGCAAGGAAGTCAAGTTCAAGCTCAGCGTCAACAACCGCGCCCATGTGCGCGGCCTGGTCTGCTCGGCTTCCAATGACGGTGGCTGGTGCTGGCAGCAGCCCCGTCCTACCGGTACCAGCCGCGAGGACTATTTCTTCCTGGATGCCCAGACCGGCTGGTCGGTGGGTGACAACGGCGAGATCTTCAAGACTGCCGATGGCGGCAAGACCTGGACCCGCCAGGACAGCGGCCTTCGCGCCCGTCTGCTGGCCATCGCTTTCGCCGACGCCAACAGCGGCTGGGCGGTGGGCGAGTTTGGCGCCGTGCTGCGCAGCACCGATGGCGGCAAGACCTGGAGCCAGCAGGCCCTGGGCCTGAGCGACTCGGGGATGCGCCTGCGCGTGATCGATGCCAACACGGCAGTGGCCTACTCAAGCTATGGCTACAGCCGCGTTCGCCGCACCACCGACGGCGGCAAGACCTGGACCGAGGCCAACTTCACGCCCACCGAGGTGGGCAGTGATGGCACGCTGTGGAGCTTTGACGGCAATACGCTGAAGAAATCCGCTGACGGCGGCGCCACGAGCAGCACGCTCTACACAGGCAGCGGCTACAGCGAGCGCTTTCAGCTCCTCAGCCCGCAGCTGCTGTTCCTGCGCAACTTCAGCGCCATCTGGGACAGCGCCACCTCGCGCTACATCAACAAGCTGACCCTGCGCCGCAGCACGGACGGCGGCGCCAGCTGGACCAGTTACGAGGCCCAGGGCCTGATCGACGCCGATCTGAACTACAGCGGCCCGGGTGATGTGGTCTTCCAGGATGCCGACCGGGGCTTTCTGGTGGCCGGCGCCACGATCTACCGCACGGCCGACGGCGGTCGCAACTGGACCAAGCTCGGCGTGCCGAGCACGGGCAGCTGGAGCTACAGCAGTGCCCGGGTGTTCGCCGGTGGCGTGCTCTATCGCAAGTCCAATGCCTACGACAGCAAGGACCACTTCATCAGCGAGGACGGCGGCAGCAGCTGGCAGCGCATCGCGACCCCGACCAGCGAGGGCCTGTACGACTACATCCCGCGTCGCCTGGGTGCGAAGAGCTGGCTGTGGGTCAAGGGTGATCAGGCCTATCTGAGCCAGGACGGCATGCAGAGCTGGACCCAGGTGGGGGGCGTCAGCAGCGAGGTGGCCCAGCGCTCCCTGGTGGCGGCCTGGTTCTTCGACGCCAAGCGTGGCCTGGCCCTGAATGCCAGCGGCGAGCTGCAGGAGACCAGCAATGGCGGCCTGGTCTGGACGACCAAGCTCAAGAACCTGGCCGCCACCGGCTATGGTGGCAGCGAGTTCCAGTTCCTGGCCAATGGCAGCAAGGGCTGGCTGCTGGCCGGCGATGGCAAGATCTATCGCAGCACGGACGGCGGCGCCAGCTGGGCCACGCCGCTGATGGGGCGCTACACCATCAGCGCCTTCCATTTCGTGGACGAGAACAATGGCTTTGCCCAGGCCTCTGACCAGAACACCGGCAAGTCCTGGCTGCTGGCCAGCAGCGATGGCGGCGCCAGCTGGAGCGAGCGTGCCGAGCTCAGCGCCACCGGTTCGGCCCTGCAGTTCGGCAGCGACAAGAAGGGCGTGATCGTGGGCTACGGCGGCCGCATCCTGGCGACCGATGACGGTGGCAAGACCTGGGTGGCACGCTTCAGCGGCACCGCGGCCAGCCTGAACCGGGTCCTGTTCAGCGACGCCAGCACGGTCTGGGCCTTGGGCGAGAGCGGCACGGTGCTCAAGTCCCTGGATGCCGGCCAGACCTGGAGCCGCGTCAATGTGGGCGCCACGCAGCGCCTGAACAGCATCCGCTTCGTCGATGCGCAGCAGGGCTGGATCGTCGGTGAGGGCGGCACGGTGCTCTTCACCCGGGATGGCGGCCAGACCTGGGTGCCGCAGAACGCCGGCACGCAGAAGTCTCTGCAGCGCGTGTATGCGGTGGATGCCCGCAGCGCCTGGATCAGCGGCGGCGAAGGGACCTTGCTGGCCACCGGCACGGGCGGGTTCTGAGCCCGGGCCCCCGCGGGGGCCAATCCCTCAGAAGGCCGATCCGGGCGCAAGCCGGATCGGCTTTTTTCATGAAGCTGTGGGCCTCAGCTCGGTGTCGGCACCCCGGCCATGCGGTCGTGGCGCAGGAAGAACTGGCGGGCCAGGGCCAGCAGCTGTTTGTCGCTGGGGTGGTCCACGGTCTCGTAGCCCACGATCTGGGCGGCCAGGGCCGGGCGGTGCTTCTCCACATAGTGGCGGAAGTCCTTGAGCGCGGTGTTGCCGCCGGTCAGCAGCACCTCGTTGATGCCGTTCAGGGCCGCGCAGAGCTCGGCATAGAACTCATGCTCGGTGCGCACGGCGCTGCCATGCTGCTTGCTGTGGCGACTGCTGGCCTTGACCTTCTCGGCCTGCACATGCTCGGCGTCGAATTGCAGGACCTGGGCGCTGTGGTGGTCCAGCCAGACCACGGCGTGAAAGAGACTCATGGTTGCTCCGCTAAGGGTTGAACAAGGGAAGGGGTGAAACCGGGCCGGTGCCGGGTTCAGAGCGTGTGGCGCTGCGCGCCGCGCGCACCCTGCAGCTCGCGCTCGGCCTGGCAGGCCGTGCAGCGCAGGGCCTGGGGTTGCAGGCGCAGGCGGTCGAAGGGCAGGGGCTGGCCGCAGTCGGGGCAATAGCCGAAGTCGGGCTGCTCCAGGCGATCCAGGGCGGCATCGATCTCGCGCAGGCCCTGCAGGGTCTGGTCGTTGCGGACCAGTTCCACATCGCGGTCGGCCCGATGGGCGGCCTCGTCCTCCTGGCTGAGCAGGGCCTCGTGGGCATGGGCGATGCGGTCGCCGTCCTCGCCCAGCTGCAGGCGGAGCTCGCGCTCCAGTTCTCGGCGCTGCAGCAGCAGGGCTGCCTGCAGCTGGGCCTTCTGTCCGGCGGTGAGATGGGAATGGCTCATGGCGGCGTTCAAGTCGTGGAGGGAGGGCCTTGGCTTGGGATCCATGCTGTCACCGTGACTTGGGTCGCGGCTTGCGGTGCATCAAGACCGGGGGCCTTGCTGGCTGCCGCTATATTTCCGCAGGGTCGCCCAGCTTGCCGCCAAGGCCGGGGGCGATCGGTCCAACGATCCGGGATGCCTGGTGCTGAAACGCAGACAGCTGATGAACGCGGCTCTGTGGAGCCTGCCCGCGACGGCCTTGTCGGCCGTGGCGCCGAGCGGCGCATGGGCCCGGGGGGCGCCGGTGCGCCTGGCCGCCAGCGAGTTTCCGCCCTATATGAGCGCGGCTCTGCCGGGGGGCGGCGTGTCCTGCCAGATCGCCATGGAGAGCTTTCGCGCCGCGGGCCTGGACTGCCTGCTGGAGTTCCGGCCCTGGGCGCGGGCCATGAGCGAGTTCCTGGCGGGCCAGTTCGACGGCCTGATCGCCACCTGGTGGACGCCCGAGCGGGCGCAGCAGATGGCCTTCTCGCCCGAGCTGGGCGTGGTGAACCGCTTCGGCTTCATGGCCCGGGCCGACCGGCTGCGCCCGGTGGACGATCTGGCCCGGCTCAAGGACCTGCTGATCGGCACGGTCAACGGTTATGCCAACCCCGAGCGCTTCGAGCGCGCCGGCCTGCGCCAGGAGAAGGCACTCGATGATCTGAGCAATCTGCGCAAGCTGCTGATCGGGCGGGTGGACCTGGCCCTGATCGACAAGGGCGTGGCTCACCATTTGCTGCGCACCCAGCTGGCCGCCGAGGCCCGCCTGCTGCGCTGGCTGGAGCCCGAGGTGGGCGAGTACAAGCAGTACGTGGCCCTGCACAAGGCCGGCGAGCATCGCGGCATGCAGATGCAGGCGGCCCTGACCGAGGGCATGGCGCGTTTGCGCAGCAGCGGCGCCCTGGCCCGCCTGCTGCGCCAGGGGGCGGACTGGCAGGTGTGAGGCGCGGGGCCGCCGCGTGAAACAATAGTGGGCGGCCGGGGCACTCCTGGGCCGCCCGCCTTTGTTCCTCCCGCTTGGCACGGGTCCGTCCGGCCCTCAACACCATGTCCGATCTCTCCTCTTCCGCGCCCCGTGACTTCACGGTCAGCGACTTCGACTTCGAGCTCCCCCCCGAGCTCATCGCCCAACATCCCGCGGCCGAGCGCAGCGCCTCGCGCCTGCTGGACGGCCGCGGCAGCCCGCCGGTGGACCGCGTCTTCCGCGAGCTGCCCCAGCTGCTGAACCCCGGCGATCTGCTGGTCTTCAACAACACCAAGGTCATCAAGGCCCGGCTCTATGGCCAGAAGGCCAGCGGCGGCGCCGTGGAGGCCCTGGTGGAGCGGGTGCTGCCGGCCGGCACGGGCGGCGTGTCGGACCAGGTCTGGGCCCATATGCGCGCCAGCAAGAGCCCCAAGCCTGGCGCCCGGGTCAGCTTTGCCGAGGGCGCCTTCGAGGCCGAGGTGCTGGGCCGCTGCGGGCCCGACAACGGCCTCTTCCATCTGCGCCTCTCGGGCGACGCCTTCGAGCTGCTGGAGCGCCACGGCCATGTGCCGCTGCCACCCTATATCGAGCATGGCGACTCCGAGGACGATGTGCGCCGCTACCAGACCGTCTTCGCCAAGGAGCCGGGCGCCGTGGCCGCGCCCACTGCGGCCCTGCACTTTGACGAGGGTGTGCTGGCCGCCCTGGCCGCGCGCGGCGTGAGCACGGCCCATGTGACCCTGCATGTGGGCGCGGGCACCTTCCAGCCGGTGCGGGTGGACAAGCTCAGCGAGCACAAGATGCACAGCGAGTGGTTCGAGGTGAGCCCCGCCACCGTGGAGGCCATTGCCGCCTGCAAGGCCCGTGGCGGCCGCGTGGTGGCCGTGGGCACGACCACGCTGCGCGCGCTTGAATCGGCCGCCCTGGGCGGCCAGCTGCAGGCCGGTGCGCGCGAGACCGATATCTTCATCACTCCCGGCTTCCAGTTCCGCGTGGTGGACCGCCTGGTCACCAACTTCCACCTGCCCAAGAGCACCTTGATGATGCTGGTCTCGGCCTTTGCCGGCTACGAGCCCGTGATGGCCCTGTACCGTCACGCCATCGCCCAGGGCTACCGCTTCTTCAGCTACGGGGACGCGATGCTGCTGGAGCGGCGCCCCTGAGGCGGGGCGCGCGCCCCAGCATGTCACAAGCGGCCCGGGGCCTTCGTCTTGCTCATGAGGCGAGTACCGCCTCATTGATCGCCTTATCCACCGCCTTGTGGAGCGACTTGTGGGAGCAGCTTTGATGACGACCCTGGCCGAGCGCGCCCAGCGCTTTGATCGCGAGCATGCGCGCAGCCTGCGCGCCCTGGCCTACCGCATGCTGGGCTCGCGCGCCGAGGCTGAGGACATGGTGCAGGAGGCCTGGCTGCGCTGGGCCGAGGTGGACGAGACCGCGGTCCAGCATGCCGGGGCCTTTCTCTCGCGCACGGTCACCAACCTCTGCCTGGATCGTCTGGGCTCCGCCGCGGCGCGGCGCGAGCAGTATGTGGGGGTGTGGCTGCCCGAGCCCCTGCTGGACGACGAGGCCCTGGGCGCCTGGTCACCCAGCCCCGAGGCCCAGGCGGAGTTTGCCCAGGATGTGTCGCTGGCCTTCATGCTGGCGCTGGAGCGGCTCTCACCCCTGGAGCGGGCGGCCTTTCTGCTGCACGAGGTCTTTGATGTGGACTACGAGGAGCTGGGCCTTCGCCTGGCGCGCAGCCCGGCGGCCTGCCGCCAGCTGGTCAGCCGGGCGCGCCAGCATGTGAAGGCCGACTACGCCCGCCGCGAGGTGCAGCAGGAAGAGGCGCAGCGGCTCTTCGAGGCCTTCAGCCAGGCGGTGCGCGACTTCGATGTGGACGCCCTGGCCCGGGTGCTCAGCGAGGACGCCGTGCTGCTGGCCGATGGCGGCGGCAAGGTCAGCGCCGTGCCCCGGCCCCTGCGCGGCGGCGCCCTGGTGGCCAGGACTTTCATCGGCTTTGCGCGCCTGCCCGCCAGCCGCGCCTGGCGCCTGGCGCCGGCGCGCATCAACGGCATGCCCGGCTGCCTGATTCTGGACGGCGAGAGCGGCCAACTGGTCCAGACCATCGCTTTTGCCCCTGCCGCCGACGAGCGCGGTCGCATCGCCACCCTCTACATCCAGCGCAACCCGGACAAGCTGGCCGGCGTGATGCGCACCCTGGGCCTGGCGCCCCCGCGGCCGCAGGCCTGAGCGACCGGGGCGGGGCCGTGGGCGCAGCGCCCAGCGCGCCCCAGGGGCAGGGGCCGACGGCGTCACAAGCGGGCCGGCCGCGTCGTCTTGAGAGTGAGGCGCCTGAAAGGCGCTTCTCTCCCCTCTCAACCGACACAGGACGACCATGACTTCCCAGCACGAGCTCAGCAGCCTCCCGCCCAGCCCCCGTCTCGACTACCTCAAGCAGTCGCCCGAGCTGTTCAAGAAGTTCCTCGAGTTCAGCCAGGCCATCGCGGCCGGCGGTCGCCTCGAGCCGGGGCTTTCGCACCTGGTGGACATCCGCGCCTCCCAGCTCAATGGCTGCGCCTTCTGCCTGGACATGCATGTCAAGCAGGCCAAGATGCATGGCGAGCGCGAGCTGCGCCTGCACCATGTGGCCATCTGGCCCGAGTCCCCGCTGTTCAGCGCCCGCGAGCGCGCTGCCCTGGCCTGGACCGAAGCCCTGACCCGCATGGCCCCCGGCGGCGTCTCCGATGCCTTCTATGCCCAGGTGCGCGAGCAGTTCAGCGAGCAGGAACTGGTGGACCTCAGCTACCGGGTGATGGCCATCAATGGCTGGAACCGCATCAATGTGGCCTTCCGCGCCCTGCCGGGCGCGCAGGACAAGGCCTGGGGCCTGGACAAGGCCGGTCTGGTCTGAGGGTGCTGGCCGGCAGGGCGGTGTTCAGGGACATCCGACCTGGGCTATGGTGCAGCTCATCCCAAGCCAGGAGATCTTGATGATCAAAGTCAGCGTGATGTATCCCTACCAGGCCGGCGCGCGCTTCGACCACGACTACTACCGCGAGCGCCACATGCCCCTGGTGCAGGCGCGCCTGGGCGCGGCCTGCCTGTTCTACACGGTGGACAAGGGTCTGGCCGGTGGGGCCCCGGGCCAGCCTCCGGCCTACACGGCCATGTGCCATATCCACGCCGAGTCGCCCGAGGCCTTCCAGGCCGCCTTCGCGCCGCATGCCAAGGAGATCCTGGGCGATATCGCCAACTACACCGATCTGCAGCCCCTGCTGCAGATCAGCGAGGTGGTGGTGGGCGAGCGCGGCTGACGGTTGGGGCCGAGCCCGGCCTCAGCAGAACAGCGATTCGCTGAAGTTCGGCGCTACCCCGGGCTCGAAGTCGCAGCGCAGGCTGGCGGCGAGCAGGCACAGCGGCTCGGGCGAGCCGGCCAGTTCCAGCTCCAGGCGCAGCGCGCCCTGCCAGCTGCCGGGCAGGGCCTGCTCGCTGAGCCAGGCCGTGCCGCTGCTCTCGTCCGCCTGGATCTGCAGCCGGCCGCGGGCGATGCGGCCCAGGCAGTCGCCCAGGGCCAGCCCCGGGCCGTCCAGCCGGGCTGCGCCCAGCCACAGGCTCACGCCGCGCGAGAAGCCCGGCTGACCGTCCTGCAGCACATGGGCGGCGGCCAGGCGCAGGCGGACCGGGGCGGACGCTTCGGCCCCCAGCTCCAGGCCGGCCAGCTCGCTCTCGGCCAGCTGCAGGCGCAGCGGGGCGCTCATGGCAGCGGCAGGTCCATCAGCCCGGAGCCGGAGCCCCGGGACAGCCGCGTGCTCAGCGCTTCGGTGGACGCGAGCCGCGCGCCGGCCCGGGCCAGCTGGGCATTGACCTCGGCCCGGATCTCGGCGGCGCTGCGGTCCGCCGAGGGCCAGGTGTTGTGCGCGTCCTCGGCCAGCTGCACCGCATAGCCCAGGGCCAGGGCCGAGCGCACCGTGTTGCTCACGCAGAACTCGCTCTGCAGGCCGCAGACCAGCAGCTCCGGCGGCTCGCCGCCGCCCATGGCCTGCAGCCAGGCGTCCAGCTCGGTGTGCTCGAAGGCGCTGGAGGCGTATTTCTTGAGGATGCGCTCCTGCGCGCCGCGGGCCGGATCGGGCTGCAGGGCCTCGTGCAGCAGCCAGTGGGGCGTGCCCTCCTCGAACACCTCGCCGGGCGTGGTCTCGCAGTGCTGCACGAAGACGATGGGGTGCTCGCCCTCGCGCGCGGCCTCCACCAGGGCGCGGGCGCGGGCCAGGAAGGGCTCGGGCGCGTCAATGGGCGGGCAGCGCTGGCCGTCGAAGGCGCCGCGCTGGATGTCGATCACGAGCAGGAGGCAGCGGGTCATGGTGCGGCCGGCGCGGGCTGGGTGGATGCTTGCAACGATAGCAGCCGGCGTGGGTGCGGCCGGATTCAGGCGGGAACCTGCTTGCACACCGCCTCGATGCGATGGCCGTCGGGGTCCACCAGAAAGGCCGCGTAGTAGTGCGGGCCGTAGTCGGGGCGCAGACCTGGGGCGCCGTTGTCGCGTCCGCCCACGCGCAGGGCCTGGGCGTGGAATGCATCCACCGCGGCGCGGGTGGGCGCGTCGAAGGCCAGGTGGAAGCCCGGCCCCGGGGCGCGGGCCTCAGGTTCCAGGTTCAGCAGCAGCTGGTCCTGGTCGTTGACCAGGCCATAGCCGATGGACTCGGGGCCGTCGAAGACGCGGCGAAAGCCCAGGGCGCCCAGGGCCGCGTCGTAGAAAGCGCCGGCCAGGGCCAGGTCGCGCACGCCGAAGGAGAGGTGATGCAGCATGGGAACTCTTCTCGAAGGGGCCGTCAGCCCGGCAGATCGCCGGTGTTGGGATCGAAGTCCTCGCGCAGCGTGAACTCACCGCGGCGAAAGGCCGCCAGCACCGCCTGCGCCTCGGCCAGCTGGCTTTCGGGCACGCGCACGCTGGCGCCACCCACGGCCACCGAAAGCAGGGCGTTGGCCTGAACCAGGTTCACATCGCCCGCCTCGGCCCGCAGCCCGGCCGACTGCAGGCAGGCGCTGAGCAGATGCGCCTCGGTGGGCGTGAGGTTGCGCTCCAGCAGGGTCCAGTCGCCCAGATAGGGTTCCTGGCTCAGCGCGGCAGCTGAGGGCTGTTCCTCGGCCGGATCCGGCAGCGGCAGATCGCGCCGCTGTGCCTCGGCGATGGCCAGGGCATAGCCCGCCTCGCTGAGCCGGCCCGCACGCAGATGCGTCAGCAGGGCCTCGTCGGGTAGCTGGGACAGCAGCAGGCACAGGTCCTGGCGGTGGTGATGCTCGTCGGGGGCGAAGGTGGGACTCATGGCGTTGCGGATTCAGTGGCAGTACTGCTGTTCGCAGGGAATGCCGTCCTTGTCGCCATCCATCTCCACCCCGGGGCAGTTGGCGAGGAAGAACTTGGCCTCGGCGCAGGAACTCATCTGCGAGCAGTAACGCCGGCCATCGCAGCGATAGGTCGGCATGCGGGGGCTGATTGCAGGCGTGGGTGCAGGCGCTGGCGTGCTGGTCTGGGGCGGGGGCGCGCCGGACTTGGTGCTTGCGTTGGCAGCTTCGGCCGCCGCGGCGCGGCGCCGCTTCTCCGCGGCATTGAGTTCTTCCAGCGTCGGGGGCTTGCGCACCTGGCCGCTGGGGCAGGGGCCTTGCTGATAAGTGACCTGGCCGTCGATCACGCACTTGTTGGCCGGTGCCGCCAGGCCCGGGCCGGCGGCCAGAAGCAGGAGTGCCGCGGTGCCGAGCCAGCGCATCATGGGCGTCCCTGCCGGCTCACTCGAAGACCGGCCGGAAGAAGCTGCGCTCATAGCTGATGATGCAGAGCGTTTCTTCGGCGTAGCGGAAGGCGGCCTGGCAGTCCGGGTCCTGGAAGGATCGGTGGCGGTATTCCTCGTAGGCCGCCAGCGAGGGAAAGCTGAAGGACGCCAGGGCGATATTGTTGGCACCCTCCGAGGGCAGCAGATAGCCGTGGTGCTGGCCGCCGAACTTGCCGACCAGGGGAATCCAGATCCGGGCGTAGTGCTCGAACTCCTTGAGCTTGCTGGGGTCCAGCACATAGCGGAGGTGGCAGGTGATCATCGGTCGGCTTCGCTTTCTGGGTGGTGGGGCCATGCGGCTGGCGCGCGGATGCTGTGCTCGCCCGCAGAACGTGCCTGGAGTCTATGCGCGGCCTGCCTGGTGGTGTACGCCTGGGCTAGCGTGTGCCAACCCATGCAAGCAGGAGGAACAGGCTCAGTGCATGGAAGAGCAGCCCGATGAGCAGCAGACCCAGGCGTGTGAACACCCGCTGTCCATCCACGGTGAAACTGAGTGCGCCGGCTGGGCCATGAATCAGGGCCTCGTCCGCACCCACACGTTCTCCCCGCCAGCCACCGAGGCTGATCAGCCAGACGAGGAGCCGACCGGTGCCGATCAGCACGAGGTCCAGAAGCAGCCAGCCTGCGAGGTCTGTCATTTGATCAATCCGCAAATCGATGCGCTGTCCTGCACCCAAACACTCAAGCCTCGCCGTCCTCCAACGAGCAGGCCAGGTTCAGTGAGCGCACCTCGTAACCCAGGTCTTGGTAAAGCCGCCGCGCTCCTTCGTTGAAGGCCCAGACCACAAGGCGCACTTCCTGGCCTCCCCGCGTTCGGACCCAGGCATGAGCCTCACGCATCAGACCGCGACCAACCCCTTGGCCTTGCCAAGTCTTGCTGACCGAGGCTGAGCCGATACGGCCAAATCGCAAGGGCTGCAGCAGGCTGTGGGATTCATTCGCCATCGCAACGCTCAGAAAACCCAGCACCCGTCCCTCGAACTCGGCCACGACGATGCAGGCCTCATCCCTGCCCAGCTCCAGGGGGTCCGAACCGAGCGAAGCCGCCCAGTGCATGGCATCGCGGTCGGGTGTGCCGGGGCCGGCAAAGATGTGGGGAAACGCCTCGTGGTGCACGGCGTTCACGCTCTCACCCAGTTCACAGATGGCGGGGAGATCGGCGGCTGTGGCACGACGGTAGCTGACGCAGTTCATGGCTCCATGGGCGTTCGGTAAGGTGCTGACGCAGCAATCTCATCGCAGCGCCAAGAGCTTGGGCCGGGTTGCTAGATGTGGTGCCGCAGGGGGCAGTGTCGCCGCGAATCTGCGCGTGCGATCAATCCGTCTCGTTGCTCCCCCATGAGTGGGAGCCCCGTTCGCCCGCAGCAAAGCAAACGGCCACCCGAAGGTGGCCGTTGTTCATCAGGCAGTCGCCTGCCCTGAGGCTCAGGCCTTGTCGGCGCCGCCCGTCAGCAGCTGCACGCTGCCTTCGCTCTGGCCGCCCAGCAGGCCGGTCTGGGTGTAGATGCCCAGCTTGGCGCGGGTGTCGGTGATGTCCAGATTGCGCATGGTCAGCTGGCCGATGCGGTCGGCCGGGGTGAAGGCGGCGTCTTCCACCTTCTCCATGGACAGGCGCTCGGGCGCATAGGTCAGGTTGGGGCTGACGGTGTCCATGATGCTGTAGTCATTGCCGCGGCGCAGCTCCAGGGTCACCTCGCCGGTGATGGCGCGGGCCACCCAGCGCTGGGCGGTTTCGCGCAGCATCAGGCATTGCGGGTCGAACCAGCGGCC
>Ga0233424_10000309_pt1 | contig 65801 bp, 64 predicted proteins | sample Watercolumn_Towu_FD_181011 | JGI IMG/M metagenome (GOLD analysis project Ga0233424, IMG submission 181011) | Freshwater microbial communities from Lake Towuti, South Sulawesi, Indonesia - Watercolumn_Towuti2014_125_MG | ecosystem: Environmental > Aquatic > Freshwater > Lake | place: Indonesia... | reverse complement strand
CCCCTGCCTTGTCGCCCTCGCGCTTGCCTGTCGGCGCCGCGCTTCGTTTCGTTGCAGTGATCAGCGAAGAAAGTGATTATGACCCGCTTCCGGATCCACGGTCAACACTTTGCTGTAAAAAATTTCGAGGCCCCTCGTCAGACCGGAACGAGCGTCACCCGGTAGGCCACCGTGCCGGACGCCCAGCCGAGCAGGCGGTCGATGTTCGGGTGCTTGCCCGGATTCGCCCGCGCATCGTCGGTGTGCTCGCCGTACAGCGCCAGGCCTTCGCTCGCTGCGGCCGGCGTGATCTCGCCGCCATGCTGGTGGGCCAGCGCGTGGTAGACCGCCAGCGAGCCGGCCTGGCCCGGCTTGTTCTCGATGACGGCGATCAGCTGCCCCTGGGGGTCGAGCAATTGCAACGAGGCGAGGTGCGCCACCGGGGGCAGGGTCTTGAGCGTGTCGGCGAAGGCCATGAGGGTTCCCATCAATAGAGGCGGCACTCTACCGCGGGGTTCCGCCCGCCGCCTACCATCGACCCGGAACACAAAGGAGCACGCCATGGCCGGCTGGCTGACGGCACTGAAACTGGTCCCGTGGGGCGAAGTGGTGAAGAGCGCGCCGCAGATCGCCGAAGGCGCGCGCAAGTTGTGGCAGAGCGTGGGAGCCGGGCAGCGGCGCCCGAAGACCGCGCCGGAGGACGTGCCGGTGGCCGTGGCCGGCAACGAGGTGCAGGCGATCGCGGCACTGACCGGGCGCATCGCCCAGCTCGAGCGCGAGCTGGCGGAGGCCAGCGGCCTGATCCATTCCATGGCCGAGCAGGACAAGCAGCTCGTCGGCCAAGTGGCGCAATTGCAGCAACGCCTGCGCCTTCAAGCCGCCGCGCTTGCGGTGCTGGCGATCGGCGTGCTGGTGATCGGGATCCATCTGCTGAACCGCTGACGCGGCGCGGTGCTATCCTGCCCCGCAGGCGTGAACTATGCACGCCCGACCAACCATTCACGGAGGATCACGCCATGAGCCTGATGAAGGAATTCAAGGAGTTCGCCGTCAAAGGCAACGTCATCGATCTCGCCGTCGGCGTGATCATCGGTGCGGCCTTCGGCAAGATCGTCGACTCGCTGGTGGGCGACATCATCATGCCGGTGATCGGCGCCATCACCGGTGGGCTCGATTTCTCGAACTACTTCATCCCGCTGGCCGGCCAGACCGCGACCACGCTGGCCGAAGCGAAAAAGGCGGGCGCGGTGCTGGCCTGGGGCAGCTTCGTCACGGTGGTGCTGAACTTCGCGATCCTGGCGTTCATCATCTTCCTGATGGTCAAGCAGATCAACCGCCTGAAGCGCGACGAGCCGCCCGCGCCCGAAGTGCCGGTCGCGCCGCCGGAAGAGGTGGTGCTGCTGCGCGAGATCCGCGACAGCCTGCGGCGCTGAGCGTCCGGTGGGCCGGCGACGTGCCGGCACATGCCTTGCCGCGCGTGCGCAACCCTCCTGGAGCGCACGCCATGGCCGACTTCGTCTACCTCGACCACAACGCCACCACGCCGCCGGCCCCCGAGGTCATCGAAGAGATGACCGAGAGCCTGAGCCTCGCGTGGGCCAATCCCTCGTCGCCGCACGCCGCCGGGCAGGCAGCCCGCCGGGCGTTGGTGGATGCGCGCACGCGTGTCGCCACCTTCCTCGGCTGTCGCCCGGCCGACGTGGTGTTCACCAGCGGCGCCACCGAAGCCAACCACATGGCGGTGCTGGGTGCTCTCGCGCTCGGTCGCAGCAGCGGCCGTCGGCGACTGGTGCTGAGTGCCGTCGAACACCCGGGTCTGCTCGCGCTGGCCCAGCGCCTCGAGAACGACGGCACGCCGGTCGACCGGATCCCGGTGACCGCCCGCGGGGAACTCGACGTCGCCGCTGCGCGCCGGCTGATCGAGGGCCGCGACGACATCGCACTGGTGAGCGTGATGGGCGCCAACAACGAGACCGGCGTGTGCATGCCCACACCGGCGCTGGCCGGACTGGCGCATGCCGCCGGCGCGCTGTTCCATGTCGACGCCACGCAGCTGGCCGGCAAGAGCATGCTCCGGTTCGAGGACAGCGGCGCCGACCTTTGGTCGGTCTCGGCCCACAAGCTGCACGGGCCGAAGGGGGCCGGGGCCCTGCTGGTGCGCGACGGTCGCGATTGGCCGGCGCTGCTGAGCGGCCGGCAGGAACGCCACCGCCGCGGCGGCACCGAGAACCTGCCGGGCATCGTCGGCTTCGCAGCCGCTGCCGAGCGGGCGGGCCTGACGCTGGCAGACGACCTGGCCCACATGGCCGCGATGCAGCAGCGGCTCGAAAGCGGGCTGCGCCGCGTGCTGCCCGGGCTGCACCTGTATGGCGACGGCGCGCCGCGCCTGCCGAACACGACCTGCCTGCGTTTCGGTTCCCTCGGCGCCAGCGAGGTGCTGGCCAAGCTTGAGCGCGCCGGCGTGCTGGGCTCGTCCGGGGCGGCCTGCACGGCCAGCGGCACGCAGCCCTCGCACGTGTTGATGGCGATGGGCGACCCGCCGCTGCTGGCCCGCGCCGGGGTGCGGCTGTCCCTTGGCCGCGACACCCGCCCGGCGCAGATCGACCGCGCCATCGCCGCCGTCGCGCGGGCGATCGGCCCGCTGTGGCAGGCCGAATGCGCGCACCAGCGACTGGCCGCCTAGGCGCCTCCCCCGAACGACCGGACCGGCGCGACCGGCGGTTGCGGCATCATCGCCTTGCCGCGACCCCCGGGAGCCCCGATGCCGGACACGACCTTAGATCCCTATCGCGCCACGCTGGCGATCACCGCGGCCTGGCTGCAATGCCACGAACGCGTGCTCGGCCAAGTGAACCTGCCGTTGTCCGGCGATGTGACACAGTGGATCCGCACCTGCACGGAGGCGGTCGCACAGGTGGGCCTGTTGAACGTCAACCTCACCGGCACCCGCGATCCCCACACCGAGCGGCGCATCGGCGCGCAGGTCAGCTACGGGCGCCAGCTCGGCAAGATCATGGACGTGCTCGTGCCGCTCGCCGAGCAGCAGCAGGCCGCGCTGTTCGGCCAGGGCGAGGCGCAGCGGCGCTACGAGGGCTTTCGCCGCGTGGTCGACGAGATCGACGCGCTGAAACGCCGCAGCGCCGATGCGCTGATCGACGACGTGAAGCGCTGGCAGGACTCCCCGACCCGGCGCGAGGACATCGCCGCCCTGCGCGCCGCGCTCGACGCGCTGGACGCGCCGGCCCCGTCACCGGGCTGACGGCCCGCCGCGTCACTTCGCCCGCGGCGCCTTGAGCTTCGCGTCCGGCTGCGGCAGCGCACCCTCGCGCAGCAGCGCCACCGCGGCGGCCAGCGCCCGGGCGACGTTGCGCACCTCCTCCTGCACGCCGGTGTCGGCATCCAGCGTCTCGTGGCTGGTCGCATAGGGCTCGTAGTAGCCGATGAAGCGGTCGAGCCGGGCCTTCTGGCCGGCGTCGACCAGGCCCATCCAGTCGAGCCAATCGCTGAGCGAGCGGCGCACCCCTTCGATGCCGGCCACGTCGCCGTGCACCACCACGCCATAGGCGCGGCCGGCCAGGTGCTTCGGGTAGTCCCAGCCGGCCAGTTCGATCTGCTTGGCCTTGGCTGCGTCCTTGCCGCCGGTCAGCGTGGGATCGGGGTTGCCGCCATCGGCGCACACCAGCCGGTCCATCATCAGCTTCAGCGGGCTGGAGACCTGGTACCAGTGCACCGGCGTCACGATGAGCACGCCGTGTGCGCTGACCCAGCGCTCGTAGATCTCGGCCATCCAGTCGTTGGTCTGGCCCTGGCCGTGGTTCGGGTAGCAGCTGCAGGGCCAGTGGCACAGCGGCATCGCCGTGGAGACGCAGCCCTTGCAGGGCAGGATGCGGCGGTCGTAGTCGGAGGCGGTCCACGACAGGTCCAGCACGTCGGTTTCCAGGCCCGCCGCGCCGAGCACCTCGCGCGCCGTCTGCGTCAGCCGGAAACTCTTCGACAGCTCGCCCGGACAGGTGCCGTCGTTGCGGGTCGAGGCGTTGACCAGCAGCACCCGCGAACGCGTCGCCGAGTCGGCCCAGCGCTGCTGGGCAGCGAGCAACCGATCATGGGTGGCGCGCCACTCCACCGACAGGTCGTAGTCCGGATCGGCGAACCCCTCGCCGGCCTTCGCGGTCACGGGGCTCTTGTGGCCCTCGTGGTAATTGCGCCAGGCGATCTCCTCGATGCGGGCCAGCGCATCGTGTTCGACCTCGAACGCCGGGTCGCGAAAACGCTCGCGGAACCGTTCGCCGAAGGCCTCGCGGGACAGCGTCTCCGGCGCCTGGCCCTGGCGCGGGCTGGGCGACGACCGGGTGGAGAGGGAAGACACCATGGACGCTCCGGAGGACACGGGGACGCCCTCGGGCAAGCCACATGCCCAAGGTCAGCGCCGCCGTTCCTGCTCGATCTGTGCGATGACCTGCGCGCCCAGCAACAGCAGCGTCGCGCCGAGCTCCAGGCTCAGCAGCACCGCGATGGCCGAGGTGAGCGAGCCATAGACCGTGCTGATCTGCGACAGCGTCGCGAAGTACCACAGCAGCACGTGGCGCGTGATCTCCCACAGCAGCGCCGCCACCACCGCGCCGACCACCGCATGGCGCACCCGCGGCGGCCCCACCGGCATCACCAGGTACACCGACGCGATCACGAACACCTCGCCGGCCAACCCCAGCAGGTACAGGCCCACGCCCGACAGGCGCGACAACGACCAGTAGAAGCCGAGAAACTCCAGCTCCTCCTGGCCGAGGGCCTGCAGCACCCCGGCCACCAGCGTCACCAGCAGCACGCCCAACCCGAGGCACAGGATGTACGCATATGGCAACAGCGCCGAAACGGCGAAGTGGCGCCGCCGCACCACCCGGTGGTGGAAGATCACCGACAGCGCGTTCTCGAGCACCGTGAACGCCAGCGAGCTGAAGAACAGCATGCTGGCCAGCAGCACCCAGCCCAGCACCTCGCGGTGCGCGAGGAACTGCGCCAGCTCGGCCACCAGCGCTCCCGACTGGCCCGGCACCAGCCACTCGAGGTAGCGCTGCAGCGTGTGCAGCAGCAGCGTGCGGTCGACCGCGTGCGACAGGGCGATCACCACCAGGATCAGCAGCGGCACGATCGACAGCAGCGCGTAGTACGCCACCGCACCGGCCAGCAGCAGCCCCTGCGCCGCGCGGAACGCCCGCAGCGTGCGGCCGGCAAAGGCCCACAGCGCGCGGGGCGAGAACGACGACAGCGTCACGCCCGCCGGGCCACCCAGTACGTGGCGCCGTCGGGCCCGTAGCGCTCGGTGTGCAGCACGTCGCGCGCCAGCGCGAAGGTGTCGCCGGCGTGCAGGTGGCGCGTGTGGCCCTCGCTGGCCAGCCACATCTCGCCCTGCACCATCAGCGCCTTCACCGCGAACGGGTGACGGTGTTCATCGAGCACGGTGTGCGGATCCCAACGGCGCTCTAGCACCTCGTCGAACCCGTCGGCCCGCGCCTGGGCCTCGAACGCCTGGAAGCTCATCATCGTGACGCTCCTGCCCGACCGTGTCAGGCCCCGGGGATCGGCGGCCTATCGAAGCCCGCGGGGTGGCGCACCGGCGCGGAGCCCGGCAGCCCGGTCACGCGATCGTCCAGCTCACCGATCATCGCGGCGAGCGAGTTGGCGCTGTCGCGGATCTCGCCGCGCAGCGCGCCCTCGAGCCGCACGACCTCGGCCTGCAGCAGCGCCCGCAGTTCGGTGAAACGCGAGGCCTCGGCCTGGTCGGCCAGCTGGCGCTGCGCCTGCAGTTCCTTGGCATGGCGACGGCTCTCCAGCAGCAGGCGGCCCTGGAACAGCGCCACGTAGCCGAGGAACGCCAGCGCGACCACCACCACCAGCGCCAGCATCGCCAGGCCCAACGGCGCTTCCACGGTGGTGACCCCCAGGCTCAGCGGCACCGGCGTCGTGAAGGCGGTCCAGTTCAGCGCCGCAAATCCGGCGACCAGCGCGATGAACAACAGCAGCAGCAAGGTTCGCAGAGGCATCGTCGTTCTCCAGGTCCGTGGGTGATCGTGGCGAGCGGTGGAAGACGACCGTAGCACAGCCCTTCCCCGCGCAGGCCATCGCCGAACAGTTGACACACGTCAAACGCGGCCTTGACGGCGCTCAACGTTGCCGGGCCGGCGTCGAAAGACGGGCACGATGAAAAACAACCTGCCCGTCACGCAACGCGAACACCGCCTGCCACCGGACCGCACGCTGGTCTCGGTGACCGACCTGCAAGGCCGCATCACCTATTGCAACCCGACGTTCGTCGCTGCCAGCGGCTTCGCGCGTGAGCAGTTGCTCGGCGCGCCGCACAACCTCATCCGCCACCCCGACATGCCCGCCGAGGCGTTCCGCGACCTGTGGGCCACGGTGCGGCGCGGGCTGCCGTGGAGCGGCATCGTCAAGAACCGGCGCGCCGATGGCGACCACTACTGGGTGCAGGCCCACGCCACGCCGCTGCTGCGCGACGGCCAGGCGGTGGGGTACTTGTCGGTGCGGTTGCCGGCCACCGCCGAGCAGGTGGCGGCGGCCGAGGCGCTGTACACCCTGCTGCAGGCCGATGCGCGGCGCAGGCGGCCCCGCCATGCGTTGCAGCAGGGCCGGCTGGTGCGCCGCGACCGCGCGGGCCGCTGGTGGCAGGCCGTGGCCGACCCGGGCCATCCGCTGCGGCGGGCGCTGCCGCCGTTGCTGGCCGGGCTGGCCGCCACGGGGGCCGCGCTGGCGGTGCCGGCGGCGGCGCTGCCGGCCACCGTCGCCGCGCTGGCGTGGAGCGGCTGGCACCTGCACCGCGCCGACACCCGGGCGCTGCACGAAGCACTGGCCATGGCGCGCAGCTTGGCCAGCGGCGACCTGGCCCACACGCCCCGCGTGACCGCCCGCGGCGCCCTGGGCGAACTGCAGCGCGCGCTGGTGCAGATCAACGTGAACCTGCGCAGCGTGATGGGCGACTGCCACGACGAGGTGCTGAAGATGCGCTCGGCCACGCACGAGATCGCCACCAGCAGCCACGACCTGTCGCAGCGCACCGAGTCGCAGGCGGCCCGCCTGCAACAGACCGCCGCGGCGATCGAGCAGATCCACGGCACCGTGGGCCGCACCGCGAACGCGGCCGACGACGGCGCCGGGCGCGCCTGCGAGGCCGCCGACGTGACCGGGCGCAGCCATGCCGCGGTGGCCGGCGCGGCGCAGGCGATGGACCGCATCGCCGAGTCGTCGCAGCGCATCGGCGAGATCGTGCACCTGATCCAGGAGATCGCGTTCCAGACCAACCTGCTCGCGTTGAACGCCGCGGTCGAAGCCGCGCGCGCCGGCGAGCAGGGCCGCGGCTTCGCGGTGGTGGCCGCCGAAGTGCGCTCGCTGGCGCAGCGCACCGGCCATGCCGCCGGTGAGATCCAGCGCCTGATCGGCGAATCGGCGCAGCGGGTCGAAGCCGGCGGCGTGCAGAGCGACGAGGCGCGCCGCCAGATGGACGATGCCCTGCAGTCGGTGCGCAGCGTCAGCACGCTGCTGGGCCACATCCGCCAGGCCACCGGCGAACAGCACGGCGACCTGCAGCGGGTCACCCAGGCCGTGGGCGCGATGGAAGGGCTGACGCAACAGAACGCCGCGATGGTGGAGCAGCTGGCCGCATCTTCCGGCGCGCTCGACGAGCAGGCGCAGGCGGTGCTCGATGCGATGGGCCTGTTCCGGCTGCGCGCCGAAGACCGGCCCGCCGCACGGCGCGAGGCGCTGGGCGCGTGAGGCGCGTGCAGCGCCCGGCGGTCAGGCCGCTTCGGCAGGCTGTGCCGCGGCGGCCACGGCCCAGCGCGCCACCTCGTCGGCCGGCATCGGCCGGGCGAACAGGAAACCCTGCAGCTCGTCGCAGCGCAGTGAATGCAGCACCAGCCGCTGGCCCTCGGTTTCGACCCCTTCGGCGACCACCCGCAAGTCCAGCGCGTGCGCCAGCTGCACCACCGCCTGCACGATCGCGCGGGCGTCGGCGCTGCCTTCGAGGTCGCGCACGAACGAACGGTCGATCTTCAGCTCGCGCGCCTGCAGCTTGCGCAGGTACGACAGGCTCGAATAGCCGGTGCCGAAGTCGTCGATCGACAGCTGCAGGCCCATGCCGTGCAACCGGTCGAAGGCCTTCATCGTGCCTTCGCCGTCCTCCATCGCCACCGACTCGGTGATCTCGAACGTCAGCATCGACGCATCCAGCGCATGCCGCTGCAGCGCCGCGTCGATGCGTGCGGTCAGGTCGTCCTGGCGCAGCTGGTGCACCGACAGGTTGATCGCCACGTGCAGCTGCAGGCCCTCGTCGAGCCACGCGCGCACCTGCCGGCAGGCTTCCTCGATGACCCAGTCGCCCAGCGCGCCGATCAGCCCGAAGCGCTCGGCCACCGGGATGAAATGCACCGGCCCGATCAGCCCGCGCACCGGGTGCTGCCAGCGCACCAGCGCTTCTACGCCGGTGAGCCGGTCGTTCTGGCGCGTGCCCACCTTGGGCTGGTAGTGCAGCAGCAACTGGCCGCCCTGCTCCAGCGCCACGCGCAGGTCGCGGTGCAGTTCCACCTGTTCGCGCACGCCGGCGTCCATGTGCGGCTCGAAGAACGCATAACCGCCGCCGCCGGCGCGCTTGGCGGCATACATCGCCGAGTCGGCCTGCTGCAGCAGCTTGTCGCCGGCATCGCGGCCATCGTGCAGCGCCAGGCCCACCGAGCACGACAGGCGCAGCTCGCGGTCCTCCAGCACCACCGGCAGGGACAGGGTGTCGATCACGCGTTGTGCGATCTGCGCGGCGGCCGCGGTGTCGACATCGCCCTCGAGCAGCGCGACAAATTCGTCGCCGCCGAGGCGGGCGACGGTGTCGCTGGCCCGCGCGTGTGCCGCCAGGCGCCGCGCCATCTCGCGCAGCACCGCGTCGCCCACCGCATGGCCGAACGAATCGTTGATCGGCTTGAAGCCGTCGAGGTCGATGAACAGCACCACCAGCGCGCCCCCCTGGCGGCGGCTGCGCTGCACCGCCTGCTCGACGCGGTCGTCGAACAACAGCCGGTTCGGCAGCCCGGTCAGCGCGTCGCGGAAAGCGAGGCGGCGGAGCTCTTCGTGGGCATCGTCGAGCGAGGCCTCTAGGCGCTCGGCGCGGCGGCGCAGGCGACGGTCCACCACCGACGTCAGCAGCGTCAGGCCGAGCAGGCCGGTCGCGGCCAGCGCCACCAGGCCGTTCAGCGCGTCGCCACCGAGGCCGTCGAGGCTGCGGCAGATCGCATCGGCGGGAAAGCCGGCCGCCGCCATGCCGGTGTAGTGCATGCCGACGATGGCCGTGCCCATGACCACCGCCGCCAACGCCTTCCACCAGACGGCCCGGCGGCCGCGCTGCCCGCGCAGCCAGAAGAAGATTTGCAGTGCCGCCGCCGAAGCGACCACCGCCACGACCACCGAGGCCGCCACCCAGCCGGCATGCCAGCGCACGCCGGGCTCCAGCGCCAGCGCGGCCATGCCGGTGTAGTGCATCGTCGAGATGCCGGCGCCCATCAGCAGGGCGCCACCGGTCCAGCGCGCCAGACCCAACTGAGGCTGCGCGGCGAGTCGCAGCGCGAGCGCCGAGACCCCGACCGCCGCCACCCACGACAGCCCGGTGATGCCGGTGTCGTAGCCGACCTCGAACGGCCAGCGCAGCGCCAGCATGCCGACGAAGTGCATCGACCAGATGCCGGTGCCCATCGACAGCGAACCGGCAATCCACCAGCCGCGCGCCAGCAGCCGGTCAGGGCCGCGCACCCGCTCGGCGAGGTCCAGCGTCACGTACGACGCCAGACAGGCGATCAGGAAGGAGAGCAGGACGAGCGTGAGGTCGTACTGCGGGTCAAGCAACGTCAGGGGCATGGGGCGGTTCCGGGGGGGATACTGCAAACGATCCGCCCGGGGGTTATCGGCCAGCGCAGCGCCGGCTTGAGCGGCGGCTCAGTCGGTCGGCAGCGCCGCCCCCCGCATCGCCCGCCACAGCCGCTCGGCCACCTGCTCCACCCGGTACGGCTTGGCCAGCACGGGCACGTCGACCTCGTCGCCGAGCGCGTCGGCATAGCCGCTGGCCAGCAGCACCGGCAAGGCCGGGCGCACCACGCGCAGCGTCTTCAGCAGGTCGAGCCCGCTCTGGCCACCCGGCATCACGACGTCGGACAGCACCACGTCGATCTCGCGGTGGTGGCGTGCCAGCGCGAGCGCATCGTCGGCGTTCGATGCGACGACCACGCCGAAGCCCAGCCGCTGCAGCCCTTCGGCCACCAGCCCGCGCACCAGCGCGTCGTCCTCCACCAGCAGCACGGTGCCGTCGTAGCGGGCCGGCGCGGGGGCCTCGGGCAGGGCCGCCGCGGCGCGTTCGCCGACCAGGCTGCGCGGCAGCCAGACCACCATGCGCGTGCCGCGGCCGACACTGCTGTCAGCGGTCACGGTGCCGCCGCTGGCGACGGCGAAGCCGTACACCTGGGCCAGTCCGAGGCCCGAGCCCTTGCCCACCGGCTTGGTGGTGAAGAACGGCTCGAAGATGCGCTGCAGCACCTCCGGGGCGATGCCTTCGCCATCGTCCTGTACCTCCAGCCGAACGTAGTCGCCCGCCGGCAGGCCGGTGGCGTCGCCGGCCAGCAGCACGCGGTTGTCGGCGCGCAGCGCGATCGTGCCGCCGCGGCCCGGCGGCATCGCGTCGCGGGCGTTCAGCGTCATGTTCAACACCGCGAGTTCGAACTGGACCGGGTCGCAGCGCACCGGCCAGACACCGGAGGCCACCTCGAGCGACACCCCGATGTTGTCGCGCAACGCGCCCTTGAGCAGGTCGCGCAGGCCCTCCAGCTGCGCCGGCAACGACATCACCTCGAGGTGACCGGGCTGCGCACGGCCGAAGGTCAACAGCTGGCGGGTCAGCTGCACCGCCTTCGACACCGCGCGGTCGCAGGCATCGAGCGCATTGCGGGCGCGCGGGTCGGCGTGCGGGCCGAGCGCCAGCGTGCGCGCCAGCTGCAGGCCGGTGGTCATCGTCTGCAGCAGGTTGTTGAAGTCGTGCGCGATGCCGCCGGTCAGGCGCCCGAGCGCCTCGAGCTTCTGCGCGCCCAGCGCGGCCCGCTGGGCCCGTTCGGTGTCGGCGATCGCCTCGGCCACCTTCGCATGCAGCGTCTGCTCGGCCTGGGCGCGCTCGCGCGATGCCTGCGCGAGGCGACGCCGCACCGCGTCGGTCTCGAACAGGCCGGTGGGGGTTTCGGGCACCGGGTCGCCACGGCCCAGCGCCAGCGCATCGGCGTGCAGCCGGCGCACCGGGCCGACGATGCCGCTGCCGACGCGCCACGCCACCCACGACGCCAGCAACGTCAGCCCCAGCGCGGCGGCGCAGATCATCGCCAACGCGCGCAGCGCCGGACGCTGCAGCTCGGCCCGCGGCAGGCCGATCAGCACCGTCCAGCCGTGCGCGGCGCCCCGCGTGTAGACCGTGAGCACCGGCACGCCGTCGAGCGTGTGGGTCTCGTGGAAGCCGCTGGGCGCCTGTTCGATGGCGGCCAGCATGTCGGGGGTCGCGGAGCGCCCGCGCAGCGTCTCGCCGCCGACGTTGCGCGCCACCAGCCGGCCGCGTTCGTCGAGCAGGCTGCCGACCCATCCTTCGGGCAGCGGTTGCTGTTCGAAGATGCGCTGGAACTGCGACGCGAAGCTGCCCATCGCCAAGTACCCCGGCGCACCGCCCTGCAGCGTGATCGGCAGGTGCACCGCGAAGCTCAGCTGCTTGCCCAGCGGCGAGGGGTACAGCCCGGTCACCAGCGGCACCGGGCGGCCGGGATCACGCGACAGCTCGGCCAGCTGCCGGATCGGCTCGGACACCGGCAGGTCCGGGGTGCCGAACGGCGCCCGGGTGTTGAACAGCTGCCGGCCGCTGCCGTCGACCAGCATGATGGAGTCTTCGGCCTGCGGCACTGCGGCCTTGGCCTCGCGGTAGAAACCGGCCAGGTCGCCATGCGACAACGTGCCCGCGCCGGCCAGCGTGCGCAGCACCGCGGCCCGTTCGCCCAGTTCGCGGTCGACCACCAGGCTCAGCGCCTTGGAGGTCTCGATCGCCGCGGCGACCACCGCCTGCCGCTCCTCGGCATAGACGGTCCAGGCCGCGAACAGCGCGATCATGCTGATCGGCACCAGCATCAGCAGCACCAGCGCCACGAGCCGTCCCGCCACGGTGTGGAAGACGGCCGACACGCGGCGGCGGAAAAAGGACATGCGACGCCTTCGGCGAGGGAAGGAGCCGCGATTCTAGGAGCGCAGGAGCGCCCACCGACGGCAGGCCGCGCGGCTAAGCGCCGTTGCCAGGCATGAACGGGTTGTCCTTCGACTGGCCCTGGCCGACATCGCCGGCCCGCGACTTGTCGTAGTGCCGGCGGGTGTTGTCGAGCGCGGTCTGGGCTTGTTCGGTGGCGCGCTTCGAGGCGACGTCGTCGGCAGGGGGCGGGACCTTCGGGGCACGGGGATCGGGGGTCATGGCAGCGGCGCTCCTGTGGAATCGGAAGGGGCCCTGTCCGCGGCAAGGCGCGTGCCCTGGCGGGCCCACAACACGCCGGCCAGCAGCATCAGGGCCGCGCCGAGCAGCGCCAGGCCGCGCAGCACGTAGGTGAACGACTGCCGGGCCGCGCCCTGCAGCGCGGTGCCGGCAGCGCCGCCCACGGCTGCCGCCGTGTCGAGCGCGCCGCCGAGCGTGGCCAGCGCGGCCTCGGCGCGCGCCGGGTCGAGGTCGTCCGGCAGCGCCGGTTCGAGCCACAGGCGGTACAGCCCCATGCCCAGGCTGCCGAGCACCGCGATGCCCAGTGCGCCGCTGAACTCGGCGCTGGTCTCCGACAGGGCCGACGCCGCGCCGGCGCGCTCGGGGGGCGCCGCGCTGAGGATCATCTCGTTGCCCACCGTGATCACCGGCGCCATGCCGAGCCCGATCACGATGGTCCCCGCCACCAGCGGCACCAGCCCGCGCTCGGTGCCGACGAAGGCCAGCAGCAGGAACCCGACGGCGGCGGCGGCCAGGCCCGCCACCATCAGCCGCGGCGCCCCGAGCCGGCGCGCCCAGCGCGGCGCGCACAGCGACCCGACCACGAACGCCAGCGACCAGGGCAGCACGGCCCAGCCGGCCTGCAGCGGCGTCAGCGCCAGCACCAGCTGCAGGTACTGGGTCAGGAACACGTAGACGCCCATCATCGCCAGGCTGCACAGCGCATAGGCCAGCAGCACGGTGGCGAAGGCCGGCCGGCGCAGCAGCGCGACGTCGAGCAGCGGATAGTCGAGCCGGCCCTGGCGGTGCACGAACGCCGCCCCGACGCCCAGGCCGGCCAGCACGGTGGCCGCATCGACCCACGCAAAACCGCGCGTGGCCAGGTGCTTGAGGCCATAGACGATCAGCAGCACGGCGGCGATCGACAGCACCACGCTGGCCGGGTCGATGCGGCCGGCGTGCGGGTCGCGGTATTCCGGCAGCAGCCGGGGCCCCAGCACCAGCAGCAGCCCCATCACCGGCAGCGCCAGCAGGAACACCGACGGCCAGCCGTACAGGTGCAGCAACACGCCGCCGATCACCGGCCCGACCGCGCTGCCGGCCGAGAACGCGGTGATCCACACGCCCACCGCGAACTGGCGCTGGCCCTCGTCGTGGAACATGTTGCGGATCAGCGAGAGGGTCGACGGCGCCAGCGTCGCGCCGGCCACGCCGAGCAGCGCACGCGTGGCGATCAGCGTCTCGGCGGTGCGCGACAGCGCGGCCAGCAACGAGGCCACCGCGAACAGCGCCGCGCCGATCATCAGCAGCTTGCGGCGGCCGATGCGGTCGCCGAGCGTGCCCATCGTGATCAGCAGACCGGCGACCAGGAATCCGTAGACATCGATGATCCACAGCAGCTGCGCGGCGCTGGGCTGCAGCTCGGTGCTGATGACGGGCAGCGCCAGGTTCAGCACCGTCAGGTCCATCGCGTAGACCGCGCAGGGCAGTGCGAGCACGGCCAGGCCGGTCCACTCGCGGCGGCCGGCGAGCGGCGGGGAGAAGGCAACGGCTTCTGACATGGGGCGCGACCATAGCCCAACCGCGCACTGCACAGGGGCAAGGGGCCGTTTCCATAATGGTCCGTCCCCCACCCCTTCATCCTCAGGAGAGACCCATGAGCATCTTCGGCAAGATCCGCGACGCCATCTTCGGTCACAAGCCGGCGGCCGCCTCGCCGACGGCTTCCGCCGCCCCGGCAACGCCCACGCCCGCCGCACCGCCCGCGCCCGCCGCCCCCGCCGCACCGGCGCCGGTGGCTCCCGCGCTGAGCCAGGTCGACGTCGAAGCGGTGCTCGGCGACCTGGCGGCCAAGAACCCGCAGAAGCTGAACTGGCGCACGTCGATCGTCGACCTGCTGAAGCTGCTCGGCATCGACTCCGGCCTCCCCGAACGCAAGGCGCTGGCGCAGGAGCTGGGCTACACCGGCGACACCAACGACAGCGCGACGATGAACCTCTGGCTGCACAAGCAGGTGATGAAGAAGCTGGCGGAGAACGGCGGCAAGGTGCCCGCCGACCTGCTCGACTGATACCTTCGACCTGCGCGTGCGCGCCACCGGTGCGCACGTTTTGTATGCAATCCGCACCACGGGTTGTATGCAATCGAGCCCAGCACTGTGCGCCGTGCCGCGTCGCAGTGCGATCGGGCCGGGCATGAAACGCCCCTTCCCTCTGCGGGGCTGACTGGCATGCCCATTGCGTAGTGATCGCCCGGCGGCAACGTGCCGCACGGGAGATCGCTCGCATGTCGTCCCCTTCGCTGCACGACCAGCGGCTGGCCACCATGGCCGCACGGCCGGACCTGGAACTGGTGCAACTGGTCAAGCGCTACGGCGCGGCGCCCCACGCGCCGGTCGCGGTCGACCGCATCGACCTGCGCATCGCCGCCGGCCACTACTGCTGCCTGCTGGGCCCGTCGGGCTGCGGCAAGACCACCACGCTGCGCATGATCGCCGGGCACGAGGACACCAGTGCCGGCGACATCGTGCTGGGCGGGCGCAACATCACGCACCTGCCCGCCTCGGCGCGCGGCACCGCGATGATGTTCCAGAGCTACGCGCTGTTCCCGCACCTCACGGCGCTGGACAACGTCGCCTTCAGCCTGAAGATGCGCGGCGTCGACAAGCCCCAGCGCCAGCAGCGCGCCCACGCGCTGCTCGAACGCGTCTCGCTCGGCCACCTGGCGCAGCGCAAGCCGGCCGAGCTGTCCGGCGGCCAGCAGCAGCGCGTGGCGCTGGCCCGCGCGCTGATCACCGAGCCGCGGGTGCTGCTGCTCGACGAGCCGCTCTCCGCGCTCGATCCGTTCCTGCGCATCAAGATGCGCGCCGAGCTGAAGGGCTGGCAGAAGACGCTGGGCATGACCTTCATCCACGTCACGCACTCGCAAGAAGAAGCGATGGCGCTGGCCGACCAGGTGGTGGTGATGAACGCCGGCCGCATCGAGCAGGACGGCTCGCCGCGCGACGTGTTCAACGCCCCGGCCAGCGAGTTCGTCGCGCGGTTCATCGGCGGCCACAACGTCATCCCGCGGGAGGCCGCCAAGCACGCGGTGCGCACCGACAAGACGCGCCTGGCGCGCAGCGGCGGCGCCGACGCCACCTCGCTGCCGGCCACCGTGACCGGCGTGGAATACCAGGGCACCTACGTGCTGGTGACGCTGAAGAGCGATCGCCTGCCCGGCGACGGCGAGATCGCCGCGGTGCTCAGCGAAGCCGATTACGCCGCGCTGCCCTGGCAGCCCGGCGACCGCGCCGTCGCGCAGTGGCATGCGAACGACGTGCATCCCCTGCCGGCCTAGCCCGGCCTTCCCGCGCCCTTCCGAGGAGAAGCCATGACCGACCGCTCTGACGACCATCCCTTCGATCCGTCACGCCGCACCGCGCTGCACGCCGGCCTGGCCGGCATCCTCGCCGCCGCCTACGGCCCGGCGGTGCACGCGGCCGACCCGATCACACTGCGCTACCTGGGCACCGCGGTGAACCAGGACAAGGCGATCGCCGAGAAGTTCGCCGCCGACACCGGCATCAAGATCCAGTACATCCCGGTGACCACCGACGACGTCACCAAGCGCGCCGTCACCGCGCCGAACAGCTTCGACCTGATCGACACCGAGTACTTCTCGCTGAAGAAGATCATCCCCACCGGCAACCTCAAGGGCATCGACGTCAAGCGCATCAAGAACGCCGACAAGATCACCCCGCTGTTCACCAAGGGCGAGGTGGGCGGCAAGAAGGTGGGCGACCAGGGCACCGCGCCGAAGAAGGTGATGTTCCTCGAAGGCGAGAAGAGCAAGGTGCTGGCAGCGTCGCCGACGCAGTACATGACGCTGATCCCCACCGTCTACAACGCCGACACGCTGGGCATCCGGCCCGACCTGATCAAGCGCCCGATCGACAGCTGGAAGGAGCTGCTGAACCCCGAGTTCAAGGGCAAGGCGGCGATCCTGAACATCCCCTCGATCGGCATCATGGACGCGGCGATGGTCGTGGAGGCGATGGGCCTCTACAAGTACCCCGACAAGGGGAACATGACCAAGAAGGAAATCGACCTCACGATCAAGACGCTGATCGAGGCGAAGAAGGCCGGCCAGTTCCGCAGCCTCTGGAAGGACTTCAACGAGAGCGTCAACCTGATGGCCTCGGGCGAGGTGGTGATCCAGTCGATGTGGTCGCCGGCCGTGACCGCCGTGCGCACCAAGGGCATCGCCTGCACCTTCCAGCCGCTGAAGGAAGGCTACCGCGCCTGGGCCGCCGGCTTCGGCGTGCCCTCGACGCTGTCGGGCAAGAAGCTCGATGCGGCCTACGAGTTCATCAACTGGTTCCTCGACGGCTGGGCCGGCGCCTACCTGAACCGGCAGGGCTACTACAGCGCCGTGCTCGACACCGCCAAGGCCAGGATGGAAGCCTACGAGTGGGCCTACTGGATGGAAGGCAAGCCCGCCGAGAAGGACATCAAGAACCCGCACGGCGACCTGCTCGCCAAGGCCGGCAGCGTTCGCGACGGCGGCAGCTACGAGCAGCGCATGGGCGGCATCGCGTGCTGGAACGCCATCATGGACGAGAACACGTACATGGTCCAGAAGTGGAACGAATTCGTCGCCGCATGAGCCGGCCCGCAGCTTTCCCCAAGACGCAGTACAACCTCCAGGAGCTCTCGATGAAACGCACCCTTCTCGCGGCCGCCGCGCTGCTGGCCGCAGCGCCGGCCTTCGCCCAGTCGTCCAACGTGACGCTGTACGGCATCATCGGCGTCGACTACCTCAACGCCACCAAGGTCTACAACGCCACCACCGGCACGCTGCGCACGGTCAACCGGCTCGACGACAACGCCATCGTCAATTCGCGCTTCGGCCTGAAGGGCAGCGAGGCGCTGGGCGGCGGCACCTCGGCGGTGTTCGGCCTCGAGGCCTCGGTACGGCCGGACACCGGCACCGTGGCCTCGACGTTCTGGAACCGCGGGTCGTACGTCGGCCTCACGGGCGATTTCGGCTCGGTGAAGTTCGGCCGCCAGTGGGACGTGGCCGACGACTACATGGGCAAGTACTTCGTGTTCGGCTACTACTCGCCGTTCCTGTTCGGCGACTACGCGTCGCTGTCGAACCTCTACAACAACGCGATCAAGTACAACAGCCCGGTGATCGGCGGCTTCCAGGGCGGCGTGTTCTACGGCTTCGGCGAACAGCCCGGCTCGGTCTCGACCAACCAGGTGTTCCAGGCCGCCGCCGCCTACGACGTCGGCCCGTTCAGCATCGGCCTGACCAGCTACAGCGACAAGGGCACGCCGTCGCGCCAGACGATGAACGCCGGCGGCCTGGCCTACAACTTCGGCGTGCTGAACACGCGCCTGGGCTTCGCCGCCGCGAAGACGGTGACGCCGGGCTCGCCGGACGTGAAGAGCCGCCTGTTCGACGTCGGCGTCGACGTGCCGATCACGGCGGCCGCCTCGGCCTCGCTCGACTGGGTGAAGCGCGACCTGCGCGACAGCGCCAGCGACACCTCGTACGTGCGCTTGCGCGGCACCTACGCGCTGTCCAAGCGCACCAGCCTGAACGCCAACCTGATCTTCCTGCGCAACACCGGCGCGGCCAACTTCGCGTTCGTCACCGATGGCAACGGCTTCGCCGGCAGCCCCGGGCAGAAGCAGCGCATCCTGACCACCGGCATCACGCACTCTTTCTGACCGAGCGCCCGCGATGAAGAAGACCGCCTCCCCCTGGACGTCCCGGCTGCAGGCCCTGCCGATGGGCGCGGTCTTCTTCGTGTTCTTCGTGCTGCCGCTGCTGCTGGTCACGGCGGTGAGCCTGTGGCCGCAGAACGAGTACACGCTGGAGCCCGGCTTCACGCTGGACAACTACGGCACGCTGTTCCACGGCTGCCCGTTCGATGCGGACAGCGGCGAACTCTGCGTGACCGCGAAGACCTACCTCTCGACGCTGAAGTTCTGCGCGCTGGTGTGGGCGATCACGCTGGTGCTGGGCTTCACGCTGGCCTACTTCGTCGCGTTCCACGTGCCGGGCATCGGCGCGCAGACGGTGCTGTTCACCGTGATGACGATCCCGTTCTGGACCTCGAACGTGATCCGCATGATCTCGTGGATCCCGCTGCTCGGGCGCCACGGCTGGGTCAACCAGACGCTGCTGGACCTGGGCTTCACCTCGCAGCCGCTGGAGTGGCTGCTCTACTCGGATTTTTCGGTGGTGCTGGCGTTCGTGCACCTCAACACCACCTTCATGATGGTGCCGATCTTCAACTCGATGATGAAGATCGACCGCAGCCTGATCGAGGCGGCCGACGACTGCGGCGCCACCGCGTGGCAGACGCTGTGGCAGGTGATCGTGCCGCTGTCGCGCACCGGCATCCTGATCGGTTCCATCTTCGTCATCACGCTGGTGATGGGCGACTTCGTCACCGTCGGCGTGATGGGCGGCCAGCAGATCGCCTCGGTGGGCAAGACCATCCAGGTGCAGACTTCCTACCTGCAGTTCCCGCTCGCCGCGGCCAACGCGGTGGTGCTGCTGGCGGTGGTGCTGATGTTCATCTTCGCGCTGAACCGGCTGGTGGACTTGCGCAAGGAGTTGTGAGATGCCTTCTTGCGCAGTCTGGAGGGGGCGAAGGAGGGCTTGGGGGGCCAGGGACGCTTCGATGCTGGCCCTCGCTGCGCGAGGGTCCCCTGCGGTGCTCGGTCTCGACGCCGCGCGCGGGAACTCGCTGCGTTCGCTTCGCTCACTGCGCTCGAACAGCCCCCGCGAGTCAGAAGTGGAGGCGCGCTGCGCGCGCCGGCGTCGAGCCCCGCGCTCCTCGGCTGCGCATAGGCGCGTCCCCGGCCCCCCAAGCCCTCCTTCGCTGCAACATGGGTGGCATGCCCCGACCCACACCACGAGCGTTGCCGTCGCGGTGGGCGGTCAGGGCTGCGAGCGATTTCTCGCCAGAGCATGAGCCCGCAGCCCTGACCGCCCGCCGCTACCGCTCCACCCTCACGCAAGACAGACCCCAACATGGCCTCCACCGTTCGAAAACGCACCCGCGGCTTCTGGCCGCTGGCGCTCGTCTGCGCGCTGTACATCCTGTTCCTCTACGGCCCGGTGATCACGATCTTCGTGCTGAGCTTCCAGGGACCGGAAGGCGGGCTGACGTTCCCGATGAAAGGGGCCTCGTTGCACTGGTACCGGCAACTGTGGGAAGGCCTCGGCGTGGTGGACATCGGCGCGGCGGTGCAACGCTCCCTCGCGCTGGGCATCGTCGTGATGCTGCTCACCGTCGTCATCTCGCTGGCCGCCGGCCTCGCGTTCCGCCGGCGCTTCACCGGCAGCGCACTGCTGTTCTACACCGCCGTCGCCAGCCTGGTGATGCCCTCGATCATCATCTCGCTGGGCATCGGGCTGCAGTTCCGGTTGTTCGACACCGTGCTGAAGGGCCTGTTCGAACGGCTCGAGTGGACCGGTGCACTCGAGCAGTACACCACGCTGATGGGGTTGTACACCTCGGGACTGGGCGCCCATCTCACCTGGACACTGCCGTTCGGCATGCTCATCATGTTCGCCGTGTTCAACCGCTTCAACCCCGCCTACGAAGAAGCCGCGCGCGACCTCGGCGCCACGCCGTGGCAGGCGCTGCAGCACGTGGTGCTGCCGCTGATCGGGCCGTCGCTGGTGGGCGTGGGCATGTTCGGCTTCACGCTGAGCTGGGACGAGATCGCCCGCTCCTCCCAGGCCATCGGCGATGTCAACACGCTGCCGCTCGAATTGCAGGGCCTCACCACCACCGTCACCACGCCGTCGATCTACGCGCTGGGCACCACCACCACGCTGCTGTCGCTGCTGGTGATCTTCGCCGCGCTCGCCGCGGCGGCCCTGATGGGACGGCGCAGCCGCCAGCATGCCTGAGACCCCGCCTCTCTCCGACGACGACATCCACCAGCGCCTCACCGAGGCCATCGTCGACCAGCGGCTGCTGCCCGGCACCAAGCTCGTCGAAGACCGCCTGGGCGAAGCCTTCGGCGTCTCGCGCACGCGCATCCGCCAGGTGCTGATCCGCCTGGCGCAGGAACAGGTCGTGACGCTGCAGCCGAACAAGGGCGCCAGCATCGCCGAGCCCGGCGTCGACGAAGCGCACGAGGTGTTCGAGGCGCGGCGGGTCATCGAGGCGGTGCTGGTGCAGCACTTCGTCGACCGCGCCACCCCCGCCGACCTGAAGGCGCTGGCCGACTGCATCGCCGCCGAGGAAGCGGCCCGCAAGGCCGGCGACACCGCCACCGTGCTGCGCCAGTCGGGCCGCTTCCACCTGTTGCTGGCCGAGACCGCCGGCCACCGCACCTTCGCCACCTTCCTGCGCAAACTGGTCTCGCGCACCAGCCTGATCCTGATGCGCTATGCGCCGCGGCACGGTGCCGCCGGCCCGCGCGGCGGCTGCCGCTGCGAAGACCACCGCGGCCTGCTCACCGCGCTGCGCGGCGCCCGCAGCGGCCGTCTGCCGGTGGCGGTCGCGATGCAACGCATGACCGACCACCTGGCACACCTCGAAGCCAGCCTGTGCTGGGAGGACAACGCCCAGCACGCCTCGCGCGACCTGGCCACGCTGCTGCGCCCCGCCACCAGACGATGAGCCGCCACCACCTGCTGCTGAACCCCAACACCCGCGAGGCCCTCACGGCCGAGCTGGTCGCCGCACTGGCACCTGCCGCGGCGCTGCCCCTGCACGGCATCACCGCGTCGTTCGGCGAACCGTACATCGCCAGCGAGGTCAGCTATGCGGTCGCCGGGCATGCGGCGCTGCAGGCCTGGCGCGACCACACGGCTGCACAGGGCCCCGCCTCGGCCGTGCTGGTCGCGTGTTTCGGCGATCCGGGCGTCCCGGCACTGCGCGAGGCCGCGGGGGTCCCAGTGATCGGGCTCGCCGAGGCGGCGATGCGCGAGGCGGCGGCCCTCGGCCGGTTCGGCATCGTGACCGGCGGCCCGGCGTGGAACGCGATGCTGCGCCGGCTCGCGGGCGGTCTGGGCATCGACCGGCTGGCCGACGTCGAAGCGGTGCCCTGGAGTGGAGGGCAGCTCTCCGACGACCCCACACGCGGCGTGGAGATGCTGCAGGCTGGGCTCGACGCCCTGCTGTCGCGCACGCCCGACCTCGCCGCGGTGGTGGTCGGCGGGGCCGCGCTCGGCGGTTTCTCGGCCCGGCTGCGGGCGCCGGCGGGGCTGCATGTCATCGACAGCCTCGAGGCCGGCGGCCGCTGGCTGGCGCGCGCGCCCGCCTGACCTCACAAATCCCCGGTGTTCAACGGACACTGAACCGTGGCAGCATTGGTTTCAGATGACCGCACCGCCGTCGTTCCTTTTGAACGCCCCTGCCAGCTTGCTGGGGTTGCTCGACCGCCTCCCGATCATGCTGGGATATTGGGATGCCGCGCAACGCAACGGCTATGCGAACCGCTCGTATGTCGACTGGTTCGGCGCGGCACCGGAATGGCTGCGCGGCCGTCATCTGCAGGACTTGCTCGGGCCGGCGCTGTATGCGTCGGTACTGCCGCACGTCGAGGCGGCGTTGCGCGGCGATGCGCAGCAGTTCGACCGCAGCATCGTCGATCCGCAGGGCGTGCCGCGCCACTCGCACACCCATTTCCTGCCGGATCTGGTGCAGGGCCAGGTCAGGGGCTTCTACGCCGTCGTCGAGGACCACACCGCACGCAAGGCGCTCGAGGACGCGATGGCGCGCGAACAAGCCCGCGCCCGCGACCTTGCCCAGGCCCTCGAGCAGCGCGACCGGGCGGAGGGCGAATCGGCCCAGCTGCGCGCGTTGATCGCGGAGCGTGACCGCATGCTGGCCGAACGGGAGGACCTGCTGCGCTTCCTCGCGCACGAGGTGCGGCAGCCGCTGAACAACGCCTCCGCGGCGCTGCAGGCCGCCACTGCGGCGCTCGCCCAGCCCGGCACGCAGCAGGCCTGCGAGCCGCTGGAACGGGCCGAGCAGGTGCTGCACCACGTCATCGGCGCGCTGAACAACAACCTCGCCGCGGCGACGGTGCTGGTCACCGACCGCCGCGCCCAGCACATCGACACCGACCTGCAGGCGCTGCTCGACACCGTGCTGCACGACCTGGACGGCGCGCAACGCCAGCGCGTGCGCATCGACCACGGTGGCTGCAGCGCGCGCACCGTGCAGCTGCAGCCGGGGCTGGTGCGGCTGGCGCTGTGCAACCTGCTGAAGAACGCGCTGCACTATTCGCCCGGCCACGAGCCGGTGCAGGTGCGGGTGTACGACACCGACGAGCCGCTGTCGCTCAGTTTCGAGGTGATCGACCGCGGCGACGGCCTGCCGCGCGCGGTGCTCGACCACCCGTTCGACCAGGGCCCGCGGCCCGGCGCGCGCAGCCCGCGGCTCGGCACCGGGCCCGGCCTCGGCCTCTACCTGGTGCACCAGATCGTGCGGCTGCACGGTGGCAGCGTCACCGTGGCCGACCGCAAGCCGAAAGGCACCCTGGTGCGCATGACACTGCCGCAGGGCGTCGCGCCCTGATGGGCCGCCGTTGAAACACCCACCGTCCCGACCCCTCTGGTGGCGTGCACCGCGTGCCCTGCTGCGCGGGCTGCTGGCGCTGGTCATCCTGTTCGAGGAATGGGGCTGGGAGGCGCTGTCGCACGCGCTGGGACGGCTGGCCGCGTTGCCGCCGGTCCGCTGGCTCGAGGCACGCATCGCCGCCTTGCCACCCTATGCCGCGTTGGCGGTGTTCCTCGTGCCCAGCCTGCTGCTGGTGCCGGTGAAGCTGGCCGCGCTGTGGTTCATCACCCGCGGTCACGCCGGGCTGGGCCTGGCGGTGATCGTGCTGGCCAAGGTGGCGGGCACGGCCGTGCTGGCGCGGCTCTTCTCGTTGACCCGCGCCAGCCTGCTTCGGCTGGCCTGGTTCGCCCGCCTGCACGATCGCTGGGTCGCCTTCAAGGACGAGCTGCTGGCCGCCGTCCGCGCTTCGGCGGTCTGGCAGGCCGCGCGGCGGCTGCGCCGGGCGCTCGGCCGGGGGCTGGGCCGTCGTTTGCGGCGGCTGCTGCAACGCGGCCGGTCCACACTGCCGAGATGAGCTCACGCATGGCCTCTCCCCGCCGCCGCAACGGCTGGCTGCGCAGTTGGCGCGCGGTCCGCGTGCGGCCGCGGCTGGTCGCCTCGACGCTGGCCGCGCTCGCGGTGTTCGCGTTGCTGCCCGCCCTGCTGCCGGCCCACTGGGCAGGCAATGCGGTGACCCACGCGCTCATCGCGTGGAACTTCGGCACCGTGCTGTACATGGTGCTCGCGCTCACGATGATGGCGCGCGCCACCCCGGGACAACTGCGCCGCCGTGCGCAGGTCGAGGACGAGGGCCGCTGGGCGGTGCTGGCGCTGGTGTCGCTGGCGGTGCTGGCCTCGCTGGTGGCCATCGCGCTGCAGCTGGGCGCCGCCAAGGACCTGCAGGGCGCACGCCGCGGCTGGCATGTCGGGCTGGCGGCGCTGACGGTGGTCACCAGCTGGGCGTTCATGCAGGTGATGTTCGCGCTGCACTATGCACACGAGTTCCACACGCCAGGCCAAGGCGCGGCGGGTGCGGCCGGCGGCATGGAGTTCCCCGGCACGCCGTCGCCCGACTACCTCGACTTCGTCTACGCCGCCGCGATCATCGGCACATCGGCGCAGACCGCCGACGTCACCTTCACCAGCAGCGCGATGCGCCGCACCGCGCTGCTGCACAGCGTGCTGGCGTTCTTCTTCAACACCACGGTGCTGGCGCTGGCGATCAACATCGCCGCGGGGCTGCTGTGACGCCGCGGCGTCACCAGTCGTCGCCCCCGCTGCTGCTGCCGCCATCGTCCCAGCCGTCGCCGTTGCCGAAGTCGATGTCGCGCGAGGCCAGCTGGTCGGCCGCGTCCTGCTGCAGTTCGCGGTCGAAGTAACCCGGTTCGACCCCGCCCAGCAGGCCGCCGCCGGCGCCAGCGGGCCCGGCATCGGCGCCGTGCGAGGCGCCGCCGGGGGTGTCACCCCGGTGCAACATCTGGTCGAGCAGCACGCCGGCGGCCAGCCCACCGGCCAGGCCGGCGCCGGCCGCGAGGCCGGTGCGCAGGCCGTTGCCGGCCTGCGGCTGCACAGGGCCGCCGTAGGCGCCCGGCGCGACATTGCCAAAACCGCCATACCCGCCCACCGGCGCCTGCACGGGCATCTGCGCCGCGGCGCCCGCCACCGGCGAACGCAGACCGCGCGACACCGCCTTCCACAGCAGCACCGCGATCACCACCAGGCCCGCGCCCCACACCCAGCCCGGCACCCCCGGGCTGCTGCGCTCGGCCGGCACAGCCGAAGGCGCCCGCAGCGGTGTCACGTCGCCCGGCAGCGGCGTCACCGCGGTGCCCGCGGCGGCCTTCGTGCCGCCCGGGTGCTGCTCGCGCTGGATCAGCGTCTCGAAGGCCTTGAACTTCTCCGGCTGCGTGAACTTGAGCGCCGGGTCGAGCGCCTTCGCACGCTGCGCGTGCGCGGCGGCCTCGTCGAACTTGCGCTGGTGCGCCAGGATCTGGGCGTACAGATAGTGCGCCTTCGCGCTGTCCGGCTTGGCGGCCACCACCTCGGCCATCGACTGTTCGGCCTGGCCGAACTGGCCTGCCTTGACCTGGGCCTGCACCTCGGCCTCGGTGGGCAGCGCCCACGCCGTTCCGGTGGCGACAAACGAGGTCAGCAGCACGGCGGCGAACCATTGCAATGCGGTTTTCATCTTCATGACGGTCACCTCTTCTTCAACCATGGGAGCACACGACGTTCCCGCAACGGCCCAGGTGCGGCCGGCGCTGACCGCCACAAGGGCCTTCTTCGCCCGCTTCGATTACAGCTGAAGCACAGCCGTGCGCTGGGCACGCCGACTGCCAGCGTCGCCCATCCATTCAAGACGGAAGGAGTCCTCCATGGCCCGCAAATACGGCGTCACCATGCCCAGCACATTGAGGAAGTCGCCCGAGAAGGCGCAGCGCACCTACGCCAAGACGCTGAAGAGCGCCGAGGAGAGCTACGGTGCGGGCGAGCGCGCCGGCCGCGCCGCCTACGCCTCGCTGAAGCACGGCTTCGAGAAGGTCGGCGACCACTGGGAGCCGAAGGCGAAGAAGGGGCCGTCCGATCCGCAGGCTGCGAAGGCCGGCCCGGCGGCGCGCCGCAGCCGCCGCGCCACGGCAGGCGGTGTCGATGTCAACGGCCACAGCCGCGACGAGCTGTACGAACGCGCCCGGCAGCTCGGCATTCCCGGCCGCGCCCGCATGAACAAGGACGCGCTGGCCCAGGCGATCGCCCGGCGCCAGCGCTGACCGCCGCGCGTCAGGCTTCGCTCGCGGCCCGCTCAGGGGCGGTCAGCGGTCCGCTACCGCTCCAGCGGTCCAGGGCCAGGTAGATCACCGGCGTGATGTAGAGCGTCACGGCCTGCGAGAACACCAGCCCGCCCACCACCGCCAGGCCGAGCGGCTGGCGCAGCTCGGCGCCAGCCCCGATGCCCAGTGCGATCGGCAGCGCCCCCATCAGCGCGGCCAGCGTCGTCATCATGATCGGGCGGAACCGCAGGATGCAGGCCTCGCGGATCGCCGCGGCGGGGGCCATGCACTGCGTTCGTTGCGCGTCGAGCGCGAAGTCGATCATCATGATCGCGTTCTTCTTGACGATGCCGATCAGCAGCAGGATGCCGATCATCGCGATCAGCGTCAGGTCCTGGCCGAACGCGAGCAGCGTCAGCAGCGCCCCCACCGCGGCGGAGGGCAGTCCGGCCAGGATGGTGAGCGGGTGGATGTAGCTTTCGTACAGCACGCCGAGCAGCACGTAGATCACCAGCAGCGCGCCGATGATCAGGATCGCCTGGTTGCCCTGCGAGCTGGCGAACACCGCCGCGTCGCCGCCATAGCTGGTGATGATGGAGGGCGGCATGCCGATCGCCGCCCGCGCCGCTTCGATGGCGGCGGTCGCATCGCCCAGCGCCGCGCCCGGCGCGAGGTTGAACGAGATCGTCACCGCCTGCAGCTGGCCGACATGGTTCACCGACGTCGGCCCGACGGTGCGCTCCACCGTGGCGAACGCCGACAGCGGCACCAGCGCGCCGCCGCTGGCGCGCACGTAGATGCCGGCCAGCGCGCTTTCGTCGGCCTTGGCCTCGGGCGTCACCTCCATGATGACCTGGTAGCGGTCGGTGGGCAGGTACAGGTTCGAGATCTGCCGCTCGCCGAACGCGGTGAACAGCGCCGAGCGGATCGAATCGATCGAGACGCCGAGCGAGTTGGCGCGGTCGCGGTCGATGTGCAGCTGGGCCTGCAGGCCGCGCATCTGCGCATCGCTGTTGACATCGCGGAACAGCGCCGCGTTGCCGCGCAGCCGTTCCTGCAGCTTGGTGCCCCAGTCGTACAGCTCGTCGGCCTGCACGCTCTGCAGGATGTACTGGTAGCGCGCCTTGCTCTGCCGCCCGCCGAGCTGCAGGTTCTGCACCGGCTGCATGTAGGCGGTGATGCCGGGCACCTGGCGCAGCTTGCGGCGCAGGTCCTCGACCACCTGCTTCATCGCCGCGCGTTCGCCGCGCGGCTTCAGGTTGATGAACAGCCGGCCGGTGTTCTGCGCGCCCTGCCCGCCGTTGAACGAGCTGACCGTCGCGACGTTGGGGTCGTCGCGGAAGATCGTCGCGACCTGCTCCTGCAACTCCACCATCGCCGGGAAGGAGACGTCTTCGCCGGCCTCGGTGGTGACGCGGATCTGGCCGATGTCCTCCTCCGGGAAGAAGCCCTTCGGGATCACGACGAACAACCAGCCGGTCAGCACCAGCGTGGCCAGGAACACCAGCAGCACCAGCGGGCGGCGCCGCAGCGCCCAGTCCAGCGAGGCGGTGTAGCGCGCCAGCACCCAGTCGAACCCGCGCTCGAAGCTGCGCACCAGCGCGCCGGGGGCCCGCTGATGATGTTCATCCTTCAGGAACCGGCTCGCGAGCATCGGCACCAGCGTCAAGGAGACGAACGCCGAGACCACGATCGACAGCCCGACCACCACCGCGAACTCGTGGAACAGCAGGCCGATCACGCCGGGCATGAAGAAGATCGGGATGAACACCGCGATCAGCGACGACGAGATCGACAGGATGGTGAAGCCGACTTCGCGCGAGCCGCGCAGCGCGGCCTGGAACGGCGGCATGCCTTCTTCGACGTGCCGCATGATGTTCTCGAGCATCACGATGGCGTCGTCCACCACCAGGCCGACCGCCAGCGTCAGGCCGAGCAGCGAGATGTTGTCGAGGCTGTAGCCCAGTCCCCACAGCAGCGCCACCGCCCCCACCAGCGACACCGGCAGCGACAGCGTCGGGATCACCGTGGCGACCAGCCGGCGCAGGAACAGGAACATCACCAGGATCACCAGCGCGATGGTGCCCAGCAGCGTCAGCATCACGTCGTGCAGCGCCTCGCGCACCGACACCGAGCGGTCGTTGACCGGCGTCATGTTGATCGAGGCCGGCAGCTGCGCCTGCAGCCGCGGCAGCGCGGCGCGCACCGCGTCCACCACCTGCACGGTGTTGGCGCCGGGCTGGCGCACGATGGACAGCGAGATCGAGCTCTCGCCGTTCAGCGTGGCCCAGGTCTTGGTGGTCTCGACGCTGTCCTGCACGTCGGCCACGTCGCGCAGCCGCACCACGCTGGCGCCGCGGCCGCCGACGATCAGGTTCTGGAAGTCCGCCGCGTTGCGCAGTTGGCGGTTGGCCTGCAGCGTCAGCGTCTGGCGCGGGCCGTCGAGCGTGCCCACCGGCGTGTTGACGTTGGCGGCGCGCAGCGCGGCGCTGAGTTCGTCGAGCCCGATGTTGCGTGCCGCCAGCGCCTGCGGATCGACCCGCACCCGCACCGCGTAGCGCTTGGCGCCGAAGATGTTGACCTGGGCCACCCCTTCGATCGTCGACAGCGTCGGCGAGATCAGGTGCTCGGCGAAGTCCTGCAGGTCCGACGGCGCCAGCGACGGTGTCGTCATCGCGATGAACAGCACCGGCGCATCGGCCGGGTTCACCTTGCGGTACGACGGCGGCTGCGTCATGTCGTCGGGCAGCTGGCGCTGGGCGTTCAGCAGCGCGGCCTGCACGTCCACCGCCGCGGCATCGATGTCGCGGTCCTGCACGAACTCCAGCGTCACCGTGGTGCTGCCCAGCGTGCTCGACGAGCTGATGACGCTGAGCCCCGGGATGGTCTGGAACTGCTTCTCCAGCGGCAGCGCCACCGAGGTCGCCATCGTCTCGGGGCTGGCCCCGGGCAGCGAGGCGCTGACGGTGATCACCGGCGTGTCGTAGCTCGGCAGCGCGGCCACCGGGATGCTGCGGTAGCCGATGACCCCGGCGAGCACGATCGCCAGGTTCAGCAGCACCGTCATCACCGGACGGCGAATGAACAGTTCGGAGAGGTTCATGGCGGCGACGAGGCGGCGCCGTCGTGTTCGGCCACGGCCACGCCGGGGCGCAGGTTTTGCCGCCCGTCGACCACCACCGTATCGCCCGGCTGCACGCCGCTGACCGCGGCCTCGTCGCCGCGCGCATACAGCACCTGCAGCGGCCGCAGCTGCGCCTTGCCGTCCTGCACCGTGTAGACGATGGTGCCGCGGGCGCTGTTGATGATCGCGGCCTGCGGCACCACCACGGCATCCTTCAGCGTGCGCAGCGTCAGCGACACGTTGACGAAGGCGCCCGGCCAGAGCAGCCGCTTCGGGTTGTCGAACAGCGCCTTCACGCGCACGGTGCCGGAGGTGGCGTCGACGTTGTTGTCGACGAACTGCAGCCGTCCAGTGAGCGCACCCCGCACGTCCGGCAGCACCGCCTGCACCTCCGCGCCCCCGCCAGGCAACGCCGCCAGCGCCTCGCCCAGATGGCGCTGCGGCAGGTTGAACGCCACCGCGATCGGGTCGATCTGCGTGATCGTCACCAGCGACGTGGTGTTGGCCTGCACCGAGCTGCCGGGGTACAACGTGATCGCCCCGATGCGGCCGTTGCCGGGCGCGCGGATGTGGGCGTAACCGAGGGCCACCCTGGCCGCATCGATGGCGGCCTGGTCGGCCACCACCGCGGCCTGCTGCCCTTCGAGCTGGGCCTGCACGGTGTCCACCGCGCCCTGCGAGATGAAACCCTGCGCCAGCAGCTCCCGGTTGCGCGTGAGCTGGCGCTGCAGGTCGGCGAGCGACGCCTGGTCGCGCGCCAGCTGCGCCTGCGCCTTCGCGAGGTTGGCCTGGTCGACCCGGCTGTCCAGCGTGAACAGCGGTTCGCCCTGGCGCACCACCTGGCCCTCGCGCACGTGCACCTTCTCGATCACGCTGGTGACCTGCGGCCGCACGTCGACACTGGACAGCGGCGCCACCGTGCCGGTGGCCGTGACGAGCACCGGCACGTCGCGCCGCGTCGCCTTGACGGTGCTGACCGCCACCCTGGGGGCCGACGCCGCGCCGCCCGGCGGCCGCGCGGCCCGTTCGGCCGGCGCCTCGGCGCGGCCACACGCGCCCAACAGGAATACGACCACGGTCAGGGCGGCCAGCGGCCCTCGGCAAGACATCGGCATCGGCGGGTGGGGAGAGGCAGCGGGCGGACGGGCGCGCCCGCCGGTGCGGGAGCCTACCACTGGTTGTCGCGCGCTGCCGGCGGCCCGTCTTACGTCCCGACACAGACCGTTGTACACCGGAAGACAGGCTGTCGCGTTGTGGGTGCATGCGGCGAATCGCCGCGCTGCGCAACGAGGAGCGCCACCATGTTCAAGAGCCCGTCCCTTCGCCGGATCGTTCCGCTGATGCTCGCGTTGGCAGGGGCCGCCGCCGCCGGCAGCGCGCAGGCGGGCGGTGTGCACTGGTCCATCGGCATTAATCTGCCGGGCCCGCCGGTGGTCTACGGGCCGCCGCCTGCCGTGGTCTACGCGCCGCCGCCCGCGGTCTACTACGAACCGCGCCCGGTGCGCTACTACAGCCCGCCGCCCCCACCGCCGGCCGCCTATTACTACGGCCGCCCGGTGCGCGGCAGCGAGTGGTGCCCGCCGCAACGCGGCTGGCGCGGCGACGAGCGCTGGGAAGGCCGCCGCTACCGCTACTGATGCATGGGGGTGGGCACGCCGATTGCCGCCGCGGGCTTCCGATCACCCGAGGAGGTCCTGATGCCCACCCGTCCCGATGACGCCCGCACGACGAAGCCTGTCGATCCGCAGCCGGATCACGACGTGACGCCGGGCGAGGTGCCCGAACCCGATTCGGCCCTCGAAGGCCTCGGCAAGGCCATCACCGCGCCGATACAGGGTGCCGCCGACGACGAGGAACCCGGTCCGGCCTGACATCGCGGCATGATGGCGGCATGGATTCCCTCGCTGCCTCGAAACGTTATCTGCCGTGGGTGGTCGCGATCGCGCTGTTCATGGAACAGCTCGATTCGACCATCGTCAACACCGGCATCCCCGCGATGGCGGCCAGCCTCGGCGTCACGCCGCTGAGCCTGAAGGCGGTCTCCACCAGCTACATCCTGGCGCTCGCGGTGTGCATCCCGGTGAGCGGCTGGCTGGCCGACCGCTACGGCACCCGCCGGGTGTTCCTCAGCGCGATGGCGCTGTTCATCCTGTCGTCGATCGCCTGCGGCCTGGCGGTCAACGCCGAGATGCTGATCGCCTCCCGCGTGCCGCAGGGCATCGCCGCGGCGATGATGATGCCGGTGGGCCGCAGCACGATCGTGCGCACCTTCCCGCGCGGCGAACTGCTGCGGGCGATGAACTTCGTGGTGGTGCCCGCGCTGCTCGGGCCGCTGCTCGGGCCGACGGTGGGCGGGCTCATCGTGCACTGGCTGAGCTGGCGCGACATCTTCTTCGTCAACGTGCCGGTCGGACTGGTGGCCCTGTGGTTCGGCCACCGCCACATGCCCGACTACCGCGCCGCCGAGCGCCGGCCGCTCGACGTCGTCGGCCTGCTGCTGTTCGTGCCGGGCACCGCGCTGCTGTCGTGGCTGCTGGAGGTGTTCGGCGAACACACGCTGCCGCGCGACGAAGTGCTCGCGCTCACCGCGATCGCGCTGGCGCTGCTGGTGGCCTACGGCTGGCATGCGCAGCGGGTGCCGTTCCCGCTGCTGCGGCTGCAGCTCTTCCGCTTGCGCACCTACCGGGTCTCGGTGCTCGGCGGCTTCCTCACGCGGCTGGGCATCGGCAGCATGCCGTTCCTGATGCCGTTCCTGTACCAGCTCGGGCTCGGGCTGCCGGCCTGGCAGTCCGGCCTCCTGATGATGCCGGCCGCGATGGCCGCGATGTTCATGAAGGTGCTGTCGGCCAAGCTGCTCGCGCGCTTCGGCTACCGCCGCGTGCTGACGGTCAACACGGTGCTGCTGGGCCTGATGATCAGCACCTATTCGTTCATCGGTCCGGGCACGCCGCTCGCGGTGATCGTCGGGATGGGGCTGATGATGGGGCTGTTCAACTCGCTGCAGTTCTCCAGCATGAACTCGATGGCCTATGCCGACGTCAGCGAGCAGGACACCGCGATGGCGAGCACGATGGCGTCGACCGCGCAGCAGTTGTCGATGAGCTTCGGGCTGGCGTGCGGCTCGCTGGTGGTCGGCTACTGGCTCGCCGGCCAGCCGCAGACCGACACGCTGGCGGTGCGCGAGGCCCTGCACCATGCGTTCCTGACGATCGGCCTGCTGACGCTGGTCTCCTCGGCGACGTTCTGGACGCTGCGCCCGCACGACGGCGAGAGTGTCTCGAAGGGCAGCGTCGCGACGTCGGCCGCCTGAACGGGAGGCCCCGGCACCGGGAGCGATAAGCTCTCCCCCTGCTCCGAACCACCGACCCGACCTTGGCCATGACCCTCCGCCCCCGCGTTGCCGCGCTGCTGTCGCTGCTGTGGCGCGCCGCCGTGCTCGCGCTGCTCGTCTGGAACGCCCTCGAGGTGCGCGAGGCACGCCGCGCCGCCGACGAGGCCGGCGCCGCGGCGCACCAGGCGATCCAGGCGGTCGACGAACTGGCCGGGCTGATCGACGAGGCGCTGAGCGACGAGACCGACGAAGAGCCGGCCGAACACGGCACCTGAGCGCCGGCCGCCACCGGCACGGTGGTTGCCCGGGCTCCGGTGCCGCTTTCCACAAGGAACCCCATGCCAGACGTGCGTGCCATCTGCGCCATCGGTCGCACCGGACAGCTCGGCCTGCACGGCCGCATGCCCTGGGAGGGGCAGCGCGGCCGCGCCTACGTCGAGGACGTCGAACGCTTCTTCGAGATCACGAAGGGCCATGTGCTGCTGGCCGGCCCCACCACCATCGCCAGCGTGCCGGCGTTCGCCCAGGCCGACCGCACGGTGGCGGTGATCCGCTCGCACGAGCGGCCCGAAGACGTGCTGGCACGCTACCCGGACCGGGTGGTCTTCATCGGCGGCGGCCCGCCGGTGTGGGCGGCCTATGCGCCGTACATCCGCCACTGGGACATCAACCGGCTGCCGTACGACGGCGATGCCGACCGCTGGTTCGACCCGGCCTGGCTGGTGGCCGGCGCGCCCTGAATCGATCGCAGGGGCTTGACCTTGCCATGGGGGCAAGGCAGAAACTGGCCCCATGAACGGCTTGCTGAACATCGGCCAGGCGGCGCACGCATCGGGCGTGAGCGCGAAGAGGGTCCGCCACTACGAGCAGGTCGGCCTGCTGCCGGCGGCGCGGCGCACCGACGCCGGCTACCGCCAATACGACGACCGCGACGTGCACACGCTGCGCTTCATCCGCCAGTCGCGCGAGCTGGGGTTCTCGGTGGAGCAGATCCGGGCCCTGCTCGGGCTGTGGCAGGACCGCGCCCGCCCGAGCCGCGAGGTCAAGGCGCTGGCCCAGGCGCACCTGGCCGAGATCGACGCCAAGCTGCAGGAACTGCAGGCGATGAAGGCCACGCTGGCGCGGCTGGTGTCGTGCTGCCATGGCGACGAGCGGCCCGAGTGCCCGATCCTCGACACGCTGGCCGACGGCCCCGGGCGCTAGACTCCGCGCACGATGACGATGAAGTGCCTGCGCCCCTGGCTCCTGCTGCTGCTGGCCGTGCTGCTGCCGCTGCGCGGGGCCGTGGCCGCGTCGATGGCCTGTGCGCTGCCGGCGCCGGGGGTCGCGATGGCGATGGCGATGGCGGCGACGCTGGCCGACGCTGAACACGCCCACCATCATCACGCGGCCGAGCCGCACGACCCCGCGCCCCAGCACCCCGCCACGGCCGACAAGTGCAACCTGTGCGCCGCGGCCGGTGCGGCGACACCGCTGCCGATGCGCTCGCCCGAGCTGCAGCAGCCGATCACCGGCACGGCGCAACGGTTCCCGCCGCTGGCGGTGACGGTGGCGGGCGTCGTGCCCGACGGGCCGGAACGACCTCCGCGCGGCGGCTGAGCACCGCTGCCGCGCCGCGGGCGTGCCATCGCCCCGCGGTCCCGTTCCCGTTGTTGCCTCTTTTGCCATGTTCCTCCGACCCTTGAGCGCGGCGCTTGCCGTGCTGCCGTTGGTTGCGCTGCTGCTGGCCGGCTGCGCGTCGTTCTCGCCCGATGGCGGACTCGACCGTGTCGGCGAACTCACGCAGGCCCGCACCGGCCTGCGCCCGGCCCGCGGGGCCGACACCGACGCGACCGCCCAACGCCGCAGCGCCGAGCTGCTGCAGGCGCCGCTGACGGCCGAAGGCGCCGTCGAACTCGCCTTCCTGCACCAGCGCGGCCTGCAGGCCGACTTCGCCGAACTCGGCATCGCCGAGGCCGACCTGGTGCAGGCCGGCCGGCTGCGCAACCCGTCGTTCTCCTTCGGCCGCCTGGCCAGCAGCGCCACCACCGAGATCGAACGCACCTTCACCGTCGAGGTGCTGCAGCTGCTGACGCTGCCCACGCTGCGCGGCATCGAGCAGCGCCGCTTCGAAGCGGCGCAGCTGCGCGCCGCAGCGCAGGCCGTCGCCCTGGCCCACGACGTCAAGCGCGCCTTCCATGCCGCCGTGGCCGCGCAGCAACTGGTGGACTATGCCGAGCAGGTGCACGAAACCGCCGACAGCGCGCACGAACTGGCCACGCGCATGGCGCGGGCCGGCAACCTGAGCGAACTGAACCGGCTGCGCGAACAGGCCTTCCTGGCCGAAGCCGAGGCCCAGCGCGTGCGGGCGCGCCAGCGCGCGCTGGCCGAGCGCGAACGGCTCACGCGCCTGATCGGGCTGGCGGACGGCCGCGCGCTGCGGCTGCCCGATCGTCTGCCCGACCTGCCCACCGCTGCGCTCGATCCGCGGGACGCCGAACGCACCGCGCTGGAACAGCGGCTCGACGTGCAGATCGCCCGGCAGGCCGCCGACAGCACCGCCCGCGCGCTCGGCCTCAGCCGCGTCACCCGCTTCGTCAACGTGCTCGACGCCGGCTACCGCAGCAAGAGCGAAGCCGGCGAGCCGCGCCGCAGCGGCTACGAGGTCGAGTTCGTGCTGCCGCTGTTCGACTTCGGCACCGCGCGGGTCGCCCGCGCCGAGGCGGTGTACCAGCAGGCGCTGGACCGTGCCGCCGAGACCGCGGTGAACGCCCGCTCCGAGGTGCGCGAAGCGCATGCCGCCTACCGCGCCGCGTACACGCTGGCGCGCCACTACCGCGACGCGGTGGTGCCGCTGCGCAAGCGCATCGCCGACGAGAACGTGCTGCGCTACAACGGCATGCTGGTGGGCGTGTTCGAGCTGCTGGCCGACGCCCGCGAGCAGGTGGCCGCCGTCACCGCCGCCATCGAGGCGCAGCGCGATTTCTGGATCGCCGACACCACGCTGCAGAGCGCCCTCACCGCCGGCCCCGCCGGCCGCTGAACCGGATGTCCCCGTCATGACGAACCGCAGACGCTTTTTCCAGGCCGCAGGGGCGACGCTGCTGTCCACCGCCGCGGTGAGCCGCGTGGCCGCCGCCACCGTGCCCGAGGCGCCCGAGCCAGGCACGCCCACGCCCACCACGCAACCGCCGCCGACCCCGCCCGATGGCCGCCCGTTCCACCCCGTCGTCACGCTGAACGGCTGGAGCCTGCCGTGGCGCACCAAGGACAACGTCAAGGAGTTCCACCTCGTCGCCGAGCCGGTGACCCGCGAGTTCGCGCCCGGCATGACCGCCAACCTGTGGGGCTACAACGGCACGAGCCCGGGCCCGACGATCGAGGCCGTCGAAGGCGACCGCGTGCGCCTCTTCGTCACCAACCGGCTGCCCGAGCACACCACCGTGCACTGGCACGGCATGCCGCTGCCCAGCGGCATGGACGGCGTCGGCGGCCTGACGCAGCCGCAGATCCCGCCCGGCAAGACCTTCGTCTACGAGTTCGTGCTGCAGCGCGCCGGCCAGTTCATGTACCACCCGCATGCCGACGAGATGGTGCAGATGGCGATGGGCATGATGGGCCTGTTCATCGTGCACCCGAAGGACCCGCGCCGCCTGCGCGTGGACCGCGACTTCGCGTTCGTGATGGCCGCCTACGACATCGACCCCGGCAGCGCCACGCCGAGGACCAGCACGATGCTCGACTTCAACCTGTGGACCTGGAACAGCCGCGTCTTCCCCGGCATCGACCCGCTGGTGGCGCGCACCGGCGACCGCGTGCGCATCCGCGTGGGCAACCTGACGATGACCAACCATCCGATCCACATGCATGGCCCGAGCTTCGAGGTGACCGGCACCGATGGCGGCTGGGTGCCGAAGACGGCGCGCTGGCCCGAGGTGACCACCGACATCGGCGTGGGCCAGATGCGCGCCATCGAGTTCGACGCCATCGCCGGCGACTGGGCGATCCACTGCCACAAGGCCCACCACACGATGAACGCGATGGGCCACGACGTGCCCAACCTGATCGGCGTGGACGCCGCCGGCGTGGCCGAGCGGCTGCAGAAGCTGGTCCCCGACTACATGCCGATGGGCCACACCGGCATGGGCGAGATGGCCGCGATGGAGATGCCGCTGCCGGCCAACACGCTGCCGATGATGACCGGCACCGGCCCGTTCGGCCCGCTCGAGATGGGCGGCATGTTCAGCGTGGTGAAGGTGCGCGACCACGTGGCCCGCGGGGACTACCGCGACCCGGGCTGGTACGCTCACCCGGCCGGCACGGTGGCGCATGAGGTCGATGCCGGCGATGCGCCCGTGGCGCCACGCAATGGCCCGCCGCGGGCCGACGACGCGACGCTGAAGGTGCGCAAGCCCGGCACACAGGATGAACACCAGCACCATCACCACCCGTGACGGCAGGCCGTCGTTCCCACGAACCCTTGCACTGGTGGCACTGCTGGTCGCCGCGCCGGCCTTCGCCGCACCGTTCGCCTGGATCACCAGCCAGGGCTCGAACGACGTCAGCGTCGTCGACATCGCCGCGGCCAAGGTGGTGGCCACGGTGCCGGTGGGCCGCGCGCCGGCCGGCGTGGCGGTCAGCGACGCAGCCGGCAAGACCTTCGTCGCCAATGCCGAAGGGCACTCGGTGTCGGTGCTGTCGCTGGCCACGCGGCAGGTGGTGAACCAGCTGCCGGTGCCGGGCGGCCCGCTGGGCATCGCGGCCTCGCCGGATGGCACGCGGGTCTACGTCGCGTCGATGTTCGGCCGCCGGCTGGTGGCGATCGACGCGGCCAGCGAGCGGGTGCTCGGCGACCTGGGCGTGGGCCGCATGCCGGCCGGGCTGGTGGTGTCGCCGGACGGCCGCACGGTGTACCTCGCCGAACGCGACGACGACTGCATCGCGGTGATCGACGCCGCGTCGCTGACGGTGCGCGCGCGCATCCCGGTGGGCCAGCACCCGTTCGCGCTCGGCCTGACACCCGACGGCCGCACGCTGCTGGCCTTGAACGTCGAAAGCGACGATGTCAGCGTGGTCGACGTGGCCGCCAGTCGCGTGACCGCGACGGTCGCGGTGGGCCATGCCCCCTACGGCGTGGTGCTCAGCGACGACGGCCGGCGCGCCTGGGTGACCAACCAGCATGCCGGGTCGGTGTCGCTGCTCGCGTTGGAGGGCACGCCGCGGGTGCTGGCCACCTTCGCCGAAGCGGCCGAGTACCCGGAAGGCCTCGCGCTGGCGGGCGACCGGCTGCTGGTGGTGAGCTGGATGAACGACGAGGCCCTGCTGCTCGACGCCGCCAGCGGCGCGCCGATCGCCCGCGTGCCGCTGGGCCGCAACCCGCGCGGTTTCGGCCAGGTGCTGGGCACGCGCTGAAGGCCCGGCGACGCCTGGCACGGGCCGTGCGTGCGGTGGCACATTCGAAGCGCGCTTTCGGCGCATCCCGTCAGAACACCTCGTAGGAGACAGAGTCCATGCGCGCCCTCTACAGCGCCCCGCTTGCCCTCGCCGCCCTCTGCGCTGCCACGGCCGTCCAGGCCCACGGCCCGTCGCGCCAGAAGGTGGTCGAGAGCATCGTCATCCAGGCCCCGGTCGACACGGTGTGGAACCGGGCGAAGGCCTTCGAGACCTTCGACTGGCATCCCGCGGTGCAGAGTGTCACGGCCACCGATGGCAGCAACGTCGGTTCGGTGCGCACGATCCAGCTCAAGGGCGGCGGCACCATTGTCGAGGAGCTGCAGAGCTACTCGGCCGCCGAGCACAAGTTCGGCTACCGCATGAAGGACCCCGGCCCGGTGCCGGTGAACAACTACACCTCGACGATCGCGTTCATCCCCGAGGGCAACGCGACCAAGGTCGAGTGGCGGGGTGCGTTCTACCGCAAGTTCATGGGCAACGATCCCCCCGCCGACCAGAACGACGATGCGGCGGTGAAGGCCATCACCGGCATCTACAAGGGCGGCCTCGAAGGGCTGAAGAAGGCCGTCGAAGGCAAGTGAACGAAAAGGGCGCCGAAGGCGCCCCCTGCCGCTTTGGGCTCTCGTGCGCTCAGCGCGCGCAGTCCAGCCGGATCGACTCGATGCGGCCCCCGAAGCCGAGCTTCTGGATCAGCCCGGCCTCGCGGCTGTTGGGCTCGAACGAGACCGACTTGTCGCGAAACGCCTGGTGCTGGTAGACGGTGAGCATCGCCTTCGGGCCGACCACCAGGCTGTCGATGTCGCGCTTCAGCTCGCGGCCGGTGCCCTTGTCGAGCGCGCCGAGTTCGGCCGGGCCGACCAGCGTCATCACCGTGCCCTCGAAGTTGCGGCGGTCGTAGAACTGCGCCCAGCAGCCCGATTCGAGCTCCGGCGAAGTGACCTGCACCGGCACCATCAGCACCACCGGCTCGGGCTGGTTCGGCGCCGTGGCCGGCGCGGGGGCGGACGTCTGCGCGCAGGCGCCGAGGGCACCGGCGGCCACGCAGGCGGCGGTGAGCAGGAAGGAGCGGGACGACAGGGCCATGCAAGGGTCTCCGATGGAATCGAGACCCTAGGCTACGAAGCACCGCCGTCGGCGCCTGTCGGTGCGGGGCGCCAGGCCCTGTAGGAGCGCCCCCAGGCGCACGACGCGCGAGCGCCGGCTCAGCGCCGCGGTGCGGGCGGGGTGGCGCCGCCGGGCGGCGTGGTCAGGCCGGCCTGGGCCAGCCGGTTGCGGATCGACGGAGGCAGCGCCTCGGCGCCAGCCGAGCGGGCCGGCAGAGTGGAAGCTTGTCGCTGCGGGGTCGTCGTCACGTTCATCGAAACACCTGTGGGTTGCGGGGCTCGCCCGATGCGAACCACAACGGGGGTATCGGCCCATCGGATGACACGCCACAGGGATCCGCCCGGCACAACTGCACGCCGGCCGCCCGCAGGCCCTGTTCAGCGTGCGGCAAGGTTCACGGTGTTAGCGTCAACGAGTGAGAACCCTGCTGCCTGCCCTGGCCTCCGTGGCCGCCGCGCTGGCCGGCCCCGCAGCCGCCGCCGACGACGACATCGAACGCACCTGGAAATTCACCGCCGGACAGTACCGCTACCACGACGGCGACGGCAACGGCCACGACGCCAACCTGCGCTGGCAACGCGACGACACGCACGCCTGGGCCGGCCTCTACGAGGACCGCCAGGTGGGCACGCAGTTCCGCGGCGGCGTCGACGGCAGCTGGGAGCCGGTGGCGGGCGTGTCGTTGCAGCCCTCGCTGCAGGCGGCGTCGGGCGGGTTCCTGGGCGGCAGCGCGATGCTGCAGTTCGGTCCCGAACACTGGTACGGCCAGGTCGGCTGGGGCCGCACCAACCTGAAGCCGTACTTCAACCTCAACTTCGACCCGAACGACGCGGTGACGCTGGGTGCCGGCTGGCGCGGCGAAGGCGGCCGCCTGGTCAGCACCACGTGGATCGCCGACGACCGGCTCCACACGGGGCAACGCCACTGGCACGTCACCGCGCGCTGGCCGCTGCGCGAGCACGAACGCCTGACGCTCGACGTGCTGCGCAAGCGCGGCCAGGGCGACGACGGCTTCGTGCGCGCCTGGGGCTGGACCGTCACCTACGACGCGCCGGCCGGCTGGTTCGTGCGCTGCGCGCGCGATCCGAAGCAGAACTTCTCCGACCAGGATGCACTGCGGCTGTCGCTCGGCACGCGCTGGTGAGCCGGCCTCAGTGGGGACGACGCCACAGCGCGCGTTCGAACGCGTCGAAGGCCCACTGCGTGAGCCAGGCCAGCAGCGCGGCCGGCACCGCGCCGGCCAGCATCCACGCGGTGTCGTTGACCGCCAGGCCGGCGACGATGCGTTCGCCCAGCCCCCCGGCCCCGATGAAGGTGGCCACCGTCGCGGTGCCGACGTTCAGCACCGCGGCGGTCTTGACGCCGGCCAGCAACGTCGGCATCGCCTGCGGCAGCGTGACGTGGCGCAGCACCTGGCGCGGCGTCAGGCCCAGCGCCAGCGCTGCCTGGCGCTGCCCGCCGGCCACCGCGGCCAGGCCGGCGTGGGTGTTGCGCACGATCGGCAGCAGCGCGTAGACGGTGAGCGCCAGCAGCGCCGGCACGAAGCCGATGCGCCCGACGAGGGCGATCAGGAAGGCCAGCAGCGCCAGCGACGGCACCGGCTGCAGCATGCCCACCAGCGCCATCAGCAGCCCGCTCCAGCGCGGCCAGACGAACGCCGCGATGCCCACCGGCACGCCGATGGCCAGCGCCAGCGCCAGCGAGCCGAACACCAGCACCAGGTGCTGGCCGAGCAGGCGCGGCAGGTCGGGCGCGAACAGGCGGTCCAGGAAACCGGCCTTCGCCGCGGGCGCCGCAGCCGCCGGGTCGCCGGCCAGGAAACGCCGCGCCACCGCGTCGAACGGCTGGCGGTCCAGCTCGACCGCAGCGTTCATCGCCTGCATCGCCTTCACGTCGATGCGCCCCTTCAAGGCCGCCAGCGGGCGGTCGTCGAGCGAGGCGCGCATCAGCAGCACGGCGTCGTAGCGCGGGAAGAAGCCGCGTTCGTCGCGCAGCACGCGCAGGCCCAGGCGGGCGATCTGCGCATCGGTGGTGTAGACGTCGACCACGTCGACCTGGCCGCGCGACAGCGCCTCGTAGGCCAGGCCGTGGTCGAGGCCACCGGGGGTGGGCAGCTTCAGCGCGTAGGCGTCGCGCAGCGCCGGCCAGCCGTCGGCGCGGTTCAGGAACTCGTGCGAGAAGCCGGCCCGCAGTGCGCCGCCGCGCTGCGCGAGGTCGCCGATCGACACGATGCCCAGCCGCGCCGCATCGGCCTCGCGCATCGCCAGCGCATAACTGTTGTCGAAGCCCAGCGGCACCGCGGCCTTCAATCCGCGCGGCGCGAGCAGGCGGTTCAGTTCGTCGAGCGAATCGACCGGCTGCGTGCGCTGCAGCAGCTCGCGCGCGATGGTGCCGGTGTACTCGGGGTAGACGTCGATGCCGCCGCTGGCCAGCGCCTGCGCCATCACCGCGGTGTTGCCCAGGCCGGCACGGTGCTCGGCCGGCACGCCGGCCTGCGCCAGCGTCTGGCGCACCAGCTCGCCGAGCACGTAGCTCTCCGTGAAGCGCTTCGAGCCGACCTGCACCGTGTCGGCCGCGAAGGCGGGCATCGCCAGCACCCCCAGCAGGCAAGCGACCCAGTGCCGCCATCGAACGCACACTGCAGCCTCCAGGACGAGTCGATCCGGCCGCAGCTTACGCAGATCGGGTTGCCCCTGCTGGGCTCGCGCGCATGGAAGAATCGCCCCACAAAACACCGTTCCGCTCTGATCTGCGCAGTCGCACCCCATGATCCACCGTGACGTCCGAGGGGCCGTCGACCCCTTCCTGTTGTCGATGCTGGCCGCCGTCGCGGTCGCGTCGTTCGTGCCCGACCTGGGCCGCACCGGCGGCCTGCTGCACCTGGACACCGTCGGCGACATCGGCGTGTTCATCATCTTCTTCCTGCACGGCATCGCGCTGTCGCCGGCGCACCTGCGGCAGGGGGCCTCGCGCTGGCGGCTGCACCTGCTGGTACAAACCTGCACCTTCGTGCTGTTCCCGGCCTGGTGGTTCGTGCTGCGGCCGGTGTTCTCGCCGTGGGTGCCGCCGGACCTGATGCTCGGCTTCTACTACCTCGCGGTGCTGCCCTCGACGGTGTCGTCGTCGGTGGCGATGACCGCCATCGCCCGCGGCAACGTGGCCGCGGCGGTGCTGAACGCGACGCTGTCGTCGCTGCTCGGCGTGTTCCTGACGCCGCTGCTGGCCAGCCTGCTGTATGCCGGCAGCGGCGCTGCGCAGGCGATGGACCTGGGCGACACGATGCTGAAGATCGCGCGCCTGCTGCTGCTGCCGTTTGCGCTCGGCCAGCTGCTGCGGCCTTGGCTGGGCGAGCTGTTCCGCCGCTTCAAGCCGGTCACCAATCTGATCGACCGCGGCGTCATCGTGGTGCTGGTGTGGTGCTCGTTCAGCGACTCGGTGGCCGACGGCCTGTGGTCGCGCCACGGCGTCGGGCTGATCGTGATGACGCTGGTGGGCGCGCTGCTGTTCCTGCTGCCGCTGCTGTGGACCACGCGGTTCCTGGCGCGGCGGATGGGCTTCCCGCGCGAGGACGAGGTGGTCGCGGTGTTCTGCGGCTCGAAGAAGACAATGGCCTCGGGCGTGCCGATGGCGCGGGTGCTGTTCGGCGGCGACCCGGCGCTGGGCGTGCTGCTGATGCCGATCCTGTTCTACCACCAGCTGCAGCTGCTGATCGGCTCGGTGCTGGCGCGCCGCTATGCACAGCGCGCCAGCACCGAGGCTTAGAGCCCCGCCTCGCGCAGGCGCTGCAGCAGGTCTTTCTGCACCTGCTGGCGCTGCCGTCGGAACGGCCGGTGCATGCCCGCGCCACAGCGGCGCAGCAAGGCGGCGAGCGGGTGGCGCGGCGTCGGTGCGCGCAGTTCGATCTTCTTCTTCATGACGAGACTCCCATGGTGGAGGGGTCGCCGAACGCCCTTCGGTTGTGCCCATGCGCGAGCCTGTCTCTCGTGAAGACAGCGGGTGCTCGCTGCACGGGGACACGTCGTCCGGGGACGGTCCACACACATCCCCCGGCGCACCCACCCTGGGTCCACGCGCCGGCGTCATGCATGGACACACCCGAAGGGCGTCCGGCAAGGAAAAACAAAAAGGCCCGGATCCGCTGGGGAACCGGGCCTCTGTGGGACAGAGCGACGAGGAGGGCCTGTGTCAGGCGGTCTCCTCTCCCGGTGATCGTCGAATCGAGGCGACGGTCGGTAGCACCATCACCACGACGGCACCCCGCACGACGGCTGCGTCGTGGGACGACGACAGGGCGCGGCAGGCGGTGGTGGTTCGGTGGAACAGCACGGTGGATTTCCGGTGAGGGATCGGGGGTCTTTCGACGATGGTGTCGACTGTAAAGAGTCTTTACGCGAGCGTCAACACCTTGGGAGAATGGCGCGGTGAGCAACATCACCGTGAACCGGCGCCGCAACGCGCTGGCCCTCTTCCAGGCACATGCCGAGGCGGCCGTGGCGCAGGGCGCCGCGCCAAAAGGGCTGGAGCAGGCCTTCGCCGCCACGCTCGAGATCTCGCCGAGCATGTGGAGCCAGGTCAAGTCGTCGCGGCCGATCGGCGACAAGCTGGCGCGCCAGATCGAGGCCCACTGCGGCAAGCCCACCGGCTGGCTGGACGAAGCACGCGAGGCGCCGGGCCTGACGCAGGCGGAGCAGCAGTTCCTCGCGCTGGCGCTGAAGGCCTGGCGGGCCGCGGACCGGCAGGGCCGGGCGGCATTGAAGGCCCATCTGCGGCAGGCGGCCGGGCCGGCCTGACCTCAGGCCCGGTCGACCGCGATGCGCAGGGCCAGGCACTGCGCCGGCTGCAGCGTCAGCAGGTACACCACCTCGCGGGCCTGCGTGCGGGCCCGCACCCGATAGCCGCCGGAGGGCAGACCGAGCGTCAGCCGCGGGCCGGCGTCCTCGACCATCAACAGCGGCGCCTCATCGTCGATGCGCTCGACCACCAGCCGCCACGCGGGGTCGGCCCGCCGCAGCCAGCGGCGACGGAGCGGGCGGTGGATCACCAGCTGAGCCAGAGCATCGGCGGCCATCGGCATTCCTCAGTTCAGCAGCTCGGCCAGCGCGAGCTCCAGCTCGGCGCGCCGCAGCGGCTTGGCCAGCACCCGCGTGATGCCGGCGCGGTGCGCCCGCTCGGCCAGCTGCGCACCGCCATAGCCGCTCACCAGCAGCACGGGCAGCACCCCGCCGGCGGTGCGCAGCGCTTCGGTGAGGGCCGTGCCGGTGAGGCCGGGCATCACCTCGTCGGTCACCAGCAGTGCGTAGCGGCACGGCACCTCGCGCAGCCGGCGCAGCGCCTCGGCCGGGTCGGTGCAGCCTTCGCTCGGGTAGCCCAGGCCGGTGAGCATCTCGCGGGTGAGCTCGACCAGCGCGGCATCGTCGTCGAGCACCAGCAGCGGCAGGTCGGTCGCCGGCGGCGGCACGGGCACCGGTGCCGCCGCACGACCGGGCGACAGCGGCTCGTCGCTGGCCGGCAGGTACAGCGTGAAACACGCCCCCTCGCCACGCGTGCTCTGCACGTCGATGCCGCCGGCCAGCTCCGCCACCACGCCGTGCACCACCGCCAGGCCGAGGCCGGTGCCGTGCTGGTGGGCGCGCGTGGTGAAGAAGGGCTCGAACAGGTGCTCGAGCACCACGGCGTCGATGCCCTCGCCGCTGTCGGCCACGCTGAGCGCGAGGTAGTCGCCCGGCGGCAGCTCGCTGTGCGACAGCACCCGCGGCGCGGCGAGCCGCTCGCGCCACAGCGCCACGCGCAGCCGGCCGCCCTGCGGCATCGCCTGCAGCGCGTTGGTGCACAGGTTCATCACCGCCTCGAAGGCCTGCGTCGGGTCGCCGCGCAGCCGGCCCTGCGGCGCCTCGAGCGACTGCTCGATCACCAGCCCCGGCGGCAGCGACGCGGCCAGCAGCTGCAACACCTGCTCGACCACCGGCGTCAGCGCGAACACCTCGGAGGCATGCGCGCCGCCGCGGCCGAACGACAGGATGCGCTCCACCAGCGCCTTGGCGCGGTCGCCGGCCTGCAGCACCAGGTCGAGCCGGCGCGCCACCTCGCTGCCGGGCGTGGCCAGGTCGTGGGCGATCTCGGCATGGCCGAGCAGTGCGGCCAGCACGTTGTTGAAATCGTGCGCCACCCCGCCGGCCAGGCCGCCGAGCGATTCGAGCCGGCTGGCACGGCCGCGCTGCGCCTGCAGCGCGGCCTGCGCCTGCGCCTGCCGCTCGGCCGCGCGCTGCACCCGCAGCACCGACAGCAGCAGCAGCAGCGTCAGCAGCGCCCAGCCCAGCGCGCTCAGCCCGACCGCGCGCTGCCAGGCGGCCAGCGTGTCGTGCAGGTCGCGTGTCAGCACCACGTCGACGGCCTGGCGCGGCAGGTGGCGCAAGCTCACCAACCGGTCGCTGCCATCGCTGAAGCGGTGCACGTGCAGCGGCGGCAGCCGCGCCAGGCGGCGCGCGACGCGGGCTTCGTCGAGCTGGCGCGGCGTGGCGACCAGCACCCCGGCCAGCCGGGCGCCGTCGTTGCGCAGCACCGCCATGCGCACGTCCGACGAGCCCTCCCGGCCCAGCGCGCCGAGCAGCAGGTTCGCCGGCAGCGCGGCCACCAGCCAGCCGCTGTCCAGGCGCAGCGCCAGCGCGACGCGCTGGTTCGCCGGATCGGCCCCGAACGGCCGGCTCAGCGCCACCTCGTCGGGTTTCAGCGCCGCCAGCGCGGGCGCGAAGCCGGCCACGGCCGGCAGCGCCTCGGGCTGCGACGACACCAGCGGGCGCCCGTGCGCGTCCAGCACCCACAGCCGGTCGACCAGCGGCATCAGCTCGGCGCGGGTGCGCAGCGCGGCATCGGCCGCGTCGCCGGGCTGCAGCACCGGGCGGCCGGGGCGGCGCTCGTCGCGCACCACGCGCATCGCGTCCTCGATGCCGACCAGGTCGCGCTCGATCTCGTCGCTCAGCGCCAGCGACAGCAGGCCGACCTCGGCGGCGCGGTATTCCAGCGCATCGCTGCGCAGGCGCCACAGCGCCAGCGCGGTGAGTGCGCCCAGCAGCAGCGACACGCCAGCGGCCAGCCACCAGCGCCGCCACCGCGGCGTGCGCCAGCCGCGTCCTGCAAGGAAACCTTCAGCCACCATCTGCTATCTTCCCCCGGCGATGAACCCGCCTGCCACCCAGCCCCACCTGCTGATCATCGACGACGATCCGCACGTGCGCACGCTGGTGGGCGATTACCTGCGCGACCACGACCTGCGCATCAGCGAAGGCGCCACCGGCGCCGAGCTGTTCGCCATCATCGACCGCGAGGCGGTCGACCTGGTGCTGCTGGACGTGCGCCTCGCCGGCGAGGACGGCATGCAGCTGGCCCGCCAGCTGCGCGAGCGTGCGACCATCCCGATCGTGCTGCTCACCGGCCGCGGCGAGGAGGCCGACCGCGTGATGGGCCTGGAGCTCGGCGCCGACGACTACGTCACCAAGCCGTTCAGCCCGCGCGAGCTGCTGGCGCGCGTGCGCGCAGTGCTGCGCCGCTACCAGGTGCAGGCCACGCTGCCCGAGCGTGACAACAGCCGCCGCGCATTCCGCTTCGCCGGCTGGGAGCTGAACCTGCGGCTGCGCCGGCTCACCGCGCCGTCGGGCGACGTGGTCGACCTGACCCGCGCTGAATTCAACCTGCTGCAGGCGCTGTGCCGCGCGCCGCAGCGCGTGCTCACGCGCGACCAGCTGCTGACGATGTCGCGGCTGCACGAGGCCGAGGTGTACGACCGCTCCATCGACGTGCAGGTGCGCCGGCTGCGGCTGAAGATCGAGGCCACGCCGGCCAAGCCGGTGCTGCTGCTGACCGAACGCGGCCTGGGCTACCGCTTCGCGTGCGAGGTCGAGACGCTGTACTGAGCTGTGCCTCTGTAGGAGCGGCTTCAGCCGCGATGGGCTCGTGGCAGGGCATGAATCGCGGCTGAAGCCGCTCCTACAGAAGTCGCACATACAACGGGTCATGACACCACCGCCCAACGCCCGCCGAGGTTCTTCAGCAGCGTGTCCAGCGCCACCAGTTCGCGGTTGCGCAGCGACAGCAGCGTGTTCTCTGCACTCAGCGCCGTGGCCTGCGCGGTGGCGACGTTCAGGTAGCTCACCGTGCCGGCGCGGTACTGCGCCTCGGTGAGGCCCACGGTCTCGCGGGCGGCGGCCAGGGCATCGGCCTGCCACTGCACCTCGCGGTGCAACTGGTCGGCCAGCGCGAGGTTGTCCTCCACCTCCTGCAGCGCGGTGAGCACCGTCTGGCGGTAGGTGGCGGTGAGCTGGTCAGCGCTGGCGCGCGCCTGGTCGCTGGCCAGGCGGCGCTGGCCGCCGTCGAGCAGCGACTGCACCAGCCCCGGCCCGAGCGACCAGAACAGGTGCGGCGCGCTGGTCAGGTCGGCGAGGCCATGGGCGCGCCAGCCGCCGCTGGCCGACAGCGTCAGCGCCGGGAAGAACGCCGCGTCGGCAACACCGATCTGCGCATACGCTGCGACCACGCGCTGACGCGCCGCGGCGATGTCGGGGCGGCGCTCGAGCAGTTCGCCGGGCAGCAACGGCGGCAGCGCCGGGGCGTCCGGCAGCGCGGCGGTCGGTGTGACCGTCAACGTGCTCGGCGGCGTGCCGAGCAGCACCGCCAGTGCGTGTTCGGCCTGGGCACGCTGCGCCACGGCCTCGGCCTGCTGCGCGCGTGCCGATTGCAGCTGCGTGCGGGCCTGCAGCACGTCGCTGCGCTGCGCCACGCCCTGCCGGTAGCGCGCGGTGGTGAGCGTGAGCGAGCGCTCGTAGGCCTCGACCGTGCGGGCCAGCAGCGCCTGCTGCAGCTCGGCGGTGCGCAGCGCGAAGTAGGTCTGCGCCAGCGTGGCCTGCGCCGACAGCCGCGCGGCGGCCAGGTCGTCGGCGCTGGCCTGCAGGGTCGCGCGGGCCTGGTCGCGCGCCATCGACAGGCGGCCCCACAGGTCGAGCTCCCAGCTGACGCTGGTGGACAGGCTCACCGTGTTGCTCGGCGGCTGCGCAGTGCTGGCGACGCTGCTGGTGACGGCGTTCTGGCCGCGGCTGGCCGACAGCCCGGCGGACAACGTGGGCAGCAGCGCCGCACCGCTGGCCGCCAGCGCGGCCCGGGCCGAGGCCACCTGCGCGGCCACCGCCTGCAGGTTCGCGTTGCCGACCACGAGTTGCGCCTCCAACGCATCGAGCGCCGGGTCGTGGAACATCGTCCACCAGTGTTCGTCCACCGGCGCGGCATGCACGTCGGCATGGCGCCACAGCGTGTCTTCCTTGAAGGCGGCGGGCGCGGCCTCCGGCGGCGGCGGCGGCACGCGGGTCACCGCGCAGCCGGCCAGCACGAAGGTGCAGAGCAGCAGCAGGCGTTTCATCGTTTCGACCTTCCGAACCAGCGGTCCATCAGCACGTAGACCGCCGGCGTCGTGTACAGCGTCAGCAACTGGCTGAGCAGCAGCCCGCCGACGATGGCGATGCCCAGGGGGCGGCGCAGCTCGGCGCCATCGCCACTGCCCAGCGCCAGCGGCAGCGCGCCGAACACGGCGGCCAGCGTCGTCATCAGGATCGGCCGCAGCCGCTGGCCGGCCGCGCGAACCACCGCCGCGCTGGCGCTCAGGTGGCCCTGGCGGCGCCGGGTGATCGCCATGTCGACCAGCAGGATGCCGTTCTTCTTGACGATGCCGATCAGCAGGATCACGCCGATCAACGCGATGATCGAGAACTCGGTGCCGCACAGCAGTAGCGCCAGCAGCGCGCCGACGCCGGCCGAGGGCAGCGTCGACAGGATGGTGAGCGGGTGCACCAGGCTTTCGTACAACATGCCCAGCACCAGGTAGACGCTGACCAGCGCCGCGGCGATCAGCCACGGCTGCGACGCCAGCGACTGGCGGAACGCATCGGCCGTGCCGCGGAAGCTGCCGCGCAGCGTGGCCGGCGCGCCGAGGTGCGCGATGGCACGGTCGATCGCCTCGGTGGCGGCCGACAGCGAGGCCCCCTCCGGCAGGTTGAAGCTGACGGTGGACGCCGCGGTGCCGCTCTGGTGGTTCACCGCCAGCGGCGTGTTCGTGGGCGTCACCTGCAGCAGCGTGGCCAGCGGCACCTGCGTGCCCTGCGGCGTGGCGACGAACAGCCGCTGCAGCGCCTGCGGCCCCTGCAGGAACGGTGCGGCCAGCTCCATCACGACGCGGTACTGGTTCAGCGGGTTGTAGATCACGCCGACCTGGCGCTGGCCGAAGGCGTCGTTCAACGCACTGTCGATCGAGGCCATCGACAGCCCGAGCCGCGATGCCGCGAGGCGGTCGATCGCGAGCGAGGTCTGCAGGCCATGGTCCTGCTGGTCGGTGTTGACGTCGGTGAGCATGGGCAGGCGCGAGAGCGCGGCGCGCACCCGCGGCTCCCAGGCGCGCAAGGTCGCCAGGTCGTCGGCCTGCAGCGTGTACTGGTACTGCGCGTTGGCCTGGCGGCCGCCGATGCGGATGTCCTGCACCGGCACGAGGAAGAGGTTGGCGCCCGGCTGCCGCGCCAGCTTGCCGCGCAGCCGCGCGATCACCGCATCGGCCGACAGGCGGCGCTCGGCCAGCGGCTTCAGCACGATGTAGAAGTTGGCGGTGTTGCGCTGCTGGCCACCGGTGAAGGCCACCACGTGCTGCACAGCGGGGTCGGCGCGCAGCACGGTGGAGAACGCCGCCACGCGCTGCTGCATCACCTGGAACGAGCTGCCCTGGTCGGCCTGCACGTTGCCGATCAGGACGCCGGTGTCCTGCTGCGGGAAGAAGGTCTTCGGGATGCGGACGTACAGCGTGACGTTCAGCGCCACCACCGCCAGCAGCGACAGCAGCGGCACCCACGGGTGGCGCAACGTCCACGCCAGGCTGCGGCGGTAGCCGCGCACCAGCCGCTGCTGTGCCCGTGCCAGCCGACCGGGCGCCTGCGGCGGAGCGGCCGGGCGCAGCAGCAGTGCGGCCATCATCGGCGTGGTGGTGAGCGACACCACCAGCGAGACACCGATGGCCGCGGTGAGCACCACCGCGAACTCGCGGAACAGCCGGCCGACGACCCCGCCCATCAGCAGGATCGGGATGAACACCGCCACCAGCGACACGCTGATCGACGCCACCGTGAAGCCGATCTCGCGCACGCCGCGCAGCGCCGCCTGCAAAGGCCGCATGCCCTGCTCGACATGCCGCGCGATGTGTTCGGCGACCACGATGGCATCGTCGACGACGAAGCCCGTGGCCACGGTGAGCGCCATCGCCGAGAGGTTGTCGAGGCTGAAGCCGCAGAGATACATCACCCCCAGCGTGCCGGCCAGCGAGACCGGCACCGCCACCGCGGGCAGCAGCGTCGCCCGCACGCTGCGCAGCATGGCCAGCACCACCAGCACGACGAGCACCACCGCGATCACCAGCGAGCGCTCCACTTCGCGCAGCGACGCGCGGATGGTGGGCGTGCGGTCGCTGATCACCTGCAGGTCGATCGCCGCGGGGATCGACGCACGCAGCCGCGGCAGCAGGTCGTGCACGCCCTGCACCGTCTCGAGGATGTTGGCACCCGGTTCCTTCATCACGAACAGCAGGATCGAGGGCGCGCCGTCGGCGATGCCATCGTTGCGCACGTCCTGCACCGAGTCGGTGACCTGCGCCACATCCTTCAGCCGCACCGCGGCGCCGCGCCGCCAGCGCAGGACCAGCGGGGCAACCTCGGCGGCACTGCGGGCCTGGTCGTTGGCATCGATCTGCCACTGGCGCTGGCCGTCCTCGAGCGTGCCCTTGGGGCGGTTGGCGTTGGTGGTGGTCAGCGCGGTGCGCACGTCGTCGATGCCGATGCCCTGCGCCGCGAGCTTGTCGGGATCGAGTTCGACCCGCACCGCCGGCAGTGCGCCGCCGCCCACATTGACCTGTCCCACCCCCGGCACCTGCGCGATGCGCTGTGCCAGCACGGTGGAAGCGGCGTCGTACATCTGGCCCCGCGACAGCGTCTTCGACGTCAGCGCGAGGATCATCACCGGCGCATCGGCCGGGTTGACCTTGCGGTAGGTGGGATTGCCCGGCATGCCGCTGGGCAGCAGCGTGCGCGACGCGTTGATGGCGGCCTGCACGTCGCGCGCAGCGCCATCGATGTCGCGGTCCAGGTCGAACTGCAGCGTCACGCTGCTGCTGCCCAGCGACGAGCGCGAGGTGATCTCGGTGACGCCGGCGATCACGCCCAGCGCCCGTTCGAGCGGCGTGGCGACGGTGGCGGCCATCGTGTCGGGGCTGGCCCCGGGCAGCGAGGCGCTGACCGAGATCGTCGGGATGTCGACCTGCGGCAGTGGCGCCACCGGCAGGCGCCAGAAGGCCAGCGTGCCGGCGAGCGCAAGGCCGATCGTCAGCAGGGTGGTGGCCACCGGGCGCTGGATGAAAACACCGAAGGCGTTCATCGACCCTCACCCCGGCCCTCTCCCGCCAGCGGGAGAGGGAGCAACCCAGAGGGGCGGCCACCCCAACGCCGCTGCAGCGAAGCAAACGCCAGGTAGATCACCGGCGTCGAATACAGCGTCAGCAGCTGGCTGACGATCAACCCGCCGACCATCGCCACGCCCAGGGGCTGGCGCATCTCGTGCCCGGCGCCCTGGCCCAGCATCAGCGGCAGCGCGCCGAGCAGCGCGGCCATCGTCGTCATCAGGATCGGCCGCAGCCGCAGCCGGCAGGCCTGCTCGATCGCCGCGCGCGGCGCCAGGCCCTGCCCCCGTTCGGCCTCGAGCGCGAAGTCGATCATCATGATCGCGTTCTTCTTGACGATGCCGATCAACAGCACGATGCCGATGATGCCGACGATGCCGAGGTCCATGCCGGCCAACCGCAACGCCAGCAGCGCGCCCAGGCCGGCCGAGGGCAGCGTCGACAGGATGGTGACCGGGTGCACACAGCTCTCGTACAGCACACCGAGCACGATGTACATCGTCACCACCGCGGCCAGGATCAGCAGCAGCGTGCTGCCCAGCGAGGTGCGGAAGGCCTCGGCCGCGCCCTGGAAGCGGGTCTCCACACTCGCCGGCAGCGACAGCTGGGCCTCGGCATCGCGTACCGCCTGCACCGCCTCGCCGAGCGACGCACCGGGCGCCAGGTCGAACGAGACCGTGACCGCGGGAAACTGCGCCACGTGGTCGATCGCCAGCGGCGCGCTGCGCTCGCTCACCTGCGCGACGGCCGCGAGCGGCACCTGCACCGGCGTCGTGCTGCCATCGGCATTGGTGCGCGCGCCGGGCACGTACAGCGCCTGCAGCGCGGCCGGCCCGTCGCGGAAATGCGCGCCCACCTCCAGCACCACGCGGTGCTGGCTCGACTGCGTATAGATCGTCGACACCAGCCGCTGGCCGAAGGCGTCGTACAGCGCGTTGTCGATCGCGGCCACCGTGACGCCGAGCCGGCCGGCGGCGGCGCGGTCGATCTCGAGGTGCACCTGCAGGCCCTGGTCCTGCAGGTCGCTCGCCACGTGCGCAAGTGAAGGCACCGTGCGCAGCTTCGCGAGCAGCGCGGTGGCGGCCTCGTGCAGCGCGGTGCCGTCGGGCGAACTGAGCAGGAACTGGTACTGCGTCTTGGCGATGCGGTCCTCGATGGTCAGGTCCTGCACCGGCTGGAAGTAGGCGCGCAGGCCGGGCAGCCGGTCGGCGGCGCGCTGCAGCCGCGCGACCACCGCGGCGACGTCGTCGCGGTCGTCGAAGGGCTTCAACGCGAGCTGCAGGCGGCCGCTGTTGAGCGTGGCGTTCTGGCCGTCGACGCCGATGAACGAGGCCACGTGGTCGACCGCCGGGTCGTGGGCCAGCGCCTCGGCCAGCGCCTGCTGGCGCTCGGCCATCGTCGCGAACGACACCGTCTGCGGTGCCTCGGTGATGACCTGCACCAGGCCGGTGTCCTGCAGCGGGAAGAAGCCCTTCGGGATGTCGAGGTACAGCAGCGTGGTGGCGGCCAGCGTCAGCGCGAACACGGCCAGCGTGGCGCGGGGGCGGTCGAGCACCCAGCGCAGCGTGCGGTCGTAGGCGGCCACGGTGCGCTCGAACAGCGCGCCGTGCGGCCGCTCGGCCTGCGGCTTCAGCAGCCGCGCGCTCATCATCGGCGTCAGCGTCAGCGACACGAACGCCGAGATCAGGATCGAGAACGCCAGCGTGATCGCGAACTCGTGGAACAGCCGGCCGACCACGTCGCCCATGAACAGCAGGGGGATCAGCACCGCGATCAGCGAGACGGTCAGCGACACGATGGTGAAGCCGATCTGCCGGGCACCTTTCAAGGCGGCCTGCAGCGGCGGCTCGCCGGCCTCGGCGAAGCGGGCGATGTTCTCCACCATCACGATGGCATCGTCGACCACGAAGCCGGTGGAAATGGTCAAGGCCATCAACGTCAGGTTGTTGATCGAAAAGCCGGCCAGGTGCATCAGCCCGAACGTGCCCACCAGGGACAGCGGCACCGCGACCCCCGGGATCACCGTGGCCGCGGCGCTGCGCAGGAACAGGAAGATCACCATCACCACCAGCGCGACGGCCAGCAGCAGCTCGAACTGGGTGTCCCGCACCGACGCGCGGATGGTCGTGGTGCGGTCGGACAGGATGCGCACGTCGACCGATGCCGGCAGCGCCGCCTGCAGCTGCGGCAGCAGCGCCTTCACGCGGTCGACGGTGTCGATCACGTTGGCGCCGGGCTGGCGCTGCACGTTGAGAATCACGCCGCTGCGGCCATCGGCCCAGGCCGAGAGGCGCACGTTTTCCGCGTCGTCCTGCAAGGCCGCCACGTCCTTCAGGTACACCGGGCGGCCGTTCTTCCACGCCAGCACGACGTCCTGGTACTGCGCGGCCGACTGCAGTTGGTCGTTGGCGTCGATCGTCGAGGCCTGCAGCGGGCCGTCGAAGCTGCCCTTGGCCTGGTTGACGTTGGCCGCGGCGATGGCACTGCGCACGTCTTCCAGCGCCAGGCCGAGCGCGGCCAGGCGCTGCGGATCGGCCTGGATGCGCACCGCGGCGCGGCGCCCGCCGGCGATGCTGACCAGGCCCACGCCCGGCACCTGCGAGAGCTTCGGCGCGAGCCGGTTCTCGGCCAGACCGTGCACCTGGATCACCGGCAGCGAGGGCGAGGTGACCGCCACCGTCAGCACCGGGGCATCGGCCGGGTTGACCTTGCTGTAGACCGGCGGCATCGGCAGGTCGGTGGGCAGCAGGTTCGAGCCGGCGTTGATGGCCGCCTGCACCTGCTGCTCGGCCACGTCGAGCGACAGGCCGAGCGTGAAGCGCAGCGTGATGACCGAGGCGCCGCCGGAGCTGGTGGAGCTCATCTGCGACAGGCCGGGCATCTGGCCGAACTGGCGCTCCAGCGGCGCGGTGACCGAGGTGGCGATCACGTCGGGTCCGGCACCGGGGTACAGCGTGGTGACCTCGATCGTCGGGTAGTCGACCTCGGGCAGCGCCGACAGCGGCAGCAGCCGGTACGCCAGCAGCCCGGCCAGCAGCATCGCCACCATCAGCAGCGCGGTGGCCACCGGGCGCTCGATGAACAGGCGCGAGGGGTTCATGGGCGCGCTTCACCGTGGCGGCGGTGGCCGGACGGCACGCCCGATGCGGCCGCGGCAGGTGCCTGCGGGTCGATCACCTCGACGGTCATGCCCTCGCGCAGGCGGTCCAGCCCTTCGGTGACCACCGCCGCACCGGGCGGCAGCGTGCTGCCGTCGTGCAGCGAGACCGCCGTGCGCTGGCCGTCCACCGCACCGGGCTGCACCGCCAGCGCATGCACGCGGTGGTCGGCGTCGACGCGGTAGACGAAGAAACCCTGCGCGCCCCTTTGCAGCGCGGCGGTGGGCACGGTCAGCGCATCCGGCTCGACGTGCAGCTGCAGGTGCACCGACACCGACTGGTTCGGGAACAGCCGCTCATCGGCGTTGTCGAACAGCGCCTTCAGCTTGACGGTGTCGGTGCCGGTGTCGATGGCGTTGTCCAGCGCGGCGACACGGCCGACCGCGAGGCGGCGGGTGTCGGCACCGTCCCAGGCCTCCACCGCCAGCGCGCGGTGATCGTGCAGCGCCGTCGCGATCTCTTCGGCATGGCGCGCGGGCACTGCGAACAGCAACGCGATCGGCCGCGTCTGCGCGACGGTGACGACGCCGTTGGCATCGCTCGGCTGCACCAAATTGCCGAGGTCGACCTGCTTCAGGCCGGCGCGGCCGTCGATCGGCGCGACGACGCGGGTGTACGACAGCTGCAGCCGCGCGGTGGTGACCGCGGCCGCATCGGCCTGCACCGCACCCTCGAGCTGGTGCACGGTGGCGCGCTGGGTGTCCACCTGCTGCTGCGCGATCGCGTCCTCTGCCTGCAGCGCCTGGTAGCGCTGCAGGTCGGCCCGGGCGTTGTCGAGCTGCGCGCGGTCGCGTGCCAGCGTGCCTTCGGCCGCGGCCAGGCTGGCCTCGAAGGCGCGCGGATCGATTTGCGCCAGCAGCTGCCCGGCCCGCACCGGTTCGCCTTCGCGGAAGCGCAGCGCCTGCAGCACGCCGCCGACCTGCGCGTGCACGATGGCGGTGTTTGACGCGACGAAGGTACCGATGGTGCGCAGCCCCACCTGCACCGCCTGCTGTCGGACCCGACCCACCGCGACGGCCTGTGTGCGCGCCGGCTTCGGCGCCGCCGCGGCGCGGGCCTGCCAGCGCAGCCCCAGGTCGACCGCGCCCACCAGGCCGATGGCCAGCGCCAGCAGCAGCCAGCGCCATCGCAGCCGCAGGGAGCGGGATCGTTGCGCGGCAGTGCGAGGGGCATCGGGCAGGGGCATGGCGGACCGGTGGGCAGCGGGTGGCGCGGATGGTCCGGTGGCGCCTTTGTCGCGATGTGTCCACCCCGGCGGCCCGTGTGTCAGCTGCAACGCAGACCGGGAATAGGCATCGATGCGACACTGCCCCATGACCGACCCGTCTCCCAACGGCGCGCACGATGCCGCGATGACCCTGCAGGAAAAGGAGGAACAGCTCCGGTTGGCCACCGAGGCCGCCGACATCGGTTTCTGGGATCTTCAGGTGGACACCCAACGGCTGTACTGGCCGCCGCGCCTGAAGGCGATGTTTGGCCTGCCCCCGGACGGCCACGTGACCCTGGCGGACTTCGAGCAGGGCCTGCATCCCGACGATCGAGAGGCGGTACTGCGGGCCTTTGCAGCAGCGCAGGACCCGCAGCTGCGGGCCGTCTACGACGTCGAGTACCGCGCCGTCGGCCGCGACGATGGCCGGGTGCGCTGGCTGGCCGCCAAGGGCCGCGCGCTGTTCGACGCCGAGGGCCGCTGCACCCGCGTGCTCGGTACCGCCATCGACATCACGCCGCGCAAGGAGGCCGAGGCGCTGCAGCGCGCCAGCGAAGAGCGGCTGTCGATGCTGGACGACCTCGGCGAGGCGACGCGCGCCCTGACCGATGCGACCGAGGTGATGCAGGTCACCGCGCAACGGCTGGGCGAACACCTGCACGCGACCCGCTGCGCCTATGCCGACGTCGACCCGGACAACGACCGCTTCACCATCCGCAGCGACTGGTCGCGCGCCGGCGTGCCGTCGAGTGCCGGCGTCTATTCGCTCGACCTGTTCGGCCCGCGCGCCACGGCGAACCTGCGCAACGGGCGGCACCTGGTGGTCGACGATGTCGACCGCGAGCTCGGCGACGAGGGCGGCAGCCGCATGTTCAAGGCCATCGGCATCCGCGCCATCATCTGCGCCGGGCTGGTGAAGGAAGGCCGGCTGGTGGCGATGATGGCGGTCCACCAGGCCGAGCCCCGGCACTGGACGGAGCACGAGATCAGCCTGGTCGGCGAGGTGGTCGACCGCTGCTGGGCCCACATCGAACGCGTGCGCGATGCCGCGATGCTGCGCGAGCAGGACCGCCGCAAGGACGAGTTCCTCGCCACGCTGGCGCATGAGCTGCGCAACCCGATCGCGCCGCTGCGCTACGCCACCGCGCTGCTGCAGCGGGTCGACGATGCGGCGCGCCAGCAGAAGGCCTGCGAGGTGATCGAACGGCAGTCGGGCCACCTGGCGCGGCTGATCGACGACCTGCTGGACATCTCGCGCATCAACCGCGGCCTGGTGGCGCTGCAACGCGAGACGGTGGCGCTCGCGCCGCTGCTGCTGCAGGCGATCGAGGCGGCGCGGCCCGCGCTCGAACGGGCCGGGCACCGCCTCACGGTCGACCTGCCCGACGACGACGTGCGGATCGACGCCGACCCGGCCCGCATCGTCCAGGTCTTCACCAACCTGTTGAACAACGCGGTCAAGTACACGCCCACGGGCGGCGACCTGCGGCTGCGCGGCCGGGCCGCGGCCAGCGAGGTGGTGGTCGACGTGGCGGACAACGGCATCGGCATCGCACCGCAGGACCAGGGCCGGCTGTTCCAGCCGTTCACGCAGCTGGCCCCGGCGGGCCGGCCTGTACAAGGTTCACAGGGCGGCCTCGGCATCGGCCTGTCGCTGGTGCGGCGGCTGGCCGAGATGCATGGCGGGCAGGTCACGCTGCGCAGCGCCGGCACCGGCCAGGGCAGCACGTTCACGGTGACGTTGCCCATCGCCGCGCCACCCCCGGCAAGTTGCGCGGTCGACGAACCGGCGGCCACGCACACCGGCCGCGTGCTGGTGGTGGAGGACAACGCCGACGGCCTGGACATGCTGGTCACGCTGCTAGGCGCCGCCGGCCACGAGGTGCGCGGCGTCGCCAGCGGCGAAGCGGCGCTGGCGGCCGTGGCGCAGTGGCCGCCGCAGGTGGTGCTGCTCGATCTCGGATTGCCCGGCATCGACGGCCTGGAGGTGGCGCGCCGCGTCCGCGCGCACGCCGCGCTGCAGGCCACGCGCCTGGTGGCCCTGACCGGCTGGGGCGCGCACCGCGACCGGCAGCAGACCGCGCGCGCCGGCTTCGACGCCCACCTCACGAAGCCGGTCGACCCGCAAGCCCTGATGCGCCTGCTGGCCGAGTGGCTGGCGCCACCGGTCCGGACGTAGTCCGGTCAGCCGACCTGGGTGTCGATCACGATCTCGCCGGTCAGCGTCTTGTGCACCGGGCAGGCCTGCGCGATGCGCAGCAACGAGGCGCGTTGTTCCTCGGTGAGCTCGCCCTCGACCGTGACCCGGCGGCTCAACCGGTAGACCGTGCCGTCCTGCACGTGGCCCACTACGACCCGCACCTGCCGCACCGGCAGCTGCTTGCGCTGCACGTACAGCTCCAGCGTCAGCGCGGTACAGGCGGCCAGCGCCGAATCGAGGATCTCGTGCGGGCTCGGGTGCGCGCCGCCGCCGGCACTGCGGTCCAGGTCGGCCTGCCAGCGGTCGGTGTCGAACTGCAGTTCGCAGGCGGTGCTGCCGGTCTCGCGGGACCAGGTGGCGACGGCGGTCATCGGGGCTCCTGTGGGATCTGCCAAGCCGGCCAGTATGCCGGCCGGGTGGCGCAGCTCAGCGCCCGTCGCGCCAGCCGCGGTCCCGGTGGTACCAGCCCCAGCCGCGGTCCGGCCGGGCCCGCCAGGCCCAGCCCGGGCCGGGACTCGGGTAGACCGGCTCGACGTAGACCGCGCGCGGCGGCGGCGCCCGGTACGGCGCCACGGGGGCGACCACGCAGCCGGTGACCGCGAAGGCGGCGGCCACGGCAAGCATCGGCAGGATGGAACGTCTCATCGGGTTCTCCAGCAGCGCCCATCGGAAGGGCCTGTGCTGAAGAACGGCGACCGGCCGGCGGTCGTTTACGGCCGCGCGGCAGGCCTGTGTTTCAGACGAAACAGGTGCCGGCGGTCAGCGGTAGAACACCTCGACCACGCCCTTCAGCTTGATCGTCAGCGCCCGGCCGCGGCGGTCGACCTTCTTGCCCACCGGCACCTTGATCCAGCCTTCGCTGATGCAGTATTCCTCGACATCGGAGCGCTCCTGGCCGTTGAAGCGGATGCCGACGTCGTGTTCGAAGCAGGCGGCGACGTGGTGCGGGCTGCGCGGGTCGACCGACAGGTGGTCGGGCAGCGGCGGCCGCGTGGCGGCGGCCGAGGTGGCGGGAGCGGAGGTCTCGGTCATCCCGCCAGTGTAGGCGCCCCGGTGGGCGTCAATGCGCGTCCTCAATGCAGACGCACCGCGGTATCGAAGTACCAGGTGCGGCGGATCTCGACCACGTCGTAGGCCTGCGCCAGCGCGGCCGGGAACGGCGGATACGGCTTCTGCGCCTCGATGATCCGGCGGATCGCCTCGTCGACCTCCGGGACGCCGCTGGACGACACGATGGCCACCGACTCCACCGAACCGTCGCTGCGCAGCGACACGGTGACCATCGGCGGCGTGTGCGGCCGCTTCGCCAGCTCGCGCACCGTCTCCACAGGCGTGTTGAACTGGATGCGGCGCGCCCAGGCCTCGGCGTAGTCGACCAGCTCGGTGTTGGGGTCGGTGCGGCCCCACAGTCGCACCCGGCGTGCGGTGCTGAGCGACAGCGGCAGCGTGTTCGGCGCCGCCTTCGCCGCGGCGTCGCGCTGGGCCGCTTCGGCATCGAGCTGGCGGCCGATCGCGCGGATGCGGGCCTCGCGGGCGGCCTCGGCGGCGGCCCGCGAGGCCTGCGCGCGCGCGGCGGCGTCCTGCTGGGCCGCGGCGGCGAGCCGGGCGGCCTCCTGGCGCTGGGCTTCCTGTTGGGCGGCCGCCTGGGCCGAGCGCTCGGCGGCCTGCCGGGCGGCTTCGGCCCGGGCTGCCTCCGCACGGGCGGCCTCGGCACGTGCAGCTGCCACGGCTTCCAGACGGGCCGCTTCCAGGGCCGCCTCCAGACGGGCCGCTTCCCGTCGCGCGGCTTCGGCACGGGCGGCTTCAGCGCGCGCCGCTTCGACCCGCGCCGCCTCCTGCGCGGCCGCCTGGCGCTGGGCTTCGAGCCGTGCGGCGTCCTCGGCGCGGGCGGCCTCCTGCCGCAGCGCTTCGGCCCGGGCAGCGTCGAGGCGCTGTGCCTCCGCGCGGGCCGCGGCCTGGCGGACCAGCTGGTCCTGGCGCTCCGCCTCCTGCCGCGTGGCCTCTTCCTGCCGAGCCGCCTGCGCCCGGCGTTCGACCTCCAGACGGACCGCTTCGGCACGGGCCGCCTCTTCGGCACGCTGCGCCTCCAGCCGCGCAGCGTCGCGTCGAGCCGCCTCCAGGCGGGCGGTCTCCTGGCGCGCCGCCTCCTCGCGGGCCTGCTGCTCGCGCCGCTGCGCTTCCTTGGACGCGTCCTCGGCCTCCTTCGCCGCACGGGCCAGCATGTCGGGGCTCGACGCACTCGGCGCCACGGCCACCGCGGCTTCGGCCGCCGCCAGCACGGGCGGCGCAGCCGGTTCGACCTCGGGCGCCGGCGGGGGGGCCGGCAGGGCACGCACCGGTTCCGGAACGGGAACAGGAACCGGAACGGGCGGCGGCGCGACGGCCACCGGCGCCTCCCGCACCGGCTCGGCAGGCGGGGCAGGGGGGACAGGCGGCGCGGCCACCGGCGCGGCGGGCACCGGCTCGGGGGCCGGCGGCGGCGCCGCCCACGGCACCGTTGTCGGCGGCACGTCGGCTGCCGGCGCGGCGGCCACGGCCGGCGCCGCGGGCATCGCCTGCCGGGGCGCAGGCGTGACCGGTGCGGCCGCGGCCGGGGTCGGTGCGGGGGGCATGGGCGCCGGCATCAGCACGACGCGGATGTCCGGCGCCTCGGCGCGCCGGTCCTGCCAGGGGAACACCAGCCCCGGCGGCCCGAAGCCATTGCCCTCGGCGAATTTCAGGCTCAGCAGCGCCGCATGGACCAGCAGCGACCCCAGCAGGGCGAACGGCAGGCCGCGGCGCTCCCGGTCGGTCCAGTGGCCGTCCATCGCCGGGGACGGCTCGGCCGGCAGGGCAGGGGTCGGCGGCGGCATCCGGTCGGGCCTGGAGAAACGTCGCCTGCTGTCAGCGCGGTGCGCGGCGCGTGCCGCTCATTCCACCGTCACGCTCTTGGCCAGGTTGCGCGGCTTGTCGACATCGGTGCCCCGCGCGCAGGCGGTGTGGTACGCCAGCAGCTGCAGCGGCACCACGTGCAGGATGGGCGACAGCGCGCCGTAGTGTTCCGGCATGCGGATCACGTGCACGCCGGCGTCGCTCTCGATGCGGGTGTCGCCGTCGGCGAAGACGTAGAGCTGGCCGCCACGGGCGCGCACTTCCTGCATGTTGCTCTTCAGCTTCTCGAGCAGCGCATCGTTGGGGGCCACCGTGACCACCGGCATCTGCGCGGTCACCAGCGCCAACGGGCCGTGCTTCAGCTCGCCGGCCGGGTAGGCCTCGGCGTGGATGTAGCTGATCTCCTTGAGCTTCAGCGCCCCTTCCAGCGCGATCGGGTAGTGCAGGCCGCGGCCGAGGAAGAGGGCGTTTTCCTTGCTCGCGAAGTCTTCGGCCCAGGCGATGATCTGCGGCTCCAGCGCCAGCACCGCCTGCAGCGCCACCGGCAGGTGGCGCATGTCCTTCAGGTGACGCGCCTCGGCGTCGGCGCCGAGGTGGCCACGGGTCTTGGCCAGCGCGAGCGTCAGCAGGAACAGGCCGGCCAGCTGCGTCGTGAAGGCCTTGGTGGAGGCCACGCCGATCTCGGCACCGGCCCGCGTGATGTACGCCAGCTTGCACTCGCGCACCATCGCCGAGGTGCTGACGTTGCAGATGGTCAGCGTGTGCTGCATGCCCAGTCCACGCGCGTGCTTCAGCGCAGCGATGGTGTCGGCCGTTTCGCCGCTCTGGCTGATGGTGACGACCAGCGTGCGCGGATCGGGCACGCTGTCGCGGTAGCGGTACTCGCTGGCGATCTCGACCTGGGTGGGGATCTTGGCGATCGACTCCAGCCAGTACTTGGCGGTGCTGCCCGAGTAGTAGCTGGTGCCGCAGGCCAGGATTAGCACGCGGTCGATCTGGCTGAAGACCGTGGCCGCCTCGGTGCCGAACAGCTCGGGCGAGATGCCCTGCACGCCTTCGAGCGTGTCGCCGATGGCGCGCGGCTGCTCGAAGATCTCCTTCTGCATGTAGTGGCGGTAGGGGCCCAGTTCGGCCGCGCCGCTGTGGGCGTGCACGGTTTTCACCGGGCGCTCGACGCGCACGTGGGCACCGTCGTCGGTGCGGCCGGTGATCCAGTACTTGCCCTGGTGCACGTCGACGATGTCGCCTTCTTCGAGGTAGACGATCTGGTCGGTCACGCCTGCCAGCGCCATCGCGTCGGAGGCGACGAAGTTCTCGCCCTTGCCCACGCCCAGCACCAGCGGCGACCCTTCGCGCGCGGCCACCACGTGCTGCGGCTCGTCGCGGCAGAACACGGCGATCGCGTAGGCGCCCTTCAGGTGCGCGGTGGCGCGCTGCACGGCGTCGAACAGGTCGCCGTTGTAGAGCGAGTCGACCAGGTGGGCGATGACCTCGGTGTCGGTCTGGCTGTCGAACTGGTAGCCCTTGGCCTGCAGTTCGGCCCGCAGTTCCTCGTGGTTCTCGATGATGCCGTTGTGCACCAGCGCGATGCGGCCGGCCTTCGCGCTCTTGGCGTCGGCGCCGGTGCCGTGCGAGAAATGCGGGTGGGCGTTGTGCACGGCCGGGGCACCGTGCGTGGCCCAGCGGGTGTGGGCGATGCCGATCAGGCCTTCGACGCCCTCTTGCAGCACCTGCGCGTCGAGTTCGGACACGCGCGAGGTGCTGCGCGCGCGGCGCAGTTCGCCGCCCTGGTGGACCGCGACGCCGCACGAGTCATAGCCCCGGTACTCCAGGCGCTGCAGGCCCTGGATCAGGACCGGGACGATGTTGCGCTGGCTGGCGGCGCCGACGATTCCACACATGGCGATGGGCTTTCGAGAAAAGCAAACGATGCAGGATGGTAGTCAAGGCCGCGTGAAATGAATGTTCAATATTCACGCGTGTTTGCAAGCTTCAACTGCGGCGCAAAATCGAAGCCTGTTTCTTTCTCATAAGATCGAAAAGTGACGAAAAATTTCACTGAATCCCGCATCCAGGTGGACGAGGTCGATCTCAAACTGCTCGCCCAACTGCAACAGGACGCGGCGCTGTCGAACCAGGCGCTGGCCGAGCGTGTGGGCATTTCGCCGGCCACCAGCCTGCGCCGCGTGAAGCGGCTGGCCGATGCCGGCGTGATCGAACGGACCGTGGCGGTGCTGTCGCCTCAGGCGCTCGGCCACGGCCTCACTGCCATCGTCGAGGTGACGCTGGACCACCAGGGCGCCGAGCGGCTGGCCGATTTCGAGGGCCATGCGGTGGCCGACCCGGCGGTGCAGCAGTGCTACCGGCTGCAGGGCGGTCCGGACTTCGTGCTGATCGCGCAGGTGGCGGACATGCCGGCCTACCAGGCGCTGGCGCAGCGGTTGTTCAACAACGACACCAATGTGCGCAACGTGCGCTGCTTCTTCAGCGTGCACCGGGCGAAGTGCGGGCTGCAGATCGCGCTGCCGGCCTCGCAGCGCTGAGTTTTGTGGGAGCGGCTTCAGCCGCGATCCGTGCCCTGCCACGAGCCCATCGCGGCTGAAGCCGCTCCCACAACCTCCCCTGCCATGTCAGCGGCGCTGCCGTATCCCGGCCCACCACCGCTGCCACCAGCCGGTGCCCCGCGTGCGCTGCGCGGCCAGCCAGCGGTCGTACACCGCGCGCCGGCCGGGGTGGCTGAGCACCCGGTACGCGAGGCGGATCGCCGCGGCCCGCAGCGCCTCGGTCTCCACGGTGCCGGGCGTCACCAGGCTCGGCGCCATCGGCTCGGCGGGGGGCAGGCCGGGGGCCAGTGCCTCCCAGGCGGCCTGCACCTGGGCCGGGATCGCGGTCTCGGGCAGGCCCAGCCGCTCGTAGTGCGTCGGGTGGGGCGGCACCAGGGCGCCGCGCACCGCCTGCTTCACTTCTTCGGGGCCTTCTTGGGCCGCGACCAGCCCGGCAACGTGACCTGCCGCGCCCGCGCGACCGTGAGACCGCCGGCCGGCGCGTCCTTGCCGAGCGTGGAGCCGGCCCCGATGGTGGCGCCCGCGCCGACCCTCAGCGGCGCCACCAGCACGCAGTTCGAGCCGACGTGCACGTCGGCCTCGATCGTCGTGCGGTGCTTGTTCGCGCCGTCGTAGTTCGCCGTGATGCTGCCGGCGCCGTAGTTGACACGTTCGCCGACGTCGGCATCGCCCAGGTAGGCCAGGTGGTTGGCCTTCGCGCCATCGGCCAGCGTCGAGTTCTTCACCTCGACGAAGTTGCCGATGTGCACTTCGCGGCCGAGCTTCGCGCCAGGCCGCAGGCGGGCGAACGGGCCGATCAGCGCGCCCTCGCCGACCTCGACGCCCAGCGCCTCGCCGTCGATGTGCGTGAAGGGGTGCAGCACCGCCCCGGCGGCCAGGCGCGCGTTGCGCACCACGCAGTTCGCGCCGATCGTCACGTCGTCGCCCAGCACCACGTCGCCTTCGAACACGCAGTTGACGTCGATCGCCACATCGCGACCGCAAGCCAGCGTGCCGCGCACGTCGAAGCGTGCCGGATCGGCCAGCCGCACGCCGGCCTCCATCAGCGCCTCGGCCTGCTGGCGCTGGAAACGACGCTCCAGGTCGGCCAGCTGCAGCGGGCTGTTGACGCCCAGCACCTCGGTTTCGTTCGAGGCCAGCGTGGCCACCACCGGCACGCCGTCGGCCGCGGCCATCGCGACGATGTCGGTGAGGTAGTACTCACGTTGCGCGTTGTCGTTGCGCAGCTGCGCCAGCCAGCGCTTCAGGTGCGCGGTGGGCGCGGCCATCATGCCGGTGTAGCCCTCGCGGATCGTGCGCTGCTCGGGCGTCGCGTCCTTCTGCTCGACGATGGCGCGCACCGCATCGCCTTCCCGCACGATGCGCCCATAGCCGGTCGGATCCTCCAGCAGCACGGTCAGCAGCGCCAGCCGCTCGCCCCCGCACGCCGCCACCAGCGCACGGGCGGTCTCAGGTTTGACCAGCGGCACGTCGCCGTTCAGGATCAGCGTGGTGCCGCTGTCGGCCAGCGCCGGCACGGCCTGCTGCACCGCGTGGCCGGTGCCGAGCTGCGGCTCCTGGCGCACGAACGCCAGCGGCGCGGCGGGCAGCGCGGCGCGCATCGCCGCTTCCACCTGCTCGGCGCCGTGGCCGGTCACGGTGATGAGCCGTTGCGCCCCCAGGCCCACTGCGGTTTCGAGGACATGCTGCAATAAGGCCCGTCCCGCCAGCGTGTGCAGCACCTTCGGCTTCGCCGATTTCATGCGGGTGCCTTTGCCGGCGGCCATGATCACCACGTCGAGCCCCATGCGCTTGTCCTCCTGGTCCATGCGTGCGCGAAAAGCGCGGATTATCCCGGCCGGCCCTGCCGCGGCCGGAATGTTGCCCGGCCGAAGCGTGAATGGCGTCGCACCCCGCCGCGGCAGCATGGTGCAGCGGTTCGCCGTGGCCCTGCTGCTCGGCGGGGCGTTGCTGGCGGCCGGCTGTTCGTCGCTGAAGGTGGCCTACGGCAACGCCGAGACGATCGCCTGGTGGTGGCTCGACGGCTACGTCGATTTCGAGCGCGACCAGAAACCCGCCGCGAAGGCCGCGCTGTCGAGCTGGCTTGCCTGGCACCGCCGCACGCAGCTGCCGCAATACCGCCAGTGGCTGCAGCAGACGGCGGTGCTGATGCAGGGCACGCCGAGTGGCGAGCAGATCTGTGCCCGCATCGAGGCCGCCGACCCGTTGCGCGCCCAGGCCCTTGCACCCCTCGCGCAGCCGGTGGCCGAACTCGCACCGCGGCTGCGGCCGGCGCAGCTGGCCCACCTCGAGAAGCGCTTCGCCGACAAAAACGCCGAGTGGTCCGAGAAGCACCTGCAGCGCGATCCGCAACAGCGCCGCGAGGCGCAGGCCAAGCGCGCCATCGAGAACACCGAACGCTTCTACGGGCGGCTCGACCGCGAGCAGCGGCGCTGGCTCACGCTGCGGCTGCAGGCCTCGCCGTACAGCGCCGAGAACGACCTGTCGGAACGCCAGCTGC